>Ga0335077_10000314_pt1 | contig 51907 bp, 48 predicted proteins | sample Lox_Sample_31_FD_207151 | JGI IMG/M metagenome (GOLD analysis project Ga0335077, IMG submission 207151) | Soil microbial communities from Loxahatchee National Wildlife Refuge, Florida, United States - Lox_Sample_3.1 | ecosystem: Environmental > Terrestrial > Soil > Wetlands | place: USA... | reverse complement strand
GCGGGGCTTTCCGCAGCATCATCAGCGAGGTCGGCGCGTACGCAAGCCCCATGCCCGTGCCCGCGACGGTCCAGGCCGCCAGGCCCTCCGCCACCGGCACGCCCGGATGCAGCATCAGCACCATCCCGGCGATGCCAGCCAGGATGATCACCAGCCCAATGCGGATCAGGCGGCGTCCCTCCCAGGTATCACTCAGCCTGGCCTGCACCCAGGCACCCGCGGTCCAGCCCAGGGTGGCGCCGGTGACCGCGATGCCCGCCACCACCGGGCTGCGGTGGCGCACCGCGGTGATCGCCAGCGTCACGTAGGCGTCCGCGCCGAAAAACGCGAACGTCAGCAGGCCCCGGGTGAGGATCGTGGCCGGCAGCCCGGGCCGCGCGGTCAAGGTGCCGGCGGGCACCAGGCGGCGCAGCGCGGGCAGCCCGATGGCCCCGCCGGCCACGATCAGCGCACCACCGGCCAGTAGCTGGCCGGAACCGGCGGCGAGCGTGAGGCCAGCCAGGATCATCGTGGCGCCAGCCGCCGTCAGGACGCTGTCGACCAGCCGGTGCTCCTGGGCCTGGCGGGCGCCGGGCGGCCCGAGGCGGACCAGGGCGGGCACGGCGATCGACCCGGCCACCGCGACCACCGGCAGCAGGCCCAGGAACACCCACCGCCAGCCGAACACGTGCGCCACCCCGGCGGCCAGCACCGGCCCGGCCAGGCCAGGTACGACCCACGCGGTGGACAGGACCGCCATCATCCGGGCCTGCAGCGGGCCGGGGAAGGTACGGCCGATCACCGCATAGGACACCGAGGGGATCGCGCCCGCGCCCACGCCCTGCAGCACGCGGCCCGCGACCAGGACCCCCATCGAGGGTGCCAGGCCCGCGATGGCCAGGCCGGACCCGAACAGCACCAGGGCGGCCACGAACGGGACCGCGGGGCCCCGGCGGTCGGCCTCCCGGCCGGCCGCCACGATGCCGATGACGCTGCCCAGCATGAACGCGCTGAACGCCCAGCCGTACAGGCCCAGGCCGCCAAGGTCGTGGGCGACGACCGGCATCACCGTCACCACCGCCAGCGCCTCCGACGCCACGAAGGTGATCGTGAGAACCAGGCCCGCGGTCAGGGCCCGCGTCTGCGGCGCCCACAGCTCCCGCATCCGGCCCTCGCTCATCGGCTGCTCCCTCCTGTCCTCAGCTCCGAGCCTAAGAGCTCAAGCGCACATGAAGTCCAGCCGATTTCGCCGATGACTGCCCGGCCGGGTCCATACCGCCACCACAAAGGCTCCATCGCGGCGACATCCCAGGCCGGTGAACTGAGGCCGCGGTGATCCGGCAGCCCAGCCGGGCGGCGGGACGGGAGGTGCCACGGCATGAGCGGATCGGCCCTGTTCCACGTGGCTTTCATAGCCGTCGTCATCATGATCCTGCTGACGGTCTGGGGCGCCATGGTGCTGGAGGCCGGCCAGCACCCGCCCGGACGCGGGGACCGGGCGGCCAAGGCCGGCGATGAACCCGCCGGCCCGAATGCGCCATGAGGCGCGGCCAGGCACGGTGACGGCCGGGTGGAGGGCTCTGGCTATGCGTGCACGGGGGCGGCCAGGTAGTGGTCAGTCTGCGGTGGCGGGTCGGACAGTGCCGCGGCGGCGTCGTGGAATTCGAGATCGGTGCCGGTCTGCCGCTCCTGGTGCTGCCTGAGGTGCTCGTCCCAGCTCGGGACCGTGAACAGCTCGATGAACAGCTGCGGGTTCTGGCCGTCCTGGTAGAGGCCCCAGTCGGTGGCACCGGTCCGCAGCCGGGACAGGCGCAGGCGGACCATGGCCTGCAGGAACTGCTGCCGCCTTTCGGCCGCGATCGTGTAGGTGGTCCGCACCAGGACTGGCGCGTCGCGGTCAGTGCTGATGACCAGCTGCGGCTCAGGCCAGCGCACCGGGCTCCGGTCCATGTTCTCGATCCGGTAGAACGGCCAGAACCAGATCGTCGCCGCACCCGCGGCCATGACGGCAGCGGAGATCAGGAAGGCGGGCACCAGCCCTGCGGCGCCGGCGACGACTCCCCAGATCAGGGCCCCGGCAGCCTGGGAGCCGAACAGGACCATCGTGTAGGCCGCCAGGCCACGGGCGCGAACCCAGCGGGGCAGGAAGAGCTGCAATGCGGCATTGACGTTGGACAGGAACGCTATCCAGGCAACACCGGCCGGCAGCAGCACCACGACGGTGATCGCCAGGTCGCGCGACAGCACCACCACGACCAGGGCTGCGGCATAGACCAGGCTCGCGGCGCCCACCAGGGCATTGGCCGACAGCCTGGCCCGGACCTGCGGCAGCAGGAACGCGCCGGCAACGGCGCCAACTCCCAGGGCACCCAGCAGCACGCCGTAGCCCCCTGAGCCCAGCGCCAGCCGCTGGGTGGCGACCAGGGGGAGCAACGCCCACAGCGAGCTGCCCGGCACCAGGAACAGCGCTGCCCGCAGCAGGATGCGCAGCACGACTGGCGCGTTGCGAACATACCTGCCCCCGGCCCGCAGCCCCGGAATGAACCGCTCGGGAGACTCCGGGGTGCCCCCCAGCCGGGGATGGCTCGCCACCACGATCGCGTAGAGCAGCAGCGCCACCGTATTGAGGCCGAACACGGCGGCCACCCCGATCTGGGCGACCAGCAGCCCGGCGATCGCCGGTCCGATCGCGCGGGCCAGGTTGATGCTGATCGAGTTGAGCGCCGCGGCGGCTGGCAGCTGGGGCCGGGGAACCATGTCGGGCACCAGCGACTGGTAGGCGGGCGTGACCAGGATGGCGCCGGTGCCCAGTACGAAGGTGAACATCAGCAGCAGCGCCGGCGGCATCCGGTGCACCGCGGTCAGCGCGGTGAGCGCCGCGCCAGCGGCCGTCATACCCGCCAGCACCGCGACCAGCAGCCTGGCCCGGTTGAAGATGTCGGCCAGCACGCCGGCCACCAGCGCGAACAGGACGGCCGGGACGGTGTAAGCGGCCTGCACGAGCGAAACGAGGATCGCCGCGTGCGCGCTGTGGACCACCAGCCACTGGGCGCCCACGGTCTGCATCCAGGTGCCCACGTTGCTGACCAGCGCCGCGATCCACAACGTCCGGAACAGCCCGATCCGCAACGGCGCCCACGACGACGAAGCCGACCCTGCGCCTGCCATGCCGCGTTCCAGCTCCCGGGGAGCAGGGCCTCACGCCTGATCTGGTGTCAGCCGCCGAGGCCGGTCTGTTTCATGACTCCGGGCCAGGCCGTAAACAGGTTCTCCGCCACGGCCTGCCGTCGTCCCACCGGGCAACGCTACAGAAATCCCCCCTGGCGGGGCTGCTCGTGCCCGCAGGGCCGCGGACGCAGGCATGATTGGCATCGGGACTCGGGCAAGCCGGCAACCTTCAACGGCTGCCGGTGCCGGAAATTGGCCATGTCGCTGCGGTGGTCAGCGGGGGGCTGCCGCAGCTGTGCGGGCGGAGGTTCAGATGGCTGCTGCGGATGGCCGGGCACAGAACGCGCCGGGCAAGCCGCGCCCGGCGGCGCGCTGCCGCTGCTGGCCGCGCTCTCCGGGCAGTGGCACGCCGCCGTGAACGCCGGCCACGGCCGGGAGGACGTCAGCGCCGCCCGCCTGGCGCTGGGCGGCCAGCAGTAGACCGGCCAGCAGACCCCGCGGGCTCCTCCTGCTGCCCTCACAGCTCGACGTCGCCGCGGATGCAGGTGACGGTGCCGCCGCCGACCCAGATGGTGCCGTCCCCGTCCTGGGTGATGTGCACCCGGCCGGAGCGCCCGATGGCCGTGCCCTGGCGGGCCACGTACGGCGCGGCCGCGCGGCCGGTCCGGATGAGCCAGCCGGCCAGTGACGCATTCAGGCTGCCGGTCACGGGGTCCTCGGCGGTCGAGCCCGCGCTGGGGACGAAGGCACGGACCTCGAACTGCTCGGGGGAGCCGGCCGGGTAGGGCCCCACCACGCCGATGTCCAGGTCGACCGGCCCGGGCCGCAGGGCAAGCACCGTCTCGGCCGAATCGAGCAGCAGGCCCACCCAGCCGGGGCCGTTGTCAACCCATTCGGCCTCGACGACGGCGGACGGGTCCAGGCCGAGCATCTGCGCGATGTGGCCCGTCAGTTCGCCGCCGGCCGGCCCGGAGCGGATCAGCGGCGGCGCGGCGAACGCGAGGCCCGCCCCGGTCCGCCGCAGTGCGACCAGGCCCGCGGCGCACTCCTGGATGATGCGTTCCGGCGCGGCCGGCTCCCCGCCTGCCTCCAGCCAGGCGTGGGCGCTGCCGAGCGTCGGGTGGCCGGCGAAGGGCAGCTCGCGAGCGGGCGTGAAGATGCGTACCCGGTAGTCGGCGCCGGGCTGGCTCGGGGGCAGCAGGAACGTCGTCTCCGACAGGTTGGCCCAGCAGGCGAAGCGCTGCATGGCCTCGGGCCCGATCCCCTCGGCGCCGTGCACGACCGCGACCGGGTTGCCGAGGTAGGGGGTGGTGGTGAAGACATCGACCTGGTGGAATGGGCGGCTTGGCATGACTCCAGTCTGGCCCGTGGCGCACATCTCCAAGCCATTCCCCGGCTACACCGCCGAGGACTACGCCTTGGTGGCCGGCGTCAGTCGCCTGCGTCCTCCGCGGAGGGCAGGAGCTCGACGTACCCCTCGGACCCGTGTACGCGGATTCGCTGCCCGTCGTGGATCAGGCGGGTGGCCCGCGTCACCCCCACGACGGCGGGCAGGCCGTACTCCCGGGCGATCACCGCGCCGTGGGTCATGAGTCCGCCGACCTCGGTCACCACACCGCTGATCGCCACGAAGGCGGGAGACCAACTCGGGTCGGTGGCGACGGTCACCAGGATGTCGCCGGGCGCGACGTCGGCGTCGGCGATGTCCAGGACGACGCGGGCGCGGCCCTCGACGACACCGGCCGACACGGCGAGGCCGGGCAGCGCCCCGGCCGGGATCCCGTCGCGCCGGTACGCGCCGTCGAGTGCCTCGCCCTCCGAGGTGAGCACCCGGGGTGGTGTGAGCGCGTGGTAGGAGACGAATGCCTCGCGGCGCCGGGTGACGAGCTCCTCGTCGATCCGGCCGGTGCGGACGACGTCGCGGAGCTCCTCGAGACTCAGATAGAAGATGTCTTCCCGGTCACGCAGCACGCGCGCGCGGACGAGGCGATCGGCTTCCTCCAGCAGCGCCTGCTTGTAGACGGCGTGACGGCTGACGATGGCGTACTTCGGATATTCCCGGTAGCCGATGAAGGTGCGGAGGCGGTCAATCATCTGCTTCGTCTCGGCGGCCCTCCCGGCTCCGCCCGGCTGCGCGCGCAGCCGCTCCAGCAGGTCCCGCTCCTTGTTCCCGGCTTCGCGGAGTCCCTGCTCGAACAGGTGCCGGGCGGCCCCGGCCTCGAAGTTCCGGATGTTCCCGAGGATCAACGGCACGAGGGCGACGGGATGCTCACTCCAGCGCGGCCGGGTGATGTCGATCTCGCCGACGCACCGCATCCCGTATGTGTCGAGGAAGGCGCGGATGGCATCTCGCGACTCGGCACCGCCGGGAATGCCGCTCAGCTCGTCGAGGAAGCCGTCGTGGCCGGTGTGCTCGAGCAACGCCACCACGCCGGGATGGCGGCGGACGGTGTCGGCGACGTCGAGCAGCGCGCGACCCATCTCCGACGTGACGTTGCCGGGGACGGACTGCATCAGCGCGTCGGCCGCCCCCTTCTCGGCGAGCCACGCCTCCATGTTGTCGTTGAGCCACTGGAGGGCCCCCATCCCGGCCATGACCGCCTGATGGCTGCGCGGGTCCGAGAGGATCCGCTTGAGCTCGCCGAAATCGGCGATGACGAAGTCGAGCAGCGCGGTTGCGGATCGCCCCCTGATGTCGCGACGCAGCGCGGCGATGGATGCCCGGCTGCGCTCGACGAGCTGGGCGGCGATTGCCGGATCCGTCTCGATGTCCGCCGTCATGCTCCCGGCGGGCGGAGCGGGGGGCGCGTCACCGGAGGGAGCCGGGAGAACGCCGTCGCGCGAGAGCACGGTCTCGAGCGCGTCCCGCAGCAGCGGGTCACCGCGGCCCAAGACGTCGAGGGTGAGCGCGCGGGTCGCCGGCGAGGCCAGCCGCGGGGTGACGTCGACGAACAGCCGGCCCCCGGCTTCGTGCATGGGGATGAGCGCGGTGTGCTGCCACACCGAGATACCGAGGGGCCGCATCGGGTCGGTCATCATCTGCGCGTGCCCGACGGAGACGTACACGCGGTACTGCGCGTCCGCGGCGGTGGGGACGGGGAACAAGGTGGTGATCGGCCGGCTCTGCACGATGTGGAACTCGTCGCCGGCAAGGCACCACTCGATGTCCTGCGGGCGGCCGAGGTGGGCCTCGATCCGCCGCCCCAGCCCGGCGAGCCGCACCACCTGCGCATCGGTCAGCACGCGCTCGCGCCGGCGGCCGGGAGGGATCGGCACCTCGGCGGTGCCGCCGCCCGGTACGGCCCGCACGGCGAACGGCTTGGAGCCGATCGACGTGGAGACGACGCTGCCGCCGCGGACCCCGTAGGCATCCGCCTCGACACGGCCGGAGACGAGTGCTTCGCCCAGTCCGAAGACGGCCTCGACGCACGCCACCGTGCGGTTCCCTGTGACCGGATCGGCGGTGAACAGGACACCCGCCGACCGCGGGGTCAGCAGCCGCTGCACGATCACCGCCATGCCGGCGGAGCGGTGGTCGACACCGTTGCGCGCGCGGTAGGCGACCGCGCGTTCGGAGAACAGCGATGCCCAGCAGCGGCTGATGTGCCGCAGGATCGCGGGCGCGCCGGAGACGTTCAGGTACGTGTCATGCTGGCCGGCGGACGATGCCGCGGGGAGATCCTCCGCGGTGGCGCTGGAGCGGACCGCCCATTCGGCGCCGTCACCCTGTGCGGCGATCAGGGGCGTGACCGACTCGGCCAGTCCGGTGGGGAGGGGCGCGGCTTCCATCTCCCCGCGGATGGCCGCGGAGAGGGTGCGCACCGCGTCCCGGTCACCGGGATCGGAGCGCGAGAGCTCGTCGATCCGATCGCGGAGCCGTGGGCTTGCCGCCAGCATCGCCCAGAACGCATCGGTGGTCACGCAGAAGCCGGCCGGCACGTGGACACCCTCGATGCGTGCAAGCTCGGCCAGATGCGCGGCCTTGCCCCCGACGGACGCGAGCCGCGCCATGCCGATCTGTTCGATGGGCACGACGCAGGGCGGATCGATCCGGCCGGCTGTCGTCCCGCACATGACTGCACTCCCGTGTTCGTTGCGCGGCGATCATGAACCAGGGCGGAGGGCGTGCGGCAAGCCCGGGGTGAGTGACACTCTAGTAATTGAGGCTGCGGCTCGGGCCGGGCCACCGCGGTCACGGCCGGTCAGGTGACACACGCTGGCTTCACCGAACAGGTGACAGTCCGTCGGCGGAGTGGCTTTCGGCGATGGGCAGTTCGGGGCGCCTCGGTTTGCGGGCGGGTGACGTGGGCGCCTCCGTTACGCCGCAGTACGGCCGGACGACAGAAGCAGGCTCACAGCCGCCGTCGGTATCCAGGTCGCCTGGACCACGGACATGACGATGGCGAGGATCAGGCCTGGGGTGCCTATCGTGGGCCGCGGCTGGCTCGCGGTGACGTTTCCGCAGGCCAGCCGCGGCCGGAGTGGTCAGACGTCGAAGTAGAGCTCGAACTTTCGGCGGTGGTCAGCTGACCTGCCACTGTACGCTTGACCTGCGCTTTCGCTTCTCACTCGTTGGCGTCGTTTGGCGGTCCTGATCGGCGTCTGGCGGAACAGAGACGGAACAGGGCGGGACTCATGGTGCACGCTGATCGAGCTTGGTAAGCAGGCGAAGGTCCTTGACGTTGGCGAAGATCGCGTCGTGTGCGATGAGCGGCACGCCGAGCCAGATGGCTGTCGCGGCAATCCAGCGGTCGGCCTCGTGGGCTTTCTGGCCCAGGCCGTGCCCGGCTTTGACGCACCAGGTACGCAGCGTGGCGTAGGCCTCGGCGAGGCTTGGCCCTGACCACACCGTGTCGGCCTGGTCAAGTTCGTGTTCCAGTTGCTGGAGCCTGGCCGGTCCCCACCTGGCCAGTTTGGCGCCGAACCGCAACTCAGCGACGGTGACAAACGAGATGACGGCGGGGCGGCCTTCGCGCAGCGGCCTGTAGGTGGCAGCTAGTGGCATGGTCCTGCGCGTCAGCCGGGCGCCGAATACGCCGGTGTCGATCACGACCGGGCCACGTTGGGCCTGCGTCATGCGTCGAAGATCGCTTCGATGAAGATGCGCTCCTCTTCATCGGTGAGGCCTTCGATCAGCGCGTCTTCATCTGGTGGCAGAGGCCGGGCTGCCGCGAGCACTTCTTCCCTGCTCCGCTCAAGGCTGGCGCCCTTGGATCCGGGCTGTCGGGCTGCGGGCTCTGACATCGCGGCACCTCCCTCTGCCGATCAGGGTACCCGCTGCCGTCCTGCTTACGGGTGCAAGACGACGCGCCCTAGCGGTTTTCAAGATCGCTAGTGCTACATCGCCGTCTGCCGTGCTGAGCTGCATCGTTGGTGATTTGCTGGTCAAGCAATCGCAAGATCATCCCGTGCATATCCCGCGTTCTTGTGCTCCGAAGCTAACTCGCGGCACGTGAGCGGGGTTGTTGGAGCAGGCGGCGGACGACCGCCCGGGACACCAGCAGGACTAGGATCAGCGCGGTCACCGAGAAGAAACCGCCCAGGCTGACCCGGTCGCGGAAGACCAGGGCGACGACCTCCAGGACGAGGAACTTGCTTCCGAACAGGACCACCCACAGCAGGACCGCGGCCACCACCTTGCCTATCGGCGTGGAGGCTTGGCGGAACCGCGCCTTGACCCGGTTCTTAGCGGCCACGACGATCTCCAGAACGCCTTTCAGCAGGACGGCTGTGAGCAGCGAGAGAGTGAACGTCTCGCTGATTACCTGAGGGAGGTACTCCACGAACAGGTTCAGCACGACGACGTAGACAAAGACGTCAACGATCGCTGCCGCGATGCGCGGCTGCAGCCGGTCCGCGGCGCCATCGTCCTGATCAAGGACATGATCAATGTAGGCGGTCACCGTGTTTGGAGCACTCAGAGCGTCAGCCCAAGCCAACCCACTTGACCCCCAGGACATGCGTTTGGCCCTTTTACCAGTTCAGCGTGGGTGTAGGAGTCAAGTACTAGGTGCGGCGACATGCAGTTGTCCCGTTGAGTGCAGAGCGTGTGGTCCCAAACTGGTCCCAAGCTCCTGCTGCACTGTCGAGCCGTGACCGCTTGCTTGCAAAGCCCTTGGCGGCACCTTTTCGGCTCCACGGCCGGTACGAGCCGTGCAGGCGTTGCGGTTGTTGCATCTGCTGGTCACTCCCTACGGCCCTGATCATCGACGGCGCCGAGCGGGTGTGGCCGTACGAACGAGCATGCCGACCGCAAGGAAACCGAAAAAGGAAAGAGCACGGTATCGTGGCGTCAGCTTTCACCGCTTCACTTCATGAGGCGGGGAAGCGATCAGGGGGTCCCATGCGTAGGCCAGCAGTAGTCTCGTGCGACTCGAAGCCTGAGCCCCCGCGACGGTCTCTTGCTGTACTTGTGAGCCTCCCGCTGGCCGTCGGGATGCTCGCCGCCCCTTCGGTCACGCCAGCAGCCCGGTGCCGAACGCCCAGGCGGGGGTGAGGACTGGTGATGTGGTCTTCGTCCGGGGGGTACCCAGTGACCTGGACCGCCGCCTTGAGCTTCGCGCCTCCGATGGCACGCTCACGGATCTGAGTGAGGGCGGTCCGGGCGATGACGGTGTGCCTGTCGTCTCACCGAATGGGTCCAAGATCGCCTTCATCGGCGACCGGCCGTACAGTAAGCACGGACGGCGAGCTGGCCAGCTCGGGGGGCGGGAGCGCATGAGTCACCTGTTCCGGGGAGTCCGGCTAATCAACGGCGTGGCGGACGCACCGCTGGCCGAGGTTGACGTCTTCGTCGAAGGTGAGCGGATCTGTTCCGTGCTCCCCCATGGCACCGGAGGGCCCGTGCCTGAGGGAGTCAAGGTCATTGATGGGAGCGGGAAGACTCTTCTGCCCGGCCTGATCGACTGCCACGTGCACTACACCTTTGATCCGGCGGTCGCTGACTTCTCCGCGAACGTGGCACGATCGGATCTCGATGTCGCGGCATCCGCAACCACGCAGGCCAGGCGTGCCCTGGGCGCTGGGGTAACGAGCGCGCGCAGCGCCGGGGCACAGCGCAATATCGACATCTGGCTGCGCGATGCTATCAACGTTGGCCAGACTCCGGGACCCCGGCTCCAGGCCGCCGGCCTTGCCATCGGCATTACCGGTGGCCACGGCCACATGTTCGGGATCGAGGCGGACGGCGAGGTCGAGTTCGTCCGGGCCGTGCGCCGCCAGGTGCGCGACGGCGCCGACGTCATCAAGATCATTGCCAGTGAGGCGGCGATGCTCACTACGACGGGACTCCGGCCTGGTGCGGCCGTTTTCGGTCGGGCGGAGATGTGTGAGGCCGAGGTGCACGCTGTCGTTGAGCATGCGCACCGGCTGGAGCGCCGCGTGCTCGCTCATGCGCAGGGGTCCGCGGCGGTCATCAACGCGGCGCGGGGTGGGGCAGACAGCGTCGAGCACGCGTTCCTTGCCGACGAGGCCGCGATCGAGTGCCTGGCCGAGCACTCCGCGACCCTGGTTCCGACGCTTGTCGTCACCGACGTCAACCGGAGCATGCCTGGTCTCAGCCCAGTCCAGCGTGAGCGGCAGGGCCTGATCGAGCGCCTGCACCGTGCCTCTTGCGAGCGCGCGATAGCCCTTGGCGTCACGATGGCGACTGGCACCGACACCGGGGAGCCCGGGGTCACTGCCGACCTGCTGTGGCGGGAAATCGTGCTACTGCACGACCACGGTGCGAGCGCTATGGATGCCGTGAAGGCCGCCACCAGTAACGCGGCGGCGCTGCTCGGCATGGATGACAGCGTCGGCACGATCGAGCCGGGAAAGCTCGCCGACCTCGTGCTCGTGTCGGGGGACCCGATGCTCGACCTCGCCACGCTGGCCCACCCCGAGCTCGTTATGCAGGGCGGCCGGGTATACCGGCCAGAAAGGGTCAGCGATGAGTAGCCAGGCCCGGACAACGATCGTTTACGGACCGCTATTCGATGGCGTGAGCCCGCTGCGCGCTGAGGCGACGATCGTGGTCGAGGGCGAGAACATCATGAGCATCACCGGGCCGTCGGCTGCGGAGCCCGGCCCCGCGGACGCCGACTCCCTAGCGACCAAGGATCGCTAGAGCCCATTTTGGAGGTTCGCCGCGCGCGCTTCGGGCCTGGCCTGTGGCCTGGCCCTCGCCGTCAGGCCCGCTGGGGCGGCAGAGGTCTCTGGCGCTCAAGGGTGGGTCCCGAAGATCGTTTCTGCGAAGCGGTTAGAAACGATCTTCGGGTGCCCTTGACGCTGGAGGGGCCGACCCGGACAATGCGGGGCGTTCCGGCCTGATCGCTGTGACATTCTCCCGGCGATTGGCCGCACTCGACGCAAGGGTGACGTCCTGGTGGTGGTGCTCGTCGGCGCGGCAGCGAGATACGGCGGGGACCGCAGGCGGCCGGTCACCGGGGGTGCCGTGCGCGGCAGTCGCCGCGCCGTAGGGCTCGCGTCCGAAGGACGCGGCGAAACTGCCGCCCCGCAACGGCGGGACCCCGGGGTGAACCCCGGCCGCCTACGGCGGGTCGCCCTGGCCGCTCTTCCTCCCCGACTGCTCGCGTCCGCCCTCGCCCTCCACGGCCTGGGCCGTCAGGCCTGGCGCGCCGAAGGTGCGCCCTTGTTTGACCGGTTCATCCAGAACCTCCGCCGGGTCCTCGGCTATGAGGCGCAGTACTTCGGCGGCGTGGAACCGCAGAAACGGCTGGCCTCGCACCTGCACCTGGCGGTGCGGGGCAGCGTGCCGCGGCCGCTGTTGCGCCAGGTCCTGGCCGCCACCTACCACCAAGTCTGGTGGCCCGCCACCGAGGAAGTCCGGTTCGCCGGAGACCAGCTGCCGGTCTGGGATGAGGATTCCGGCAACTACATTGATCCCGTTACCGGCGAAGTCCTCCAGACGTGGGACCAGTCGCTGGACGCGATCGGCCCGCACGACCAGCCCCGGCATGTGGCCCGCTTCGGCCCCAAGTTCGACGCCCAAGGCGTGCTCGCTGGATCTAAGGACGCAGAGAAGTGCATCAGGTACCTGACGAAGTACCTGACCAAGCAGGTCGCCGACTGCCACATCCCTGAGACGGACGCGCAGCGGGCGCACGCGGACCGGCTGGCCGAGGCGCTTCGCTACGAGCCCTGCTCACCGACCTGCGCGAACTGGCTCCGGTACGGCATCCAGCCGAAGAACTCCCGGCCCGGGCTCGTCCCCGGCGCATGCAAGGGCAAGGCGCACCGGCCCGAGCACTGCGGCTATGCCGGACGCCGCGTGCTGGTCTCCCGCCAGTGGTCCGGTAAGAGCCTGGCCGACCACCGGGCCGACCGGAAGGCCTGGCTGGTCCAGACCCTCGGCCTGGAGGTGCCCGACCCGGCCCGCTACACCTGGGTTCAGGTCACCCCTTCCGACCCTGACTATCTGGCGCCGGAGCAGCGGCTGCTGCACGTCGTCGCCGACCGGGCCCGGTGGAAGACCGCGCTGGCTGAGGCCCGGCGAAGAGCCGGGCCACCCCTCTGGAGAACTTTCGGCAAGCGGTAGGGCTGCATGACTTCAGACGAACCCAGTGAAAGCTCATCGGCGTTTAGGCTCGACGGATGGGAGACTGTTTTGGAGGGTGAGGTGCCGCGCAGGAGGCAGGTGATCGTTCCTCCGGTGGAGACTGACAGGCTGTGGACTCCCGAGGAGGTGGCGCATTTCCTCGGTGTACCGGTCCATACTCTTTACCGCTGGCGGTATCTGGGCACCGGTCCGAAAGCCGGTCGCGTCGGTCGCCATCTTCGCTATCTGCCTGCGGATGTTATCGCGTGGTTTCGGAAACAACAGGCGGCGTGACAAGTGGCGCGTGTCAAGGATTTGTGGGCCGCCTACCCTGAACGGCGAGGTCGGGGCAAGCGCTGGCTCAGCATCTGGATTGATCCTACTGGGCGGGAACGTTCGCAGGCGTTCAGTAAGAAGGGTGACGCCGAACGGTACGCGTCCAGGATGGAAACTGAGATAGCGCAGGGTGCTTACATCGACCCGAAGAAGGCCCGCATCACCGTGGCAGAGTGGTGCTCAACCTGGCTGGAGGGCTATGCCACGCACCGTTCATCCACTGTGCGCCAGGCGAACGTGCACATCCGCCGGATCGTCGCCGAGTTCGGACCGTCCCGCTCGGCAGCCTGAGGCCTTCCCAGATTCGCTCCTGGGTCGCGGGCCTGCGCGAAGAAGGCTTGGAGGACTCCTATGTCTACGTCCTGCACAGCAGGCTCGCGCAGATTATGAGCGATGCGGTCCATGACGGTCTGCTGGTGAAATCCCCCTGCTCGCGGCGGACCTCGCCGCACCTGGCCGAGCAAAGGGTGTACGTAGCGACCACTGAGCAAGTCTGGCATCTTTATGACTTGTTTCCGCAACGGATCAGGCTTGCCGTACTGCTGGGAGCATTTGTCGGGTTGAGACTCGCCGAGGCGTGCGGGTTGCGCCCGGAAGATGTCGATTTCATGCGCGGAGTCGTGCATCCGAGGGTGCAGTATCCGGCACAGCCGCTCAAGACCAGGATTTCCCAGACACCGGTTCCGATCCCGGTATCGCTGGCAGCCAAGTTGTCCGCGCAGATCGCCGCGTATGGCCGTCACACAACCCTGCTGACAGGAGAAAACGGCCGTCAGCTATCACCATGGGTGATAGAGCGGGCGATGCGGAAAGCCCGCCAGAAGGTGCACGGTCTCCCGGTGGGCTTCCGCTACCACGATCTGCGGCACTACTTCGCCAGCCTGCTCATCGCCTCGGGTGCCGATGTCAAGACCGTTCAGGCGCGCCTGCGACACGCCAGTGCCAAGACCACGCTCGACACCTACGGGCACATCTGGCCCGACCGGGACGAGTCCACCCGCGCCGCTGTCGAGGAGGTTCTCGCTGCCCGGACGGAACAGCGGCGGAACAGTGCTGCGGCAACCTCGTAACGCCGCAGGTCAGAGCGGGTTCGCCGGCTATACGTCGAAGTACAGCTCGAACTCGTGCGGGTGCGGGCGGAGCCGGATCGGGTCGAGCTCGTTGGACCGCTTGTAGTCCAGCCAGGTCTCGATCAGGTCCGGGGTGAACACGCCCCCGTCGACCAGGTAGTCGTGGTCGGCCTCCAGCGTGTCCAGCACCTTGTCCAGCGAGCCGGGGACCTGCGGGATGGCCAGCGCCTCGTCCGGCGGCAGCTCGTACAGGTCCTTGTCCACCGGCTCCGGCGGCTCGATCTTGTTGCGGATGCCGTCGATCCCGGCCATGAGCATGGCCGAGAACGCCAGGTACGGGTTGCACGACGGGTCGGGCACCCGGAACTCCAGCCGCTTGGCCTTGGGGTTGGAGCCGGTGATGGGGATCCGGACGCAGGCGGACCGGTTGCGCTGCGAGTACACCAGGTTGACCGGCGCCTCGAAGCCGGGCACCAGCCGGTGGTAGGAGTTGACCGTCGGGTTGGTGAAGGCCAGCAGCGAGGGCGCGTGCCTGAGCAGCCCGCCGACGTAGTACCGCCCGATGTCGGACAGCCCGGCGTACCCGACCTCGTCGTAGAACAGCGGCGCGCCGTCCTTCCACAGGCTCTGGTGGCAGTGCATGCCGGAGCCGTTGTCGCCGAACAGCGGCTTGGGCATGAACGTCACGGTCTTGCCGGCCGCCCGCGCCACGCTCTTGAGGATGTACTTGTAGTTCATCATGTTGTCGGCCATGTGCAGCAGCGGCGCGAACCTGATGTCGATCTCCGCCTGGCCCGCGGTCCCGACCTCGTGGTGCTGCATCTCCACCGGGATGCCGCACCGGATCAGCATCCGGACCATCTCCGAGCGCAGATCGGTGTAGTGGTCCATCGGCGGGATCGGGAAGTATCCGCCTTTGTACCGGGGCTTGTAGGCGAGGTTGCCGCCCTCCTCGTCACGCCCGGTGTTCCATGCGCCCTCGATCGAGTCGATGAAGTAGTAGGCCGCGTGCGCGCTGGTCTCGAAGCGGGCGGAGTCGAAGATGTAGAACTCCGCCTCGGGGCCGAAGAAGACGGTGTCGGCGATCCCGGTGCCGCGCAGGAAGTCCTCCGCCTTGCGGGCGATGTTGCGCGGGTCACGGGTGTAGGGCTCGCCGGTCAGCGGGTCGTTGACGAAGAACGTCAGGTCCAGCGTCATGTGCTGGCGGAACGGATCGATGAAGGCCGTCGTCGGGTCGGGCATGAGCAGCATGTCGGACTCGTGGATCTGCTGGAACCCGCGGATCGAGGAGCCGTCGAACATCAGCCCGTCGGTGAAGACCTTCTCGTCGAACGACTCCACCGGCACGGTGAAGTGCTGGACCGTGCCCGGGAGGTCGCAGAACCGGACATCGACGAACTCCACCTTCTGGTCGCCGATGAACTTCAGTACCTCGTCGGCGTTCGTGAACATCAACCCTCCCTGGGCGGTACGGCCCTGTCGTTTCCGCACGGGGGTGTGCCGCAGGACCGCCTCGGACGTTAGGCGCTCGCGGTTTCCGAGCCGTGTCCCGAGTGTTTCACGCGTGTTACGGCATCCCCGCGCTGTCCGGCCAGATCAGGTCACCGGCGGGCGAGCGGTGCTCACCTCCGCGCTGGTGCCGGGTACGGTGGGGGCGTGGCAGAACGGCGGTGGGCTGGGTCCTGGCTGAGCGGCACCACGGGCGCTGGCGACACCGGGACCTTCCCGGGCGAGCGGTTCGGGCTGCCGGAGGAGGGCCACGGCTCGGTTGCCTCCATCGGCCGGCGGCTGCTGGCCCTGCTCATCGACTGGCTGCTGTGCTCGCTGATCGCGCTTGCCATCTTCCACTCACGGCTGTGGACGCTGCCGATCTTCGCGGCCGAGACCTACCTGCTCACGGCCTTCACCGGGTTCACCGTGGGCAAGCGGGTGCTGGGCGTCCGGGTGGCACGCATCGACGGCCGCCCGGTCGGGCTCGGCTGGGCGCTGGTGCGCACCGTCCTGCTGCTCGCCGTCGTGCCGGCGCTCATCACCGACCGTGATCTGCGCGGGCTGCACGACCGGGCCGCCAACACCATCGTTATCAGGACCTGACCCGGCCCGCGGCGTCACGGCGGCGGCGGGCGGCGGCGGCGAGCTCGCTGAGCACGCCGGAGGTGGTGCCCACATCCATGCAGGCGTCGGTGATGCTCTGGCCATAGACCAGCCGCGCCGGGTCAGCCGGCTCCTGCCGCCCTTCGGCCAGGAAGCTCTCCAGCATCACCCCCACCAGGCCATGCTCGCCCCCGGCGACCTGCTCCGCGAGCGAGCCGGCCACGGCCGGCTGGCGCCGGTGATCCTTGCCGCTGTTGCCGTGGCTGGCGTCCACCATCACCCGGCGCGGCAGCCCGGCACCGGCGATCGCCGCCAGCGCCCGCGTCACCTGGCCCGCCTGGTAGTTGGGGCCCGACCGGCCGCCCCGGAGGATGACATGGCAGTCGGGGTTGCCCGCGGTGGTCACCACCGCCGCCGCCCCGGCCAGGGTGACCCCGAAGAAGGTATGGCCGGCCGCGGCGGCCCGGCAGGCATCCACCGCGACCTGCACGTTCCCGTCGGTGCCGTTCTTGAAGCCGACCGGCATGGACAGCCCCGACGCGAGCTGGCGGTGCACCTGGCTCTCGGTCGTGCGGGCGCCGATCGCGCCCCAGGCAACGGTGTCGGCGATGTACTGCGGGGTGATCGGGTCGAGCCACTCGCAGCCGACCGGCAGGCCAAGGCCCACGATGTCCAGCAGCAGCCGCCGCGCCACCCGCAGGCCGCGGTGCACGTCATGGCTGCCGTCCAGGCCGGGATCGTTGATGAGCCCCTTCCAGCCGGTCACCGTGCGCGGCTTCTCGAAGTACACCCGCATCACGATCAGCAGGTCGTCGTGCAGCGGGCCGGCCAGCGCGGCCAGCCGCTGCGCGTAGTCCAGGGCCGCCGCCGGGTCGTGGACCGAGCACGGTCCCGCGACCACCAGCAGCCGGTCGTCGATACCTGCCAGCACCGCGCGCACCTCCGCCCGGGACTGCTCGACGTGCTTGGCCTCGCGGGCGCCGAGCGGCAGCTCCGCCAGCAGCGCCGCCGGCGCCAGCAGGGGCTCGTAGCCCAGCACCCGGATATCGCTGGTATGGGGCATCAGGCTTCTCCTCCGGCACGCAGCTGTGCATCCAGCTCATCACGATCATGGTGGAAAGGATCAGCCGGGGGCCGCCAGGGGTGCCCCGGTGCCGCGCGGATGGCCAGGATGGTGCCGTCGTGGCTGATGCCAGCGTCAGACGATGTGCGCCTCGCGGGTCTCGGGTGCGAACAGGTCGGCGGGCTCCAGCAGCTCGCTGGCCAGATGCTGCTCGTGAGAATAGCGGAGGAACGTGCGCAGGGTGTACTCGTTTGCTGCCAGTCCGTAAGGCCAGAAACCGGCGCCCATGACCGCCTGCGTACGCTCGATGTCGGCGTAGAGCCACGGCAGCATGCAGCTGGGCGCCGCGGTCTCCCGCATCCGGGCCGCCGCCGCGGCCCGCGCCTGCTCGAAGGCCTTGCAGAGCGACTGGGCGAGCCACGGCCGGCGTTCGTACACGTCGCGGCGCAGCACCACCACATGCATGATCGGGAAGATCCCGGTCTCCGCGAAGTACCGTTCCTCCTCCGCCCGGGGATCAGCGAAGAGCCTGCGCACACGCGGGTCGCCCGCGGCGAACAGGCGCGGTGTGCGGGGGCTGTACAGGGCGTCGAGCCCGCCCTCGGCGAGCATGCCGTCCAGCGTCGCCCCCGGCGGGATGGGCTGGATCTCCACCCCGGGCGGGGCGGCGTGGCTGAGCTTGCTGGTGCGGCCGGGCTGATGCAGCCCGCCGGTGCGGTAGCGGACGGAGCCGGCCGCGACCCCGTAGTGCTCGGCGAGGATCCCCCGGATCCAGACGGCCGCGGTGAGCTGGTACTCCGGCACGCCGACGAGGCGCCCGGCGAGATCGGCGGGCGCATCGATGCCACTGCCCGCGTGGACGTAGATCCCGTTATGCCGGAAAGACCGGGAGGGGAACACCGGGATCGCGATGAACGGCGCGTCCTGGCAGAGGCTGATCACATAGGAGGAGAGGGACAGCTCCGCCGCGTCGAACTCGCGGTAGCGGGCCATGCGGAAGAAGGTCTCCTCGACCGGCAGGCTCAGGTACGTCAGGTCGATGCCATCCGGCCGGATCTCGCCGGTCGCCAGCGGCAGGGTCCGGTCGTAGTCCCAGCACGCCAGGGTCAGCGGCACCCGCACGCTCATCGGCGTCCCTTCCCCGCCCGCCCGGATCCGGTGTCACCGGACAGGTGGCTAACTCGGCGGCCGGGCCGGGCACGCCGGGATCCAGCCGGTGGCTGTCGTGCCGCCGGATAGCCGGCCCGAGCGCGGGCACGTCGCCCTGCGTGATCGCGTCAGCGAGCTGCCGGTGGGTGTCGACGCTGGCCGGGCGGACGGCGCCGGGCAGGTCCGCGGTCGCCAGGTCCTGCTCGAAGAAGTCGAGCAGGGTGACGTACATGCTGCGCAGCGGCGCGTTGGGGCTCAGCCGGGCGACCCGCCGGTGGAAGGCGGTGTGGTAGCGGGCGTAAGCGCGCGGCTGGTCCAGATGCGCGGACATGGCCGCCAGGATCGAGCGGAGCGCGCGGACGTCCGCCCCGGTCCGGTGCCGGGCGGCGTGGCGGTAGATGACCGGCTCCAGCGCGCCACGCACCTCGTGGTAGTCGGCCATGCTGGCCCCGGCCCACTCAAAGCCCACGAACATGGGGCCGCTGCGCATGCGTGACGCGGGGCCGGCGACGAACACCCCGCCGCCCGGGCCCGGGCGCGCCTCGACAAAGCCACGGGTCTCCAGCAGCTTGACCGCCTCGTTCACGGTGGCCACCGCGACGCCGAACCGCTGGCGCACGTCGTCCTTGGTCCCGAGCCGGTCGCCGGTGGTCAGCACCCCGGCGGAGATCTCTTTCTCGATCTCCCGCGCGAGCGCCTCAGCCCGGGACAGGCGCGAAGTCCGCAGGGCGGGCTGATTGCCTGCTGACATGGTAATAACCATTATACGTATTCGCGGTGGCCGCAGCGGCGATGGCAGCGAGGGCTGGCCGGGGCAGCGAGCCGCGGGCAGCGAGCCGCGGGCTGGGGGAGCAAGCGGGCTGGGGGAGCAAGCGGGCTGGGAGCGGCGAGGGCAGGCAGCGGGGCCCCGGGCCGCTACCGGTTCCGGGGACGCGGCGGCTTCGGCATCCGGCCGGTGCGGGGCATCGGGCCCTTCGGTGCCTGGAGCGACTGCGGCAGCGCCTTGAGCCGGAAGTTCAGGTCGGCGACCGCGGGGCCCTTCAGGTTGCGGGGCAGCCGCATCAGCTTGCGCTGCAGCTTCCTGATCGGGATCTGCCCCTCCTCGTTGCCTACCTGCAGGTCGTAGATGGGCACGTCGAACGCGACCCGGGACACGCGCTTCTTCTCCGCCGCCAGCAGGCTCGCCAGCCGGTTGGGGGAGCCCTCACCCACCAGCACCACACCCGGCTTGCCGACGGCCCGGTGCACCACGTCCATGTTCCGGTTGGCCGACACCGCCGGGGTGACGGTCCAGCCGCCGCGCATGGTCTGCAGGATCGCGGCCGCCGCGCCGGGCTGACCCTCGACCGCCGAGTACTGGGCGGACTGGGCGTACCGGCCGAAGATGACCAGGCCCGCCAGCAGGCCGCTGGCCAGCCCGAGCGGGAGCAGCAGCGCCAGCAGGCCGGTGAAGATGCCGACGATCACGAAGACCGCGGCCACGCCGACCCCGGCCAGGACCACGATCGGCAGCGCGCGCGGGTTGGACTTGCGGATGATCCCAGCCACCATGCGGATCTGCTTGATGCGGCCGGCCGCGGCCGGATCCGCGCTGTCCTTCCGGGCTCCCGCGCCTGCGGTCTTGTTCGCCATGGAGGGCAGGATACGAGCAGCCGGGCGGATGTGGGAAACCGCTACCCGGCCGGGCCCGTCACGGCGGCGCCCGCGCCCGCCGGGGGAGTGCCCGCTGGGACACTGCCGGCCGGGCCGCGGCGCGCCATCGCCTCGGCGTGCAGCCTGCCCGCCCGGTAGGAGGACCGGACCAGCGGCCCGGACATCACGCCCGCGAAGCCGAGGCCGAGCGCCTCCTCGCGGAGCCGCCCGAACTCGGCAGGCTCCACCCACCGGGCCACCGGGTGGTGGAGCGGGGACGGCCGCAGGTACTGGGTGATGGTGAGCAGCTCGCACCCGGCGGCCCGCAGGTCGGCCATGGCCTGGCTGACCTCGTCCGGCTCCTCGCCGAGGCCGAGGATGAGATTGGACTTGGTGACCAGGCCCGCCGCCCGGGCGCGGTCCAGCACCTCAAGCGACCGGCCGTACCGGAAGCCCGGCCTGATCCGCCGGAAGATGCGCGGCACCGTCTCGATGTTGTGGGCGAGCACCTCCGGGCGGGCGGCGAACACCGTCCCGAGCCGGGCCGGGTCGGCGTTGAAATCGGGGATCAGCAGCTCGACTCCGCAGCCGGGGACTTCCGCGTGGATCTCGGCGCAGGTCTGCGCGTACAGCCAGGCGCCGCCGTCGGGCAGGTCGTCGCGGGCCACGCCGGTGACCGTCGCGTAGTGCAGGCCCATCGCCGCCACGGACGCGGCGACCCGGCGCGGCTCGTCGGTGTCGAGCGGCCCGGGTTTCCCGGTGGCGATCTGGCAGAAGTCGCACCGCCTGGTGCACGCGTCGCCGCCTACCAGGAACGTCGCCTCGCGGTCCTCCCAGCATTCGAAGATGTTGGGGCAGCCCGCCTCCTCGCACACGGTGTGCAGGCCCTGGCGCCGCACCAGCCCCTTCAGCTCGGTGTACTCCGGGCCGGTCCGCAGCCGCGTCTTGATCCACGGCGGCTTACGCTCGATGGGCGTCTGGCTGTTGCGCGCCTCGAGGCGGAGCAGCCGGCGGCCGTCAGGTGCGAGTACCACGGCTCCAGGGTACGTCCCGGCCCGGCAGCTGACGGCCGGCCGTCGGAAGGAACCTGGCAGGTGATGACCGCCAGCGGCGAGGCCGCCCGTCCGGCCGGGGCGCCGTGGCAGCGTGAGGTCTTCCTGTCCGGGCAGGCGGTCTCGCTGCTCGGTGACGGCCTGGCCGTGCTCGCGGTCCCGCTGCTGGTGCTCGATCTCAGCCGCAGCCCGCTGGTCTCGGCCCTGTCCGCCGCGTCGGTGACGGTCGGCTACCTGATGGTGGGCCTGCCCGCGGGGGTGCTGGTCGACCGGATGAACCCCTGGCGGGTCCTGGTGCTGACCGACGCGCTGCGGGCCGCGCTGTTCGCGGGCCTGTTCTGGCTGGCCACCGCCGGGCTGCTGGCGGTGTGGCTGGTGCTGGTCATCGCGTTCGCGGCCGGCGCGTGCTCGGTTTTCTCCCAGACCGCGCTCGTGGTGGTGGTGAAGGAGTTCTTCCCGGCGGCCGGGCTCATCCGCGCGAACTCCGTGCTGGAACTGGCGAACCAGCTGTCGCTGCTGGCCGGGCCGGCGGTGGTGGGCGTGCTCGCCGCTGTCGGCAGCATCCGCCTCGCGCTGCTGGCCGACGCGCTGACCTTCCTGGTGTCGCTGGTGTCCCTGCTCGTGGTGGGACGGTGGCGGCCGGGCCCGCGGGTGGCAGGCCACCGCCGGAGCCTGCGCGGCGTCGGGACGGAGCTGCGGGCGGGCCTGCGGTACCTGCTGTCGGTCCGGACCCTGGTGATCTTGACCGTGGTCCAGATGGTGGTGAACCTGTGCCTGTCGGTGGAGAAGCTCATCATCTTCTACGCCCATGACACGCTCGCGCTCACGCCGGGCCTGGTCGCGGTGGTGGTGGCGGCAGGTGGCGCGGGCGGGATCGCCGGCGCGCTCAGCGCCTCCCGGCTGGCGGGCTGGGCCGGTGAGATCCGCCTGATGGTGATCGCCATCGCGGCGGCCGGCGCCGCCATCGCCCTGATGAGCGCGGCGCGGTCAGCGCCGCTGCTGGTGGCGGCGAACCTCGCCTACTCGTGGGCGCTGGTGGTGGCGAGCCTGGTGAACCGCACCCAGCGGCAGCGGATCGTCCCCCAGCCGATGCTGGGCCGGGTCACCAGCAGTGTCCGGGTGCTGTTCCTGGCCGTGGTCCCGCTCGGGGTGGTGATCGCCGGCACGGCCACCTCGGCGCTGGGCGGTGACCCGCGCCCGGTGTTCCTGGCCGCGGGGATCGTGGTCGTCGCGGCGGCGGCGGGCGGCTGGCTGGCTGGCCTGCGGCGCGCCGGGCCATGATGGGGGCCGTGGGCGGTGATGCCGTGCCGGGGCCGCCGGCCGATGAGGTGTGCGCTGGCAGGACGACCGGCTCGCGTACACCGAGGCCAAGAGCGATCTCATCCTCGATCTGCTCGGCCAGGCCGAGCGCTGGGCAGCGGCCCGCAGCTGGCGGGCCTGAGCTGCTGCCGGGGTGCGGGCACCGGCACCGGCGGGGAGGCGGCGGCGGCCGGTGCGCGTGAAGCAGCGGTGCTCGCGGGCGGTGCGCTTGGAGCCGGCGAGCCTGCACGCGGTGCGCTCGCGGCCGGTGCGCTCGCGGCCGGTGCCGGTGCCGGCGCGGCCGGTGCGGGTGCGGCCTGCGGCGGGCGGGCCGCGCGGGCGAGGCGGCGTACGTAGACGAGGCAGCCCGCGCCGGCTGCCACCAGCCCGCTGCCGCCGGCCAGGAACAGCACCAGCCGCGGGTTCAGCGAGCTGAGCAGGCCGCCGGCCGCGGCCATCCCGACCGACGCGGCGCCGAACAGCACCCCCGAGTACACCGCGAACACCCGCCCCGCCATCTGCGGCGGCGCCCGGTGGTTGAGGAAGCTGCGGGTCGCCACCACCTCCATGCCGTTGGCCAGCCCGCCGAAGGCGTAGGCGGCCGCCGCCTGCCACAGCAGCACGGCCGTGCCCGCCAGTGCCACGCCGACGCCCGCGGCGAGCGTCCCGGCGAGCGTGGCGAACGCGAGCCTGCGCTGGGGCAGCCGCCCGCCGGCCAGCGTCCCCGCGAGCATGCCGGCGGTCCACGCCGCCACCAGCACCGAGTACCCGGTGGGTCCCGCCCCCAGCACGCTCTCGGCAAAGGCCACCTCGGCGACCACCGCCATGTTGCCGAACAGCACCATGACGCCCACCACCAGCACGAGCAGCCCGGCGTCGGCGTCCTCGCGCAGGAACCGCAGGCCCGCCCCCAGCTGGGAGGCCAGCCCGCCCCGCCCGGGGCCCGCCGGGCCGGCGGGCGGGTCCGGCGGCGCCAGCGGCAGCGCCCACAGCCCGAGCGTCCCGAGTGCGTAGACAGCGGCGACTCCCGCCAGCGCCAGCCCGGTGCCCCCGGCCGCCATGAGCGCGGCAGCCAGCAGCGGGCCCGCCGTGAAACCACCCCAGGTGGCGGCCTGGAGGTACCCGTTCGCCCTGGTCACCTGGGCGGCCCGGCCGGCCTGGCCCGTTCCGTCCGCCGGGCCCACCAGCCGCGGCACGATGGCGCCGAGCCCGGGCTGCAGCACCGCCGCGCAGACGCCGAACCCGGTGGCCAGCGCGAGCACCGGGCCGATGCCGGGCACCTGCGTGAGCACCAGCGCTACCACGGCCTGCCCGGCGGCCGCGGTTATCAGCACCGGGCGGGGCGGCAGCCGGTCGAGCAGCAGGCCCGCCAGCGGCGCGAGCGCGGTGATGGGAAAGGTGATCGCGAGGAACACCACCGCGACCGCCCAGGACGCCTTCGAGCCCTGGTACACGTGGCTGGCCAGGGCGATCATGGCGAGGCCGTCGCCGGCTGAGATCGCCGCCTGCAGGCCGAACGCCAGCGGCAGCGTGTACCGCGGGAGGCTGGACCGTGCCTGGGTGCCAGCCACGGCCGGCTGGCGCGATGCGGGGCTGCCAGCGGGCCGGATGTCGCTGGTCTGCGGGCGGGACAAGAAAAGCTCCTCGGACTGTGGCGTCGTTCGCGTGCGTCAGTGGGCCAGCAGTCGCTAGAGCATGCATCCACGGTACCAGGCACCCGCGTGCTCACCCGGCCTGGCCTCGGCGGGGCGGGCGCCGGAGCCAGCATCGCCGCCGGGCCGGCCGCGATCGGCGCGCGGCGCGCGCTGGAGTGAGCCCCGCGGGTGAGCCGGGCCGGTAACTGATGTGACGGGACCGGGCAAAGTCGGGGAGCATAGGCGCATGCCAACGCAGTTCGATCCCCCCTCGGGGACCCGTGACTTCCTTGCCCGCGAGTTCGAGACCCGGGAGCGCGCCTTCGCCGTCATCCGGTCGGTGTTCTCCCGCTACGGATTCGAGCCGCTCGCCACCCCGGCGTTCGAGCGGCTCGATGTGCTCCTGGGCAAGTACGGGGAGGAGGCCGACAAGCTCGTCTTCAAGATCTTGCGCCGCGGCGAGCACGAGGGGACCGGCGAGGCCGACCTGGCCCTGCGTTATGACCTCACGGTGCCGCTGGCGCGGGTGGCCGCCGCCTATGGCAGCCAGCTGCCGGTTCCCTACAAGCGCTATGCCATGGGGCCGGTCTGGCGCGCGGACCGGCCGGGCCGGGGCCGCTACCGCGAGTTCACCCAGTGCGACCTGGACACCCTCGGCTCCAGCTCGGTACTGGCCGACGCGGAAGTCATCTGCGCGGTGCACGACGCGATCGCGGGACTGGGGATCGGCGGCTTCTGTTTCCTGCTCAACTCCCGTCGCGTGCTGGCCGGCCTGCTGGAGGTGTTCGGCGTCCCCGCCCCGCTGGGGCCGGGTGTCCTGATCACCCTCGACAAGCTGGACAAGCTCACGCCGGCCGAGGTCACCGCCGAGCTCACCGGCCGCGGGCTGCCGGAGGCAAGCGCCGCCGAGCTGGTGACCGCGATGACCGGGGCCGGTGCGGCAGAACGGATCAGGGCAGCGCTCAAGTCGAGCGAGGAAGGCTCCGCCGGGCTGGACGAGATCGACTCCGTGCTGTCGCTGCTCGCCGGGCAGGTGCCGGACGGGCGGGTGGTGTTCACCCCCCGGATGGTGCGCGGCCTGAGCTACTACACCGGGACGATCTGGGAGGTGTCGGCGGAAGGGCTGCCGGCCTCGATCGCCTCCGGCGGCCGCTACGACCACCTGATCGAGCAGCTCGGCGGGCCGGATGTGCCAGCGACCGGGGGCTCGCTCGGCGTCGAGCGCATGCTCCTGCTGCTGCCCGACGGCGAGGAGGGGCACCGCCGGCTGGACGTGGCGGTCACGGTCATGGGCCAGCAGTACGCGGCGCGCAGCTTCGCGTTCGCCGCGGCGGCCCGGTCGGCCGGCCTGCGCGCCAGCGTCTACCTGGGCGCTTCCGGCAAGCTCGGCCGCCAGCTCAGGTGGGCCAGCGACCAGGGGGCCCGGTGGTCGCTGATCTACGGCGGCGCCGAGGAGGAAGCCGGCACCGTCACCGTCCGGGACATGGCCACCGGCGAGCAGGCCGCCGTCCCGGCCAGCGAGCTGAGCGGGCACCTGGCCCGGCTGGCCCACGACGCCCAGGCCGGCTAGCACACGGGCCAGCCAGGAACATGGGCCAGCCAGGAACACGGGCCAGCCAGGAACACGGGCCAGCCAGGACGGCCGCCAGGGCTACCGCCCCGGTCACCGGGGCAGCGAGACGGCCCGCACCGTCCGGCTGACGCCATAACCGGCCGGCAGCAGCACCCACCCGCTGGCCAGGCGGTAGATCACCTGGCGGCTGTAGTAGCCGGTCAGGGCGTGCGGGTCGGCGCGGAGCCGGCTGGCGTAGCGCAGCACCGCGTCGACATACCGCCAGCTCGGGTTGTACGCGTACAAGGCGGAACCGATGCTGCTGGCGTGCCCGGCCCGGGTGACGCGGCCGCTACCTGACCAGGAACGTGCTCAGGCCCTCTGGCGGCTCGGCCTGCACGGCAACGCCTGCCACCACGGCCAGCGAAGGGCCGCGGCGCGCCCACTCCAGCAGGCGGTCAACGTCCTCGGGCCGGCCCTCGAAGACCGCCTCTACCCGGCCGTCGGGAAGGTTGCGCACCCATCCGCTCACGCCGTGCTCGGCCGCCATCCGCCGGCAGGTATCGCGGAAGAAGACGCCCTGAACCCGGCCGGAGACCAGGATCCGGTAGCGGACCACGGCCAGGTGCTACGGCAAGGCGGCCGTGACAGGCCCGTCGTACGGTCCTGGCCTGCGCAGCAGCCACTGCCAGAAGGTGCGCCGTGGCGGCCGTGCCACGATGCTGCCCCCGCGCGCCTCGCCCGATACCTCCACTCTCAGGATCACCGGCCGCTTCGGGCCGTGGTTAGGCCGGATCTTGATGCTGCTGCCCCGCAGCGCCACGTCATCGGCGTCGACCTCGATGCCGGGCTTGGTCACCAGGCGGAGGTTCCCGCCCCGCACCTCGGCCTCGATCAGCAGCCTGGGCCCGGTGATCACTGCCTGGGTGAAATCGAGCTTGACCGAGCCACCGACCGCGTGGATCTGCATCCGCTGCGGCACCACCCAGCCGCCGGTCCGGGCCGCGTTGCTGCCCCGGCAGTCGATCCGGACCAGGTCCTTGGCCTCCGGCGCGGCCCCGCCCGGCCAGTCAGCCGCCGCGGGCAGGTCAGCGGTCAGCACCGCCAGCTCGCCGTTGGTGCGGGCGGTCAGCGCCTTCTCCAGGCGCTCGTCGAGCTCCTCCGCGGTCAGCCGCCCGTCGCCGGCCGCGACGCGCAGGATCTCGGCGACCCGGTCCCTGTCCTCGTGCGAGGCGCGCAATTCGGGCCTGGCCCCTTCGCCCGGCCCGTCTGCGGCGGGGGACAGCTCACCAGTCATGGCCACATCCTGTAAGTCATCGCATGGGCCCGCAACACCGGCTGCATCCCGGACGCTGGCCAGCCCGGCCCGCGCGCAGCGCGTCAGCCGGTCATGCCCGCCTCGGCGGGTCGCACGCCGGGGCCGGCCATCAGCGGGTCGGTGCACTCGAAGCTGTGCCAGGTGGTCGCGCCGAGCACGCCGGCGAGATGGCGCTCCACCGCTCCCACCATGTCCATGACGGTGACCGTGCGGCCGGTCTCGGTGGAAAGGCTGGTCACGCCCGCGTCCCGGATGCCGCAGGGCACGATGCGGTCGAACCAGCTGAGGTCGCAGTCGCAGTTGAGGGCGAAACCGTGCATCGTGACCCCGCGTGCCACCCGGATGCCGATCGCCGCCACCTTGCGGTCGAGCGTGCTGCCGGGACCGCGGCCGCCGGTGAGCCACACCCCGCTGCGGCCCTCCACCCGGGTGGTGGCCACCCCGGCGTCCGCGCAGGCCCGGATCAGCGCCTCCTCGATGGCCCGCACGTAGGCGATCACGTCGACCGGTTCGGCGAGCGTGACGATCGGGTAGCCCACGAGCTGGCCCGGCCCGTGCCAGGTGATCTTGCCGCCGCGGTCCACGTCGATCACTGGGATGCCCGGGTCGGTGAGCGGGCGGTCGAGCTGGCTGGTCCGCCGTCCGGCCGTGTAGACGGGCTTGTGCTCCAGCATCAGGCATGTGTCGGGAATCTCCCCGCCCACCCGCCGCTCGTGCAGGCGCTGCTGCAGATCCCAGCCATCGAGATAGGGAACCGCGTTGGGGCCGAAACCTGCCCGGGCAAAAATGAGCTCGCCGTTCACGCCGTCAGCTTATCGCCGGACGGTACCCAGGCCGCGCGGCGTTGGGCCGGCTGGCCGGCCCGGCCGGCAGGAAGCCCCCGGCTGGATCTTTGCCGCCGCCCAGGACGGGGGATGACACCAGAAAGCCCAGGGCGGGCCCACAAGCGCCGTGAGGGAGGTTGGGCGATGCTGGATGAGGCTGAGCTCGCGCGGATGAGCCCGCACGAGCGCGCCAGGCTTGCCCGCATCCTGGCCGCGATGGACGGCCCGCGGCCGGCCCATCCCCCCGTTACCTGGCAGCGCCGGCTCCTGATCGGGGCCGCGCTGGCATGCGCGCTCACGCTGGCGGGATGGATCGGCGTGCTCGCGGTCACCCTGCCCCTGCGCTACCGGGCCGGCGGCTGGAGCGCCGCCTGGGTGGGCTTCGACGTGGTGCTGTTCCTCGCCTTCGCGGCCACCGCCTGGGCGGCGTGGCGCCGCCGCCAGGTGCTCATCCTGTGCCTGGTGGTGCTGGCGACCCTGCTGGTGTGCGACGCGTGGTTCGATACCACGCTGGACTACGCCACCGGCGGCTTCACGTTCAGCCTGCTGCTGGCCCTGCTGATCGAGCTCCCGCTGGCGGCGATGGCGCTGGTCGGCGCGCGCCGGCTGCTGCGGCTCACGTTCCGGCGGCTCGACGCGCTGAAGGGCGACTCCGGGCCGCTGCCCGCGTTCTGGAAGGTGCCGCTGTTCGGCGACTACTCGGCCGGCGACGGCTACCGCGACCTGTTCCGGCGCCGCCGGCCGGGCCTGAGGCCGCGGGCACCGGAGGCCCGCGACCGGGCAGTGCAGGGGCAGGACGCCTGAGATCCGCCCGCGCCCAGGCAGTCAGCGCGGCGGTGGGCAGCCCGGCGTGGCTCCCGCGGCCGCCCTAGGCTGGGCGGCCCGCCAGTTCCGCCGCCAGTGCCCCGGGCAGGTCGGGGAACCGGAACTGGTAGCCGGCGGCTTCCAGGCGCCGCGGCATCACCCGCGCGCTGGCGAGCAGGTCGCTGGTGACCTCGCCGAGCGCCAGCTTGAGCGCCTGCCCCGGCAGGAACAGCAGCCCGGGACGGTGCACCGCCGCGGCCAGGGCGGCGGTGAAATCGGCGTTGGTGACCGGGTGCGGCGTGGTGAGGTTCACCGGCCCCGAGATGTCCGGCCGGGCGAGCAGGAAGCCCACGATCGCGGTGTAGTCCGCCAGCGTGATCCAGCTCATCACCTGCGTGCCCGTTCCCAGCCGGGCGCCCAGCCCGAGCCGGAACGGCGGCAGGACCCGTGCCAGGACCCCGCCGCGCCGGGACATCACGACGCCGGAGCGCATCGTGACCACCCGGGTCCCGGCCGCCTCGGCCTGCCGGGCCGCGGCCTCCCACTCCGTGACCACGCCAGGCAGGAAGCCAACGCCAGCGGGAGAGGACTCGTCCACCTCCCGCCCGCCGGTGTCCCCGTACCAGCCGATAGCCGAGGCTGACAGCAAAACGGGCGGCGGTGTGCTCGCCGCCGCCAGCGCGCCGACCAGTGCCCGGGTACCCCGGACCCGGCTCTGCCGGATCTCTTCCTTGTAGGCGGCGGTCCAGCGGCGCCCCGCCACGTTGGCGCCGGCCAGGTGGATGACGGCGTCGAGGCCGTCCAGGGCGCCGCGGGCGAGCCCGCCCGCGGGCGCGAGCGGATCCCAGGCGATCTCGTCGCCGCTGGCCGGCACCTGGCGGACCAGCCGGACCACCTGATGGCCGCTGGCGCGCAGGGCAGCCACCAGGGCGGTCCCGATCAGGCCCGATGCCCCGGTGACCGCGATCCTCTGCGCCCCCATGGCAGGCTCCTCGCCGCCTCGCCTCGCCGCCTCGCCTCGCCTCGCCGGCTGCCGGAGCGTCCCCCGCGCGCCAGCGGCCAGCCCGTCAGAGCCCGAGCTCGGCCTCGAAGGCGCCTTCCTCCAGCCGGTCCTTCACGGTGACCAGGAACCGGGCGGCGTCGGCGCCGTCCACCAGCCGGTGATCGTAGGTGAGCGCCAGGTAGACCATGGAGCGCACGGTGATCACCTCGCCGAGCGCGGGATCCTCCACGACCACCGGCCGCTTCACCACCGCACCGGTGCCCAGGATCGCCACCTGCGGCTGGTTGATGATCGGGGTGTCGAACAGGGCCCCCCGGCTGCCGGTGTTGGTCAGCGTGAACGTGCCGCCAGCCAGGTCATCGGGGCTGACCTGGCCAGCCCTCGTCCGCTCCGCCAGGTCGGCGATCTTCCTTGCCAGGCCGCCGATGTTGAGGTCGCCGGCGTTCTGGATGACGGGCACCATCAGCCCCCGCTCGGTGTCCACCGCGATGCCGAGGTGCTCGGCGTCGTGGTAGATCACCTGGCCTGCCTCGGTGTCGATGAGCGCGTTCAGCCGCGGGTGGACCTTCAGCGCCTCCACGGTGGCGAGCGCGAAGAAGGGCAGGAAGGACAGCTTGACACCCTCGCGGGCCTCGAAGTCGGCCTTGGCGCGCTCCCGCAGCCGGGCGATCAGCGTGACATCGGCCTCGACGACGGTGGTCAGCTGCGCTGAGGTCTGCAGCGACTCCACCATGCGCCGGGCGATGAGCTGGCGGGCCCGCGACATGCGCTCGGTGGTGCCGCGCATGGTGGAGGGGATGACAGCCTTCGCTGCCGGGGCGGCGGCGGGCGCGGGCGGCGCGGCGGCGGCAGGTGAGGTGGCAGCGGGCGCGGCGGCCGCAGGAGCAGCCGCGGACGGGGCCACGGCAGCCGGGGCGGCGGGCGCCGCCTCCCGCCCGGCCCTGGCGGCTTCGAGAACGTCCTGCTTGCGGATGCGGCCGCCGACGCCGGTGCCGGTCACGGTGGCCAGGTCCACCGCGTGCTCGGCCGCGAGCTTGCGGACGAGCGGCGTGACATAAGGACCGTCGGCCGCTGACGGCAGCGTCATGGCCGCCGCTTCCCCGGCCGGCGGCGCAGCAGGCGGCGCCTGCCCGGCGGCGGGGGCGGTTGGCGGCGGTGCTGACGAGGCCGGTGGGGCGGCGTCCGCGGCGGGTGTGAGCACCGCCGCGTCCGCGGGCCCTGACCCATCCGCTGCGGGCGCAACCGCGGGCGGGACCTGCTCGGCAACGGGGGCCTGCTCGGCAACGGGGGCCTGCCCGGCAACGGGGACCTGCTCGGCAACGGGGGCCTGCTCGGCAACGGGGACCTGCTCGGCAACGGGGGCCTGCTCGGCAACGGGCGGCTGTTCGGCAACGGGGGCCTGCTCGGCGGCGGGCGCGGCGAGCGTGACCTGCTCCGCGTCGGGCACGGCAGCCGGGGCCTGCTCGGCGGGAGGCGCGGCGGGCGGGACCTGATCCGCCGGCACGGACGCGACCACGGTCGGGGCGTAACCGGCGGGCTCGTAACCGGGCGCGGGCCCGGCGGCCGCCGGGGCCACTGGCGCGAACTCCTGAGCGGCCGGGGCCTGCGGGTACTCGGGCGCGGCCTCGGCCGGGGGCGCCTGTTCCGGAGCGGCCTCGGCGGGCGGGGCGGGCGCCGCTGCTGCCCCGTCCGCGCTCTCGTCGATCACCGCCAGCTCCGCGCCGACGGCGACGGTCTCGTCCTCGGCGACCGTGATGCCGCGCAGGATCCCCGACACCGGCGAGGGGATCTCGGTGTCGACCTTGTCCGTGGAGACCTCGAGGAGCGGCTCGTCCGCCTCCACCCGCTCACCCTCCTTCTTGAGCCAGCGCGTGACGGTGCCTTCGGTGACGCTCTCGCCCAGCTGGGGCATGGATACGGAGACCGACATGACTTAGCTGACTCCTTCGTTATCCGGCATTGGTGGCTGTCCGGCGGCGGGCTTCCTCCTGAGCATGTTCCCGGTCACGCGTGCACGTGGAGGGGCTTTCCGGCAAGTGCGAGATGTGCCTCGCCGATCGCCTCCGACTGGGTGGGGTGCGGGTGGATGAGCTGCGCCACCTCCGAGGGCAGTGCCTCCCAGTTGTAGATGAGCTGGCCCTCGGCGATGAGCTCGCCGACCCGGGCACCCACCAGGTGCACGCCGAGCACCGGCCCCGGCCTGCCTGAAGAGCCGTCCGCCGCCGCGATGACCTTAGCCGCCCCCTGGGTCTGCAGGATGACGCTCTTGCCGTTCCCGCCCAGGTTGTAGGTGATCTCGGTGGTCTCGATCCCGCGCTCGGCCGCCATCGCCGAGGTGATCCCCACGGAGGCGACCTCTGGATCGCTGTAGGTGATCCGCGGCACCCCGTCGTAGTCGATGGGGGTCACTTCCAGGCCGCTGACCTGCTCTGCGACCAGGATTCCCTCGGCGAAGCCGACATGAGCGAGCTGCAGCCCGGGGGTGAGATCGCCGACCGCCGAGATGGTCGGGACGCTGGTCCGGCAGTACTCGTCCACGACCACGAAACCGCGGTCGACCGTCACCCCGGCCTCCTCGTACCCGAGCCCGGCCGAGACCGGACCGCGGCCGACCGCCACCAGCAGCAGCTCCGCGTTGAGGGTCTTCCCGCCCTCCAGGGTGACGGTCAGCCCGTCCGGTGTCTCCTTCACCCCTTCGAACCTGGCGCCCAGCTGGTAGGCGATCCCGCGGCGGCGGAAGGCGCGCTCCAGCAGCTTCGAGCTCGACTCGTCCTCGGGCGGCAGCAGATGGGGGAGCATCTCGACGATCGTCACCTCGGCGCCGAACGACCGCCAGATGCTGGCGAACTCCACCCCGATCACCCCGCCGCCGAGGATCACCGCCGAGCCGGGCACCCGGTCCAGCGTGAGCGCCTGGTCGCTGGTGATGACCCGCTGGCCGTCGATCGTCAGCCCGGGCAGGCTCCGGGGCTCCGAGCCGGTCGCCAGCACCACGTGCGCGCCCTCGTAGACCGTGTCGCCGGCGCGGACCGCGGTCGGCGACACCAGGCGGCCGTCACCGTAGACGACATCGACCTTGCGGCTCTCGATCGTGCTCTGCAGGCCCTTCCAGAGCCGGTCGACCACCTTGTCCTTGTAGGCATGGACCCCGGCCATGTCGATGCCGTCGAAACGTGCCCGCACGCCGAACGCCTCGGCCTCGTTCGCCTGGTCCGCGATCTCCGCCGCGTGCAGCAGGGCCTTGGTCGGGATGCAGCCCCGGTGCAGACAGGTGCCGCCGACCTTGTCCTTCTCGATCAGCACGACGCGCTTGCCGAGCTCGGCCGCTCTCAGCGCGCAGGCGTAGCCGCCGCTGCCGCCACCCAGGATGACGATGTCGTACCGGTCGCTGCTTTCCGCCACGAGAATGCTCCTTGGTCCTCTTCCGCGTCGCCCGCCCCGGCCCGCTACAGGTGCCCGTCCGCCATGTCCTGCGCGATCTGGACCAGGGTCCTGGTGGCGGCTCCTGTCCCGCCCTTGGGGGTATACCCATGTGGCGGCCCGTCGTTATACGAGGGCCCGGCAATGTCCAGATGCGCCCAGCGCACCCCGAGCGGCACGAACTCACGCAGGAACAGCCCGGCCACCAGCATCCCCCCGTTGCGGTCCGGGGCCACGTTGGCGAGGTCGGCGACCGACGACTCCAGGCCCTTGCGGAGCTCGCCGGGCAGGGGCATCGGCCACATCGCCTCGCCGGCCCGCCCGGCCGCGTCCACCACCGCGTCCCGCAGCGCGTCATCGTTGGCCATCACACCGGCCACCCTGGTGCCCAGCGCCACCACCTGCGCGCCGGTCAGCGTCGCCACATCCACCAGCACGTCGGGGGAGTCGTCCGCCGAGCGGGCGAGGGCGTCGGCGAGCACCAGGCGCCCCTCGGCGTCGGTGTTGAGCACCTCCACGGTGGTGCCGCCGTAGGTGGTGAGCACGTCGGATGGGCGCTGCGCGGTCCCGCTCGGCATGTTCTCGGCGAGCGGCAGGTAGCCGATCACCCGCACGGGCAGGCCCAGCGCGGCGACCGCCTGCAGGGCGGCCAGGACGGCGGCCGCGCCGCCCATGTCCGACTTCATCGTCTCCATCGCCTTGGCGGGCTTGAGCGACAGGCCGCCGGAGTCGAAGGTGATCCCCTTGCCCGCGAGCACGAGCACCTTGCTGGCCTGCGGCGGGGCATATTCGAGCCGGACCAGCCGCGGCGGGTTGGCCGAGCCCTGCCCGACGCCGAGGATGCCGCCGTAGCCGCCCTCGGCAAGCGCCTGCTCGTCGAGCACCGTGATGCCCAGCCCGGCTTCCGCCGCTATCTGCTCCGCGCGGGCGGCGAAGGCGGCCGGCACGAGGTCGGACGGCGCGGTGTTGACCAGGTCACGGACCAGGGTGACGGCGGCGGCGAGCACCTGCGCCCGGTGCGCCGCCTCCGCCACGTGGCTGCCGCTGGCCAGCAGCGTGAGCGCTGGCTGCCCGACGGGCTCGCTGCGGTACCGGCCGAACGTGTAGCCGCCGAGCAGCGCGCCGAGCGCGACCGCCTGCGCCTCCGCCTCGTCGCGGGCGGGCAGGGCGAGTGCGATCCGCCGCTGCTTGCCGTGCCCGTTGCCGCGCGGGCTGGCCACCGCGCGCACCGCCACACCGGCCGCGCGGCGCAGCACCTCGGGCTCGATCGGGGCGTCGCCGCAGTCGGCGCCGATCCCGACCGCGGCGACCAGCGGCGCCGCCAGCCGGCCACCGGTAGGGATCTTGGTGACCTCACCGGCCTCGCCGGTCGCCCCGAGCGCGGCCAGCGCACCGGCCAGCGTCCCGCCGAGCGCGTCGTCCACGTCCTTGGCGGCCGGCCCCGGCTGCGGCCCGTCGGTCCCGGTGCACACCGCGACGACGACCGCGTCGGCGTCGACCAGGTGGGGGGAGGTTCCTGTGATGCTCAGCATCGTGCTCACGGCTTCGATGCTAGTGCCTGCCGGCCGCCTTGATGCCCGTGCCTTGATGCCCGTGCGTTGATGGTCGCTGGCGGCCGGCCCCGGGATCGCCGGCCGCACCACGCCCGGGATCAGCCGCTGCCTGCCGCCGGGATCAGCCGCTGCCTGCCGCCGGGATCGCCAGCCGCCCGGCGGCGAGGCGCGAACGGCCCCGCCGCCGGTCCGGCCGCAGCTAGCGGGGCAGGCGGATGGTGGCGAAATCGGGATGGGCGAAATCGAACATCGTCATCAGGTTGCCGATAGCGGGCCGGTCCTTCGGGACGTAGACGCCTGGCGTCGCGTCCGGCAGGTTGTCCTCGCTGACCGCCGACAGCGGGGACAGCCGCCAGTTGGCCTCGATGAACTTCAGGATCGACACGTGGTCGTTGTAGGTGTGGTCCACCACGTCGCGCTTGGCGTAGGGCGAGACCACGATCATGGGAATGCGCGGGCCGTCGCCGAAGAAGCTGACCGGCTGGATGTAGCCCGAGTCGTAGTAGCCGCCGCCCTCGTCCATGGTGACGAAGATCGCGGTGGACCGCCACAGCGACCGGTTGGACTGCACCGCGCTGATCGCCTTGGACACGAAGGCCTCGAACGCGGCGAGGGTGGAGTAGCCGGGGTGCCCGTCGTCGTCGGCCGGCTTGAGGAAAGAGACCGCCGGCAGGGTGCCCGCCGCCGCCTCGCTGAGGAAGTCGCCCAGGCCATGCTGGGTGCTGCGACGCAGGGTGGGGTTGGTCATGATCGACGCCGAGTACTGCATGGGGTCGCAGATCCCGCAGTAGCCGGCGCTGGGGGTGCCGTTGTCGTAGCCCTCGCCGAAGTACCCCCAGCTGATGCCGTGGGCGGACAGCTCGTTGCCGATCGTGTTGTAGTCGGTCTTCTGCGGCGGCACGGTGTACGGCGCGGTGTTAACGGTGCCGTCCACGTTGTAGCCCGGGTTGTAGTTGTTCAGCAGGTAGTAGCGGCCCGGCTGGCAGTTCTGGAGCGCCTGGTAGGGCAGCGTCTTCAGGAAGGCGTCGATGGCGCCGACGCCCGGCTGGCTCGCATCGGCGCACTCGGAGTAGCTGCCGCCGGTGTTCGCCACGGTGGAGCTGCCGTAGCCATCCTGGGTGTAGTTGTTGTTCGTGCCCGGCTTGGGGTTCGGGTTCTCGATCTCGCCGGACGGCGGGGCGACCGGCTGGCCCGCCGCGTTCTGGAACGACGCCGCGAAGCCGGTGCCGAGCGCGATGTGGTTGGCGCCGGTGCCGCCCTCTACCGCCTGGTGGTAGTTGTCGCTGATCGCGTAGTGCTGGGCCAGGTCCTTCAGGACCGGCGCGTCGCCCTCGGCCATGTTGTAGAAGCCGGTCTGCAGCCCGCCCTGGTAGATGGGTGCCGGCGGGACCGCGCCGTTGTCGTCCCCGGCGGTGTTGGCCACCCAGGTGAACAAGCGGCCCTGGTACGCCGCGGTCTGCTGCCACATCTGGTAGAAGCGGTGCAGCGGGTCGCCCACATAAGCGCCGTCGAACTCGCAGCCGCCGGTGTACCCGGAGTGATTGTCGAAGTAGGGCACGTACCTGGTGATCTGGTAGGGCCCGGCGGGCAGGTCAGCGGGGAACCGGGTGTCAGGGCTGTCGGCCGGCAGGCCGTCGCAGCCGGTCGCGACGTAGGTCGTGCTGGGCTGGGGAAGCGTCTGGTAGGCGCCGGTGACCTTCGGAGTGAGGGTGTAGGTCTTGTTGTTACTGGCGGTGAGCTGGACGGCCTTGCGGTAGTTCGGGCCCGGCGTGCCGTTCGCGTTGACGATGCCCTCCGAACGCAGGTTCCAGATCGTCTGCCCCCGTGGCGGCTGGTAGGTCGCGAAAACATTGTCGAAGGTGTGGTTCTCGCCGATGATCACGATCACGTGCTTGATCGGCGTCGTGGCCGGGGCCGGGTCACCCGCGCCGGTTACCGCCGCCGCCGGGCCGGTGGCGGCTAACGCCGCCAGGGACAGGCCGGCGACGCCCGCCACGCTGGCGAGCCTGGTCAGTCGTGAACCCATGGAACGCTCCCTCCGGTGCCTGGGCGCTGGCGGCCGCCCGCGCCACGGTCTCGCTGCAGCCTCCCCGGCGCAGGAAGCGGAGCGCGGGATGGATGGTGAACCATGCGTGAACGGATGGGCAACCCATCGGCTCAGCCGCGCAGCAGTCACGCCGCAGTTGTAACAGCTGTCAGAATCGCCAGGTCACTGCGGTTACGATAGTGGGCATGTGCCCGCTAGCGGATGTCCACTTCCTCCGCGTAGACCCGGGTCGCGTACCCCTCCAGCGACTCCTCGCAGCTGGCGAGCGCGGCCTCGGCCGCCTGGCGCCCTTCCGCGCCGAACACGTCGCGCTCGCGGACCTTCGCGAACCAGTTCTGCAGCTTGACCAGGTCGACCTCGTTCTCTTCCAGCTCCGCGAAGGTGAAGTGCTCGGCGACGTGCTCCTTCTTCACCTGCGCCAGGAAGTCCTCGCAGCGGTCGACGATCTCGCAGTACTCATCGTTGCGCGCCGCCTGAAAGGCCGACGTCACCTCCGCCGCGCCCGCCAGCACCGTGCACGTCATCAGCACCGCGGTGCCGCCCATGTCGAGGATCTCGCTGCGCAGCTTGCGCAGCGCGCGTTCCGCGGCCACGCTGGCCGGCAGGGCCGCCGCGGAGTTCTGCAGGTAGATGGCTCCGAGGCTCTTGATCCGCCGCCACACCGTCGCCCGGAGCCTGCTCGGCTCGGACGGCACCCGGTAGATGAGAAGCAGCCAGCCGCCGCCTGCCGCCTGGTCATCGTGGCCCACCTGCCTATTGTCCCAGAACGGTATGCCCTCGCCGCCAGACCGCCGCGCGCACGGGAGGCCGCGTGAATGCCCTGCCGCTGGTCCTCACCGTCTTCGTCGCCTGCGCCGTCGAGGCCGTCGAGGCGCTGACGATCGTGCTCGCGGCCGGCCTGACCCGCGAGTGGCGCTCCACCTTCCAGGGCATGGCCGCCGCCCTGATAGTGCTCGCCGCCGTGGTCGCTGTGGCCGGTCCCGCCCTCACGCACGTCCCGCTGGGCCCGCTACGGCTGATCGTGGGCGCCCTGCTCGCCGTCTTCGGCCTGCAGTGGCTCCGCAAGGCCATCCTGCGCGCCTCCGGCTACCAGGCGCTGCACGACGAGCAGGGGATCTACGTCCGCCAGGTCGCGGCCGCGCGGGCGGCGGCGGGCGGGCGGCGCGGCTGGGTCCATGACTGGTACGCCTTCACCCTGTCGTTCAAGGGCGTGCTGCTGGAGGGGCTGGAGGTGGTGTTCATCGCCATCACCTTCGGCGCCAGCCAGCAGAACGTGGGCCTGGCGGCGCTGAGCGCGGCGGCCGCGGTGCTCGTGGTGGCGGCCGCGGGTGTGGCGGTGCACGCGCCGCTGGCACGGGTGCCGGAGAACGCCATGAAGTTCGCGGTCGGCACCATGCTGACCTCGTTCGGCATCTTCTGGGGCGCCGAAGGCACGGGGGTGGCATGGCCCGGCAATGACGCGGCGCTGCTGGCGATCGTCCCGCTGACCGCGCTGGTCGCCCTGGGCTACACGGCGCTGCTGCGCCGCGCCCGCGCACCGGCCCCGCAAACGGTCAGGGAGAGTGCCGGATGAGCGGCTGGCTGCGCGCCTTCGGCGCGTTCTGGTACGACTTCATCGTCGGCGACGACTGGCGCGGGGCGGCAGCCGTTGCGCTGGCGCTGGCGGCCACCGCCGTGCTGGTCCACGCCGCGGGGGTGAACGCGTGGTGGCTGCTGCCCGCCTGCGTCTTCGCCGCGCTCGGCTGGTCGCTGCGCCGGGCCGCCGCCCGTGGCAGGCCGTGACCGCGGACGATCCTGTGCGCTGCCGCCTCACGTCCGCCATTGGCCCGGCCCGGCCATTTTGCCGCTTTGTTACATCGCCGCCGTCATTTCTCTCTTCCCGGCGGCATGATTCGGTGCGAAACTGGCGTGTCGCGTGCATAGGGCATGTGCGGAGTGGCGTAGAGCAGCGGGAGAACTCGTATGAGTTGGATCAAGCGTCCGGCACGTGCGGTGACCGTCGGAGCCGTCAGCCTGGCAATGGCAGCCTTTACCGGGATCGGGATGCTCGGCGCGCAAGCGGCGATGGGCGCTACCGGCGGTGCGGCACTGGCGGCGCAGCCGCTCGCCGCGGTCGGCGGCAGCCTGACCCGCACGACCGACGCCACCACCGGTGCCTACAGCAGCCCGTCGATGTCGGTGGAGGTTGCCCTCGCGCCCAGCCATGAGGCGGCGCTGGCACGGGCGCTGGCTGACGCGTACAACCCGGCCAGCCCCGGCTACCACCACTGGCTGGCCAAGGGCCAGTTCGCGGCCCGCTTCGCGCCCTCTGCCGCGACGAGGTCGGCGGTGGCCGGCTACCTGGCGAGCCGGGGCCTGAAGGTGCTCAGCTCGGCGTCGCCGTTCCTGGTGCGCGCGAGCGGGTCGAGCGCGAAGGTGTCGTCCGCCTTCGACACCACCCTGCGCACCTACCGGGACCCCCAGGGCAAGAGCTACTTCGCCAACTCCTCGGCGGCCAGGCTGCCGGCCAGCATGACCGGGCAGGTGCTCGGGATCGTCGGCCTGTCCAACACCGTCCGGGAGCAGTCGATGGTGGCGCGCACCAAGCGCGTCATCCGCCCGAGCCACGCCTCAGCAGCGGCTCCGGCGGCGGCTCCAGCGAACTGCGAGCAGCCGTACCCGACCAGGGCGCAGTGGTTCGCGAACGTCAACAGCGGCACGCCGATCCCGTTCGGCTACGGCGGCGGCCCCGGCTGCCAGGGCCTGACGCCGTCACAGGACAACTCGATCTACAGCGCGCCGAACGCCGGGGCGCGCGGTCAGGGCGCGGGCGTCACCCTGGGGCTGGTCGAGTACTCCGCCTACCAGCAGTCCGACATCCAGACCTGGGCGCACCAGTTCTACGGGTCGCACTACAGCGCGCCGCTGCGGGACATCGCCGTGGACGGCGGCCCGCTGGCGGCGCAATGCCCGCCAGGTGACACCTGCCCGGCGCAGTACAACTTCTACGCCGGCGACATCGAGGTGGACGCGGACATCGAGATGCAGCTGGCCCTCGCGCCAGCCGTCCACCAGGTCCAGGTCTACGAGGCGCCCAACGATTACACCGGGCAGACCGGGCTCGACATGTACAGCATGATCGCCCAGGACGACTCCGCCGATTCGGTCAGCTCCAGCTGGGCGGTGTGCGAGAACGACGCGGGCGCAGGCTATGCCCAGGCCGAGAACACGATCTTCGAGCAGATGGCCCTGCAGGGGCAGAGCATGTTCGGCGCGGCGGGAGACACCGGCGCCTTCGCGTGCATCCGCTCGGACGGGACCAACGTCGTCAACGTGCTTGACCCGCCCTCACAGCCGTGGGTCACCAGCGTCGGCGGCACCTCGTTCGAGAACTTCAACCCCGGCCACAAGGCAAAGCCTGCCTACCCGAAACCGGGCACGGAGACGGTCTGGAACGACGACAGCCTGTGCAACTCCAGCGCGAACGAAGGCGGCCAGACCGGCTTCTTCTGGTGCGGCTACGCCGGCGCCGGCGGCGGCGGCAACAGCCAGTTCTGGGGCCGGCCGGGCTATCAGCGCGGCCCGGGGGTCAACAACCCCGGCACGGTGACCGGCTCCTGCACCCTGGCGAGCGCCGGCACGCCATGCCGGGAGGTCCCCGATGTCTCCGCCAACGCGGATGAGTTCACGCCGTACGCGGAGTACTGCACCGGCAGCGCTGCCACCCCCTACAGCGTCTGCGCCACGTTCAGCGGCAGCCAGGTGCCGCCCGGCTGGTTCGGGATCGGCGGCACGAGCCTGTCGTCGCCGCTCTGGTCAGCGATCTTCGCCGACCGGGACAGCTTCCAGGGCCAGCGGGCGGGCAACGCCAACGTGCTGCTCTACCAGATGTTCAGGGCGAGCTCCGGCCAGTTCTTCCACGACATCACCGGGATCGGCCAGCAGACGAACGACAACGGGCTGTTCCCGGCCCGGCCGAACTTTGACATGGCCACCGGGATCGGGACGCCCATCATGGCTTCGCTGATCACCGCGCAGGTCTGACCCGGCCGGCCGCGCCTCGGGCGCGGGAGGTATCGCGCGGGAGGTATGAGGCCTGGCGCCGGGGGCGGGATCATCCCGCTCCCGGCGCCGCGGCAGCCCCTGGGCGTCAGCCCGTGCCGCGCGCTTTGACCAGGCCGGTCTCGTAGGCGAACACGACCGCCTGCACCCGGTCCCGCAGGCCCAGCTTGGCCAGCATCCGGCCGACATGGGTCTTCACGGTCGCCTCGGACACGAACAGCCGCCCGGCGATCTCGGCGTTGGACAGGCCCTGGGCGACGTGTGCGAGCACCTCCCGCTCCCGCCCGGTCAGGCAGGCGAGCCCGGGCGGGGCCGGCCCGTCGCCGGCCGGGAACAGCGGCGCGAAACGGTCGATCAGCCGCCGGGTGGTGGACGGGGCGACCACCGCGTCGCCGGAGTGCACCGCCCGGATGCCGAACAGCAGCTCTTCCGGCGGCACGTCCTTGAGCAGGAACCCGCTGGCCCCGGCCTTGAGCGCGGAGTAGGCGTACTCGTCGAGGTCGAACGTGGTCAGCATGAGCACCCGCGGCCGGTCGCCGGCCTGGCAGATCTGCCGGGTCGCCTCGATGCCGTCCAGCCGGGGCATCCGCACGTCCATCACCGCCACGTCGGCGGCGACGGTGCGCAGCATCGCCGTCGCGGCCAGCCCGTCGCCCGCCTCGCCGACCACCTCCATGTCCGGCTGGGCGTCGAGCACCATCCGGAACCCGGCCCGCACCAGTTCCTGGTCGTCCACCAGCAGGATGCGGATGCTCATGCGGCACCGGCCCGGCCGGCGCCGGCCTGCGCATGCTGCGCCAGCGCGGGCGCGAGCGGGAGCCGGGCGGTGACCTGGTAGCCGCCGGACGGCCGCGGGCCCGCCTGCACCCAGCCGCCGTAGATGGCCACCCGCTCCCGCATGCCCGTCAGCCCGTGCCCCGCCCCGTCGGAGGCGGCGCCGCCGCCCAGCCCGTCGTCGGTGACCCGCAGCACCAGCGCATCCTCCAGGTAGCGCAGCGTCACCTGGGCGGTGGCAGCCGGCCCGCCGTGCTTGCGGGTGTTGGTGAGCGACTCCTGCACGATCCGGTAGGCGGCCAGCGCGGCGCCGTCCGGCAGCGGCTGCGGCACGCCCTCGACCATGAAGCCGACCGCCAGGCCGGTGGCCCGGGTCTGCTCCAGCAGCTCGCCCAGCTGGCCGATGCCGGGCAGCGGGGCCCGGTCCGGCTCGGTGCCGTCGTCATCGCGGCGCAGCACGCCCAGCAGGCGGCGCATCTCCGTCAGCGCCTGCCGGCCCGTGCTGGCGATCGCGGCGAGCGCCTGCCGGGCGCGGTCCGGGTCGGAGGTCAGCGCGTAGGAGGCGCCGTCCGCCTGCACCACCATGACGCTCACGTTGTGGGCGACCACATCGTGCAGCTCGCGGGCGATCCTGGCCCGTTCCGCCGCGGCCGCGATCTGTGCCTGCGCGTCGCGCTCGGCTTCCAGCCGCGCCGCCCGGTCCTCCAGGCTGATGTAATACGCCCGCCGATAGCGCATCGAGTCGCCGAACACCCAGGCGATCAGCGACGGCCCGGCGAACATGATCGAGCCAACCGCTATCGCGTCCAGCAGGCTGAGCCGGTCCGGCATCCACCGGGCCACCGCCACCGCCGAGCCCAGCAGGCAGATAACCAGCCCGGTGACCGAGACCCGCCGCGGCGTGTAGGCGGCGAGGGTGTAGAGCAGGATGACGATGACCAGGTCGGTGGCGCTCGGCCTGACGTTCAGCAGCACCTGGATCCCGCCGATCACGACGGCGGCCGCGAAGGCGCCCACGGGGTGCGACCGGCGGAAGATCACCGGGACGGCCAGCAGCAGCGCCAGCGGGATGCCGGCCACCCGGCCGAGGCCCACGGCGGCGGACCCGGGGCGGAAGACGATGACCGCGGCGGACGCGACGCCGAAGAAGGCGAGCACGGCCGCCAGCCCGCCGTCCACCAGCCTCGGGTGGCGGCGGAGCCAGGCATACAGGGCGGACATGGGTCAAGGGTAAGCGTGACCTGCCGCGACGGTCGTCATCCCCGCGGCCGGCCAGCGGTCATCATCCCGGCTGACACCGGCCGCGGCCAGGCGGATGCGCAACGGCGGCGCGGTCATCCCCCCGTGCCCGGCAGCGGGCTGACGGGCAGCGTGGTGTGGGTGAACCCGCCGGCGCCGTCGGGTGCCACCAGGTAGCCGGCCGCGCCGGGCAGCCCGGCGACCACGTCGTCCAGCTCGTCGTCGGCGAAGTGGGCGCCGGCGCCGTCGTCGCAGGCGATCCCGGCCGGCAGCACGCCGCCGGCGATGAGCGAGGTGAACAGGGGGCGGCGGCCGGGCTCGGAGTCGTAGTGCGGGCAGTAGCTGCCCGCGAGCATGCCCAGGCCGTCGGTGAAGGGGCGCAGGTCAGGGCCGAACGAGTCGGTCGTGCCTGCCGCGAACCAGCAGATCGCGCCCGCGCTGACCCCGGCCAGCACCACCCCCGCCTGCCAGGCGGCGCGCAGGATGCGGTCGAGCTGGTGGACGCGCCACACCGCGAGCATGTTCGCCACGCTGCCGCCGCCGACGAAGATCAGGTCGCGGGAGAGCAGGAAGTCCTCCGGGTCGGCCACGCTCGGCATCGGGAACAGCGCCAGGTGGCTTACCTCGGCCCGGGTTTCCTCGAACCAGGCGCAGGCCCGGGTCACCACGGCCGGGTCGTCGCCGACGGCGGTGAGCAGCAGCCCGACCCGCGGGGCCGCCCGGCCGGTCAGCCCGCACAGGTAGTCCTGGATGACCTGGTGCCCGGGGGAGTCCGGCGCGGGCAGCCCGCCGAAGGCCACCACATGGCGGCGCCCGTCCACTGCCACGGATGCACCGTAAGGCCTCAAGGGCCGCGGCTGCCAGTCCATCCCGCTGGCCACCCACGGGGCCGGTGCCTCTGACAGGCCTCTAGAGTGCCGGTCGTGAGCGACTGTGTTTTCTGCGCCATCGCGAGCGGGGAAATCCCGGCCCAGATCGTGCTCGCCGACGAGGTGACGGTGGCGTTTCTTGACGCCCGGCCGCTGTTCAAAGGCCATGTGCTGGTGATCCCGCGTGAGCACCACGAGACGCTGGCGGACCTGCCGGCCGACCTGGTCGGGCCGCTGTTCACCCGGGTGCAGCGGGTCAGCGCCGCGCTGCCGGCCGCGCTCGGCGCGCAGGGCAGTTTCGTGGCGATGAACAACGTGGTCAGCCAGAGCGTCCCGCACGCCCACGTGCACGTGGTGCCCCGGACGCGGGGCGATGGCCTGCGCGGTTTCTTCTGGCCGCGCCAGAAGTACGCCAGTGACGCCGAGGCGGCATCCTACGCGCAGCGGATCAGCGAGGCACTCGCCGCCTCAGGAGGCTGACCGGGCCGCTGGCCACGCCACCGTCACTTCTGTATGTCTCTTAACAGCTGCCGCTCTGGATCTAAGCTTGTCCCGCCTGTTCCAGAATGGCCAGGCTAACGGGCGCGGTTCCGTCCATTAAGGGAGGCTGTCCATGTCCTTACTCGCAAGCATCACACTGCCGCAATCGCCGTTCCCGCCGATTGCCTTAGGCTTCTTCGGGCTCGGCACCGGCTACCTGATCTACGGCCCGCAGGAGTTATTGGGCTTCCCCAAGCGCGACGCGAGCGTTGACTTCGGGACCGGCGTCTGGGGCATCTGGATGCCCGGATTCTGCCAGTTCCTCACCGGTACCTACCTCTTCCTCGGCCTCACCCTCTTCGGCACCTTCACCGCCTCGCCGCCGCTGTACATGGCGGCGCTCGCGTTCTCCGCCTACGGCGTGCACTGGTTCGCGCTCGGCTGGAACCGGCTGAAGCAGGTGGACCCCCGGGTGAACTTAGGCATGGCGGTGGCCTTCACCGCCATCTCGGTCCTCGGCATGATCGTGTTCTTCAAGGCTGGTGACAACGGGGTCGGCGGCCTGTTCATCGGGCTGACGTGCGTCTATCTCTCTGACATCCTGGCGAGCCTGGGCGCGAGCGCGCCGGGCGCGTCGAGGCTCGGCACCAGGCTCATGGGGTTCTTCCACCTGGGTGTCGGTATCTGGCTGATGTACCTGATGTTCGCCGTGGTGCTGGACCTGGCCCTCAAGTACACGCTGTACTTCTGACGCGGTGGGGACACGGCCCCGGCTGGCCGTCCCCGGCCGTGTCCCCATGGCCCCCCGTGGTGTGTCCCGTGCCGTGGTGGCGTGCCCGCGCCGCCCGTGGCGAAGATGCGGGCGGGGCCCTGAGCGCCTATCGTCGGGGGTATGGCCGAATGGTGGTCGATCGAGGTATTCCACAGCGAGTTTCCCGCTGGGCAGTGGCGGGATGCCTACTCGTCCATGCTGATCGAGTCGGCGGTAACGGCCGGGGCCACCAGCTGGGAATGGCACGAGCACCGCTGGGGCGTGGTCTTCGAGGTGGAGTTCGGCGCGGACCACCAGTGGGAGGCCTTCCGCGCCATCCCGGCCGTCCAGGCCGCGCTTGACGCCGTGCCCGACCCGGTGAACGGGCTGCTCGTCTACCGGGGGCGCGGGGGAGGGGCCGGTGCGACGTCACCGCGCAGGCCGCGGCCGGCCGCGGGGGCGGGGGCGATGGCCCTGCCCGAGCCCGCGCCCGAGGAGCGGGCCGACCTCACCACGACAACCCCTCCTGGACTTCCCCACCCGGCCGGATACGTACCGTGATCAGATCCCGCCGGGCGTCCGCCGCCACGCGGGCCCACGCCGCTGATCCGTGGTTATGCCAGCACAGGGTCAGGGAGAGTGCAGGATGGAGCAATGAGGGATATCCAAGCCACAGCTGACGGGCTGCGGTCGGCGATCGAGCGGAGCGGGTACTACCCCGGCCTGGTCGCTGACGCGGTGTCCTCAGCCCTGGGCTCCGAGGGCGTCGTCTCGTTCTTCGTGCACCACGACGCCCTGTTTGACCCCGCCATGGAAGTCCGCCGGCACATGAGCGTCCTGGTGCTGACGCCGACCAGGCTGATCTACTCGCACACCGACGAGAACCCGGCCGAGGAACCGCCCGCCCGCCCGCAGGCGGAGACGAGCACCGAGGCGGTGCATTTCTCCCGGATCTCCTCCGTGGCGGTGACCCGGGTGGTGTCCGACCCGGCCTCCTACGTGCCGGGGGTGACGATGCCCAGCGAGGTGGTGCTGACCATCGGCTGGAACGTGCTGTCCCACGTGGAGCTGGAGCCGGCCCACTGCGGGGATGAGAACTGCGAGGCGGACCACGGCTACAGCGGGACCATCACCGCGGACGACCTGGCGCTGCGGGTCAGTGAGGCGGCCGACGGCGAGGAAGCGGTCCGCCAGGTGCTGACGTTCGCCAGCGCGCTGGCATCGGCGACCGCCCAGCCGGGCCATTGATGGACGGGCTGATGCCAGCCGGGCCGGCGGTCGCGCCGGTTCTGCCCCGTTACGGCGAGCGCAGCCTTTCCGATCTCGCTTCCTCCTTGCTGGCTTCGCTGGGTGCCCCCGGGGAGCTGAACCCGCTTGGCCTGCCACCGGCCGCCCGGGTCTGCCTGCTGGTGGTGGACGGGCTGGGCTGGGAGCTGCTGCGTGAGCACCCGGCGGCGGCGCCGTTCCTGTCCGAGCTGGCGCTCAGCGGCGGCCCGCTGACCGCGGGCTTCCCGGCGACCACGGTGACGAGCCTGGCGTCCCTGGGAACCGGGCGCCCTCCCGGGCAGCACGGCATGCTCGGCTACCAGGTGGCGGTGCCTGGGACGGGCAGGCTGCTCAACGCGCTGCACTGGGATTCTCAGGTGGACCCGGTCGCCTGGCAGCCGGGGTCGACCATCTTCGAGCGCGCCGCCGTGGCGGGGATCGCCGCGTTCCGCGTGGGCCAGTCCACGTTCCAGCAGACAGGGCTCTTTGTCGCCACGATGCGCGGCGCGGACTACGTGAGCGCCAACACTCTCGGGGCGCTCTCGGCACAGACCGCGGCGACCCTGCGGTGCTCGGACCGGGCGCTGGTGGTGGTGTACCACGGCGAGCTTGATGCGACCGGGCATGCGTTCGGCTGCACCTCGGATGCCTGGCGCTACCACCTGGAACACGTCGACAAGCTGGCGGAGCAGCTGGCTGGGGCGGTGCCGTCGGGCACGGTGCTGCATGTGACCGCCGATCACGGCATGACGGATGTGCCGGCGCAGGACCGGATTGACGCCGACACGGTGCCCGGGCTGCGCGCGGGCGTCGCCCTGCTCGGCGGCGAGCCGCGGGCCAGGCACGTGTACACCGAGCCCGGCGCGGCGGGCGACGTGCTTGCCGCGTGGCGCGAGATCCTCGGCCACCGGGCGTGGGTCGTCTCCAGGGAGGAGGCGATCGCCAACGGCTGGTTCGGCCCGGTCGAGGCCGGGCTGGCGCTCAGGATCGGTGACGTCGTGGCCGCCCCGGCCGGGCCATGGGCCATCGTGGCGACCAAGGCGGAGCCGCGCGAGTCCGCGCTCATCGGCATGCACGGCTCGCTGACATCCGCGGATCAGCTGGTGCCGCTGCTGACGTCCACGGCGATATAGCAGAGCGATACGGCGGAACTGGCAGATGATCCTCAGACGTGAGCTCCTGACCGCCGAGATGATCGAGCCCGGCACGGCCAAGCCGGTACGCACCACGATCGATGTCCGCTTTGATCCGCTGACCGGCCATAGCTCACGCATCCTGCCCGAGCGCGGCCTGATGCCGCGCAGCGACTTTGACCTGGCGGCGTTTGCGCGGCAGACCCAGCCGCACTGCCCTTTCTGCCCGGGCCGGATCGACCAGCTGACCCCCCGGCTGCCGCCCGGGATTCATCCCGATGGGCGGATTGCCTGCGGCGAGGCGGTCCTGTTCCCGAATCTGCACGCGTACTCGTCGCACAGCGCGGTCTCGGTGTACTCGCCCAGGCTGCATTACCTGCCGCTGGGCGAGGTCACCCAGCGGTTGCTCGCGGACAACCTGGCCACGCAGGCCGCCTTCGCGAAGGCGGTGATGGCGGCAGAACCACAGTCGCGGTGGGCGTCGGTCAACGCCAACCACATGCTGCCCTCGGGCAGCTCGCTGTTTCATCCCCATATGCAGGGGATCGTTGATTCCCAGCCGACGACGATGCAGCGCCTGCTCGCCGACGTCCCGCCGGAGCGGTTTGCGGCCTATCTGGACGCCGAGCGCCGCAGCGGGGAGCGCTACCTGGGCGATACCGGGCGCATCCAGTGGCTGGCCAGCTTCGCCCCCATCGCCCCCGCCGAGCTGAGGGCGTTCGCCCCGGACGTCGCCTCACCCGCGGAGCTGACCGGCGACCTCATCGGCGAACTGGCACATGGGCTGGCGCTCGCTCTGGGCGCGTACGCGGAGATGGGCTTCGAGAGCTTCAACCTCGCGATCTACGGGGCGCCGCCTGGCACCAGGGACTACCCGCTGAACCTGCGGCTGGCCTGCCGCTCGAACCTGACGCCCTTGTACCGCTCGGACTCCACCTTCCTGGAGAGGTTGCACTGGGAAGGCGCCGTCGACCTGGCGCCGGAGGACGTCGCGCAGCGGGTCGGCGAGCGCTTCCGGGGCTAACGGCGTTGGACACCACATCCCTGCCGCCGCCGCCACGGTACGGCGAGCGCAGCCTTGCCGATCTCGGATCTTCCCTGCTGTCCTCGCTGGGTGTGCCCGGCGAGGACAACCCGCTCGGCCTGCCGCCGGCCGCCCGCATCTGCCTGCTGGTGGTGGACGGGCTGGGCTGGGAGCTGCTGCGCGAGTACCCGGCGGCGGCGCCGTTCCTGTCCGGGCTGGCGGCCAGCGGCGGCCCGCTGACCGCGGGCTTCCCTGCCACCACGGTCACCAGCCTGTCTTCGCTGGGGACCGGGCGGCCGCCCGGCCAGCACGGCATGCTCGGCTACCAGGTCGCGGTGCCCGGCAAACGCAAGCTGCTGAACGCCCTGCGGTGGGACTCCTCCGTCGACCCGCTCGCCTGGCAGCCGGGCATGACGATCTACGAGCGGGCCGTGGCGGCCGGCGTGAGCAGCTGCCGGGTCGGGCCGCCGAGACTGGAAAAGACCGGGCTGTCCGCCGCCGTCATGCGCGGGAACGCCTACCGGCCCGCGAACAGCCTCGGCGCCCTCGCGGCCGAGGCGGCGCGGGCGCTGCGGTCGGCGCGCCGGGCGCTCGTCACCGTGTACCACGACCAGCTCGACGGCACCGGGCACCTGTTCGGCTGTGGGTCGGAAGCCTGGCGCTTTCAGCTCGGTCACGTGGACATGCTGGCCGCGCAGCTCGCAGCGGCGATCCCGGCGGGGACGCAGCTGTATGTGACCGCCGACCACGGGATGGTCGATGTGGCACCCGGGGACCGGGTCGACGTGGACACCACCGCGGGCCTGCTGGACGGGGTCGCGCTGCTGGGGGGCGAGCCGCGGGCCCGCCACCTCTACACCACCCGCGGCGCGGCCGGTGACGTGCTCCAGACCTGGCGCGATCTCGTCGGCGACCGGGCCTGGGTGCTCTCGCGGGACGAGGCGGTCGGGGCAGGCTGGTTCGGCCCGGTGGCGCCCTGGCTCGCCGACCGGATCGGCGACGTCGTGGTCGCCGCGGCAGGCTCGGCCGCCGTGGTCGCCACCAGGACGGAAGTGCTGGAGTCCGCGCTCATCGGCATGCACGGCTCGCTGATCCCGGCCGACCAGCTGGTCCCGCTGCTGCACCTGGTGGCCTCGTGAGCACGGCGCCGCGCTGCCCACAGCGGTGGACCGAGGGTTATCCACAACCTCAGCTGCGGGAACGTGAGGCACAGTGCCAGCGCATCCACAGGCGCGGGTGAGTTACCCACAGGATGGTCCCAGGGGATGTGCGGGCGGCCAGCGCCCGCCGGCCCGGGCGTGCTGGTAGCACCGGGCTCAGCCCGGGAAGGGAGCGTGGCATGGAGCCGCTGGTCGACGTGGCGACGCTGGCCCGGAGCCTGGCCACGGAGCCGCCCCCGGTGCTGCTCGACGTGCGCTGGCATCTCGGCGGCCCGCCCGGCATCGCCGCCTACCGGGCCGGTCACCTGCCCGGCGCCGTGTTCGTCGACCTCGACCGGGACCTGTCCGGCGCGGCGGGACCGGGCGGACGTCACCCGCTGCCGACGGCGGAAGCGTTCCAGCTGGCCATGCGGCGGGCCGGGGTCAGTGACGGGCGGGACGTGGTCGTCTACGACGAGGCGGACGCCACCGCAGCGGCGCGCGGCTGGTGGGTGCTGCGCTACTTCGGGCACACCCGGGTCAGGGTCGCCGACGGCGGCTACCGCGCCTGGGTCGCGGCCGGCCACCCGGTTGCGGCCGGCGAGGAGAGCGCGCCGCGGCCGGGGGACTTCACCGCCCGGCCCGGAGGGATGCCGCTGCTGGACGCGGGCGGCGCAGCCGAGCTCGCCCGCCGCGGTGTGCTGCTGGACGCCCGGGCCGGGGAGCGGTACCGCGGTGAGACCGAGCCGGTCGACCCGGTCGCCGGCCACATCCCCGGCGCGGTGAGCGCGCCCACCGCGGGCAACCTGCGCGGCGACGGCCGCTTTCTGCCCGCGGCCGACCTGCGTGCGCGGTTCGGCGCGCTCGCGACGGCGGCCCTGGGGGCTGCCCCGGTCCAGGACGGCGGCACCGCGGCCGGTGTGGGCTGCTACTGCGGGTCGGGGGTGACCGCTGCCCACGAGGTGCTCGCGCTGGCGGTGGCCGGCCAGCCGGCCGCGCTCTATGCCGGTTCCTGGTCGCACTGGGTCACCGACCCGGCCCGCCCCGTGGCTACCGGCCCGGACCCCGGCTGACCGCGCCAGCGGCCGGCCCGGGTTCCGCGGGCGGCAGCCGGGCCAGGCCCGGGCGGATCCCAGGCAGGAATTCCCGGCCGGGGCGGAACCGGGCGGCGCCGGGCCCCGTCCAAGGGATACGGCCCGGGCCGCCCCAAACACGGTCTGGGCCGGCCGGACAGGCCCGCCGGGTCCCGGCCAGGGCCCCGTCAGCTCCCCGCGCGGGAGCCGGCCGGACCCGGCAGGCCCTCCGTGGGTGAAGGGAGGCCGAGATGGTGATGCGGACCCGGCAGGCAGGCGCGCTGAGCCAGGTGCTGCTGGCGGCGGTCGCGGCGGCCGTGCTGGCCGCGGTGGCCGCGTGCGGCAGCGTGGCGGCCGGGCCAGCCAGCCACCCGGCCCCGGCCGCGGGCGCCAGCACCCCGGCGGTGGGCGCCGGTACGCCGTCCGCCGCCGTGCCGTTGTGCGCGGACGCGTCACACCTGGACCGGGTGGTCGTGGTCGTGCTCAGCCCCGGCCTCCTGCGCAGCCAGTTCCGCGAGGCGCTCCCGGCGGGCATCACCATCACCGACCCGGCGCAGGTGCGGGCGGTGGCGGCCGCCCTGTGCGCGCTGCCGGTGCTGGCCGGCACGCACATGCAGTGCATGGATACCCACGGCGATGGCTACCGGCTGACGTTCGCCGCCGCCGGGCGGGCGTTCCCCCCGGTCCTGGTCGAGCTGGGCTGCCGCCGGTCGGTGTCCGGGCTCGGGCCGCCCCGGATGGTGTCGGTGGCGCTGTGGAACCTGCTGCGTAAGGACCTCGGCACGCCGGCCGGCACCCCAGCCGCGGTGGCTCCCTGAGCACGGGCCGCCCACCCGCCCGGGTCCGGCTCAGCGGCTCACGGTGGCGGGGCGAGGTCGTGGCGCGCTGTGAGCAGCAGCCACGTGAGCGCCCCGGTGATCAGCGCGGGGGTGGCTGGCGCCCGGCCGGCCACGGCCACCGCCGTGGCACTGACCGCCGCCACGGCGGCCACCCGCAGCGCCAGCAGCACCGGCCGTCCCCGCCGGGCCCGCGTCAGTAAGCGCGCCGCGCTGGCCAGCGCGCGCCGCCAGCGCCGCCGGGCGGCCAGGCCTGCCGGGGCACCCGGTCCCGGCAGGCCCACCCGGCCCGCCCGGCCGCGGGCCCCGGCCAGGTCCGCGAGCGCCTCACTGCGGCCGAACCCGGTCCGCAGCGTCGTGTAGGCGGCGGCGGCCGCCGCGAAGCGGGCCGGGTCACCGCCGTCGGCCCGGTCGGGATGGGTCGCTGCCGCGATGCGCCGCCACGCCGAGCGCACCTCGTCGTCGCCGATCCCGGGACGCGCCGGCAGCCCGAGGACGGCGAACGGGCCGGCCCCGCGCGTGCTCATCCGGGCCCGCCGCCACCGGCCGCGCAGGGCGGTGCCGGGCAGGGCGGTGCCGGGCAGGGCGGTGCCGGGCAGGGCGGTCTGGCCACGAGGCGAGTGTACGGGCAGCCCGGCGTGGCAGCCGGTGCCACATACCCGGGGCTGGGCGGGATGCCCGGAGCGAGGTGACGGATCCTGGCCCGCCGGATCCCCCCAGGACCGCGTCGGCGGGAGCGACCCCCGC
>Ga0335077_10000313_pt1 | contig 51921 bp, 38 predicted proteins | sample Lox_Sample_31_FD_207151 | JGI IMG/M metagenome (GOLD analysis project Ga0335077, IMG submission 207151) | Soil microbial communities from Loxahatchee National Wildlife Refuge, Florida, United States - Lox_Sample_3.1 | ecosystem: Environmental > Terrestrial > Soil > Wetlands | place: USA... | reverse complement strand
GAAACCTCCTTTCTATCGGCCGGAGAAGCCGTTGTCTCTTATTCGACGCGGCGTGTCGCCAGCTTTCTGCATATTCCGGGCTACGGTCCGGATGCTAGCAATAGCCGGGGTTTTGCATAATTCTCCATGCGCACCAGCCGCTAGCCTGGACCGGTGACCAGGAAACTCCGGCCCGCGCCGCCGCCGCTCGAGGCAAATGACCGGCTGGTCACCGCCGTGATCACCGCAGCCTGGGTGATCGGCCTGATCAGCGTGCTGGTGCTGCGCCAGCATCTGGCCCCGGGCCAACGCTGGTGGGTGTGGACGTGCGCGACGGGTGTGTGTATGGGCCTGTTCGCGCTGTGGTACGTGCCCCGGCTCAAGCGGTCCCGGGCCCGGGCCGCCGAACGCCGGTCCCGGGCCCGGGAGCAGCAGGAAGGCCAGACCTGACGGCTGGCGCCGAGCCTAGTTGTGCTCCAGCGATTCGAATACCGTCTCCTCGACCGAAACCCCCGGCATGTCCACCAGGTCGTAACCGAGCTCGTCGATGACCGGGCGGAGCGGCTGCTCCGACGAGGGCGCGAACACCGCCTCGGAGTGCGCGCCGCAGCCGTGGTCGGCGGAGACGACCCGGCCGTCATCTGGCGCGTAGCCGTTCGCGCAGACGCCGAACACCTGCCCGAGCGGGCCGGCCACCCGGACGAAGAAGCCGCAGCCCGCGCACAGCCCTGGGGCCGCGTGCGCCAGCGGGGTCCTGGGCCCGTGCTCGCTGGTGTACCAGCGCAGCGCGGTGTCGTCCCGCCCCGTGGCGGACAGCACCCGGGCGCGCAGCGGCACGGTGTCCGGCACCGCACTGGCCCGGGCCCCGGCCGCGATGCGGGTGGCTGGGCGGGCGCGGCCCGGGTCCGGGTCGCCCGCCGCTTCGGCACCGGCCCGCTCCGGTGCGTCGCCCGCGTCCGTGGCCGCGCTCGGGTCCCCCGCGTCGCTGACCCCCGTGTCGCTGGTCCCCGTGTCGCTGCCGGCCGCTGCCAGGCTTGTGTGGTCGCGGGCCGCCGGGCTTGTGTCGTCGTCAACCGCGAGGCCGGTCAGTTCCGCGGCGGGCACGGCCCAGCTGGACTCCCCCCAGTCCGTGACCCCGTCGTCCCCGTCCAGGGTGGCCGTCGGGACCAGCCGCGCGTCATCAGGCGCGGCCGGAAGCAGGTCACCGGGACCAAGGTCTCCGGGGAGCAGCCGTTCCCGCCAGGGCACCCAGTCCGGGGCCAGGATCGCATCCGGCCCGGGCAGCAGCAGGCTCTCACTGACCGTAACGTGCTTGGACCGGGACGCCCGGGCCACGGTGACGGCCCAGCACCACCCCCGGTAGGCCGAGTCGAGACTGCGGAACAGATGTGTCACCACGCGATCACCGTCCGCCGAGATCGCGATATGCTCGCCGACCCCGGCCTGCCCCGCCATGTCCTCGGCGGCGGCGCGGGCCAGATCGACGGCCTGCGCACAGGTCTCGTCCGGCTCCCTGGTCCTTCCGCGCAGTGGGCTCACGGTGAGCAATTCTCCCCCATCCACGCACCGCCGTGCGGCATAAAATCTCCAGGCCGGCCACTCGCCGGCTGTTCGCGGTCGTTGCTGCCCTGAAAACGCAGAATACTTGGAGCATGGGAGTGTCCGGTGCGGGGCCGCGAGCCAGGCGGGCGGCCCGCAGCTTCGCATCGGGCTTGGGCACCGCCGGGCATGCCGGGGCATTCACCGCTCGCGGCACCGAGCGGGCCATCCGCCGGCTGACCCGGGCGTCGGGGGCCGGCCGGACCGGCCTGGACCGGCTCATCGAGCTGACCGCCGCGGGCGCGGCCGCGGACGCATTCGTCGCCGTGGCGCTGGCCGGGACGCTGTTCTTCAGTACTTCGGTGAACCAGGCCCGCGGCCGGATCGCGCTGACGCTGCTCATCACGATGGCCCCGTTCGCTTTGCTGGCCCCGTTCATTGGGCCGATGCTCGACCGGGTCCGGGACGGCCGCCGGTACATCCTCATCGGCACGCTGCTGGCCCGCGGCCTGCTCTGCTGGGGGATGGCCGGCGCGGCGCAGCACAACGACGCCGTCACCCTGCTGCCTGCCGCGTTCGGCGTGCTCGTCCTGCAGAAGGCCTACGGGGTGACCCGGAGCGCGGTAACCCCGCGGCTGCTCCCCGCCAAGATCACCCTGGTGTCGGCCAATGCCCGCATATCACTGGCGTCGCTCATCGCGTCGGCCCTGGGGGTGGCGGCCGCGGGCGGCGTCTCGTATCTGGCCGGCGGGGGGTCCACCGGCGGCGCCTGGGCGCTCCGGGTGGGCACTGTGGTGTACCTGGCCGCGATCGCGCTGGGTATCCGGCTGCCCAACTCGGTGGATGAGCAGCCCGCCCAGGCCGGGGCCAGCACGGCCACCGCGCCACCCGGCATGGCTGGGCACCCGGCGGGGCCGGGCACGGCCGGCCCAGGTGGGACCGGGACAGGCCGGGCCGGCCCAGATGGGACCGGGCCGTACCCCGCCGGGCCGTACCCCGCCGGGCCGCACGGCGCCAGCCCGTACCGGCCCAGCGAGTACCGCACCGTCCCGCAGCCGGTCCAGCCGGGCCAGTCCCGTCCCGGCCACCCCGGGCCGCACCAGCCGCAGCGGTATCCGGACGGCGCTGAGCCGCCACACGCACCGGCTGGCCACCCGGCCTACGGGCCGGCCGGGCCCAGCGCCAACGGCCACGCCGGGGCTGGGCACCCAGCCGCGGCCCGGCGCGGGCCGAAGCAGGCACGATGGGCGCAGACGCTGCGCAGCGTCGGGCCGATCGTCGGGGAAGCGATGCGGGGCAACGCGGCACTGCGGGCGTTCTCCGGTTACATGATCTTCTTCCTGGCCTTCCTGCTGCGCACCGTGCACTTCCCGGGCACGCCCGACAAGGTGGCACTGGCCGAGATGATCGCGGCCGCCGGAGCGGGCGGGTTCATCGGCACCGGGATCGGGGCCGCGCTCCGGGCCCGGTCCCCGCACCTCATCATGTTCACCATGCTCTGCGTCTCGACGCTGGTCACCGCCGGCTGCGCGGTGTTCTTCGGGCTGTGGGCAGCGCTGATCGTGGCCCTAGTGGCCGCCCTCGGCCAGGTGCTGGCCAAGCTCGCACTGGACTCGATCGTGCAGCGGGAGATCCCGGAGGAGATCCGGTCGTCCACGCTGGCCGCGTCGGAGACGATCCATCAGCTGGCCTGGGTGGTAGGCGGCCTGGCCGGGCTGGCCATGTCCATCACGGACAGCGGGACGGCCGGGCTGGGCGTGGCAGCGGCCGGCCTGGCCGTTACCGCCGTGGCCCTGGTCAGCAGCAGGCGCCGCCGCATCCTGGCCGGCCGCGGGCTGAGCCCGCGCCCCGCCACCCGCTGACCGGCGAGCGTCAGGCCTCCAGATCGTCGGCCACCGCGCGGAGCACCGCCGCGATCTTCTTCCCGTCCCGGGGGTCCGGGTGCCGGCCTCGCCGGTAGGCGGCGGATACCCCGTCCAGCAGCTTGATCAGGTCCTCGACGATGACCACCATCTCGTCCGGGCTCTTCCGCTGGACCTTGGCTACCGTGGGTGGCGGCTCGAGCAGCCGGACCTGGAGTGCCTGCACTCCACGGCGGCCCTCGGCCACGCCGAACTCGACGCGCTGCCCGGGCCGCAGCGCCGTGGTACCCGGCGGCAGGGCCGTGGAGTGCACGAAGACCTCACCCCCGTCATCGCGGGTGAGAAAGCCGAACCCTTTGTCGGCGTCATACCATTTGACCTTGCCACTGGGCACGGACCAGACCTCACGCGAGAGAGCGGGCGGGGTTAACGCACGGAAATGCCACCCTAGGCTATCGGTCCCGCGAGGCCGGCGGCAGTACTGGCCGCCCTGGACCTAGCGGCGGGATGCTTCCGGCTGGTGGGCCGGGCTGCACACCTGAATCGGGCGCGGGCCGGGCACGGATCGCGCGCGAGGCCGGGGTCAGGGCTGCGGGCGCCTGCCGTTCGTCGCGGGGCCGCAGGAAACCCAGCCGGATATACCCGGCCGGAATCACCGCTAACCATGAGGAACCAGGCGCCCGGGTCGCCGCCGGGGCGGCCGGTCAGCCGCCGGGGGGCCGGTCAGCCGCCGGAGGGCCGGTCAGCCGCCGGAGGGCCGGTCAGCCGCTGGGGCGGCCGGCCCGGCGGGGTCAGCGCATGCGCAGCCACGGCGGGGGCCTGCGGCGCCGTGGGCCCCGCCGCAGCCGCCAGACCAGGTACCCGGCGCACAGCACGCAGCCGACCCGGAGCAGCAGGCTGAACTGGTGCGACGCGGTGGCCAGTGCGTGGAAGAACCCGCCGCTCCCGGTGATGCCGAGCAGCAGCATGCAGACCACCGCGAACCCCGGCGGCCCGACCAGCCCCAGCCACTTGTCCCGTTTGTCCCAGCGCCGGGACCGCAGCGCCACCAGCGCGCCGAGCAGCCACACCGGGAACGGGTAGATCAGCCCGCCGATCCCGAGCAGGACCACCGATACCGTCTCGAGCGGGTTATTGCGGGCCAGTGCCCACGCCTCGGTCAGCGGCACCGGCGGGCCGAAGCGCCGTCCGGCCGGCTCTTCCTCCGCGTCGTCGGGGGTGTCCATGCCAGGCACGATCGACAGCGGTTTGGTGCCGTCGGCCGGGGCTTCCCGGCGCGGGCGGCCCGGGCCGGACGGCTGATCCGCGGCGTCCCCGGCGTCCCCGGCGTCCCCGGCGTCCCCGGCGTCCCCGGCGTCCGGGGCGGCCGCACCGGACGGGCCCGGCGGCTCCGCTTCCGTGCCACCGGCCCGGGTACCCCGCGACGTGCCGTTCACCGCGCCCGGCCCGGTCCCGTTCTGCGCGGCCGGCCCGGTGTCTGCGTGCTGCGGACCCGGGTGGGTCCCGTTCCGGGTACCCGGCCCGGCGGTCCCGTTCGGCATACCCGGGCCGACCACTGCGGACGACGCGAGCCAGTCGGCCAGCCCGGCGCCCGGGCCAGCTCCTGTGTTCCCCGGGCGGCTGCCCGGCGGGGCCGGGACCGCCCCGGGGGCCCCGGCGGAGGGTCCCGGCTCGTCCGGGCGGCGCGGCTGGGGGATCTGCGCACCCAGTCCCGGTGCGGCCGCCCGGGGTTCCGGCTCCGCGGAACTGGGCCGCGCGGGCTCGTCAGCCCCGGACCGGCGGTACGGCCAGGTCCGCGACCGGCGGGGCGGCTTGGCCGGCGCCCGGGCCTCCCCGGTGGCATCCTGCCCCGGGGTATCCCGGGCCGCGGCGCGCCGCGCGGCGTCGCGCCGGGCGGCGTCGCGCCGCGACGTCTTGCCGGGGGGCTTCCACAGCGTGGGCTGGGCCGCGGACCCACGCCGCCGCGCGCGCTGCAGCCGCTCCCGCTCCTTGGCGGCCAGCTCATCCGGATCTCCCAGCGCGGTCAGCGCGGCCACCACGTCCTCCGGGTCAGCGGACGCGAGCGGGCCGACCTGGGCTTCGATGGCAGCTCTGGTACGCCCCACGAACAGCAGCCGGTCCCCCTTGGGCAGCTTGCGCGTCGCCGCGGTAGACACCTGGCCGAGGTAGGCGCGGATCATCTGCTCCGCGCTCGGCTGCCGGGGGGGACGGCGCTTCATGCCTAGATAATCCCCCGGAATCATCCCATTGTGCAGCCTGCCTGCCGTCAATATCGCAACGCGGATCATACCGGCCCAGCCTGCCCCGGTCCGGACATGCGAAAAGGGCGGCCCCGGTTTCCCGGGACCGCCCTTCCTGGCTTGCGGACTAGCCGCGACCGGGGGCCGTGCCCCCGCTCACGTCAGAAGTCCATGTCACCGCCGCCGGGCGCGGCAGGCGCCTTCTCCTTCTCCGGCTTCTCGGCCACCACTGCCTCGGTGGTCAGGAACAGGCCGGCGATGGAGGCTGCGTTCTGCAGCGCGGACCGGGTCACCTTCGCAGGGTCGATGATCCCGGCCTTGAACATGTCGACGTACTCGCCGGACGCGGCGTCGAGCCCGTGCCCCGCGGAGAGCGTCTTCACCTTCTCGACCACGACGCCGCCCTCGAGGCCGGCGTTCACCGCGATCTGCTTCACTGGCTCCTCGACGGCACGGCGCACGATGGTCGCGCCGGTCGCCTCGTCACCGGTCAGCTCGAGCTTCTTGAAGGCGTTGGCAGCTGCCTGCAGGATGGCCACGCCGCCACCGGCGACGACACCCTCCTCGACCGCGGCCTTGGCGTTGCGCACCGCGTCCTCGATGCGGTGCTTGCGCTCCTTCAGCTCGACCTCGGTGGCCGCGCCCGCCTTGATGACGGCCACGCCGCCAGCCAGCTTGGCCAGCCGCTCCTGCAGCTTCTCCCGGTCGTAGTCCGAGTCGGTGTTCTCGATCTCGGCCCGGATCTGGTTCACCCGGCCGGAGATCTGCTCGGAGTCGCCCGCGCCATCCACGATGGTGGTCTCGTCCTTGGTCACGACGACCTTGCGGGCCCGCCCGAGCAGGTCCAGGTCGGCGTTCTCCAGCTTGAGGCCCACTTCCTCGCTGATCACCTGCGCACCCGTGAGGATGGCGATGTCACCGAGCATGGCCTTGCGCCGGTCACCGAAGCCCGGCGCCTTCACGGCGACGGACTTGAACAGGCCGCGGATCTTGTTGACCACCAGGGTCGCGAGGGCCTCACCCTCCACGTCCTCGGCGATGATGGCCAGCGGCTTGCCCGACTGGACCACCTTGTCGAGCAGCGGGAGCAGGTCCTTGTTGGCCGACACCTTGGAGTTGGTGACCAGGATGTACGGGTCGTCCAGGACCGCTTCCATCCGCTCGGGGTCGGTGACGAAGTACGGCGAGATGTAGCCCTTGTCGAAGCGCATGCCCTCGGTGAGCTCGAGCTCGAGGCCGAAGGTGTTGCTCTCCTCGACAGTGATGACGCCTTCCTTGCCGACCTTGTCCATCGCCTCGGCGATCATCTCGCCGATCGCGGGGTCACCGGCCGAGATGGAGGCGGTCGAAGCGATCTGCTCCTTGGTCTCCACGTCCTTGGCCAGCTTGGACAGTTCCTCGCTCACCCGCTCGACCGCGGCCTCGATGCCCTTCTTCAGGGACATCGGGTTCGCGCCCGCTGCGACGTTGCGCAGGCCCTCACGGACCAGCGCCTGCGCCAGCACCGTCGCCGTGGTGGTGCCGTCACCGGCCACGTCGTCAGTCTTCTTGGCGACTTCCTTGACCAGCTCGGCGCCGATCTTCTCCCACGGGTCCTCGAGCTCGATCTCCTTGGCGATGGACACGCCATCGTTGGTGATCGTGGGGGCGCCCCACTTCTTCTCGAGCACCACGTTCCGGCCCTTCGGGCCGAGGGTTACTTTCACGGCGTCGGCCAGCTGGTTCATACCGCGCTCGAGGCCGCGCCTCGCGTCCTCATCGAACGCGATCATCTTGGCTGCCATAGGCTCCAGTCCTCCCAGGACTAGGTGGCTTTATGTGTGAAACCGGGCCGACGCCCGCGACGGACGACCCGTCGGCGGACAGTCCCTTCCTGCCGCCGGCAAGGCCTCATCGCCCCGATTCCCGCCCTGGAGTTGTCACTCTCATGCCGAGAGTGCCAACGCCTTGTTTAGCACTCCCGGCAGGAGAGTGCAAACCGAATGACCCAGCCCACGGGCGGGACGTGGGCCATCCGCCGCGCATTCCGCTCACGGCGTACCTGACGGCCGGCCGGCCGCCGCGCACGCCGCCGGGACGCCAGCCCGGACAGCCCGGTGGCCTGGACAGCCCGATGGCCCGGCGCCCGCACCGGGCACCGGGCCATCAGCCAAGCTGAGCGAGCTAAGCTCCCACAGCCCGGACTGCCTCCGCCTGCGGGCCGCGGTCGCTCTGCGTGATGTCGAACTCGACCCGCTGCCCCTCTTCAAGGGTGCGGTAGCCATCCATCTGGATGGCGGAGAAGTGCACGAACACGTCCCTGCCACCGTCGACCGCGATGAAGCCGTAGCCCTTGTCCGCGTTGAACCACTTGACGGTGCCCTGAGCCATTACCAAACAACTCCCTAACTCCGCTCGGGCCTCGGGTCCCACCCTTGCCTCCGCGGAACCCGTCGATCGCGGCGCGGGTTAGGCGTGAGCAAGCCAGGCTTGCCGAGCGCGCCGACCGACAGCGACCGGAACCGACCTTACCCCGTGCGGTGCGGCTTCGGGACGTGTTACCGCCCGAACACGGCTGGGCGAGTTCGCTGGCTGGGCTGGTACCGCGGACACTTGCCCGCATCCCGGTCCCAACCGGGCCGGCCGGCGGCAGCACCGGCGGCTCACCCGCCGGCCACCGCCGGGATCACCGAGACGTGCGCCCCGGAGGGCACCGGGGTGTCCAGGCCCTGGGCGAACCGGACGTCTTCCTCACCGACGTACACGTTGACGAACCGGCGCAGCTGGCCCGTGTCGTCCACGATCCGGCCGCCGATGCCGGGGTAGGCGGCGTCCAGCCCGGCGATGACTTCGCGCAGCGTGCCTGAGTCAGCCGTGACCTCGGCTGCGCCGCCGGTGAGGGTACGCAGGATGGTGGGGATGCGGACGGACACGGTCATGCCGGGGCCTGCCTCTCGGGACGTGCGGTGAAGGCTCTTCCTGGTGCCGGGTGGCCCGGCACCGCTCAATTCGGCTGCGGGCCAGCCGGGCCAGCCGGGCTGGCCAGCCCGGCCTCGAAGGCCAGGAAGCTGTCCAGCGTGGGCCGGATCGGGGCGATTCCCCCGGCCACGTCGGCCACCGCATCCAGCGTCTTGAGCCCGTCACCGGAGTTGATGATCACCGTCTCCGCGGCCGGGTCCAGCTGCCCGGATGCGAGCAGGCTGCGCAGCACGCCCAGGGTAACCCCGCCCGCCGTCTCACCGAAGATCCCCTCGGTGGTGGCCAGCAGGCGCATCGCGGACACCACCGCGGCGTCGTCCACGTCGGCCACCGCGCCGCCGGTGCGCCGCACCACGTCCAGCACGTACGGCCCATCGGCCGGGTTGCCGATGGCCAGCGACTTGGCGATGGTAGACGGCCGCACCGGCTGCACCACGTCATAACCGTCGCGGAACGCGGCGGCGACCGGCGAGCAGCCGGTGGCCTGGGCGCCGAACACCCGGTACGGGGTGTCCTCGACCAGGCCCAGCATGATCAGCTCGCGGAACGCCTTGTCGATCTTCACCAGCTGGGCGCCGGACGCGACCGGGACCACGATCTGGGCGGGCAGCCGCCAGCCGAGCTGCTCGGCGATCTCGAACCCGATGGTCTTGGATCCCTCGGCGTAGTACGGCCGCACGTTGACGTTGACGAACGCCCAGTCCTCGCGGTCGTCGGCCAGTTCCGAGGCGAGCCGGTTCACATCGTCGTAGGTGCCCAGGACCGGCACCATGGTGCCGCCATAGACCGCGCTGGCCACGATCTTCTGCGGCTCCAGGTCGGCCGGGATGATGACCACCGACCGGATCCCGGCCCGGGCCGCCGCGGCGGCCACCGCGTTGGCCAGGTTCCCGGTGGACGGGCAGGCCAGCACCTTGTAGCCCAGCTCGACCGCGGCGGCCAGCGCCACCGCGACCACGCGGTCCTTGAACGAGTGCGTCGGGTTGGACCGCTCGTCCTTCACCCACAGCGCCCGCAGGCCCAGCTCGCGGCTGAGCTGCTCGGCCCGGATCAGGCGCGTCCAGCCGGGCTCCGTGTTCGGTGTGCCGGCCACATCCGGCGGGACAGGCAGCAAGCTTGCATAACGCCAGATGTTCGGCGGGCCGGCCTCGATCCCCGCCCGGTCCAGCGCGGGGTAGCTGTAGCGGACCTCGAGCGGGCCGAAACACTCGGCGCAGGCGTGGGTGGAGCCGAGCGGGTAGCGCTGGCCGCATTCCCGGCAGCCGAGGCCGGTTGCATAACCGAAACGGGACGGGGTCGGGGGCTGGGGAGTGCTCACGTGGCGAGGCCTTTCTTCCTCATCTGTCCCAGCGGCCGGTTGGCCGCGGGCCGGACTTGGCACCTGTCACGGGGGAATTAACCTCGCGGCGGACCCGCATCGTGATGGTTGCCGGGGCTTCGCAGGGCCGTATCCCTCCACCCCTCTGGATGAGCGTTATGAAGTTGTACCTATCACTCTAACCGATGTCCCCCAGGTGCTCCTGCGCCGGTCAGGCTAGCCTCGCCTGCATGAGGCGTTCATGACGGGTGACCAGCCGGGGCGGATCCTCATCGCCTCGAACCGCGGCCCGGTCTCGTTCACCATGGATGATGACGGGTCGGTGACGCCGCGCCGCGGCGCCGGCGGCCTGGTCTCCGGGCTGTCCTCGGTGGCCGGCCAGGCGTCCGTGCTGTGGGTGTGCGCGGCGCTGAGCGACGCCGACCGGTTGGCGGCCCGGAACGCCCCGGGTGGCCTGATCGACCTGACCGAGGCCCAGGGCGTCGGGGACGGCGCCGGGTCCGCGGTGCGGATGCTGGACATCCCGACGGCCACGTTCCTGCGGGCCTACAACTCGGTGGCCAACTCCACGCTCTGGTTCGTGCACCACATGCTGTTCGACACGCCGGACGAGCCCAACTTCGGCCTGCCGTTCCGCCGCGAATGGCACTCGTTCCGCAGCTACAACGCCGCGTTCGCGGCCGCGCTGGCCAAGGGGGCCAGCGACCAGGAACCGACCCCGGTCCGGGTCCGGGCCATGGTCCAGGACTATCACCTGCCGCTGGTCCCGCGGATGCTGGCTGAGCAGTGCCCGGACGTCCGGATCGCGCACTTCTCCCACACACCGTGGGCCCCGCCGGACTACTACCGGCTGCTGCCGGCCGACGTGGGCCGGGACGTGCTGGATGGCATCCTGGGTGCCGACCACGCCGGGTTCCTGTGCCGCCGGTGGGCGGACGCGTTCATCGCCTGCTGCGCCGAGTTCCTCGGCGCGGAGGTGGACCCGTGCGGGCTCACCGTACGGCACCGTGGGCATGTCACCACGGTGGGCGTGCACGCGCTCGGGGTGGACGCGGCCGAGCTGCGCGACCGGGCGGCGGCTACCGACGTGCAGGCGCACGTCGCCGCGCTGGACGAGATCACCAGGGGCCGGCGGCTGATCGTCCGGGTGGACCGGACCGAGCTGTCCAAGAACATCGTCCGCGGCCTGGCCGCCTACCGGGAACTGCTGATCAGCCATCCAGAGTGGCGGGGCCGGGTGATCCATCTGGCATTCGCCTACCCGTCGCGGCACGACCTGCCGGAATACCGCGAGTACACCGGGCGGGTCCAGCGGATGGCCGCGGAGATCGTCGACGAGTTCGGCACCGATGACTGGGACCCGCTGATCCTCCAGGTCAACGACGACTACCCGCGATCCCTGGCCGCCTTTCAGCTGGCCGACGTGCTGCTGGTCAACCCGATCAGGGACGGGATGAACCTGGTCGCCAAGGAAGGCCCGATCCTGTCCGGCCGCGACTGCGTGCTGGTCCTGTCCACCGAAGCCGGCGCGGCCGCGGAACTGGGCCAGGATGCGGTCCTGGTCAACCCGTTCGACGTGACCCAGACCGCGGAGGCCCTGCATCAGGCGCTGACCATGCCCGGTTCGCAGCGCCAGCGCCGCCGGGACGCCCTGGCCCGGTCCGGCGCGGCCCTGCCGCCCACGGCCTGGCTCCAGACCCAGCTGGACGCGCTGGACGCCGGCGCAGCAGAGACGGAGCAGGCCGCCCGGAAGCCGCGGCGGCGGCTCGGGGCCCGGCTGGCGCGGCGCCCGGGGTAGCGGCGCGCTAGCGGGTGAACACGCTGAGCAAACGCTGCAGCCGCCCCCGCCGGGACCATTTCGGGCAGCTGCAGAGCGCGCACTCGCTGCCCGGGCGGTAGTGCCGGTGCGCGTCGCGGTCATGGCCGCAACCGCAGAGCACGGGCCCACTCACCGGCCGCTCCATGCTCTCAATTGCCGCCCCCCAAAGCGCACCGGGCCATGACGGTATCACCCGGACACGCCAGCCGTAGCCCAGCCGCGCCGCCTGCTAGCCTGGGCCGCGGTACGCGCATCAGCTGAGCTGCTGAGCTGGAAACAGCCACCGGTACTGGGAATCGGGGTGGGGACCGCGGCGACCGGGCTGGTGGCCTTGATACTGACCGCTGCCGCGCTGCCTGCTCTGATCGCCCGGGCGCGCGGTGGCACCGCGCGGCGCCCGGGCCCGAAACTGGCCGCGCTCGCCCCGGCCGGGGCGCTGCTGGCCATCGCGGGGGCCGCCGTGGCGGCTGCCACCGCGTGGTGGCTGCTGCTCCCGCTGCTGGTCCCGGCGCTGATCCTGGCCGGCTGGCAGCGCCCGCCCAGCCGGCCTCCGGCCCGGCCGCCGGGCCCCGGCGGCACCGGCCGCCTCCGCGTGCTGTCCCTGAACGTCAAGGGCGGTCACGCCGACACCCGCGCCATCCTGAGCACCGTGCGGCAGCATCAGGTGGACATCCTGGCCGTGCAGGAGGTGACCACCGCCTGGCTGCTCCGGATGGAGCGGTCCGGGGTGGCCGGGGTGCTGCCGTTCGGCCACGCCGACCCGCGGCCTGGATCGGCCGGCTCCGGGCTGTGGGCCCGCTGGCCGCTGGCCCCGCTGCCCGCGCTGCCGGGCCTGAAGAACGCGGCCCCGCGGGCCCGCGTCGAGCCGGCCCCGGGCCAGCCGGTCACGGTGACCGTGGTCCACCCGGCGGCGCCGGTGAACCGGCAGGAGCCGCAATGGCAGCGGGATCTGGAGCTGATCGGGTCCATGCTGGCCGGCGGAACCGGCCCGCAGCTGGTAGCGGGCGACTTCAACGCCAGCCGGGACCACCGGCCGTTCCGCGACATCCTCCGGTCGGGGTTCGTGGACTGTGCCGATGCGGCGCGGCAGCGGCACTGGCCCGGCTTCACCTGGCCGGCTGACCGCCGCTACCCGCCGCTGATGCGGCTGGACCACGTGCTGGTTTCCCGCGCCGGATGCGTGGTGCACGAGGCCAGGACGGTGCGGCTGGCCGGCACCGACCACCGCGGGGTGCTCGCCGTGCTGGAGTTCAGCCCGCCCGGCTGACCGTCCCGGCGAGCGCCCCGAGCAGGGCCACCACGCCGTCCGGGCCGTCCACCACCAGGTCGGCCTCGTCGGCCAGCGCGGTCACCTCGGCCGAGCCGCTGCACACGGTGAGTCCCGGGATACCGGTGGCGCGCAGCGCGCGCACGGCGCCGAAGGCGGCCCGGTCACCCAGGTCATCGCCGACGTACATGACTGCACCGCTCTGGCGTTCGGAAACTAGGCTCTTCAGGGCCTGGCCCTTATCCATGCCGCGCGGGCGCAGCTCGATCACCATCCGCCCGGGCTCCATGGCCAGCCCGTGCCGGGCGGCCAGCTCGGTGAGCGGCCCGCGCAGCTGATCCAGCGCGGCCTGCGGGTCGGCGGTCTGGCGGGTGTGCACGGCCACCGCGTGCCCCTTGTACTCGGCCCGGGTCCCGGCCGGGGCGGCCGCGCCGGCCAGCAGCCCGGGCAGCTCGGCCCGGGCCGCCGCCACCCCGGCTTCGGGCGGCGGGGAGTCCAGCGTGCCGTCAGCCCACCGCTCCAGGCCGTAGTGGCCGAGCACGATCAGCCCCGGCACCGTCGCGAAACCACCCAGCTCGGCGGCTGACCCGGCCGGGCGGCCGGTGATCACGGCCAGGGTGCCGGCCACGGCGGCCACCCGGCGCAGCGCCTGGGCCGCGGCGGGGTGGGCCCAGGCCTGGGCCGGGTCGGCCACGATCGGGGACAGCGTTCCGTCGAAGTCCAGCGCGATCAGCGCGCGGGCGGGGTCGCCGAGGATGGCCGCCAGCCCGGCCCGGCCCTCCGGCGAGCCCGGCTCGGGCAGCGCTGCGGGATCCATCACCAGGACGGCCCGTCGCCACGGCCCGGGCCGGCCGAGCGCATCTGGTGCCGCCGGGCGCGCTGCCGCCGCAGCCGCTTGACCAGGGCCGGGTCCAGCATGAGGGCCTCCGGGCGGTCGATGAGCTCGTTCAGCAGCTGGTAGTAACCCGTCGCGGTCATGCCCAGGACGTCACGGATCTCTTGCTCCTTGGCGCCGGGCGAGCGCCACCAGCCGCGCTCGAAGGCGAGGACCCGTACCTCGCGTTCAGACAGCGCCGCCATCACGTCTCCCCATGCCTCCAGAAGCCTCATCCTAGGTCGCCTCTTGCGCCATGCCCAGGCGTGCGTAGGCTCAGCCATCGTGGCTTCATTTGACTGCATAACCTTCCTCACCGACTACGGTCTCGAGGATGGCTTCGTGGCTGCCTGCCATGGGGTCGCCGCGCGGATCGTCCCCGCCATCAGGACCATCGACATCACCCATCTGGTACCGCCGGGTGACGTCCGCCGCGGGGCCGCGGTGCTGGCCCAGACCCTCCCCTACCTGCCACCGGCTGTGCACGTGGCGGTGGTGGACCCGGGGGTCGGCACGGCCCGCCGCGGGGTCGCGGTCGCGGCCGGGGAGTGCATCCTGGTCGGCCCGGACAACGGCCTGCTGTCCTGGGCGGTGGCCGCGCTGGGCGGGGCCACCGCCGCGTGCCAGCTGACCAACGGCGAGCTGTGGCTGCACCCGGTGTCACCGACGTTCCACGGCCGGGACATCTTCACCCCGGTCGCCGCGCACCTGGCCGCCGGGACCAAGCTCGACGCCGCGGGCACCCCGGTCGATGTGACTGAGCTGGTGACGCTGCCCGCGCCGACCAGCCGGGTACACGACGGCGAGGCCGAGGGCGAGGTCATGTCGGTGGACCGGTTCGGCAACGTCCAGCTGTCCATCGCCGCGTCCGACGCCGACCGGCTGGGCCTGGGCTTCGGCTCCCCGGTCGTGGTGCGCTGCGGCCGCCGCCAGCTGACCGTGCCGTACCTGGAGACGTTCGCCGCGGTGGCCCCGGGCGAGATCGTGGCGTACACGGACAGCGCCGGGCTGATCTCACTCGCCGTGAATGGTGGCGATGCGGCCGAGCAGCTCGGCCTGCCGCCCGGCGCGCACGTCCGGCTGTCCGCGGCCATGCCCGCCTGAGTACCGCCGCCGGCCGGCGTTCCAACCTGGGTAGCCTCCGCTCCAGCCGCCTAGCTGTCCGGAACGTGGCAGAATGCCCCCGGGCCATACGGAAGGGTTGGAGTATGACGCACCGGCGCCGTGGCCGTGCGGCGACAGCGGTAGCCGCGGGCATGGCAGCATCCTGCGTCGCGATAGCGACCGCAGGCCCTGCTTTCGCGGACACAGTCCGTAACCAGGAGTGGTGGCTGAGTTCGCTGCACGTGACGCAGGCGTGGCTGTCCAGCCGGGGCGCCGGGGCCACCATCGCCGTGCTCGACACCGGCGTCGACCCGGCCCAGCCCGATCTGGCCGGTTCGGTGACTACCGGCCGCGACTTCACCGGGTCCGGCCGGGCCGCGGGCGGGGCGTTCTGGGGGGTCAACGGCACCGCCGTGGCCAGCCTCATCGCTGGGCACGGGCACGGCCCGCGGCATGCGGACGGCATCATCGGGGTCGCGCCCGAGGCCAGGATCCTGTCGGTCCGGGTGACGCTGGAGAACAATGACCCGCTGCTGGCCAACCCGGCCACGGTGGCTGCGCTGCCGATGGCCATCGCGCGGGGCATCCGGTACGCGGTGCGCCACGGCGCGCAGGTCATCGACCTGCCGCCGGACCCCGCGGCGGTGGTGGCCGACAACGCCGCGGCCGGCGGCGCGACGTCCACGGCCACCGGGGGCAGCCCGGCCGAGCGTGCCGCGGTGGCCTACGCGCTGGGCAAGGGGGCCGTCCTGGTCGCCCCGGCGGGGGACGGCGGGGCCGGGCCGGACACGCTCAACTTCCCGGCCGCCTATCCCGGGGTGATCTCGGTCGGCGCGTTCAGCCGGACGTTCACCAAGGCGCCGTTCAGCAGTGGCCGGCCGTACGTGACGCTGACCGGGCCCGGGGACGGCGTGATCGCGGCCAACGGGACGACCGGCTACGGCAAGCTCAAGAGCACCACCGCGGCCAGCGCGGTCGTCGCGGGCATCGCCGCGCTGATCCGGGCGCAGTTCCCCACGCTGACCCCGGCGCAGGTCAGCATGGCACTGACCAGCAGCACCGCGTTCCATCCCCCGGGTGGCCGGCGGACCGGCTCGGGATTCGGCACCGTGGATGCGGCGGCCGCACTGGTCGCCGCGGCCAAGATCAATGCCACGCTGCCGCCCACCGCGTCCCCGGCCAACCCGACCCCGCCCGCCCCGCCCAAGATCAAGGTGCATTCGACGAGCCTGTGGGACGCGCTGCGCTACCCGGTACTCGGCCTGGCCGCGCTGCTGCTCATCGCGCTCATCGTGCTGATCACCGTGCGTACCCGGCAGCGGCGCGCGCTGGACGCCGAACTGGCCCCGCTGCGCGCCGCGGCCCGGGCCAGCCAGGCCCAGCCGGGCCACGGGCCGGGGGCGGGCGAGCTGGCCGTGGCCGGCGCCGGAGTGGGCGCCACCGGGGGCGGGGTTCCCTTCGAGGCGGCGGCCGGTGCGGCCCCGGACCCCGCCGGGCGCGGCCGCCGGACCGCGCGCCGCGCGCCGTTCGACGACCCCGACTTCGTGCCGCCCTCGTCCCGCGACGCTGGTTTCCTGCCCGCTGGGCTCGGCCCGGCCGCGGCGGGCGCAGCCGGGTTCGCCGGGCGCGGGCCGGCCGGGCCGGCCGGGCCGGGGGGGAACGGGCCCGGGGCAGGCGGGCCGGATCTGGGCAGCACGGGGTCTGGCCTGCCGGTGCGCGGCAGCGCGGCCGCGGACCTGCCCCCGCGCGGCAGCGCGGCTGCGGATATCCCGGCCTTCGGCGGCGCCGCAGGCCCTGCGTTCCCCGGTGGCGCGTTCCCCGGTGGCGCGTTCCCGGGTGGCGCGGGCCCGGACGCAGCCGAGCCAGCCGGCGGCGGGGCGCTGCCCGACGATGCCGCGTTCGGCCGGCCGGCGGCCGCCGACCCGGCGGGATACCCGCTGCGCACGGCCGGCTCGGCGAACCGGCTCAGCACGGCGCGCACCCCCAAGACCACCGGCCACCCGCCCTGGGAACCGGCCGAGAAGCCCAAGGGCGAGCTGCCCTGGATGGACGCTCCGGCCCGGGGCGGCGGGCCGGGCCGGGTGGTTCCGCCCCGGCCCTACCCGGGCGCCGAATCCGGTGGTGTGGCGCCGGGTGGTGCGGCGCCGGGTGGTGCGGCGCCGGGTGGTGCGGCGCCGGGTGGTGCGGCGCCGGGTGGTGCGGCGCCGGGTGGTGCGGGGCCAGGTGGTGCGGCGCCGGGTGGTGCGGCGCCGGGTGGTGCGGGGCCAGGTGGTGCGGGGCCAGGTGGTGCGGGGCCGGGCGGTGCCGGGCAGCCGGGCGGCGGCCAGCCGGGTGCCGGCCCGACGGCCGGCGGCTGGCCCGGTGGCGGCGGCTACCCGGGGGAGAACGGTCGCGGCTGGGGCCGGCGCCCCACCGCCGACCCCGGGCCGTTCCCGGAACTGGACCCGCCGCCCGGCGCCGGCCCGGAAAGCCCGGGCGCTCAGCGGCCCGGGTCCTCGTGGAACCCGGCCGACACCACCGAGTCGTTCCCGGTGGTCGGCCCGGACGACACGCCGCTGGCCTGACGGCGCCGCCGCCGGGCTGACCCGGGCCCGCCGCTCATCAGCCAGTTATCTCTTCCCCGGCTGGCCGGCCCGAGGTGATCGCCAGGGCCAGCGCGTCCAGCGCCTGGCTGGGGTTCTTCTGGATCTCCGGGTAACGGGCCAGGGCGAGCATCTCCGGCTGGGACAAGTTCCTGATCAGGACGACCGGCCCGGTGGGTTCCTGATACTTGACCAGGAGCAGGGCACCGACCCGCACGCAAGCCTGCGGGATGTCAGCCAGGCTGCTGAGGAGCTTCCCGGCCGCCTCCGCCTCCTGGGTGTCGACCTCAGCCTGCTTCGTGTCGAGGTACGGCAGTTCCAGCGCGCGTTCGACCTTGGCCAGGCGGCTAGTCAGTTCCTCAGCGGTCAGCGCCGATTTCGCGATGGCCCAGGCTCGCCGGAAGAAGGATCCGTAAGTTATCTGCTCGCCGAATGGCCCGTCGTAGCCGAGCAGCCGCACCAGCACATCCATCGCCCCGAACACCCGGGCCGCCGCGGCCGGATCATCGGTATCGAGGTAGGCGTCGACGGCTATCTCGGTGCTGGCGGCCAGCCGGGCCTGCAGCGGTCCGGTCAGCCCGAACCAGGCGCGGTCCGCGGCTGGGCCGGGAGTGGCCTGGAACCGGTCCACGGGGCTGAGCAGGGCGGTCAGCACCGGATGCGACACTGGCAGCGCCTCGGTCAGCATGGCCATGATCTGCTCCGCGATGTCGCCGGACCGGTCGGCATCGCGTTCGGCTACGAACTGGGTGGTGAGGTCGCGGAGCACGCCGACCTGGCCGGGATCCAGATAGCTGAGGACGTCATCCCACTCCTGCGCGAGCAGGGTCATGGCGTTCAGCAGTCCCATGTCACATCCTTCCCGCCGGCGGCGCGGTCAGGCACTCATCTGGTGGTGGGCGACGGTGGCGCGCGCCTCATCGACGGCGGCCTGGTCCATGCCACCGATCTGCAGGTCGAAGCGGACTTCCCGGCCAGAGCTGGGCTCGGCCGCGTGCACCGTTAGCAGGCCGGTCTCGTTCATGGTGAAGGTGATCTCAAAGGGTGAGCCGGCGGGCAGGCCGACCAGCGAACGGAGCCGGCCCCGGCCGACGAAGGAATTGTCGGCCAGTTCCTCCGATTCAACCGCACCGTTCTGCTCCCAGACCTCGATATCGATCGCAGGCTGGTTGTCCAGGCCGGTGCACACCTGAACCGGCCCAACCGTGGCCGGCAGCGGGGTGTTGGCCGGGAGCAGGTGCACGACGTAGTAGCGCGCCTTGACCGGGTTCGATGCGAAAACCGGGTCGTTCTGGTCGACGACCTTGATGCCGAAACCACGCGGTACCACCGTGGTCACGCGCCGGGAGATCATCTCCTCCGCCTGATCCGCGCTAATCCCGAGCGTGCCCGCGACTTGCTCCGCCGCCCGGCTGGCCGCCGCTGTGGGGCCATCAGCCGCCTGCCCGGCACCGGCCCCGGCGGCGTGGCCGGCGCCGCCGCCGCCCAGACCGGCCGTCCGGCGCGCCTGGGTGATCATCGCGAATAGCGCCGCACCGCGGGCCACGGCCAGATCTGGCTCGTGCCGGCGGATGGTCAGCCCGAACTCCTGCTGGAGCCGGGCGGCCACCACGGGCATCCGGGTCATCCCGCCGACCAGAATGACCTCGGCGATATCCGTGACGCCCTGACGGCGGGCTTCGTCAATCGTCCGCCGGGTAATGGCCAGGGCCCGCTCCAGCAGGTCGGCGGTCATCTCGGCCAACTGTTCGCGGCTCAGCTCGACCGCGGCCACGGCGCCGCCGAACCGCAGGTTCTGCCGGCGGGCGGACCGGCTGCTCAGGTCCTGCTTCATCGACTCCGCCATCGTCGTCAGTTCCTGCATGAACGACTCGTCGGCGCGGGGATCCAGCCTGGGGTGCTGCGCAGTGAACTCCTGCAGCAGGTACGCCTTGATCCGCTCGTCCCAGTCCGCGCCGCCGAGGCGGTGGTCGCCGTCCGTGCACACCACGGTGACGTCCCGGCCGGCCATCCGGATGACCGTCGTGTCGAACGTGCCACCACCCAGGTCGAACACCAGGACATCCGGCGACTGCCCGGCCGCCTGCTGATCCTGATACGACAGGGCCGCGGCGACCGGCTCGGCCAGCACATCCAGCACATTCAGTTCCGCGATCTCACCGGCGCGGCGGGTGGCCTCCCGCTCGGCCACACCGAAGTAGGCCGGTACCGTGATCACGACATCGCGGACCGCTTGGCGCGTCGCGTCCGCCGCGCACCGGGCCAGGTCGCGGAGGATGAACGCGGAGACCATCTCCGGGGTGTAGGCACGTTTGTGATACGTGAAGACCCGGTCGCGCTGACCCATCTCCCGCTTGACCAATTGGGCCACGAGATGCGGCGCGAACACCGCCACATCCTTTGCCGCCTGGCCCACGACGACTTGGCCCGGGCCTTCGAAGTAGACCGTCGACGGCGTGGTCGGCTCGCCGAGCGCGTTCCGGACGACTACCGACCGCCCCGATTCATCGATGTACGCGATGCACGAATTTGTGGTGCCCAGGTCGATGCCGAAGGTGGTCACGGTTGCGCATCCTCGGCGCGGCGCTGCGAATTCATTACGCTCCTTCGGTGGGTCACTGGCCCTGATAGGTGAAAGCCGCCCAGACCTCGGCCCGGGTCAGGTCGATCGTCTGGAGCATCTTCGCGATCTTGGGCTGGAACGCGGGCCCGAACGACCGGCCAGGATCCAGCATCCAGCACTGGGCGGCCCGCAGGGCGGTCGCCGGATCGTCGTAACCAGAGTTCAGGTAATGGTGAAACATGATCATGAAGGCCATGGTGGCGAGATCATCGACCGGCCATCGCGTGCCCACCGCCCCGACCGCGCCGGCGGCCAGGAACGAGGTAGCCAGCGTCAGGGCCTCATCGTGATGACCACTGCTCAGATCGCTCCCGCAGGCGGCCAGCACGACCAGGCAGCCCGGGGTATCCGGGGGCCGGCCACGGCTCTGCCGCAGGATGTCCCGCATGCTGAGCTCCTCGCCGCTGCCAAGCAGCAACCGGCCTGCTACCGGCCGGGGCGCGGGCTGCGCGTGGCAGCCCAGGTGCAGGAGCGAAGCGCCGGCCGCACCGGGTCGTGCCAGCAGGCCGCGGACATTCTCCGCCGTGGCAGGCGGCAGCCGTGGATCCGGGCCGCCGAGCAGGACCGCGTCCGGATAGTAAGCCTGGTGGATGCCCTGCACTTCCTGTGACGCGAAGAACAGCCTGCTGCGGGATACCCGGACCAGCGCCGCCGCGCTCCTCCAGGGCCGGCGGCCGTTCCGGCACGACTCGGTGAACTGGCGTGCCGATGCTGCGTACGAAACAACCGCGTCCTGGCACACGTAGCGGACCTCACCGCCGGCTACCGTCCGGCGGGCTGCGTGCCACGGGACGAGGCTGAGGTCACCGACCGGGACGAGGACGATCCGGGGCCGGTGTCCGGTACTCCCGCCCAGCTCGTCCAGGACGCGCTCCATGGCGGCCGTCCAGGCCCAGTCGCACAGCGCGTCCAGCCGCCGCCGGCGTGAGCGCGCGTCCGCCGCGCTGTCCGGCTGCCCTGATGCGGCCCGCTGTGTCCCGTGCAGCTCACGCTGGGCCCGGGCGAAATCCGCGACCGGCCCGCGCGGGCCGGCGGTCAGCGCGGGCAGCGGCAGCCGGCGGATCCGGCCGGCATCGTCAACCACGAGGGCCAGGCCCGGTTCCAGTCCCTCTCGCGGCAGCAGGTACACCAGGGCCCGCGCACCCGTGGCCAGCAGGGCCTGGACGATCTCGCCCGGGGACGGCGGGGCGAGCAGCCGCTCCAGTTGGGTGCCCTCGAGCGCCCGGATCACCCGGTAGCGCAGGTCGTCCGGTAGCCGGACCTCCGCGGCGGCCGGGCCGGGGCCGGCCAGGCCTGCGGGCGCGTGCAGCGACGCGGTGACGTCCGGCAGGAGATCCCACGGCCCGGGACTGGCTGGCCGGGTTTCAGCCAGCGCCGTTTCCCACTCCGCGGCCAGGTCCTGGTGACCCGCCTGGCGAAGCAGGAATGGCACGTTGCCGTCGGCCACTGCTGTGTGCAACACCATGCCGCGGCCCCGCTCCAGGGCTTCCACCGCGGCCTCGAGGTTCCCGTCCGCCAGGCACCAGCGGGCGACGTCCGCGGCCTCACCCCCGGCGGCCAGCGCGGCGTCGAAGGCACGGTCCGTGGTGCTCTGCAGCAGCACGGTGGCCGCGCGCTCCTGCAGCGCGCTGAGGCCGAGCTGCACGGCCCGGCTCCGGTCCCGCAGGTTCTGATCGTTGCGCTCGTAGTAGCCGAGCGCGCACATGTAGAGCAGGCCAGCCAGGCCGGCTGCGCTTCGGTGCGCGTCGGCCAGCCGTCGTGCGTCGGCCAGGCGGCTGAGCATGCTGTTGAGATCGTTCCGGTCACGGGTCAGCTCGTAGCGCATCCGCAAGGCCGCACCGAGCATGCTCAGCAGCTGCTGCCGGAACTCCGGGACGGCGCGTGCCGCATCCGCCGCCTCCGCCAGCAGCGCTATGCCCTGGCTGAGCGTCCGGGGGTCCCGGAGCAGGAATCCATGCAGCATCCGGGCGTTGCCCGCAGTGCCCAGGTTCAGCGGGAAGAACGGATCATCGACTGGGGTCGCCCGGGCCTGAGCCAGGGCGTCATCGGCGGCAGCCGTCGCCTCGGCGATCCGGCCGGGAGCCCGCCACCCGGCTGCTGCGTTCCGGTCCATGATGCCCATGCCGCCGCGCAGCACCTGCAGCAGGTTCACGTCGGTTCCGATGACCGGCCGCAGCCGGTGCCCAGCCGGGATGCGGGCCTGTACCGCTTCCATCTTGCTGATCACCTGTTCCAGCCGGTCCCGGTCCAGCCCGTCGGGATCGCGCATGGCCGGCCCGGCGGCGAGCAGGTACTCCGCGGTGAGCAGGAACGGATCATTGCTTTCCGCGTTCTGTGCCGCCTGCGCCGTCTCCTGCGCGTAGTACAGCGCCGCATCCAGATACTCGAGTGAGCCGCCCAGCGCGTAGCGCTGGCAGAGCAGGGAGATCAGGCCGATCCGCACGTAACCCTGGATCTGCGGCTCGCCTGAAGCCAGCTCGGCGGCCCGCTTGAACCGGTCCAGCGCGGCACTGATCAGATCCGCATCCGGCGCCAGCAGGCCCTCGATGCCCTCGGCCATGCCCAGCAGGAACGTGTTGACGGCCAGGTTGGGCTGGCTCACCGCGGGCCCTGCGACCAGCTCATCGAGGCGGCGGCGCAGCTTCGCCAGATGCGGCACCGCGTGATCGAGGCGGGCTGACCGGCCGATGAGAATGGCCCCGAGGTGCAGCAGGGCCTGGGCCCGGGCCGGATGATCGTCAGGTATCCGATCGAGGATGGATTCCAGCAGCTCGATGGCGGCGGTGCTCTCCTCCGGCGAGGGTGACCGGTCACCGGGCGGCAGGCCGAACGCGCCACCCAGCATGCTGTGCACCAGCGGCAGCATCGGGTGCCCGTCACCGAGCTGCTGGGCCGCCGCGACGAGCGACTCCACCGACCGGCCCGGCCCAGCACTGGATCCGGCCGGATCAGCACCGGCCCGGCCCGGGCCGGTGCTGGCGGCGGCTGACCTTTCCTGCACTCCGTACAGCAGGCCAAGCATCCCGTGCAGTTCGCCGGCCGCCGGGTCCCCTTCGGGCAGCCGCCGCAGCGCCGCTTCGAGGCCAGCCACGGCCGGGGCGAGCTGCTCGGCGGACGCCTGCCCGCCGTCCTGCCCGCCGTCGCCGCCCAGCGCGGCCGCGGTGGCCGCGCCCCGCAGCCACAGGCCGATCGGCACCAATTCGTCGGAGCCGGCCGACGCCGAGACAAGGTCCAGGTGGGCCAGGGCCGCCTTGGCGTCGTCTGGTGTGATGCGTTCCGGTGGCTGGGCGAAGAACTGGGCGAGCTGACCGGTGTCCAGCATGGCGGAAGCCCGGCGCACCTGCTCCGGTGCCGTCCGGAACAGGAGAAGACAGGCGCTGAACGTGTGGCAGAGGTTGGCCACCGGGGTGGCCACCGCAGGGTCAGCCAGGATGGCCTCGAACCCGGCCAGCGCCTCCGCCAGGTCGGCCGGGCTCCCCGCGTACCCCATGAACCGGAGGGAGTGCGCAGCGGCCAGCCAGTAGCGCACCTGGCCCAGGTAAGCATCACTGGGCGGCAGGCAGCGCTGTGTCCCGGCCAGTAGCGCCACGGCCTCGTCGAGCGCCGCCGCGTCACCGGCCGCCGCGTCACCGGCCGCCGCGCCGGCCAGCACCCACCTGGCCAGGGCTGTCCCCAGCCGGGCCTCGACCTCGGTGCGCTCGGGACTGCCCTTGGGCAGCAGGGCAGCCGCCTCCCGCAGGTAGCCGATCGCGACCGGGAACTCGGCCGGCTGCTGGCTGAGCTCGGCGCGCACCAGGTGGCCCACCCCGAGCAGGTACCGGCCCAGCGGGATGAGATCCGTGCCCAGGCTGGCCTGGCACCGCATGCCATACCCGAGTGCGGCCCCGATGTCCGCCTCATCGCGGCGCTCCTCGCCTCGCTCGATCAGGAGCATGGCCAGGCTGAGCTCGGCCATCGGAGCATGACCGGGTGCGGCTGCGGCGCCGCAGACCCGGCCCAGCCAGGTGATCGCCGCCTCGCGGTCGCTGTCCGCCCCCTGCAGGCGGTACCGATCCGCCAGCGAAAGCCCCAGCGCAGTGGCCAGCTCCGGGTCGGGGTCCTGGCCTGGCCGGCCGGCCGCCAGCATCTCCATCATCGCGTCGATGACCTCGTTGAGGTCTTCTTGCGACGCCTCATCGAGCTGGTCGTCGCCGGTCACACCGCCCCGCTTCCCATCTGCCCTCCCGCCCGCGTTTCTGCCGTGGCTACGTCAGCCACCGCCGGACGGCGGTGGGCGCTGCGGGCCGAGCGAAGCGGCCATACCGGCGATGCCAGCCGCGAGGTCCGCGACGTCGCCGACCTCGACGTCGGCGAGATCTTCCGAGGACACCTCGGCGAACTCCGCCGCCGCCTGCACACCCAGACCGCGGGTGACGAACCGGATGCCGTCGGCCTTCATCTCGGCGACCTTGGCCAGCACGCGCTCCCGGGGGCCTAGGTCACCGTCGCCGAAGATGGCCACCACCCGGTCGCCTGAGTGGCAGCCGAGAATCTGGTGGCAGCGCTGGAGCGGGGCGAGCAGGGACGTGCCACCGTAAGCCTGGCCGGCCGACCCGAGCAGCTGGCTGGCCGCTGCCCCGTCCGCTGACGGCTCGGCCAGCGCCGCGACGTCAGTGTTCCAGAGCAGAACGCCGGCCTGATAATGCGCGGCGACCGCCTCGGCGACGAACTGTGCTGCGCCTCGGATCGCCTCATGCAGGGGCTGCCCATACATCGAGCCGCTCACGTCGATGCACAGCATCACGGTGCCGCCGAACCGGCCCTGCAGCGCACCGAGGTGCGGCCCGGTCGGGATCTGGGTCAGGCCCGCGGCGCTGAACGGGCGGCGAATCCATCCCGGCATTGCTCACCCCCGGACCGTAGTCAGGCCCACCATCCGGGTGAGCCGGTCGGTTTCCACGCTGTCCACGACCCCCTCGATGAATGCGGCCAGTGCCAGCTCCCGTCCGGAGACCGGTTCTTGTGCGATCACGGTCAGCCGCCCATCCAGCGCGATCTGGATGGTGATCCTGATCACCGAGCCCGCAGGCAGCGCGCCAAGCCCGGTCAGTTCCCCGTCGAGCACCCGGCGGTTGTGCGCTACCTCAGCCGATGGCGACGGGCCGGCCTGCTCGTAGACCTGGATCCGGGCCGATTCCTGGCCGTCGAGAATGGTGCCGAAACGGGCCTCGGTGTGGCTGACCGGCAGAGCCGCGTTCGCCGGAACCAGGTGCTCGATGAAGCTCCGGGCGCCGGCCGGGTCGTAGCTGTCGTCGACCAGGATGCCGATCGCCCGGGGTGCGACGGTGCGGATCTTCCCGGCGCCGGCCAGCGCCCGGCGCGCGCCGGGCCGGGCCAGCGCGGCCAGCTGGGGCGTGGCCAGGATCTGATGAGCGCGCAGTGCCGCCCCCTTGGCCACGGCCAGATCGGGCTCGGTGAGCCGGGGGGTGACACCGAGCAGGTCGGTGAGCCGGGTGGCCAGCACCGGGATCCGGCTGGAACCGCCGACCATGATGACGTCGTCCACCGGGCCGGCGCCAGCCGCCCGGGCCGCCGCCAGCACCCGCTCGATGATCTCTGCTGTGCTGTCGAACAGATCACCGCAGGCCGCCTCCAGGTCAGCGCGGGTGATGGTGACCGTGACCCGCCCGGCCGGGGTACGGACCACGACGTCCCGCGACACCCGCGCGCTCAGGTCGTGCTTGGCCCCCTCCACGTCCAGCCGGAGACTGGCCAGCCGCTGGCTGTCCTCGGCGTACGCGGCGAATTCGGCCGGCGGGAGGAGGCCGGCCAGCCGTTCCAGGACCAGATCGATCAGCCGCTCATCCACGTCTGCCCCACCGAGCTCGTGATGGCCATCGGTGGCCAGGACGGTCACCTCACCGTCGGCGATGCGCAGCACGGTGGTGTCGAACGTGCCGCCGCCCAGGTCGTAGACGAGCACGGTCCGGCCGGCCACGGCGGTCAGCCCGTAGTGAGCGGCGGCGGCGACCGGTTCGTCGAGCAGTTCGAGCACGTCCAACCCGGCGATGAGGCCGGCCTGGTAGGTTGCCTCCCGTTCGGCCAGGCCGAAATAGGCGGGCACGGTGATGACCACGTGCGCGCCGCCGGCCGGTCCCGCGGCCGCGGCGAGCTGCCGCAGGATCAGGGCGGAGATCGACTCGGGGGTGTGCTCCTGGTCACCCAGCATCAGCGGGAACCGGGTGCCCATTTGCCGTTTGATCAGCCGGACGCCATGGTCCGGGTCGGCCGCGGCCGCCTGCAGCGCCTCCTCGCCCACCAGGACACCGCCATCGGGCTCGAAGAAGACCACCGACGGCGTGATCTCGCTGCCGAGCGAATTCCGCAGGACGATCAGCCGTCCCTGCTCGTCGATGGAAGCGGCCACCGAGTTCGTCGTGCCGAGGTCGATGCCGAGGACGGCGCCGCTGGTCACCGGGTGCCCAGGCCCGTGTTGGCACGCAGCCAGCTGAGCGCATGGCTGGTGATCCCGCCGAGGCCGTGGAACAGCCCGTGCCCGGCTAGCCCGAACCCGGCCAGCAGCAGCAGCAGGACGGTGGCGCTGGCCGCGGCGGCGCGGAACAGGACGAAGGTACGCGGGATGGTCACAGCTGTGCCCTCTCGCTCTGGCCACGCTCGCGCGCGGCATGCTGGCCTGGGCCGGCCGCCTCCGGGTCACCAGGCAGCCGCAGGCCACGGGACGCCAGCAGCCAGCGCAGTGGGGCAGCTGGGTCGTACCGGCGACTGGCCGCGGGGGCGGCCAGCGAGGCCACGGCGAAGTACCGGACCTCGGCGAAATCGCGGTCGGCGGACAGGACGAGGTTGTGCACATTCCGCTGGTTGAGCCAGCCCGCGATCGCGGCCGAGTCCTCCGGCAGGTCCAGGCCCCCGGACTCCAGCAGGTCAGCCTTGGACACCACGATGGCCAGCCGCTGCCCGGCCGCCTGCACGCCGTTGTCGCGCAGCCGGGTGACCACCTCCCCATAGGCGGTCTCCGGATCACCGGCGGCAGCATGCGCCAGCCGGAACGCGGTGGCCTGCTGCCCGGCCAGGTGGTCACGGACCGCGCCGATGGAGAACGGGTCAAGCACGTAGACCAGGCCGTTGCCGTGATCGAGGAAGCCGAGCGAGTCCTGCATCTGCGCGCCCTGGTACACCTCACCTGCGGCGTCGAAGAGATGGATCAGCGTGCTGCTGACGCCCTTCCCTACCCGGCAGGTGAGCGCGGTGGGGAGCGCGAATGATGTCTTAACCGTGTCCCGCCCGGACCGGATGACATCGAGCGCGATCGCCGCCTGATCCTGCGACTCGTCATCCGGGAAGCCGAACGGGATCTGCGCCCGGCGGGTGATGTCGGCGAGGCTGTCCAGGCCGGCATACAGGAAGCGGGTCTTGCCCGCTGACGTGTCCCCGAAGATCGGGATGCGCACGTCGCGTACTGTCCCGGCGCCCGCCCGCAGCGGCTTGGCGCACTTCTGGCAGACGCCCGTCAGCCGCCGGCCGGCGCGCAGCACCATCGTCGGCAGCAGCCTTCCGCAAGCACAGCGGCGCACGAACAGGCCGAGCCGGCCCGGCCGCAGGTCCCGGTGCAAGATCGAGCAGCCCGGGCAGCGGTAGGCGGGCCGGGGCATGAGGTGATAGCAGTGCGGGCAGGACGCTTCGGCGTGCAGCGCCCGGTGCCACACCTGCTCGGACCCGCGCAGCAGCAGGGCCACGGCGGCGTACACCGCTGCGCTGCCACCCGCGATGAGGACGGTGACCCCGGCGAAGAGGCCGACCAGCAGCACTGTGGTCAGGCCGGCGGCCAGCAGGCCGACGACCGCGGCCAGCGTGACTGGCAGCAGCAGGACCCAGACGATGGGTTTGGCCGGCCAGCGCCACAACCTCCGGTACCTGGCCCGTCGCCCGGCCTCAATCCGGGCCAGGTCAGCCCGCGCCTGACGGAGCGGGTAGCCGGGCCAGGCCCGGTCGGGGCCGAACTGCCCGGCGGCCACCGGATGAGCCTTGATCCGCTCGGCCTGATACGCCTGGGGCGTGATCGTGTTGCTGCCCCGGGCCAGCCCGGTCAGCACGCTGAGCACACTGATCACCAGGCCGAGCAGGACTCCGGCCGCGGTCACGGCGACCAGCGCGGCCAGCACCGGCCCGCCCGCCGAGGCGGCCAGGACCTTGCCGGTGGCCGGGGCCAGGCAGGCCGGGATCGAGTTGCTGTCGCCCCGCGGCCGCGTGGTCGCCCCAGCCGGGCTGTAGATCTTCACCCAGTGGACCACGCGGAACTGCCGCAGCGTAGGGATGATCTCGGTGGCCACCGTGACCGGGGATCCGCCGCTGCTGCAGCCGCCCTTCAGCTGGACCCGGGCTACGCCGTGCCGGATGCCCAGCGCGAAGCTGGTCGCTCCCGAGGCCACGAAGCGGAGCCCGCGGGCCAGTTCCGGCCCGGTCGGCCCGGCGAACAGCCGGCGCAGCGCGTTCGCCGCCGCATCCGGCTGGGTGACCGGCCGGGCGACGGGCTGGGTGGTGGCCGCGCCGAAGACCCCGCGCGGCTGGACGAAGTAGTCACGGACCTGGACGGTCCGCCCCGGGGTGGTCACCTCGAGGGCGATCCGGTGATGCGGGAGCACCAGCAGGTGGAACGGCTCAGGCTGGGCCAGGCCCACCTCGAAACTGATCGTCTTCCGGTGATTGGCTACGGTTGCCACCTGCATGATGCTGGGTAGCGGGTAGCTGCGGGCAGCTGGCCCGTAGGTCGTGCTGGCGCCGTGCGCGCCTGGCGCGGGGCGGCCAGTTGCCCGGGAGAACGTGATCAGCAGGCGGGACCGCCGCGCGGCGCTGAGTTCCGGCCCACCGGGCAGCCGGGACACGTATCGGGCGCTGTAGTGCCGGGGCAGGGCGCTGGCGAAGGTGAACACGAGCTTGTCGTAGCGGGCGTGCTGAGTGGCGCCGAGCGCGACGAGCACCGGGACGGGCGCGCCGGCCGGTGCCGCGGCGGCCGGTGCCGCGGCGGCCGGTGCCGCGGCGGCCGGTGCGGCCAGGCCAGCTATCCCGGCCGGGCCCGCCATGCCGAGCAGCACGGCACTACCCGCGCACAGCTTGCGAGCCAGCCGGCCGCCCGTCATCCCGGATCCTTGCGGCCACGGAACCCGCGGTGCCGGGTGGCGGCCTCATAACCGGCCAGCCGGCTCCACGCCTTGACGTCCTCTGGCCGCAACTCGCTGCGCACCGCGTAGAACCACTCCTCCTGCTCGGCCGGGCCCAGATTGGACCCATGGCGGTTCAGCGCGGCCGCGATGCGTGATTTCAGGTTCCCCGGCAGCCTGGCTTCCTCATGCCAGCAGACCCCCTCCACCGCCGCCCGGACGGGCCGGGCGCCACCCAGCTCCCGGTTCCACCGGTCGATGAACAGCCAGGGGAGCTGGTCCGGCAGAACGCCGAGCACCCCGGCGCCGAGCCCCGGCGTTGGCAGGTCCAGGCAGGCCCGCAGCAGGGCGCCCAGCCGGGCGGCGGTCACCGCGGGATCGACCCGGCCCAGCTCCTCCATCCAGGCGCCGGACAGCGACGTGTCACTGTGGAACTGCGCGGTGGTGGTGGCCTGGATGAAGCCCAGCACGGCCCGGTCCTCAGTGCGCAGGTAGGCATATCGCTTATCGGCCGGCAGCAGGCGGCGACGATCCAGCATGTCGAGGGCATCGAGGACGAGCGCGGTCGGCCGGCCGGCCAGACGGTCGATCTCCGCGATGGAGATGCGCACCGCTTCCGGTGCCAGCCGGGCGGACTCGGGGAGTTCCCGGAGCAGCAGCAGGGCCTCGGCCGCGCCCAGGCACTGCCACTCGACAAGGGCTCGCTGCAGCTGCGCCAGCGCTGCCCCGGGCTCTCCGGTCTGCCGGGCCTGCTGGATCAGCACGGATAGCCGTCCCGGCCGCTGCTGGCTGGGCATGGTCCGCATCGCGGCCGCCTTGATCTGGCAGTACAGCGGATCACCGGGGTCTCCTGGCCGGTGCGCGAAATGCCGCCAGAGCGCCCGGAGCGCAGGCATGACCTGCGCCAGGCCGGCCCGGTTGAGCCGCTCGTGCAGCTCGTCATAGGTAAGGTCGAGGATCTCCTCGCGTAGCGCCCAGCCGTCCGGGCGGTAGCCGCGCGCCGGATGGTCGACCCAGCCGATGGCAAACGCCAGCAGCCGGTCTCGCAGCGGCCCGAGCTGTGGCTCGATGAGATGCCGCCGGGACAGCCGGAGCAGCAGATCGTCTTGGGCGTCGGAACCCAGGACGATAGCCGAGGAAAGCTCGCTGTCGGCGTCGCGGCGCGCCTCGGTGTCAGCTGGGACCCGGCCGAGCAGCTCACCGGGCGGGGCGAGGCCAGCCCGGACCTCGCCGATCTCGGCGGTCAGCAGCCGGGCCCGGACTCCCGGGCGGTCGATGCCGATCCGGCCCAGCGCACCAGCCCGGTCGATCCAGCGCAGCATGTCGGCGGTCGGGCCGGCCGTCAGGATCCGCTGGACGACCGCGGGCCCGTGCTCCTGCTGCTGCTTCGGATCAGCGTGCGCCAGCCAGCGGAACAGCGTGCCCGGGTCGTCCAGCTGGCTGCCCGGGTTGGTCAGTGCCCACGCGGTTATCAGCGCAGCCAGCGGTGGCCCGGCCCCGGCACCCAGCTGCTCGGCCAGTTCGACGGCGTCCACAACGTCGTACGGGTCGCCCGGCTCGGTGAGCCGCGCCACCCAGAACCGGGCGCGCTCGCTGATCTCGGCCGGGTCGCTGACGCCTTCTTCGGCGTCCAGGACGAAGACCGAATCATCACGGCCCGGGACGAGCTGGGGATTCAGCTCTTTCATCACGGCCACCACACGGTGGCTGGCCTGCAGCGGGTTGGCGCAGAACACCTTGAAGGACACATTGAGTGCGGCCCGGATCGGCAGCAGCAGCGTCGCGGCGGCGATCCAGTGCATGGCGGTGTCCACGGCCGCGGCCGTGATGACCACGCGTGGCCCGGTGGGATCCTCCAGCAGGCTGACCATCCGGGTCAGCACCGTCGCCCGTTCCGGGCTGGCCCGCACCCAGTCCGCGACGGCATCCACGGTCAGCGGCCCGGGTGGCGGGGGCTCCTCGAGTTGCGGGCACTCCCGGCTGTCCCAGGCCTCGGCCCGCCACAGCGGTGACCCCCACAGCTGGGCCGGCCGCGTCGGGCCATAGAGATCCATGTCCCTGGTGAGCAGGCAGTCGGCGAGATGATTGCCCTGCCGGGCCCCGGTCGCCTCGGTGCCCACATAGCGGCTCTGCGCTGTCCCGTAGCCCGCCGCGGCGGCATGCGCGAAGCCAAGCGGGAACTCCGCGATCGGCCGCCTTTGCATGATCCACGCGTTCGGTGCGTCGTACAGCAGCCATCCGATGGCCATCTTCGCCTGCGCGCTGTCCACGTTGACCGATTGCGCCTGCACCTGAAAGCCGCCCCCCGCGCCGCGGCCCTGCCCGGCCCGGCAGTCGGTGTACAGCAAGCGGTCGAAGGCTGCAGCGGTCATGCCGACGGCACCGTTCCGGTCTTGGACAGCAGCCAGAGCACCGGGTCCTCGACCCGGTGTGGCTGCACCCCGCCCGGGGCGACCACGCCGCCCGCGTAGTCCGGCTCGGCCCCGAGCGCGGAAACGCCGAAATAGCGGAAATCGGAGTAGTTCAGCCGCATGTGCCGGTCGATGTCGCTGGCGCCCCACTCGTGCATCAGGGCGAGCATGTGCTCGTGCACGTTCTGGCCGTCGGCCTCCTGGTACGCGGGCAGCCCGCCGGGCATGGCCATGATCGGGCTCTGCCGGTCCAGGATGGGGTAGAACGCATCCGCCTTGGTGAACACGATGGCGACCGGGAGCTTGATCTTCTTCTTGTTCTTGATCTTGTGCTCGGTGCGGAGCAGTTCGGTGATGCGTGAGACGACATCCAGCGGGACGTCGTCACCGACCTGGATGGCCTGCTCGGGCAGATTGAGCCGGGCCCTGGCCCCGGGCAGGGCGAACGGGTCGAGCGTGATCATCAGAGCGTCGCAGACGGATAGGTACTCCAGGGTGAATGCGGTGCTGAGGTCGTTCAGGTCCTCACCCGCGGTGTCCACGAAGGAGAGCACGGTGGAACGCAGCGCCTGGCCGCGCATCATCCGCGCCGTTTCCTGCCGCCAGCGGAGCACGATCGGCGTGCTGCGCTGGCGGGAACCGGAACCCTGCTGCTCCGTGCCGCTCGGCAGCGTGCGGTTCGCGTACAGCGGGGTCTCCCGGGTCGCCTGGTAGGTACTGAGACCCTGCAGCCCGTCGGGATTGTCCGTCGCGATGCGGATGTCGGCCCCGAAACGCAGCCCGACCACCTCGCGAAGCTGCTTCACCAGCACGGTCATCAGGACCGTCTTGCCGCTTCCTTTCGCGCCGACCAGGCCGACCATCGGGCTCTTGGAGTCGACGAAGTCGATCGGCAGGGCGGTGTGGCACTGCGGGCAGGCCCGGCGCCGCGCCGGGCCGCCACACGTCGGGCACGTCACCGAGCCGTTCCGGGCCGACTGCTCGGGCAGGAACGTGGGATAGGTCTCCAGCCTGCTGCCGGTCAGTTTGACCCGGGCTTCGTCTTCGCCCTTCTTGCAATCGACGTTGCCCCGGCCGGCGCACTGGTAGGCCAGCCGCGACGAGTCGATGTTCCGGAAGCAGAACGGGCAGGCCGTGCTGGCCATCAGGCCTCCTTCAGGGATGCGACCGGCGGGTCCACCAGCCGGGCCCGGCCGCCGACGACGAAACAGCGGACCCAGTACGGCCGCCTCACCGACCGGGGCACGGTCACGCTGTGCTCAGCGGGCACCCCCGGCTGCAGAGTCAAGGTGGTGTCGAGCAGCACGAAACCGCCTTCGGCGCGGGTCGGCATCACCCGCCCGGGCAGGGCCACCATCCGCACCTGGACGCCGGCGCAGCCCTGGTCGGACCGGAAGACGACCTTCCTGGCGCGGCCGCCGAACGGGCCCAGGCCCGGGGGGCCGGAGACGGTGTAGCCGACCGTGACCTCGGGTCCGCCGTCCACTACGGCCCGCACCGGCGGGGAAGGGAACGGGACACCGTCCGCGATGATCACGGCCCGCACCTCGATCGCGCATGGGCCGCGGCCCAGCGGGACGCGGGCCCCGCCCTGCGACCGGTACTGCGCCTGGCCGATCGTCACGCAGTCGGCGTCGTTGCCCATCTCCCAGCTCAGCTCGGCCAGCTGGGCGGTGGCCGGCCACTCCCAGGACACGGTCGCATAACTGGCGAAGGGCGTGACGACGAGGCGGCGCACCGGATCGGTGATCCCGACTGCTGCTGGGCGGCCCATGATGATGCCCGTGCCGCCGGCTGAGAACGGCACCAGATGGTGCACACCGGGCGGCAGGTCGGCCTCGATCGCGGCCTCGTTGCGGCCCGGCACCCGGCGGCCGGTCACCTCCTGGCCGAAGGCCATCATGTCCTGCTGAGACACCCAGGTGCCGAACGGCCACGGCGGCGGCCCGGCGGCCCGGCGGATGTGCACCTCCGAGCTGTCAACCGGGGTCCAGGCGATCCGGGCCCGTACGCGCCCGGCCACCTCGAGCGCGCGCACCCGCAGCCTGGGGATGGGCCTGGCCTCCGACCTCGGGGTGGCCTTGAGCCGTTCCGCCACCGACCGCATTTGCGTGCCATCCAGGCCGCGGTAAGTGGCGACGACCTCGAAATACTGCTCCTGACCTTCGATGAGCCCGGTCAGCTGGCAGCTGTTCCCGGTGACCGGCACCTGGCTGGGCTGGCCTCCGTCCGGGGTGCGGGTCACCTGGACCGCGTGCACGTCGGGATGCGCGGACCAGTGCAGCACCAGCTCGGACGGCCCGGATTCGGCCTCCAGCCGGGCCACCGGGGGCAGCAACGTCACCGGGATCACCGCCGGCCGTGAGCTGGGCCGCCCACCGGTCAGCGCGAAGACCCCGTACTGCACCTGCCTGGCCACCGGGGCGTGCGGGTCATCGCAGCTGCTGGCGTGCCCCTCGTGAACGACCGCCCCGTCGTTGGGCGCCACCGGCGGGCGCTGCCCGGTGCGGGTCACCAGGTAGCTCGTGCCGTCATCATGCCCGGCGCTGGCCTGCCAGGACAGCCTGACCAGGCTGCCCTCGCACACCGCGCGCAGGCCGGCCGGCGGGGCCAGCGGGACCGCGGCCAGCGCCTCCTCCGCGTCCGCGGCGCTGATCAGCGCCGCCTCGCGCAGCAGGGTCTGGGCCCGGGCTTCATCCGGCACCGCCTGCGCCTGCCGGGCCTGCCCGAGCAGTGCCGCCAGGCGTTCCGCGGCCGCGTCTACGTCGCGGATCGCCCCGGCGCGCTGCGGGAAGCTGTCCGGCAGGCTTAAAGCGGCCTGCCTGGCCTCGCTGAGCTGCGCTGAGGCCAGCAGCTGCTGCACCCTCCGCAGCCCGGTGGCGCTGCTGGCCGAGTCCTGATCGGCGAGCACCACCGCGATGACCGTGGCGTCGTGCCGTTCCAGGCCGGTTTTCTGCAGTTCCGCCGCGGCCATGCTCATCGACAGCGGCACGTACTCCCGGGCGATCGTGACCAGGTGATACAGCGCGAGATCGCGCAGGTCAACCCCGTCCTTCACGGCCTTGCGAAGTATTTTCAGCGCGGCCCGCCGGGCGTTCTCAGTGGCGGAGATGGCCCATTTGTCAGCCTCGGCCAGTTGCGCGTCGACGGCCAGCACGTCCAGCCGTTTGTTCGGGTCGCTGCGGCAGGCATACCGCTCGATCAAGCTGAACGGCCCGGCGGCGGGGTGCACCAGCTCCGGTATGGAACTGACCGCGCACTCCGCCATGTGCTTCAGCAGCGCCTCGGCGCCAGCCATGGGTGGCGTGCCGGGCAGCGTCACTCCCTGGACCAGGGTCAGCCCGGCCTGCTTCACCGCCTCGGCGGTTTCGGCCCGGGTCAGGCCGAGCTTCCCGGCGAAGCTGTCCAGCGAGACGGCTGTCACCACGCCGAGCTGGCCGTACCGCTGGCGCAGTTCCCCGGCCAGGCTGGTGATCGACGCCTCAGCCGCAGACCTCCGTTCCGCCTGCCGCGCGGTCCACCACGCGCTCGTCTCCATGGCCGCGCCGTGCTTGGCTCGCAGCCGCTCATCGTCGGCCCGGCACATCTTCGCGGCCTGGCCCGCGAACGCAGTCTGCGCCGCGGCCTTGTTCCAGTACGCGCGAACCGCTTTCAGCTGAGCGGCGATCTCCGCGTCCCGGGCCGGGAGCGTGATCGCGTACCGGGCCAGCAGATCATCCGGCAGCGACCGGGTGCCGCGGAGCTTCTTGATGAACTCCTGCACATAACGCGTCTCGTCGAACGGCATGACGCTAAGTGCTTACCGTCAGGCCCGCGTGAGCCCGCTTGGCCTCGTCCACCTGCTCGGCTGACAGGATGCTGATCCGTACCTCCAGCGTTACCTCATGGTTGCTGGACGGCTCCACCGCCCGCAGATGGACGGTGCCCTCGGCATCGACATTGATCTCGATGTTGATCGGTGATCCAGCCGGCAACGCGAACGGTGCCAGTCCCCGGATCCGGCCGCTGGCGTCCAGCGGGTGATTGGCCGCCATGTCCGGAGCTGGGCTGCCCCCGGCCTGCTCCCAGATCTCGATCTCGATCTCGGGCTGGTTGCCGACCAGGGTGCGGGCCACGAACGGCTCCCGGGTGACCGGAAGCTGCGTCTGTGCATCGATGAGATGCTCGACGTAGAAAGCCGACTCAACGTCGTCCTCCCAGCCGGGCCTGGTCGTGTCAACGAGCTTGACCCCGATCGCCTTGGGCAGCACGTTGACCACGGTCCGCTGGGCGAGCTTGCGCACGTTCTCCTCGGTAAGACCGGTCTGATTGGCCACCGCACGGACCGCCTCGTCGGTCACCGGCCCGCTGCCGGGCAGGGCGCCACTGCCCGGCTGGCCATCAGCGCCAGCTTCGCCCGGCTGCCCCTCGGCCTGGTCCTGCTCGACATAGCGGACCGTCTGGCCAGCCGCGTAGAACGCCGCCCCCTTGGCCACGGCCAGGTCGGGGTCGGTCAGCCGGGGATCCCAGCCGAATTCGCTGCGCAGCGCGGCGCTCACCGCGGGCATCCGGCTTGATCCGCCCACCAGCAGCACGGCATTGATCCGCTGCTGAATGCCGGGATACTTCTCCTCGGCTTCGGCCAGCGTCCGCTTGGTGATCCGGATCGTCTCATCCAGCAGATCCGAGGTCATCTCCTCGAACTGCGCCCGGGTTACCGTGATCTTGGCCGGGCTTCCGGTGTACCGGACGATCTGCGTCTTAGTCTCCACCGAGCTGAGCGCCTTCTTCATCTCTTCGGCCATCAGGCGCAGGTCCTGCAGCATGGGCTCGTCGTCGCGCAGCGAGTCGTCACCGCCCTGGGCGATCGTCTGCCCGACGAGATGATCGAGCAGCTTCTCGTCCCAGTCGGCACCGCCGAGGCGGTGGTCGCCCCCCACCACGAGCACCTCGATGGACGTGTCCGTCATCTGGATCAGGGAGATATCGAAGGTGCCGCCGCCGAGGTCGTAGACCAGCAACGCGGTGCCGTCCGCGCTGCCGCTCACCCCGTACTGCAGCGCCGCGGCCACCGGTTCCGGCACGATCCCGATCACGTTGAGGCCGGCGATCTCGCCAGCCTTCCTGGTGGCGTCCTTCTCCAGCAGGCCGAAGTAGGCCGGGACCGTGATCACCACGTCGGTGACCTTGTGGCCGGTGTCCTCCGCCGCCTCGGCGGCCAGCGCCTGGAGGATGATCGCTGAGATGGACGGTGGCGTGTGCTCGACACCGAAGAAGGTACGCCGGTAGTCCCGGTCGCCCATCTCCCGCTTGATCAGTGTGACGACCTGATCGGGGTACTGGCCGGCGGCCGTCTTGGCCGTCGCGCCGACGACCACGTTGCCCTCGTTCTCGAAGAAGACCACCGAGGGGGTGGTGTCGGTCCCCTGGCCGTTGCGGGTGACCGCGGCCCGGCCCGTCTCGTCGATATAACCCACCACCGAATAGGTGGTCCCGAGGTCGATACCGAATATCCCTTGCTGCAGCTCACTCACGGCTCATTCCTCTCGCCAGTAGCAGGTGCGGGCCCGGGGTCACCCGGAGCGGGCACGCCTGGATCGCTGACCTCGGCCGCGGACCCCGGGCCCGCGGGGGCAGTGGCGCCGGCCACCACGAACAGCACCACCTCGGCGGGCGCGATCGGGGTATCCGTGTCGGTGTCCAGGTAGCCAGCCCGCCGGACGCGGGCCACGCAGCCCGCCAGGCCAGGGTCGCCGGTCGGCTCGCCACCGACCCGCCGGTGCATTCTCGGCTGGAACCGGTCGCCCTGATCCGGGGCGAAGGTGGCCACCCCGCTGTCCTCGAGGGCCAGCTCCATGGAGTCGGCGTAGGAGCGGAGCAGGACCCGGGCCCGGTTGACATCGAAATCGGCCGGCAGGTCTTCAGCCTGGCGGAGCAGATCGTTGCGCAGCCGGCACATCTCCACCAGCAGCGGCCGCAGCAAGCCCCGCCGTTCGCCTCTGCGCAGCGTCTCCACCTCGGCATGCAGGTGGTCGATCACGCCTTCGCGGTGCACCGCCCGGGCGTGATAGCGCTCCGTTGCCTCGGCCAGCTGGGCTACCTGCTCGCAGAGAGCACTGAGCAGCAGGCCGGCCGGGCCGGCCGGCGGCGGCTCATCCGGCGCCGCCGGCTGCGCATCCAGGATCGGCTGCGGTTCCTCGGCCGCGGGCGGCTCGGCTGCCGGCGGCTCGGCTGGTAAGCCAGCGCTGCGGAAACCGGGAATCATGAGCCTGCCTTTCTGACGGTACTGCCTAAAGGGATGGTGCGGCTCAGCCCAGGCCTATCAGACGGCCCTGACAATCCCCCGGGCTAACGCCGTACCGCCTGATCGGTCCTGGTTTGCGAATAAGCCGGCGATTTCCAGGTCTGGGGGCGCGCCGGCGAGCCGGGCAGCCCACCGCCCGCAGCATGGTGAATGGCACGGCAGGAGAAAGCACAAAATCAGGTAATGCCACGCTGGCCCCCAGTCTCTCCCGTGGCACCGAGTGCCTGAGTTCCGGACAGGCATCGCCTGCCGCAGCCACGGGCGGGTGCCAGCAGCCCCCGGTGGCACCCGCCCGGCCCAACGAATTTATTACGTAGACGGCCCGGCCAAGTACGTACTTGGCAATCAGACGATAACGACTTGATATATGCGCTAAACGCCCAGTGTTCTCGCAGTTCAGCTGGCCGACACAGCTCAGCCCGCGGCGTACCGCCGGCCGGCCACGCCGGGCCGGCGGGTAAGGAAATGGCCGGACAACCTCGGATAGAACCCGTGTATGCGCATAACCGCAACAAACCTCCTAATTAGGGCATTCGCCCGGGCCGGGCGGCGTGGTGGGCCCGCCCGGCGGCGCTGGTCCAGGCATTAGCCCAGCCTGATCCGGCAGGCCAGGCGGCCCCATCCGGGCCATGCTCACAATTGGCTGCGGCGGTCAGGCTCCGGACCCGCCGCCGTCGAGCTGTGCTTTGCGCACCGAGGCGTACAGCGGCACGTACTCCTGCCCGGAAAGTTCCTGGATGGCCTGGATGACCTCGTCGGTGATGGCCCGGCGGGCCCGGCCCCTGGTGGTGGTGCCCCCCTGGTACGCCTCGAACGTGAGCGGCTTGCCGATCCGGATGCCCACCGGGTGCAGCCGGGGCACCGTGGACCCGGGCGGCAGCACGCGATCCGTGCCCAGCATGGCCACCGGGATGACCGGCAGCCCGGAGTTGAGCGCCAGCCAGGCCACCCCGGTGCGGCCCCGGTACAGCCGCCCGTCCGGGGACCTGGTGCCCTCCGGGTAGATGCCGAACAGCTGGCCGCGGCGCAGCAGCGCCAGCGCCGCGTCGAGCATGTCCTGAGCGGCCCGGGAGCTGTCCCGGTCCACCGACAGCTGTTTGGTGGCCCGCATGTAGGCGCCGGTCAGCCGCTGGGTGAAGCCCCGGCCGGTGAAGTACTCCGACTTGGCCGCGAACGTGAGCGGCCGGTCCAGCATCAGCGGGAGGAAGATCGAGTCCACGATGGACAGGTGATTGGAGGCCAGGATGGCCCCACCGGTAGCCGGGATGTGCTCCAGCCCGGTGACCTTGGGGCGCCACAGCACATGCAGCAGCGGGCCGGCCACCGCCCTGGACAGCTGGTACTGCACCCGATCACTCCCGACCCGTCGATCCGCCGCGGCTGCTCAAAGATAACCGGGGCGGCCGGCTGGTGACGAGGCCCGCCCACCCCCGTCTATTGTGCCTCGGTGACGGTCGTTATATCTTCGAGTGAAGATTTCCCCGGCACCGAGGTGCCCCGCCGTCCCGGAGGGCCGCTGCCCGTGGCCGACTTCCAGCTGACTGCCGCGCAGCAGGAGTACGCCGAGCAGGTCCGCGACACCGCCCGGCAGCACCTCACCGGCCTGGCCGGGCACGCCGGGCAGGCGGGCGGGCGGGTCAACCGGCCGCTGCTGGCCGCGATGGGCCGCCATGGCCTGCTCCGCGGGCTGTTCGGCGGCCGGCCGGATGAGCCGCCCCGGGACGCCGCCGCGCTCCAGCTCTGCCTGCTGCGCGAGTCGCTGGCCCAGGTCAGCGGGGAAGCCGAGACCACCCTGGCCCTGCAGGGGCTGGGCAGCTACCCGATCCTGCAGTCCGGGCCGCCCGCGCTGGCCGCGCGGTGGATCCCGGAGGTGATCAGCGGCCGGGCCGCCGCCGCGTTCGCGCTGTCCGAGCCCGGCGCCGGCTCGGACGCCGCCGCGCTCACGCTCCGCGCCGAACCGGACGGCGCCGGCTGGCGGCTGACCGGGGAGAAGATGTGGATCTCCAACGCCCCGGACGCCGATATCTACACCGTGTTCGCGCGGACCACGCCGGGTGCCGGGGCCCGCGGGGTGACCGCGTTCGCCGTCGCCGGTGACAGCACTGGGCTGGCCGGTGAGCACCTGGAGATGATCTCGCCGCATCCGATCGGGCGGCTGGTTTTCGACGGGGTGCGGGTGGGCCCGGCCGACGTGCTGGGCCAGGCCGACGCCGGCTTCGCGGTGGCCATGCGCACGCTCGACCTGTTCCGGCCCAGCGTCGGTGCGTGCGCGGTGGGCATGGCGCAGGCGGCGCTGGACGCGACCATCGGCCATGTCCGGGAGCGGCAGGCGTTCGGCGCGCCGCTGGCCCGTCAGCAGGCCGTGGCGCACAAGATCGCCGACCTGGCCACCGACCTGGCCGCCGCGCGGCTGCTGGTCTACGCCGCGGCCGCCGCCTACGACGGTGCGGCCGAACCGCAGTCGCAGAGCCGCCGGTCGGCCATGGCCAAGCTGTTCGCGACCGAAGCGGCGCAGCGGATCATCGATGGCTGCGTGCAGCTGCACGGCGCCCGCGGGCTGCAGCGCGGGCACCTGCTCGAGCACCTCTACCGGGACGTCCGGTCGCTGCGCATCTACGAGGGCGCATCGGAGATCCAGCGGTCCATCATCGCCCGTGACCTGATTGGCCGGGAGGCCACGACATGACACCGCCCTACCGGTTCCGCGCCTCCGCCCCGCTGACCAGCCAGTGGCGGCACTTCCGCTTCACCCAGGACGGTGGCGTCGCCACGGTCACGCTGGACCGCCCCGAGAAGCTGAACGCGCTGACGTTCGAGAGCTATGCCGACCTGCGCGACCTGATCGCCGAGCTGCCGCACCACGAAGACGCCCGGGTACTGGTGATCCGCGGCCAGGGGCGCGGGTTCTGCGGCGGTGGTGATGTCAACGAGATCATCGGCGAACTGATCAAGATGGAGCCGCGGGACCTGATGCGGTTCACCAGGATGACCGGTGACGTGATCCGGGCCATCCGGGAATGCCCGGTGCCCGTCATCAGCGCGGTGCACGGGATCGCGGCCGGGGCCGGCGCCGTGGTGGCGCTGGCCTCCGACTTCCGGGTGGTGAGCCGGTCCGGCCGGTTCGCGTTCCTGTTCACCAAGGTGGGGCTGTCCGGCGGCGACATGGGCGCGGCCTACCTGCTGCCCCGGGTCGTCGGCCTGGGCCGCGCCACCGAGCTGCTGATGCTGGGCCGGACCATCGACGCGGAGACGGCCGACCGCTACGGCCTGGTCTCCCGGCTGGTGCCTGATGACGAGCTCCAGGCGGCCGTGGCCGGCCTGGCCCGCGAGCTGGCCGACGGGCCGGCCCTGGCCCTGGCCCAGACCAAGTCGCTGCTCACCCGCGAGCTGGACATGCCGCTGGCCGCGGCCACCGAGCTGGACGCGATGACCCAGGCGCTGCTGATGACCAGCCGGGACCACGCCGAGTTCCACGCCGCGTTCACCGAGCGCCGCCCGCCCCGCTGGCAGGGCCGCTGACCGCCACCCGCCCAGCCGGCCATGAGCGCGGTGAATTTGTGGTCACCGGTGACCACAAATTAACCGCGCTCATTAAATCGCGCCTGCTGGCCCGCCGCGGCCACCGGCTAGCTCAGGCCGGCCCGCACCGCTGGCCCCCAGCGCCGGTGCGCGGTCCCCGGCTGGCCGTGGCGGACCAGTTCCAGCCGCGGCTTCGGCCCCTCCATCCGGCCCGTCTGCGGCCGCCGCGCACCCGCCTGCCATGGCCGCGGCCAGACCGCGGCCGGCCCGGCGTAGCCCTGCTCGGCCGCGGCGTGCAGCGTCCAGTTCGGGTCGTACAGATGGGCGCGGCCCAGCACGCACAGGTCGGCGCGGCCCGCCAGCAGCAGCGAGTTGACGTCGTCGTAGGACGAGATGATGCCGACCGCCATGGTCGGCAGGCCGGCCTGGTTGCGGATCCGGTCGGCGAACGGCGCCTGGTACGACCGGCCGAACGCGGGCTGCTCATCCGGCGTGACCTGACCGGTCGACACGTCGATGATGTCCGCGCCCGCGGCCGCGAACGCGCGCGCGATCTGCACCGAATCCTCGGCCGTAACGCCCCCCGCGACCCAGTCGGTAGCCGAAATGCGCACGCTGACCGGCTTGCCCGCGGGCCAGACCGCGCGGATCGCCCGCAGCACCTCCACGGGGAAACGCAGCCGCGCCGCCAGCGACCCGCCGTACTCGTCCGTGCGCTGGTTGGTCAGCGGCGAGATGAACGAGGACAGCAGGTAGCCGTGCGCGCAGTGCAGTTCGAGCAGGTCGAAGCCGGCCCGGTCGGCCCGGGCCGCGGCGTCGGCGAACTGCTGCCGGATCCGGGCCAGATCCGCCCTGGTCAGCTCGCGGGGTACCTGGCTGACCCCGGGCCGGTAGGGCAGCGGGGACGGCCCGGTCACCGGCCAGTTGCCCGCGGGCAGCGGCTGGTCCATGCCCTCCCACATCAGCCGGGTCGAGCCTTTGCGGCCGGAGTGGCCGAGCTGAATGCCGATCTTGGCCGCAGACTCGGCGTGCACGAACTCGGTGATCCGGCGCCACCGGCTGGCCTGCTCGTCGGTGTACAGGCCAGTGCAGCCCGGGGTGATCCGCCCGTCCGGTGACACGCAGACCATCTCGGTCATCACCAGCCCGGCGCCGCCCAGCGCCTTCCCGCCCAGGTGCACCAGGTGGAAGTCGCCGGGCAGGCCGTCCTCGGCCACGTACATGTCCATGGGTGAGACGACCACCCGGTTGGCCAGTTCCAGGTCCCGCAGCCGGAACGGCTGGAACATCGGCGGCCGGGCCTGTCCCCCGCCCATGCCGCGCGCCGCCGCGCGGCGGGCGAACCAGCGGTCCGCCGAGGCTACGAACTCAGGATCGCGCACCCGCAGGTTGTCGTAGGTGACCCGGCGGCTGCGGGTGATGATGTTGAACGCGAACTGGACCGGGTCCTGCCCGGTGTACTGGCCGAGGTTCTCGAACCATTCCAGGCTGGCCTGCGCGGCGCGCTGGGTGGAGAGCACCACGGGACGGCGTTCAGCCTCATAGGCCTGGAGTGCGGTGTCCAGGTCGGCCTGCTCGCGCAGGCAGGCCGCGAGGGCGAGCGCGTCCTCCATGGCCAGCTTGGTGCCGGAGCCGATGGAGAAGTGCGCGGTGTGCGCGGCGTCGCCGAGCAGGACGACGTTGCCATGCCGCCAGCGCTCGTTGCGCACCGTGGTGAAGCTGGCCCACCGGGAGTTGTTGACCAGCACGTCGTGGCCACCGAGGATGTCGGCGAACAGCTGGCCGGCCAGCGCGGCCGATTTCTCGTCGGACTGGCCGGGGGCCAGTGCGGCCGCGGCCAGCGCGCCGAAACCGGCCTGCTGCCATACGCTCTCGTTCATCTCCACGATGAACGTGCTGGCCCGGGCGTCGTACGGGTAGCCGTGGATCTGCATGACCCCGTGCGGCGTCTCGCGGATGTAGAACTTGAAACTGTCGAACACCTTGTCCGTGCCCAGCCACATGTACTTGCAGCGCCGGACGTCCAGGGTGGGCTGGAACGTGCCCGCGTACCGGGCGCGTACCGCGGAGTTGACGCCGTCCGCGGCCACCACGAGGCCGTGCGACCGGCTGAGCCCGGCTATGTCCGGGGCCGGCGCACTGAAGCGCAGCTGCACGCCCAGCTCGCGGCAGCGCTGCTGGAGGATCTCCAGCAGGCGGCGCCGGCTCATGGCCGCGAAGCCGTGCCCGCCGCTGGTATGCACCTGGCCGCGGAAATGCACGTCGATGTCGTCCCAGCAGGCGAACTCCCGCTCCATCTGCGCGTAGATCGCCTCGTCGGCATGCTCGATGCCGCCCAGCGTCTCGTCGGAGAAGACCACCCCGAAGCCGAACGTGTCGTCAGCCGCGTTGCGCTCCCAGACGGTGACCGAGTGCTCTGGGCTGAGCTGTTTGGTCAGCGCCGCGAAGTACAGCCCGCCCGGGCCGCCGCCGATGACCGCGATGCGCATCGCGCCGCCCCCCGTCACCTGGGCTGGGCCGCCCGCTGGCCGCGCAGCACGTACCGCTGCACCTTGCCCGTCGCGGTCCGCGGCAGCGCGGCGACGAACTCAACCGCTCGCGGGTATTTGTACGGCGCGACCTTTTCTTTACAGAACGCCTGCAGCTGGCTGGTCATCCCGGCCGTGCCGGTGTGCCCCGGGGCGAGCACGACGAACGCCGTGACCAGCTGCCCGCGTGCCTCGTCGGGGATGCCGACTACCGCGCACTCGGCCACGGCCGGGTGGGCCAGCAGCGCTTCCTCGACTTCCGGGCCGGCGATGTTGTAGCCCGCCGAGACGATCATGTCGTCGCTGCGCGCCTGGTAGTAGAAGTAGCCGTCCTCGTCCTGGAGGAACGTGTCACCCGTGATGTTCCATCCGCCCTGCACGTAACTGGCCTGCCGCGGGTCGTTGAGGTAGCGGCAGCCGGTCGGCCCCTTGACCGCCAGCCGTCCCGGCCTGCCCGGCGGTACCGGGGCCCCGGCTTCGTCCAGGATCGCGGCCCGGTAGCCGGGCACGGCCTTCCCGGTGGCCCCGGGCCGGATGTCGCCGTCGGCCGCGGACACAAACACGTGCAGCATCTCGGTCGAGCCGATGCCGTCGATGAGGCTGACCCCGGTCGCCTCGCGGAACGCGCGCCAGGTCGATTCGGGCAGGTGCTCACCGGCCGAGACGGGCCGGCGCAGCGAGCCGAGCTGCCCGGCCCGGCCAGAAGCGATCATGGCGCGGTAGGCGGTGGGCGCGGTGCAGCACACCGTCACCTGGTGCCTGGCGATCTGGTCCGCCAGGTCCTCCGGGCTGGCCTTCTCGATCAGCAGCGTGGCGGCCCCGGCCCGCAGCGGGAACACCAGCAGCCCGCCGAGCCCGAACGTGAACGCCAGCGGCGGGGTCCCGGTGAACAGGTCACCGGGCTCCGGCCGCACCACGTGCCGGGAGAACGTGTCCGCGATGGCCAGCACGTCACGGTGGAAGTGCATGGTGGCCTTGGGCCGGCCGGTGGTACCCGACGTGAAGGCCAGCAGCGCGACGTCGTCAGCCGCGGTATCCACGGCCGCGAAATCGGCCCGCGCGGCTGCGGCCCGCCGGGTCAGGTCGCCAGACCCGGCGCCGCCGTACATCACGATGGGGGCGCCGCCCAGGTCGGCGGCCCGCAGGTCCGCATCGAAACGACAGTCGCACAGCGCCAGGCTGACCTGGGCGATCTCCGCCACGGTGGTCAGCTCACTGGCCCGGAGCAGCGGCATCGTGGTCACGGCCACCGCCCCGGCCTTGATGACGGCCAGCCAGCAGGCGGCCAGCCAGGGGTTGTTCGGGCCGCGCAGCAGCACCCGGTTCCCGGGCCGCACGCCCAGCTCGCCGGTGAGCACCCGGGCGATCTGGTTCACGGTGCGCTGCAGGCCGGCGTAGCTCCACACGTCGCCGTGCGGGGTGAGCAGGCAGCGGCGGCCGCCGCCCTGGCGCGCGATGACCGCGTCGAGCAGCTCATACGCACAGTTGAGCCGCTCCGGGTAGCGCACCCCGGGCAGTTCGAACGTGAGTTCGGGCCAGCTGGCCGGCGGCGGCAGGTTGTCCCGGCAGAACGTGTCCACGTGTGCCGAACGGGCCAGCCAGGCGCCGCCGATCGTCATCCTGTCACGGTATGGCGTGCTAATGACGACAGTCAATACCTCAGCACACCAGCCTGGCCCCGGCCGGCCCGGTCAGATGATCGCCATGCCCTGGACCTCCACCAGTGCCCCGGGATCCCAGAGCCGGGTCACGCCGACCGCCGCCATGGCCGGGTAGTCCCGTCCGGCCAGCCGCCGCCAGACCTCGCCGAGCGCGGCCGAGTTGCGCCGGTAGTCGTCCATGTCCACCACGTAAACGGTCAGCGAGGCCAGCTGGCCGGGGCGGCCGCCCGCCGCGGCCAGCGCGGTGAGCAGGTTGGCCAGCGCCACCTCGAACTGGGCCACCACCCCGGTGGCGGTGATGCGCCCGGCCGCGTCGAGGGCGGTCTGCCCGGCCAGCGCGATCACCGATCCGTGCCCGATCACGGCGTGCGAGAAGCCGGACGGACGGGACAGCCCGGCGGGATTGACGCGCTCGATGGTCATGACTGCACCGCTCCTCCGTCGACGTTGATGCCCTGCCCGGTCACCGCGCCGTTCTCGATGCAGAACCAGACCGCGGCGGCCACCTCGGCCGGCCGGATCAGGCGGCCGATCGGCTGCTTGCGCTCCAGCGCCCGCCGGGCCTGCCTGGCGCTGCGGCCGGTGGCCGCGGCGATGGTACGCACGGTGGCCGCGGTCATCGGGGTGTCTACGTACCCCGGGCACACCGCGTTGACCGTCACCCCGGTCCCGGCCAGTTCGGCGGCGGCCGACCGCACCAGGCCCAGCACACCGTGCTTGCTGGCCGCGTACGCAGCGATGTAGGGCTCGCCCAGCCGGGCCGCGCTGGACGCGATAACCACGATCCGCCCGTACCCGGCCGCCCGCATCGGCCCCACCGCGCGCCGGACGCAGCGGAACGGCGCGGTCAGGTTGATGTCCAGCAGGCGCTGCCACTCGCTGTCCGGCGTCTTCTCCACCCGGGCCGAGAAGGCCGCGCCCGCGCTGGCGACCAGCACGGCCACCGGTCCCCAGGCCGACTCGACGCCGGCGAACAGCTCGTCTACGGCCGCGCCGCTGGTGATGTCGGCGGGCCGCACGAGGGTCGGCCCCGGGCAGCGGCCCGCGGTCGCGTCCAGGTCGCTGGCCGTGCGGGCGGTCAGCGCGACCCGCAGTCCGGCATGACTCAGCCGCTCCGCGATCGCCCGCCCAATCCCGTGCCCGGCCCCGGTGACCAGCGCGATCGGTGCTGGTGCGTCCATCGGCCCTCCAGTCCCGCGGTTATATCGGCAACATTACGTAGACCAGGAAGGCGCGATACGGTCACCTACACTTTTCCCGTGCCAGCTGCCAGCCACCCGGCCGCCCGCGACGCCCGCCCGCGGGAGATGATCCTCACCTTCTACGGGCTGTACCGGGACGTCATCCGCGGCTGGATCTCCATCGCGCACCTGATCCGGCTGATGGCCGACGTGGACGTGGACGCGCCTGCGGTGCGCTCGGCGGTCTCCCGGCTCAAGCGGCGCGGCCTGATCGAGGCCCGCACGGTGGCAGGCGCGGCCGGCTACTCGCTCTCCCCGGACGGGCAGCGGCTGCTGGCCGAGGGCGATCCGCGCATCTTCGGCCGCCAGCCGTCCCGGCTCAGTGACGGCTGGGTGCTGGCCGTGTTCTCCGTGCCGGAAGCCGAGCGCGGCAAGCGGCACGTGCTGCGCTCCCGGCTGGACCAGCTCGGCTTCGGCTCCGCCGCCCCGGGGGTGTGGATCGCGCCGCAGCATCTCGCCGGGGAGGCCCGGCACCGGATCGGCACGCTCGGCCTGGCCGGGTACGCCGAGCTGTTCGAGGGCGCCCGGATGCCCGGCACGGACCTGCGAACCGCCGCCGGCCAGTGGTGGGACCTGGCCGGGCTGGCCGGGGTCTACACCGGCTTCTGCGCCGCCCATGAGCCGGTGCTGCGCCGCTGGTCACGGCAGCGGCGGCCGGGTGACCCGGCCGCGTTCACCGACTATATGCGGGCCGTGGACAGCTGGCGCAAGATCGTCTACCGCGATCCGCGGCTGCCCGCCGAGCTGCTGCCCGCGGACTGGCCCGGCAACCGGGCCGAGCGCATCTTCTTCGGGCTGCACGCGGCGCTGCGCGAGACGGCCGAGAAACACGTGCTTACCGTGCTGGAGAGCATGTGAGCGGCCCAGCCCGGTCAGCTGGCACAGATGTTCTGGCTGGCGGTGCGTGCGGACAGCGTCGGCGAGGGTGTCGGCCCCGCCTGGGCCGGGTCCGAGGTCTGCGCGGTGGTGCTGTAGTCGCTGCCCAGCACGAGGGTCAGCCCGGAGCTGGTGCCGGGCACCTGCTCGATGATGGCCCCGGGCACCTTGGCCGCCAGCAGCTTGGCCTGGTCGCGGCGGCCCGCGTGGTACTTGATCACGGTCTCGGTCACGTCGGTGGCCGCGTCCTGGGTCTCCGCGGTCACGTTGAAGCCTTTCTGCTGCAGGATCCCGCCCACGGTGTCCTGCAGCCCGTACTGCGCAGTGCCGTTGTGCACCGCGACCGAGACGCTGTGCGCGGAGATCTTAGGCGCCTTGGCCGGCCTGAGCGTGGCACTGCTCACCGGGCTGTCATTGATGAAGTCCTGGAAGATCGCGCTGTCCTCGGGCTGGGTCCACAGCACGTTCGACGCGTCGGTCGGCACTACTTCCGACCGCGGGTAGGTGGGCAGGGTGAGGAACGTGACCTGGCTGGCGGTCAGGTTGCGCACGCTCATGGCCAGGTCGTACAGGCCATGGATGCCGCCCAGCTGGCTGTCGATGGTGATCGACTTGGTCGCGGCGTCCAGGAACCGGTAGATGGCCAGCGGGTCGAGCAGCTTGCTCTTGACCCGCTCGACCAGTGAGGACATGAACGCCTGCTGGCGGCCGATCCGCTCCAGGTCGCTGCCGTTGCCCAGGGTGTACCGGGCCCGCACGTAGGCCAGCGCGCCGAGCCCGTGCAGCAGGTGATGCCCCGGCTTCAGGTACAGGCCCGACTTCGGGTCGGCGATCCTCGTGCTGTTGCACACCTCGACCCCGCCGAGCGCGTTGACCATGTCCCGGAATCCCGCAAAGTTGATCACTACGAAGTGGTCGATGTGGATACGGGTGTCCTGCTCCAGCGTCTTGATAGTGCACGCCACGCCCAGATCGGTGTGGTTGCCGTACAGGTTGCCCAGGGCGAACGCTTCGTTGATCTTGAACGCGGTGGGGCCCGACATCTTCCCGTTGCCCATCCTGCAAGCCGGGATGTTGACCCAGGAATCACGCGGGATCGACATCACGTCGACCCACTTCCGGTCGGCCGCGATGTGCATGATCATCAGGGTGTCCGACTGATCGGTGACCAGACCCTGCCCGAAGCCCTTGCCCTGCTTGTTCCGGGTATCCGAGCCGATGATCGCGATGTTCTCGGCCTGCGGGTGCAGGTCCACCGGCTGGGTGCCCAGGTCGCCGGAGATGTCCACCTGGTGCAAGTTGGCATTCAGGTGCCGGTACACCGCGTACGCGCCGCCCAGCGCGGCGAGCAGCACCATGGCCACGCCGCCCGCCGTCCAGGCCAGGATCTTCCGCTTCCGGCCCGGGTGCCGGGCGGCCGGGGAATCCGGGGCCGGCGTGCCCGGCAGGTCCGTGCCGGGCTGCTCCGCGCCGGGCTGGTCTACGCCGGGCTGGCCCGCGTCAGCGGGTATCTCCCCGCCGCCCGGACCAGGCTCGTCCATGTCAGCGGGCCCCATACGTTCTCACCCCATACCCCGATCATGCTGAGGGGCCGTGCCGTGGCCGCGCGCCGCGCGCGGCCGTCGCGCAGCGTCACATTGTCGCGCAGCGTCACATTCAGGCGTGCAAACCATCTCACTCGGCGCAACGTGGTAGCCACCTGGATAGTTTCACAGTCCAGTAGTTACCCATCTGAAGCGGATTAGTCCGCCTTGAACAGGAGTAACTCTACGTAATCGAACATCAGGGCAGCGCACCGGGGCCGGCCTAACGCGGCGTAACAGCGCCAGGCCGCCCGCAGCCGGCCCGCACGCGCTTCCCCGGCCAGGCCGGCCGGCGCCGGGCGGGAGCGGGGACAGTGGCGTCCGGCCTGGCGCCGGGTAGCCATACCGACACGTGGGCGGGCTGGAACGCCTCATCGACGGCGCCGGCCAGGTCGCCCCGTACTGGGTCCAGATCGGTGGCCCGGCGCAGTCGCACGGTGAACGCGGCCACGACTGCCTCGGCGTCGTAGCGGGCCCGGTTGAACCGCCGGCCGAGGGCATGCTGCACACGTTTGCGCAGCGGGTTGAAACAGCGCCGCGATGCCCAGCGTGGCCACGGCCACCCCCCTGATCGGCAGGACCCCAGTGGCCAGCAGAATCAGGCCCGTGAACACGCCGCCGAGCAGGCCCGTGATCAGCGTGCAGGAGACGACCCCGGCTGATGATGCGGTTGAGCTCGTACAGCCGGTCCATCAGTACCGCGACCCCATGCAGACGGCAGCGCAGCCACGCCGAGGGTGGTTACCGCGCAGACCACCGGCTGGCTAGCCCAGCCGGTGACTTCTGCGGTGCGGAGGATGGTCAGTGCGACGGATGGCGGCTGTTGTTGTAGACGCGCAGCTGCACCGTGGCCAGGTCGAGCAGCGGGGTCTTGATCCCGTGGCTGGCGCCGCGCCGGGCCAGGTCGGCCAGGATCTGCTCGACCTCGGCGGGCCGCCCCTCGGCCACGTCCCGTGACATCGACGAGTCGACCGGCGACCCGGCCTGGGTGATCGTCCGCGTCGTGCTGGCGATCACGCCGGCAGGCATCGGGTACCCGGCCGCAGCCGACACCGCACTGGCCTCGGCCAGGATGGCCGGGCCCAGGCCACGTCCGCCGGGAACGGCCACGATGTCGCCCACGGTGCCGCGCATCAGGCAGGTCAACGCGCCGATGGTCGCGATGAACACCCACTTCTGCCACATCCGCGCCATGATCTGGTCGCTGATGCGGGCGTCGAACCCGGCCCCGGAGAGCTGGTCGTAGGCCGTCTGCAGCTGGGTGGTGCGGGTACCGTCCTGCGTCCCGATGGTCAGGCTCACTTGTGCGTTGGGGTGGACGACTATGTCGCCTTCGTCGTTGAGCTGGGCAGCGATGATGATCACTCCGCCGAGTACGGCCGGCTGGCCGAACCGCTTGGTGAGCACGGCTAGGTGAGCCATCCCGTTCAGGAACGGCACCACCACGGTCCGCGGCCCGACGGCCGGTGCGAAGTCAGCGATGGCCTGGTCCAGCGCGGTCGCCTTGACCGCCAGCAACACGACGTCCGCGGGCTCGGTCAGTTCCCCGGCCATGACCAGGTCCGGCCGCAGCGCCTGCCCGGCGCTGGCTCCCGTCCCCGGCCCCACCATCCGCAGCCCGCGCTCGCGCAGCTGCCTAGCACGATGCGGCCGGACCAGGAACGTGACATCCCGGCCGGCCTGGGCCAGCCGGGCCCCGAAATAGCCACCGGTGGCGCCTGCCCCGACGACGAGGATCGTCATGGCCTCAGCGCCTCCTTCCCGCCCCACCTTCCGCGCCCCAGGCGAACGGGTCTCAACCTACCGAAGCTAGTACCCCAGCCGCAGATCGTGACCTTGCCGCATAGGGTCGTGAGCGGGCGCGGACACTGGCCGTGATAGCGGGGCACCGGTATCGTCCATGATCGTGGACGATACCGACGTGAGCCGGTGGTTCAGTGAGTACATCAACGCCTTCGCAGCCTGCGGCCGAGGCGAGAGCGACACCACTTCGCTGCTCGCCTACTACGGCGTTCCCCTGCTGCTCACGACCGATGACGGGTTCTTTGCACTGACCAGCGAAGATCAGGTCGTCGCGGCGGTGCAGCAGCAGATCGACGGGATGCGCGCGGCCGGCTACAGCCGCAGCGAGATCCTCCACTCCGGGCTAACCGTCCTGAACTCCACGTCCGCCCTCTACCATCAGACGTTCTCGCGCCACAGGAGCGACGGCGGTGAGATCAGCCGGCTCACCGCAACCTATCTCGTGACCGACGGGCCAATGGGCCGCCGCATTTCAGTGCTGGCGATCCACAGCCCCTGATACCTCACCCAGGCCCGCTGCGCGGCTCGCCGACCAGCCAGGTCACGATCTACGGCTGTAGTACCAGGTCACGATCCAGCGGGGCTTCGCCCCAGCCCAGCGAGCCATGTCTGCGGGCTGAGGTTAGGTGAAAGGGCTCCGGCCGGATCGATGCGGTGGCACGCTGTGCCCCGTTATGGGCCGCCTGCTGGCGGCGG
>Ga0335077_10000312_pt1 | contig 51957 bp, 34 predicted proteins | sample Lox_Sample_31_FD_207151 | JGI IMG/M metagenome (GOLD analysis project Ga0335077, IMG submission 207151) | Soil microbial communities from Loxahatchee National Wildlife Refuge, Florida, United States - Lox_Sample_3.1 | ecosystem: Environmental > Terrestrial > Soil > Wetlands | place: USA... | reverse complement strand
GCCTGGTCACGCGCTACGAGTACCACATCGAAAACTTTCTCGGCATGGTCCGCTTGGGCTGCATGAGAATCATGCTGAGGTATTTATGAGACCGGTTCTAGAGATATTCGCGGGTATTTGCGGGCTGACACGGGTGCACATGTTGGCTGGACCTGGAGAATCAGAAGTGTGCCCCCTGCACGGTCCGGAGCGGGGCAAGTAACTGTTATCAATCCTCGCCAGATGTCGACATGCTTTATATCCGCGGCTATAACCATCTGGAACTGGAAAAAGTGACAGCCCTCCGCATCACTGGGCTCAGCCCGGAAGTCGGCGGCTTGCACAGGTATCCACTGCAGCCGTACGATTGCCAATCCAGACTTCGCCGGTGGGGTAACCGGCATTCCACTGCAGCAAAGCGAGAATCTGCATGAATGTCCTTCTGCTCTCCATGCCGGATTATTTTGAGCATATGCCTCCGATCGCGATTCGGATGCCCAATGGTGCGCTGGCCTCTCTTGCTGGGAACATCGACGGTCATCATCCTGTGGCAATCGCGGACCTCATCCTGTGCCATGACTCTGTGCGGCAGAATGTTGCCCGGTTGATTCATGAACTCAATCCCGATGTCGTCGGTCTGTCGGTGATGACCTTTCAGCGCCGTACCGCCGGCCGCATCATCGCCTTGGCGCGGCAGCTAAAACCTTCTGTGAAAATCGTCGTAGGCGGTTATGACCCAAGTCTCGCGCCGGAAGCCTACGAGAATATGGGCGTGGACTACATCGTGCGCGGCGAAGGCGAGATTACATTCCGCGAACTTGTGCGTGCATTGGAGAGTTGCAGCCAGCTGGACGGCATCTGTGGCCTTTCGTATCGCACAGGTACGCGGTGGGTGCACAATTCCGCTCGTCTGCCCCATCGACTGGAGGACGGGGACATCCGCTTACCCAAGCGGTCTTCCCGAGTCCTTCGAGGCTACACGTTACTGGGCCGGCAGGTAGATGTGGTTGAGACTTCACGCGGCTGTACCTACGATTGCAGCTTCTGCTCGATTATCGAAATGCGAGGGCGCAATTTTTACAGCTACTCTTTCGATCGCGTTCTGGCCGACATCCGTGATGCCCGCGATCATGGAGCACGCACGATCTTTCTCGTGGACGACAACATCACGCTGAACGTGAGGCGCTTCGAAGCTCTCTGCCGTGCCATCATCGAAGCCGGACTGAATCAACTGGACTACTTTGTACAAGCCATGACTTCGGCTATTGCGGATCATGGAGCAACCTTGGCCCCGCTCATGCAGCAAGCAGGCTTTCGCTACGTGTTTCTCGGGATCGAAAATATTCTCGAAGGCGATCTTAGATTCCTGCGCGCGGCGGCCAAGAATACCGAACACAGGAACGGCAACCAAGCGGGAAATGCCACACTACGAGCCATCGACTTGTTACATCGCCACAAGATGTACGTGGTGGGTGGCCTGATTGTCGGTAACCCTGAAGACACGGTGGAGTCGATCGAAGCGAATCTCGAATTCGCCCGGCGCTACGTAGATTGGCCCTATATCCAGCACCCTACTCCATATCCACGAACCCCGATGACTGAGGATTTTCGGCGGCGTGGATTAATCACGATCGAACGCCTGGAGGAATACGATGGCACGACTGCGGTGGTGCGCACTGAGCACGTTCCCCCCGATGAAATCGAGTACAGGCGATGGAAAGCCGAACGCTGGATGAAGGTTCGTCACATGCCTGCCGCTTTTCGCCATGATCCCTGGTTCGTCATCCGTAACGCTCCACAAATGATGGCCCACACCTTCCGCGGCGCTACGTTTCGTTCTCTGTTGGGACTGGAGAGTAGTCGAAAGGCTTTTCAACGGTATAAGGCCATACGAAGCCGGGAGCGGGTGTACTTGTGAGGATGATCAGGTGATCTCGCGGATGCGGCGAGGAATGGCCAGTCTCTATGGCTGAATTAATTTTGCCAGTCAGGCGATTCTTATGCTTTGCTCCTCGCCGCGAATCTTCAATCGCGCGTGCCGTAACACCTCCTCAACGCGAGCGATTGCTTCATCAATACGCCGCTGAGCGTCGGGGTCATACAATTCGGGGTTGGCGGCAGCCTCGTTTCGCATGCGGTGCAAGACCGTTAGCACATACTCCGATTCGTCGACCACGCGCTGCATGATGGCAGTATGACCAGACGTTGTTGGCTCTTGCGGTGATTGCGATCACTCGCGGCGGTTACCGCTAACAAACCTGATTGCAACGGTTACCGATACTCGCTCAGAACTGCACGATCCTTTGCAGTTCCAGACGGTTCATGATTGTCAGTTCCCGGCCCTCTGACCGCAGCAGATTCTTCCTTCTCAATTCAGAGAACAGCTTACTTACAGTTTCTCGTGTAGAGCCGATACTGTCGGCGATCTCCTGATGCGTGAGTGGCAGCTTGAACGAACGATCGTTGGCACCAGTATTTTCGTTGCCGGTGCTCGTCCAGGAAAGCAGGAGCTTCGCGAGCCTTTCAACTGGGTGGGTGGTAAGTCCGAGCGAGCGCACCGCGTCATGCAGCGGGTAATAGCTTGCGCTTAGCTGTTCCATAATGACTAGCGCAAAATCGTCATGCTCCCTCATCAACCGCAACAGGGAATCCCGCCCAATGAAATTAACCTGGCCGCTGGTCATCATCTCCGCCGTGGCTCCGTAGGGACGGTTAGACACCACCGCATTCAGGCCGAGGACATCGCCGGGATCGGCCAACCGAGTGATGATTGTTTTTCCAAGCATCGAGCAGGTCGTGAGCTTCCCCCTTCCGGCACGAAGAATAAAAACTCCTCGCGGTTTCTGACCCTCGACGAACAATTTTGTTTTTCTGCGGTAGGTGGCTGAAGAGCTCACCTCGGCGATAAGTTGTTCGAGGCTAGCCGGAAGATTGCAGAAAGGGTGCACGCACTCGTTAGAAGAAACGATGCAATCGTGATCAGCTGGCAGAGATACCAACATATTCCTAACTAAATGTGGCCCCGATCGTACCCGCAGAACAAGCGCCAATATGCGCCACTGTGACCGCGATCACTGCTTCATCGGAATAGAGGGAGCAGCCTTCGGACAACATCTGGGCTGGAACGCGAAATTTCAGTCCTACCTCATACGGGGGTGCCCTCTCCCATGACTCCCACTAGAGATGCCGCAATGAGCACGGATGACATCATCGTCGATGTTGCGCTCCATGATGAAATCAAATCGCGAGCCTATCAGCTCTACGAGCGACAAGGACACGACGCCAATGACAACGATGTGAAGAACCAAATAAAGAATGAACTGCAGTTCGAACTGCACCGTGTGGCATACGCAGCCGCCCAACTTCAGAAGTGCTCCGATGGCGGGGTCGGCGATAGCAAAGCCGTCAGAGCGGCTCGAGTCTACCTGCGTGCGCTAACCTCTTTTATCGGTCAGGCGTAAGCTCAATTGAATCCTGATTCGGCCAGTGTGCTAAATTGCCATGTGGCCACACGAGTTCGCCGCCACTATCCAAGAAACTGATAGGAAACAGCAAAAAAATGCATCAATCTGACCGACAGACCGGTTGACGGCTCCCATTTGCTCATCTACAGTCTCGATAAGTTCCGGAATGTATCCTCCGAAAATGCAGTCAGTGACGTCAAACCCGATCCGAATTATCAGCGAGGTGCGACTGTGCCTGCTCGCCCTTACCACGGCCATTCTTGGCCTGGTGCTTGCACCCCTAGGAAGCGTCGGATGATGCAGCCATAGCAACAAGATTGAGAGATTTCGAAAGGGCCATCATCCACCGATGATGGCCTTTTGACTTTGCGAAAAAGATCTCGGAAGCGCCTTCTCAGGCCGGAGAATGAAATGTCAGCTCGCGAGCACGTAAAGATATTCGACACAACTCTGCGCGATGGGGAGCAGTCCCCCGGCTGCAGCATGATCGGGGCGGAAAAAGTCCGCCTCGCCCATGAGCTCGACCGGCTGGGTGTCGATGTGATTGAGGCCGGCTTTCCGATCGCTTCCGTCGGTGACTTCCAAGCTGTGCAAGCGGTGGCGCACGTTGTTCGACGGCCAGTCATCGCAGCCTTGGCGCGCTGTTGTCGCGATGACATCGAGCGAGCCTGGCAGGCGCTAGCCGGAGCCACCCACCCTCGTATCCACACATTCCTTGCCACCTCAGATATCCACCTTCAGCATAAGCTCAAGATTTCGCGGCGCGAGTGTATCGAGCAGGCACGCGACGCTGTCAGATTGGCGAAGTCCCATTGCGAAGATGTGGAATTCTCAGCAGAAGACGCCACACGCTCAGATCGGGATTTTCTTTGCGAGGTCCTCAGATCGGTGGTCGAGGCTGGCGCTACCACAATCAACATTCCCGATACCGTGGGATACTCCGTTCCCGCTGAGATCGCCGAACTGATTCAGACAGTGCAGCAGCGAGTACGGGGGATTGAGCAAGTCGTGATCTCGGCGCACTGCCACAACGACCTTGGGCTTGCGGTGGCAAACTCCCTCGCTGCTATCGGCGCAGGCGCCCGGCAGGTGGAGTGTACGATTAACGGCATCGGCGAGCGGGCGGGTAATGCCTCGTTGGAGGAACTGGTGATGGCCATGCGGGTCCGGCCTGATCGTTACCTCTGCGATACGGCTGTTGTCTCACAATGCCTGTTTCCTGCGAGTCAGTTGTTGAGTGAAATCGTCGGCTTTTCGGTGCAGCCCAACAAAGCAATCGTTGGGCGGAACGCCTTTGCCCACGAGGCCGGGATCCATCAGGACGGCATGCTCAAAAACCCATTGACCTACGAGATCATGACTCCGCAGTCCGTAGGCGTGCCAGGGACGAGCTTTGTTATAGGTAAGCACTCCGGACGTCATGCGCTCGGTCAGCGTTGCGAAGAGCTGGGTTTCCATTTGGAGCGGAGAGAACTCGACCATGTTTATAGGCAGTTCCTCGCGCTTGCGGATGAGAAAAAAACAGTGGAGGATAACTGCATCCTGGAAATCATTGGCGCGATACGTCGCGGCGACTCTACTGCCAATGTTGCCCGTTTGCCCCAACTTCCGATTGCCCCGATGGCTCCCGAAACCACGTTCGGAGTTACGGGAGTTAACGTTCGGTTTCCGCACGAAAGTGAGCAACAGGAAGATTATCTTTGGGGAGTATGATCTTGGGCAGATCGCAATGGTCTGCCCGGACTGGGGTCCTAGACGACGACCCAATTTCGGTGTGACTCCTGACAAACTGGGGAGTAGCAGAAAGGAGTTTGGAATCTGATGATGAAAACCGGAGCACAAATCTTGTGGGAATGCCTGGAGCGAGAGGGCGTGACCCATGTCTTCGGATATCCAGGCGGCGCGATCCTGCCTGCTTACGATGCGCTGAAGCATAGCAAAATCCATCACGTGCTAGTGCGTCATGAGCAAGGAGCTGCTCACATGGCAGACGGGTACGCTCGTGCTGGTGGTCAAGTTGGAGTCGCGATAGCGACCTCGGGCCCCGGTGCGACCAATCTCGTGACAGGCATTGCCACCGCCATGCTGGATTCGTCTCCTATCGTTTGCATCACCGGGCAGGTGGGCAGCAAGTTGATCGGTTCGGACGCATTCCAGGAAGTAGACATTACAGGTATTACGCTACCAATCACTAAACACAACTATCTGGTAACGCATGCTGGAGAGTTGGCACGGACATTGCGCGAGGCTTTTTATGTTGCGCGGTCCGGGCGACCCGGTCCCGTCCTAGTGGACATTACTAAGGATGCGCAGCAGTCCTCCTGTGAATTTGATTGGGAATCGGCTAGGCCACAACTGCCGGGTTATCGACCGAATCTTTCTCCAGCACCGAAGGAATACGAGGAAGCGCTTAAACTGATACACAAGGCCAAGCGGCCCGTGATCTTGCTTGGGCATGGGGCGATTGTTTCGGGAGCGATGCGCGAGGCACGTGACTTGGTGGAACGCTCCGGGATTCCGGTGGCGCTCACGCTACTTGGCTTAGGCGCCCTGCCAGCTTCGCATCCTTTGAATCTGGGAATGATGGGCATGCACGGTGAAGCCTGGGTGAACCACACGATCCAGGAGGCCGACTTATTAATTGCGCTTGGTATGCGTTTTGATGACCGCGTTACCGGGAACCTCAAGACCTATGCAGCCAATGCAAAAAAGATTCATGTCGAGATCGACCCAGCAGAGATCAACAAGAATGTCAAGGTAGACGTGGCTCTGGTCGGCGATCTGCGCGATGTTCTGCGGGAACTGATGCCGAAAATCGAATGCGTCGATCGCCACGAGTGGCTGGAGTTCATTGATCGCCTGAAGGGTGACTCAGCGGTGCGCGATATCCAGAACCTGCCGGATAGCGGGCATCTCTATGCGGCGCATGTGATTAACGATCTCTGGCGAGAAACCCTGGGAAGCAATACCACGGTGGTGACCGACGTCGGCCAACACCAAATGTGGGAAGCACAGTACTACAAGCACGAGGAGGCGCGCTCCCTGATTACCTCCGGCGGGCTGGGGACGATGGGATTCGCCTTGCCCGCTGCCATCGGAGCGAAGGTCGCGCGACCGGAGACGGACGTCTGGGTCGTCGTGGGAGACGGTGGCTTTCAGATGACCATGGCTGAGCTCGCCACCATCGTGCAAGAGAATTTGAAGGTCAACATCGCGATTATCAACAACGGCTATCTCGGGATGGTTCGGCAGTGGCAGGAGTTCTTTTATGAGAGCAATTACCAGGCAACTCCTTTGCTGAACCCGGATTTCGCGAAGGTGGCCGAAGCTTACGGAATTCGAAGTGAGACCGTCACGCAGCGCTCTCAGGTTGTACCCGCTGTGCGTTCGGCGCGGCAATACGATGGACCGGTACTGATTAACTTCCAGGTAGAGCAAGAAGACACGGTCTATCCTATGGTTGCAGCAGGAGCATCTCTGCACGAAATGATCCGGCGGCCCAGTCCCATCGTCGAGACTTCCGCCGACGAATAAATCCTATGCTGAACACATACGTGGTGTACGTCGAAAACAAACCGGGCGTGCTGACTCGAGTGGCATCTTTGTTTCGTCGGCGCGCTTTCAACATTGACTCGCTCACGGTGGGGCGGACCGAAAAACCGGAAGTCTCGCGCATGACGATTACCGTAGAAGCGGACCAGGATCAGGCGCGGCGCATTGAAGCTAACCTCTACAAGCTGGTAAATGTGCTGCTGGTTGAAAACATCACGGCGGAACCGACCATCGTCCGCGATCTTGCGATGATCAAGGTGGCGGCCACTCACGAGGCTCGTTCGCACGTACTGGAGTTGGCCGGGGTTTTCCGCGGGCGTGTAGTCGACGTCGCGCCGGAGTCCCTGATCATCGAAATCACCGGGGACGAAGACAAAATCGATGGTCTGTTAGAGGTGCTCCAACCCTACGGCGTGCTGGAGATGGTCCGCACGGGCATTGTTGCGATGCGGCGAGGCAGTAAGTGCTCGTCGGTCCTCTCGTCGACAAACGGTTCGAGTCGGACTATCTCAGATGACGATGGCGATGGGGTGCAATACTCCGTCTAGCACCAGGAATGTGGGTCATGAACCGTCCGAGTTTTTTGCGGTGATGGTAGCAGCTTGCGTTGGTGTCCTCTCCCATAAACTGCCCGATTGCTGCATCTCAGCGGATATCAGTATCGATACCCAGGGGCTGCCAACCGCCCTATCGACACGCGGCGTGATTCTCATCACATTGAAACGTGACAGCGCTTGCTGACCCATTTTGGTTCCGGAGTTCTACTTCGGGAAACGAGGTTGACTGTGCCCGCCGGAACCCAGCCCCGCTACCCTGTGGAAGCTGTTCTTACTGTTCTCCACGAAACACATGATCTGTCGGCTTACGAAGCGGTCGGGAGACTCGTGTACGCGGCAGAAGCAGCAGGGTTCGATCCGGACGCGCTCCTCGCGATGATCGACCAAGGCATCGCCTTCGAGAAGGTGCTCGAGTTGATCGTTTCCAAAGCAAAGAGCTCGCAGGAGGCCGCCTGACAGTCATCCGATCAGACCGCGGGGCATCGACTGCGGAGTGAGGAACTCATGAATATTCTCGACTGGTCAAAATCGGAAGTGGACTACGGACGCAAGCTGATGGATTCCGCAGTCGAGGGCGCTCGCCGGGGCGAAGGTGAATTTCTCAAAGACGAATTGCTGAGTGGCCATCTCGAGAGATCTGCACTGCATGCGATAGGGCCCACAGTTCTTGGTGCGTGCCTGGGTTGGTGCGGCGGATATCTGGAAAGCCGACGTTCCCGGAGCCGAGCTCTGGTCTGCGCTTTCTTGGGCGGGGCCATCGGGTTTGGTGCAGGTGTTATCTGGGAGAACCGAAAACTGACAGCCAGTGTCGCCTCGGGCGCGTGGAAGAGCATCAACAAAACCCGTGATGCCCACTGGTTCGAGAAGAATCCTATCGACTACGCGTAGTAGACCCCGCGCGGTCTTGTGCTGAAACATCTCCCCCGCGCCCACGTTCCTCTCAAGACGAAGACGCCGGGGAAACAAACCAGTGATGACGAGTGATGGCGTCGAGGGCCGGTCGAGGCCCTCGGACGAGCGAATCCCGCCATTTTAACGAGAGGAAACGCCAACGAAGTTAGCCGTCGCGTAGACGGCGCAATCTCAGGGGGATTAGTTGTGATAGGCCCCTCTTTACCTACGCACTTGCACGAATGGCTGGGCATGGCCCGCAGTTTGTGTCTGACCGTCCATGTCCTCGGCATTCTTTGTTTTGTTTACATCGTTGCAAAGCGCCTCGTGCCGCTCGTTCGAGCCGAACGTGACTTGCGCTTTGATCATCCCCTCACCCGCATGGGGCGAGTGTTTAAGTTCTGGCTGGGGCAGTGGAGACATCCGCGCTATAAGTTCGCAGGAACCATCCACATTCTTATCTTTAGCGGATTCATTCTTCTGGCGGCGCGCGCGTTCTTCGTACTGATTGTTGGCGTCAATCAGGATTTTGTGATGCCGGGTCTCTCGGGGCGGGTCGGTCAGCTCTACGACATTGTCACGGACTATGCTGCTACCGTCGTCTTCCTGTGCATGGTCATTGCTACGGTCCGGCGGCTTGTGTTCAAGCCTGCACGCTATGCAGTTCCAGCGAAGTACGGTAAAGGCCGCACCGCCGATGCCATCTTCCTGCTAGGGCTGATCGCGATTCTGATGGTGGCTGACAGCCTCTTTGCCGCCAGTCACAGCTTGCAGGGTCGGCCGGCGGAGGAGCTGGCGATTCTGTCCCTGCCGTGGATGCTTCAAATCGCTCTAGCTTCTTCCTCGCTGGTGACAATATCCGCTTCTGGCTTTGCCGCCTACCTGATACATGAACTCGCGTTCTATTTCCTGCTTTGTTACCGACCGTTTGGCATCCAGTTCCATGTTGAGACCTCCCTGTTCAGCATTTATTTCGCGAAGCTGGAACGAGGGACATTGAAGCCCGTGAGATGGGGTATCAGCGATGAACATCTGGACCAGGTGAAATCCTTCGGTGTGAAAAGGTTTGAAGATTTCACCTGGAAGCACATGCTGGACTTCTACTCCTGTGCCGATTGCGGACGCTGCGCGGACAACTGCCCGGCGAATGCGGCGGGGCGTCCACTCGCACCGCGGTTTCTCACGATCAAGGCCAGGGATTATGCATTCCAACACTATCCCGTGTTCGGTAGGGCCAATAACAGCAAGCCGCTGATCGGTAATGTCTATTCCGAAGACGAGATCTGGTCCTGCACTACTTGCGGGGCGTGTGAGGAAGAATGTCCGCTGCTGATCGAGTACATCGATAAGCTTGTCGATCTGCGCCGCGGAATGATCGACGACGGAAATGTGCCCCAGTCTCTACAAAGACCTATGAAAGCTTTGGAGAGCCGGGGCAATCCGTATGGAAAGCTGGAGAAGAAGAGGGGCGACTGGACGAAGAGCCCGGAGTTCCGAAACAACTGCAACGTCAAGATACTCGACGGAAAGAGAAACGCCGACACGCTTTATTTCGTCGACAGCATCACTTCGTACGACGACCGGATGCAGTCCATTGGGCGATCGACCTCAAGAATTCTCGATCACATCGGAGAAGACTTCGGAGTCCTGGGGCCAGCAGAAAAAGACAGTGGCCACGACGTTCGACGCTTTGGTGAGGAGATGCTCTTCCTTGCTTTACGCGATCACAACATTGATGCGGTCAAAGCCTCCGGAGCGAAACGGATCGTCACTGCCGATCCGCACGCCTATAACGCCTTACGGCACGACTATAAAGATGTCCCACCTGTCGAGCACATTAGTCAGGTGATGGCACGTGAGGTGAAGGCTGGAAAGATCCGGTTCACTCAGATAGCGAATGAAGAGAAGGTCTTCGTCTATCACGACCCTTGCTATCTGGGACGTCACAATCAGGTTTACGACGACCCGCGCACCGTGCTTGATGCCATTCCCGGGTTGAAGAGAATTGAAATGACACGTTCGCGAGACCGGTCGTTCTGTTGTGGCGGCGGTGGGCTGATGCTCTTTTACGAGCCCAAGGAAGAGCAGAGGATGGGCGTCCTGCGAGTCCGGATGGCGGCGGAAGCTGGAGCGAACGTGATCGTAACGGCGTGCCCATTCTGCTTGGTCAATCTCGAGGATGCGGTCAAGGTGACGGGCATGGAAGGCAAGATGTCGGTGATTGATCTGACAGAACTCGTGGACCAATACATCATGCGGGAAAGCTGCGCGGAAACGCAGAAATTGGAACAAACAGCAACTTGCGGAGGTTAACCGTGGAAATTCTGGTTTGCGTGCGAAGAGTGCCAGATACCTCTGAGAACGAGATCGCGTTGAATATCGAAGGGAACGACATTGAGCGTGACGAACTCGTGTACTCAGTGAATGAAGCCGACAACTACGCGGTCGAAGAGGCGCTTCAGATCCGGGATCAGTTCGGGGGCACCGTCACAGTGGTGACGGTGGGCGGCCAGGACGACGAAGAGGTTCTCCGCCGAGAACTAGCTATGGGCGCGAACAAAGCGGTGCTCCTCTCGGATGACGTCTTCAGCGGCTCCGACGGTCGGGGGGTCGCGACCATTCTCAAAGAGTTCGTGCAGAAAGGCCACTATGACCTGATCCTCACAGGAGTCCAGGCCGAGGACGGCGCCGCCCAAGTTGGGGGAATGTTGGCGGCGATGCTCGATTATCCGTTCGCTTCTCTGGTGAACTCGATCGCGGCCGAGAACGACAAGCTGATAGTCAGTCGCGAGATCGAAGGCGGCAATAAGGAAGTCAACGAGATCGAGCTTCCCTGCGTTCTGGCCATTCAAACCGGGATCAACGAGCCGCGGTATGTGGGGATGCGAGGGATTCGCCAGGTTGCGTCGGTGCCAATCCCGACATTAGGAGCGGGTGATTTGGGTGTGAATCCAGCGACAGTCGGTGAGCGGGTTGCAAAAGTAAAACGGGTCGATTACTTCGTTCCTACGCTGGGTAACGGAGCGGAGATGCTCCATGGCAGCCGGGAAGAGAATGCCGAGAAGATTATTGAGTTAGTGGCCGCGAAGGGAGGGCTGAAATAATGCCTCGCATTTTTGCTTACATACAGCACAGGAGTGGAGTTGTCGACGAGTCTGCACTGGATCTGCTCGCCGCCGCAACGAAGATCGATGCAAATATGTTGCCTACAGCAATTCTTACCGGCTTTGGAGCAGACCTTGATACAGCGTGCAGTTCGATTAAGTCACTCTACAGTGAGATTTGGAAGGTTGATAATGAGGTCCTCAACCATCCCAATGCGGAACTGGTGCGGCAGGCGCTCGTAGCCATTCTGCCGCGCGCCAGCATTTTACTGTTGCCGCATGATCATTTCGGGATCGATTTCTCTCCGGGTCTTTCCGTCAAACTGAATGCCCCATTCGTCCCTGACGTGTTGGCGATCGGACCAATCGAGGGCGAGTCGTTAAGCCTCGTGCGACAGGAGTATGGCGGACAGGTGAGCGTTCATATTCGTTGCGATATCTCGATGGGAGCAGTGATCAGCATCCGTCCGGGTGCATTCAAAGATGAGACTTCTACAGCAACGGGCGTGGTTGTGGACAAGTCATTCGAGGTGGGCACCCTGAAGGCGCGACGCAGGTATATCGAAACCATTGTCGCTGAGGCCGGTGATGTTGACATCACCAAGCACAACGTATTGGTTTCTGTCGGCCGGGGCATTCAGGAGAAAGACAACATCGTATTTGCTGAGGAACTGGCTGAAGTCCTCGGCGCTGCAGTAAGTTGCTCGCGTCCGGTGGTTGACGCGAAATGGATGCAAAAATCCCGCCAGGTTGGATCCTCCGGCAAGACGGTGAAACCTAAGGTTTATCTAGCCTGCGGTATTAGCGGGGCCTTTCAGCATCTGGCTGGTGTAAAAGGAAGTCCATTCATCATTGCTATCAACAAGAATCCCAAAGCTCCCATATTTCAGGTGGCCGACGTCGGAATTGTCGACGACATTCTGGAATTTCTACCGGAATTGATTCGCAAAGTCCGCGAATCGCGCGGCATTGCCGCATAGAGAGGTGGGCCGATGCTTGCACACAAGACCCTGAAGCTGAGCGTGAAGTCTCTTAAAGAATTTGCCAAGAAGCGCCTGCCGGACGAGACCCTGATTGAACTCGACGAAGGTGACGAATGTCCGCTGGACATTGTCCGGGACATGTGCAGCCCCGACAAACTGGGTATTCAGCTCTTATTTATTCCGGAAGAGTTCGGCGGCATGGGTGGAGGCACGTTCGACGTATATTGCATCTGCGAGGAGATGGCGCGGATCGACCTTGGGATCGCCACGTCCGTGCTGGCTACCTTCCTGGGCAGCGATCCAATCACGGTAGGCGCAACTCTACAGCAAAAGAAAGTTTGGTTGAGTCGTATCGCTGATGAAGGTTTGTTGTTCGCGTATGGCGCAACTGAACCGGAGGCTGGAAGCGATCTGGGAGCGCTTCGCACTACGGCGGATCCGGTTGTCAAGGACGGCCGTACAGTGGGCTACAAGATCAACGGCAACAAGCAGTGGATCAGCAATGGAGGAATCGCTGGCGCCTACACTGTGCTGGCCACTGCTCCCTGTGGCCCGAGCTGGTTCATCGTAGAGAGCGGTGCGAAAGGCTTCACGCACGATGAACCGGAAGACAAGCACGGCATACGGCTCAGCAATACCGCGGCACTTGCGTTCAACGACGTCTACGTTGACGCCGACCGGTTGATTGGTGGTGTCGAAGGCCAGGGGCTGAATCAGGCGCAGGCCGTGTTCGGTTACACGCGACTGATGGTGGCGGCGTTCGGGCTAGGTGCGGGTTGGTCTGCTCTCGATCGGGCGATTCCATATTCCATCAAGCGCATCCAGGCGGGATCGCCTCTGTCCGAGAAACAGGGGTACACGCACAAGCTGATCTTGCCGCATGTCGCTCGTCTGGAGGCTGCTCGCGCCTACATCGAAGAGACCGCTGAGCGCATCGATGCCGGGGAAGGAAGCCTGAACACCGAGGGAGCCATCGCGAAGTACATGGCGACCGAGGCAGGAAATCAGGCTGCCGACGCCAGCATCCAGGCGCTTGGAGGCTACGGCTACACGCACGAATATATGGTGGAGAAAATCAGCCGCGACGTTCGTATCACCACCATCTACGAAGGTACGTCGGAAATCATGGAGATGACCATCGGCCGAGATCGATGGCAGCTCCATCTGAAGACGCGCGGCCAGCATTACCACGAGCAAGCGCGAGAGTTGGAAGTGCTGCACACTCGACATCCGAATGTGGGTGCAAACATTGCGGCTCTGGTCCACCACGCCCTGGCCGAGGTTATGGAGAGGGCGCGCGTAGGGCGCCTAACGCGGTACCAGCACATTCTCTTGCGATTGGGAGAGTGGATTGCGTATGCCGAGAGTGCCGCGAGCCTGGCGCGCCGTGCCGCCCGACTTGCAGACACTAAGTTAAACGAGAAGGCAAACCGGCGTTTTGACACCTTGGCTTTGGCGGCCTTGAGCAGAGTCTTCGCGCGAGAAGCGGCACTCAAGGTTACAGAAGAAGGCATGCGTTGGGTCTGCGGGGCCGGAGCTCTGAGCGACGCTGAGATTGCGTCTTTTGAAACAAGCTTGCAGTTATCCGCCGTGCATCGGGCCCAGGCGGGCCTGATGTCAGACATGGATTTTATAGCCGACGTCCTTTACGGTCGTGCAGCCAAGCCCGCACTGGCCGCTTGATTAAGACGCCTGACTATCTGTTGCGGCAATCTGCCAGGGTTGCAGGAGCGTCATCATGGAAGACACAGCCAGTCGAGCCATCGCTATTGTGGGAGTAGGAGCCATCCTGCCGGATGCTGCCAATGTCGCGGCTTTCTGGGAAAACATTAAGAGCGGCCGATATAGCATTACCGACGTTTCCCCGGAAAGATGGGACCCATCTTTTTATTACGATCCCGACCCGAGCGCCCCAGACAAAACTTATTCAAAGATTGGTGGCTGGGTACGCAACTCGGCCTGGGACCCGGTGAAGTGGCATCTACCAATTCCTCCGCGCGTTGCGGACGCGATGGATCACGCCCAGAAGTGGGGTATTGCAGGCACACGCGAGGCGCTCGAAGACTACGGTTATCCAAAGCGTCCACTCGATCCGGATCGCATGGCGGTGATCCTCGGCAATGCTATGGCGGGTGAGAAACACTATCTGACCTCCCTGCGGGTGTACTTCCCCGAATACGAGCACAAACTTGCTGAAATACCAGCTTTCTCCGCGCTGCCGAAGGAGATCCGCAGTGAGGTTACACGCCAATTGCACGACCGCATGGGCAAGCATCTGCCGGAGATCACTGAAGACAGCATGCCCGGCGAGTTAGCCAACTGCCTTGCTGGCCGCATTGCGAACCTCTACAACTTCCACGGTCCGAATTACGTTTGTGACGCCGCTTGCGCATCAGCCATGGCGGCCATGACAGCCGCCGTGGAAGGACTCATTGAACACGACTACGACGCGGTGATTACCGGCGGTATTGATCGCAATATGGGGGCCCCGACGTTCGTGAAGTTCTGCAAGATCGGAGCACTGTCTGCGACCGGCACGCGCCCCTTCGCGGAAGGGGCTGACGGGTTCGTGATGGGCGAGGGGACCGCAATCTTCTTACTAAGGCGACTTGCGGATGCCGAGCGAGATGGGGACAAGGTCTACGCGGTAATCCGTGGCATCGGAGCCTCGAGCGATGGCAGGGGAAAGGGGATCACTGCACCCAACCCTATCGGCCAGAAATTCTGTCTTGAGCGGGCATGGAAGAATGCCGGCCTCTCACCGGCAACCGCGGCCCTGATTGAAGGGCACGGAACGTCCACACGCGTGGGTGATGTCGTTGAGGCCCAGAGTCTGGCCGATATGCTCAGCCCTCATAACCTCCCCGTTCACTCGATCGCATTGGGCTCGGTCAAATCGAACATCGGTCACCTCAAAGGTGCCGCGGGTGCGGCCGGAGTGCTGAAGACTGCCCTTGCACTTCGAGACAAACTGCTACCGCCAAGCGTTAACTGCGACCGTCCCAGCCCAGATATTGATTTCGCTCACTCACCACTCTACGTAAATACCAAATTGAGGCCCTGGCAGGTTCCACCCGATATGCCGCGACGTGCCGGAGTCAGTGCTTTTGGCTTCGGAGGTACCAACTTCCACATCGTGCTCGAAGAGCACATCCCTGGCAGGCTGACGGGGAATGGAAAAAAGTCAGTTTCAGTTCCTACCCTTCCGCAAGACGTGATCAACGAGGCAATCATGACTCCTTCCTCTTCCGCGACTCCGACCTCTTCAACCGCTTGCAAGGCACCACTGCGCGGAGCGCTCCTGATTGGAGCTACCTCAGAAAAACTGCTAGCCGAGCGTCTGCGTAGTGTCCTGAAGCAAGCCGAAGCCGGTCACGCACCTGAACCGGTGGCCCCAGCAGAAGCTGACCTGAGCGCACCCGAACGTCTGGCGATTGATTACGCAGACGCCTCGGATTTGGTGGACAAATCGGCCAAGGCTCTCAAAGCTCTTGCTTCGAATCATCCTGTGGTCTGGAAGGCTCTGCGTGCTCAAGGCATTTTCCGCGGCCGCGGCCCGGCCGCTAAGGTGGCGTTCCTCTATACAGGCCAAGGCTCCCAGTACGTGAACATGCTCCGACCACTCTTTGGCGTGGAACCAATTGTCGCCCAGACATTTGCGCAAGCGAACCGGGTGATGACTCCTTTGCTGGGCAAGCCTCTCACCGAGTTTGTGTTCGTCGATGAAAATGATGCGAAAGCCGTGGCAAAGGCGGACGAAGACTTGCGCCAGACGGCAATCACTCAGCCAGCCGTGCTGGCAATTGATCTGGCCTTGACGCGTTTATTGGCGGCTTATGGCATCAAGCCGGATATGACGATGGGACACAGCCTGGGCGAATACGGGGCACTGGTTGCCGCTGGCGCAATGCCTTTCGAGAATGCACTGGAGGCGGTCAGTGCCCGCGGTCGCGGAATGACCCGGGTGGCCGTGGCCGACAAGGGCAAGATGGCTGCGGTGTTCGCACCGTTAAGCGAAATCGAACGAGTTCTGAAGACGGTCGACGGCTATGTCGTCATTGCCAACATCAACAGCGATCGTCAGGCCGTTATTGGAGGCGCGAGTGATGCGGTGAAACGAGCGATTGTAGTTCTCCAGGAGGCTGGCTACGAAGTCTCAGAACTGCCAGTCAGCCATGCGTTCCATACTTCGATTGTGGCGCCGGCCAGTGAACCATTGCGGAAGGAACTTGAGCGCCACCATCTTGAATCGCCGCACCTGCCTATTGTGGCTAACGTCAATGGTGAGTTCTATCCAACCGGGCCCGATGTCGTGCCGCAAATGCTGGACTTACTCTCCAAGCAAGTTGCCTCCCCTGTGCAGTTCGTCAAAGGTCTGCACACCCTCTATGAGGCAGGCGTTCGCGTTTTTGTGGAAGTCGGGCCGAAGAAGGCTCTGCAAGGTTTTGCGGAGGATGTGCTTGGTGAACGAGGCGATGTGCTTTCCTTGTTCACGAATCATCCGAAGTTCGGCGACATCGCGTCATTCAACCAAGCGCTATGTGGGTTCTATGCAAGCGGGCTCGGCCGAGGGCTTCCTGAAGTCGAGACTGGAAAACCAGCTACATCCCGCTCGGTGGTACCTGCCCCGGAGAAAGCGATGCCCATGGTGGCTACTGTCCATGGCGAGAATGTTCCTACCGCATCCGTTCCGAGGCCGGACGGGGATCATTTTGCTGAACTCGGCCACTTCTTCGCTGACGTTCTCGAGAAAGGCTGGCAGATCTATCAGAGTGGCGAGCGCCCCTCCGCTCGTGTCCCCGTAGTGATTACTGGGGCGGCTCTTGGACTGCCCGGCGCCGAGCACATCTTCGATGATGCCAATCTTGCTCGCATCCTGGCGGGCGATCAGTTCATTGATCTCATCCCAACGCGCCTGCGCAAAGCGATGCTCGAAAAGCACATCACGCGCCTAGTCAAGAGCGATAACGGCGGCCCAACATTCGAAACCATTAACAATGTGGCTGATGTCATCAAGCTGGCAGGACGGGGGGGCAAGTTCGATCTGGGAGATGAATTCGGCGTTTCGGCTGACCGGATAGGCGCGCTCGACCGCACCACTCAACTGGCAATTGCGGCGGGCATCGACGCCTTGCGTGATGCAGGCATTCCGCTGATCATGCGGTACAAGACCACGACCAAAGCGACGCAGTTACCGGATCGCTGGGCTTTGCCCGATTCCTTGCGCGATGACACAGGTGTGATCTTCGCCTCTGCGTTTCCGGGCTGCGATTCATTCGCAGACGAAATCTCCCGTTACTACACCGACCATTCCCGCCGTGAGCAGCTGGGTTTGTTGGAGAGTCTGCTAGCGCGGTCAGCGAAGGCAAATGGAGATTCTATTGTTGAACAAGAAATTGAGCGGCGTAAGGAAGATTTGCGCGATGCGATTGAGAGAGAGTCGTACGTTTTTGATCGACGATTCCTGCTCAAAGTCCTTTCAATGGGACATTCGCAGTTTGCCGAGTTCATCGGGGCCCGCGGCCCCAACACCCATGTGAATGCCGCTTGCGCGAGTACCACCCAAGCCGTTGCGCTGGCAGAGGATTGGATCCAAGCCGGGCGTTGTCGTCGAGTCGTTATTGTCTCGGCGGACGACATCACCTCTGACCACAGCATGGAATGGTTTGGTGCCGGGTTCCTGGCGAGCGGCGCCGCCGCCACCGACGAGGTGGTGGAGGAAGCCGCTACCCCGTTTGACCGTCGACGTCATGGGTTGATCATGGGTATGGGCGCTGCGGCCTTGGTGGTTGAGAGTGCCGAGGCAGCAAGAGAACGTGGAATTCAACCCATTTGTGAGGTGTTGAGCACAGTTACCGCTAATAGTGCTTTCCACGCCACCCGCCTCGACGTACAGCACATCGGCCAGTTGATGGAGACACTGATGTCTCAGGCGGAGCGTCACCGTGGAATTTCTCGAAGTCAGATTGCACCACTCACGGTGTTTGTCTCCCACGAAACCTACACTCCTGCTCGCGGCGGAAGCGCGTCGGCGGAGATCAACGCCCTGCGCCGAGTATTCGGTGATGCCGCTGATCAGATTGTGATCGCCAACACCAAGGGTTTCACTGGTCATGCAATGGGAACGGGAATCGAAGATGTCTTGGCAGTCAAGTCTCTCGAGACTGGTCTGGTGCCGCCGGTGGCAAACTTCAAAGAGATTGATCCGGAGTTAGGCATGTTGAATTTGTCCAAAGGTGGTGCCTACCCGGTCGAATATGCCTTGCGTCTCGGCGCGGGATTCGGATCGCAAATCAGCATGTCGTTATTCCGTTGGGTCGCGACAAAGGATGGCGTGCGCCGTCGTCCGAATGCCTTGGGCTACGCCTATCGCATCGTCGACGAGAGAGCCTGGAAAGCATGGTTGAGCCAAATCACACGTTACCCGGCGACCGATCTGGAGGTAGTACATCGCACGCTGCGGGTGCGCAATCAGGGTGTGGGGATCCCTTCAACCGAGGTCAACCAGAAATTCGAAATCGTGCAAGCGCCCGTAGCACTCGAACCGACAATTTCGGCAGCGAGGCCTGCTCCTGTGCCTGTTCCGATTACGGTCGTACAGTCGAAAGAAAGAACTGAAACGCCGGAACTTGTATCCCTCACACCGCCGAAAGCAGTTGTTGCGGCTGATCAAGTAAAGGAACGCGTGCTTGCACTGGTGTCCGAGAAGACAGGCTATCCCATAGATATGCTCGACCTAGACCTTGATCTCGAGGCGGATCTGGGTGTGGACACGGTGAAGCAGGCCGAAGTGATGGCCACTATCCGAGAAGCCTATGGCATCCCGCGCGATGACAAGCTCAAATTGCGGGAGTTTCCCACACTAGCTCATGTGATCCGCTTCGTGCACGAGCGCAAGCCCGACCGTGTCAACGCGCAGGCCACGGTGCCATCGGAGCCAGAAGCGTTACTGCCTGCAGCTGACGAGGCGCAGCAAGTCAAAGCCAGCCCGCCGATCGCTGCACCAATACCGGTTGAGAGCCGAAGTGACGATCCCGTGAAGGACCGCATCCTCGCCTTGATGGCGGAGAAGACCGGGTACCCGCGTGACATGCTCGATCTGGACCTCGACTTGGAAGCAGATCTCGGTATCGATACTGTCAAACAAGCGGAGATGTTCGCCGCCATCCGGGAGATCTACAGCATCCCGCGCGATGAGAGCCGCAAGCTTCGCGACTATCCGACCTTGGCGCACGTAATCCGATTCGTACACGAGAAGAGGCCGGACCTGGCAGTCGAGCCAGCGGGCCCCTCGGTGCCGGTACCGTCAACAACGCTTATTCCTGCCGCGGTCCCTGCCTCTGCGGTTCCAGCAGCCGCAAGTGCCGACGATCCCATAGAGAAGAAGGTGCTTCAGATTGTGGCCGAGAAGACAGGCTATCCGGAAGATATGTTGGATCTGGATCTTGACTTGGAGGCAGACCTCGGCATCGACACGGTCAAACAAGCAGAGATGTTCGCAGCCGTACGAGCCTTGTACAACATTCCTCGAGACGAAAGCCTCAAGCTACGCGATTTTCCGACACTGGCTCACGTCATCAAGTTCGCACGCGACAGGGCGGCGGCTCTGTCGCCAGTTCCTGCATCCCTTCCAAAAAACGAATCAGTCGAATCAAAGCCATTTAAGTCTGTATCTTCCCTTCTTAGCCAGCCGGAGCTTCCAGTACTGAGTCTGGACGCCGCGAATCAAATCCCGCGGCGCGTACCTGTACCGATGTTGCGTCTTCCGCTTGTCCTCTGCAAGGCGACTGAGGTGAAACTCGACCGCAACGCCCGCGTCGTCCTCATGCCTGACAAAGGTGGCGTAGGGGAGGCGCTGACCAACCGCCTCCGTGAACTCGGAGTCGAGGTACTCAGCATTGACCCAGACTCCGACGCTGACTCTCAGTTGCAACTCCTCAAGAGCTGGGCAACAGCGGGCCGGGTCGACGGGGTCTATTGGCTCCCAGGGCTTGACACGGAAGGAGACCTTAACAAATTGGACCTTGTCGCTTGGCGTGAGGCTTTACGGGTTAGGGTTAAGTCCCTCTATGCAACGATGCGCACCCTCTATGAGCACATCGCGAAGCCAAGAACATTTCTCATTTCGGCGACTCGCCTTGGCGGTCAGCACGGGTATGACGATGTCGGAGCATATGCCCCGCTCGGAGGCGCAGTTGTCGGCTTCACCAAGGCATACAAGCGGGAGAGGGCGGAGTCTCTGGTAAAAGCAATCGACTTTGAAGCAGAACAAAACGATGCTGGTATTGCGCGCCTGCTGATTGACGAGACACTTCGCGATCCGGGAGCGGTGGAGATCGGATACACGGCGGAACAGCGCTGGACCGTTTCCCTTCGGGAACAACCTGCGGCCGATGGTCAGCCTGGCATGGTGCTGAATAAAAAGAGCGTCTTCCTAATCACTGGAGCCGCTGGCAGCATCGTCTCGGCGATCACAGCGGACTTAGCTATCGCATCGGGAGGTACATTCTACCTGCTCGATCTAGTGCCTGAACCTGATCCAAATGACCCGGATCTGAAGCGATTTGTGGTCGATAAGGAAGGTCTCAAACGCGAACTGTTCGAGCGTATTCAGGCTCGCGGAGAAAGGGCGACTCCAGCTTTGGTGGAAAAAGAACTCTCTCGTCTGGAGAGAGCGCAAGCTGCTCAGGCGGCCATCGATGCCGTGCGTGCGGCCGGAGGCATTCCCCACTATTTCAGCCTAAACGTCGCCGATGCGGACAGCGTAGCCGGAGTCATCGAGCAAGTGCGGCAAAACAGTGGTCGCATCGATGTGTTGCTGCATGCGGCTGGCATCGAACGAAGCCACTCGTTGCCGGACAAGAGTCAACCGGAATTCGACCTCGTATTCGACGTGAAGAGTGACGGTTTCTTCAATTTGCTGCATGCGCTTGGCGACATGCCACTCGGCGCTTGTGTTGTGTTCAGTTCGATCGCCGGCCGCTTCGGCAATGTCGGTCAGACTGATTACAGCTCCGCCAACGATCTGCTTTGCAAGTTCATGTCGAACTTCCGTTCGTCGCGCCCCGCAACTCGTGGCATCGCGATCGATTGGACGGCGTGGGGCGGGATCGGTATGGCCACCCGCGGCTCCATCCCTAAAGTCATGGACATGGCGGGGATCGACATGTTGCCGCCGGAAGCAGGCATTCCGCTGATTCGCCGCGAGCTTACCGCGGGTGAAACGCGCGGCGAGGTTGTGATTGCACAGCGTCTTGGTGTCCTGCTGAATGAATTTGATGAAGACGGCGGACTAGGCGAATCCTCTGAAGAACCGCTGCGGAATATTCCTCGAAAAGGGCCCATGTTGGGCAGGGTCGCATCGATGAGTCTCTATCACGGTTACTCGATCGAGACCACTCTGGATCCTCAAGTTCAGCCGTTCTTGCACGATCACCAGATCGGTGGCACTCCGGTGCTGCCGGGCGTGATGGGAGTCGAGGCGTTCGCCGAAGCGGCTCTATGCCTGCTTCCAGGGTGGCATGTGGCATCAGTCGAAGACATCAGCTTTCTCGTGCCGTTCAAGTTCTACCGCAGCGAGCCGCGGTGTTTACGGATCGAAGCACGGGTTCACCCTCACGGAGGAGACCTAATCGCAGAGTGTCGTTTGATCGGCGAGCGCTCCTTGGCGAGTCAGGCAGAGTCTCAAAGGACAACACATTTCACTGGCCGCGTCCGTCTCTCTAAAGACCCGGTGCAGATCCTGCCCACAAGAGCTTTCCCTGAGCCAGGTGGCAGCTGTGTCGCAGCCGCTGATATTTATCAGATCTATTTCCACGGACCGGCCTACCAGGTTCTCGAAAGAGCATGGTGGGACGGAAAACAGATCGTGGGCTTGTTAGCGAAAGGCCTGCCTCCCAATCATCATCCGTCTGAATTGCCCATTTTTATGGCACCACGGTTGATTGAGTCTTGCTTCCAGACCGCGGGGGTCTGGGAATTGGGCGTTCAAGGCCGAATGGGACTTCCTCAGCATGTCCGTCAAATCTCCCTGTTTAGGTCACCGGATCTGGCTGAGGGCCGCTTGTATGCGGTCGTAAGTCCGGACGTGGTCCAAAAGAGCTTCAGTGCAGAAGTCGTGGATGAGCAAGGAAACTGTTACCTGAGTTTGAACGGCTATCAGACAGTGGCGCTACCTGACTTCGCCGATGCAAACCATCTGAGGAACCTGCAAGCCATTCTTACCGGCGAAGCTGTCGCGGCATAACGGCGCTGCTACAGCCTGCGATAAGGTCACGAGGGCTCTTATGCAGAACGAATTCCACCGTATTGCCATTGTCAACCGCGGCGAAGCTGCCATGCGGTTCATCCATGCGGCTCGCGAGTTTCGCCAAGAGCACAACGTACCCTTGAGAACAATCGCGCTCTTTACCGAACCCGACCGGCAAGCAATGTTCGTCCGCGAAGCAGACGAAGCGGTCGCTCTGGGTGCAGCCCAATTTATCGACCCTGATACGCATCGGCCGACGAGCAGTTACCTCGACTACAGCCGCCTCGCTAAGGCTCTGGTATCGGCACACGCCCAGGCGGTTTGGGTGGGATGGGGCTTTGTTGCTGAGCACGCAGCATTCGCCGACCTTTGCCGGGAGATGGGACTTGTATTCATCGGGCCGCCCGGGGATGTGATGCGCCGGCTGGGCGACAAAATCGCAGCCAAGCGTCTCGCAGAACAAGCAGACATCCCTGTCGTTCCCTGGAGCGGTGGCCCAGTCGACACTCTTGCGGATGCCTGCTCACATGCGGACCACCTCGGATTTCCAGTTTTGATCAAGGCAACAGCAGGTGGAGGCGGCCGTGGAATTCGACTCGTGCATACCGCGGACCAACTATCCAATTCTTTTGAAACTGCGCGTTCCGAAGCGTTCAAAGCCTTCGGGGATCCGACAATTTTCCTGGAGAAGTTAGTGCAAGGTGCCCGGCATGTTGAGGTCCAGATCATTGCCGATCAACATGGGACCACGTGGGCCGTAGGAATTCGAGACTGCACTATTCAGCGCCGACACCAGAAAGTGCTGGAAGAAGCACCTTCGCCGGCCATCTCTCCCGAGGAAGATGAAGAACTCCGAAAGGCTGCCGTTCGATTGAGCACGACAGCGAAATACTGCAACGCCGGCACCGTCGAATTCCTCTGCGAACCCGAGAGCCATCGTTTCTGGTTCATGGAAGTGAATACTCGATTGCAGGTTGAGCATCCGGTCACCGAATGCACCACCGGTCTCGACCTCGTGAAACTGCAGATCCACGTCGCCCAAGGTGGTCGACTCGCAGGTAACTGTCCTCAGAGTATCGGTCATGCGGTGGAAGTGCGGCTAAATGCGGAAGATCCAGAAAACAGTTTCGCTGCAGCTCCGGGCACAATTGAATACTTCCGAGTCGCAACTGGGCCGGGTGTCCGTGTGGACACAGGCGTAGCCGAGGGAGAGAGCATTCCAGCTGAGTTCGATTCGATGATCGCCAAAGTCATAGGTTTTGGTAAAACCCGAAAAGAAGCCTTGTCACGGCTCATTCGGGCACTTCAGGACTGCACGATTGTCATAAAAGGCGGAACAAGTAACAAAGCATTTCTCCTTGAAATGCTGAGTCGCACCGAGGTGCAAGATGGGCAGGTAGACGTGGGATGGCTCGATCGCCTGGCTGCGGGTGGCGATCATCTCACTAGCAAACACGCCGACATAGCACTGCTGTACGCTGCGATCGATGCTTACGAAGCCGATTTTGCCTTGGAGCACGCCCAGTTCTATGCGTCGGCTGCCCGCGGCCGGCCAACAGTCCGCAGTGACATCGGCAGAACCCATGAGCTACGCTACCGCGGTCAGTTGTATTCATTGAGGACCCATCGCCTGGGTCTGCAGGACTACCGGATCGACGTAGATGGAATCCAGATCCCCGCCCACATTCAACGCATGGGCCAATTCGAGAATTGGCTCACGGTTTTCGGACGCCGATTCCATATTGTTTCGGTGGCTCAAGGAGCCAGTGCCAGGGTTGAAGTGGACGGGGTCTCACACCGGGTGGATCGAGACGACGGAGGTATGGTGCACGCCCCCATGCCGGCAGTCGTAGTTTCCATCGCCGTCAAGCCGGGAGACATCGTTGCCGTCGGAGACCGCTTGGCGGTTCTCGAGGCAATGAAGATGGAGACGCAATTGGCGGCACCACTTTCTGGCAGAGTCCGCCAGGTTTTGACTATGCCGAACGTGCAAGTGAATACCGGGGTTCCGCTATTCCAGATCGAAGCCACGAGTGCTGACCGTGTGTCCCCGCTCCGAGATCGCGTGGTCTTCGCGCTTTCGATGACCGAAGAAAAAAAGGTAGGAGCCCCGAGATCCCGGTGCAGTGAGAATCTCAAGCAACTTCGCCAACTTATGCTCGGTTTTGATCACGATCCGACATACTGCACTCGCCAGTTCAGCGCATGGAGCCAGATCTGCCCTGCAAACGGCGAAGAAATAAGGAAGTGCGAAGACGAAATCCTCGACATTTTTGTGGATATTTGTTCCCTTTTCCACCGCGAGCCCGAAGTCCTTCATCGAACGGCCGGGGAAGAGCCCAGCGCTGAGGCATACCTCTTTTCTTACTTGCGAATGACCGAAGCGGGCGGCGAAGCGCTCCCAGCATATTTTGCCGCTGCGCTGCTGCGTGCCTTAGCTCACTATGGTGTGACTGCCTTGGATGGATCACCAAAGTTGAAGGAAAGCCTATTGTGGATCTGCAAATCGAACCAAAGGATGGAGCAGCAGGCAACCTGCATGGTCGACATTCTCGGACGGCGTATGCGTCACGTAAAAGCCGCAGAATCATTCGGCAACGGATCATTTCGCTCGCTCCTGGATCGCATCATTGCGATCACACACGAACTCTATCCGTCCGTCGGCGAACTTGCCCGCGAATTGCGCTATCGCTACTTCGACCAGCCTTCGTTCGAGCGCTCTCGGACTCGCATCTACGAAGAAGCAGAAAGCCATCTTGCTTATCTGGCGGCCAACCCGGATGCAGAAGATCGGCTGGCGAGAATCCAGACGTTGGTGCAATGTCCCCATTTGCTGGCGGGCCTCTTCGCTCGCCATTTCCCAGAGGCTGAGTCGGCCTTGCGTCACACTATGCTCGAAGTGCTCACTAGCAGGTACTACAAGATTCGCAAGCTCCTGAATCCTGGCTCCTCAGTTGCGAACGGATACTGCTACGTCTCGGACGAATACGACTATGAGGGAAAGCGAATTCATGTCTTCGCGATGTACGCTTCATACGACGACCTCTCTGCCGCAGCACGGGCCATCCTTCCTGTGATTGCACAAGTACCTGCTGATCACGACGTTGTGATCGATTTTCATGTTTGCCATTCCGCTAAGCTGGGTGACCCGGATGCTACCGAGCAAGAAGTGCAGTCTGTCCTGAGACAGGTTTCCTTTCCTCGTCCGATTCGGCGCATCGTAGTGTCCGCTGCCGGCCTCAGCCCTGGTCAACGAGTGAGCGGCATGCAATTTTTCACTTATCGCCCTAGCGACAATGGGTTCAAAGAGGAAAAGCTATATCGCGGGTTGCATCCGATGATGGGTAAGAGGTTGCATCTCTGGAGGCTCAGCAACTTCCAGATCGAGCGCCTGCCCTCGGTCGAAGACGTTTATCTCATACACGCCGTAGCCCGCGACAACCCCAAGGATGAGCGACTGTTTGCCGCAGTGGAAGTTCGCGATGTGACTCCGATACGCGATGCATCAGGACGAATTGTGCAGTTACCGCATCTGGAACGAATGTTGATGGAAGCGCTGGCGGCCATCCGCCTGTATCAATCGCGCAGGCGTCCCCAGGAACGCCTGTACTGGAATCGCGTATTTCTTTACGTGTGGCCTCCTCTGGAACTGAAGCAGGGTGAGTTGCATGATATCGTGCGCAAACTCTCGCCGGCTGCTGAAGGCTTAGGGTTGGAGCAGGTCGTAGTGCGTGCCCGCATTCCTAATCCTGCAACAGGTGAATTGCGTGAGATGGTTGTACGTATCTCGAGCCCTATCGGCAGTGGGCTTGTGATCACATTTCGTCCCGCAGATAAGCTTCTTCCGCTCAAAACCCTCACACCCTACGACCAGAAACTCATCCGCGTGCGTCAGCGCGGTATGGTCTATCCGTACGAGATCATCAGGATGCTTACTCCGGCGGAGGAAGACACAAGAGCGGAGTATCCTCCTGGGGATTTCGTGGAGCACGACTTTAACCCCGAGGGTCAACTGGTTCCGGTAGACCGTCCGTATGGGCAGAACCGGGCCAACATCATTGCTGGAGTCATCCGTAACTTCACTCATCGGTACCCAGAAGGGATGACACGGGTTTTGCTGCTAGGTGATCCGAGCCGTGATTTAGGAGCGTTGGCCGAGTCGGAATGCCGTCTCATCATAGCTGCTCTCGATCTAGCCGAGGAAAAAGGCGTCCCTCTGGAATGGTTTCCGATTTCTGCTGGCGCAAAGATTTCGATGGAGAGCGGCGTGGAGAATATGGACTGGATCGCTCGAGTGCTGAAGCGCTTGGTGGAGTTTACACAGGGCGGTGGGGAAGTAAATCTCATCATCAATGGAATCAATGTTGGGGCACAGCCATACTGGAACGCTGAGGCCACGATGCTCATGCACACCAGAGGGATTCTGGTTATGACCCCTAAGGCCGCCATGGTGCTCACTGGTAAACGAGCGCTGGATTACTCGGGCGGTATCTCGGCCGAAGATAATCAAGGGATTGGCGGGTATGACCGCATTATGGGAGTCAATGGCCAGGCGCAGTATTGGGCGCACGATATCAATGAAGCGTGCCATATTTTGTTCCGCCACTACGAACATACATACGTTCTGCCAGGGGAACGGTTCCCGAGGCGGGCTGAGACCAGCGATCCCATCGAGCGCGACGTGCAAAGCTATCCCCACCGCGAGAATGGCGAAGAAGGCTTCGCATGGGTGGGTGAGATTTTGCACGACGAAACAAATCCAGGGCGCAAAAAACCGTTCGACATTCGCAGGGTCATGATGGCGGTGGTCGACCAGGACCACGCGCCGCTCGAGCGCTGGGCAGGCATGCGAGCGGCCGAGACAGCTGTAGTGTGGGATGCCCACTTGGGCGGTTACCCCGTCTGCCTCATCGGCTTTGAGTCGCGCTCCGTGGCGCGCCTGGGATTCGTCCCGGCTGACGGGCCCGATCAGTGGTCCGCTGGAACTCTCTTTCCGCAGTCTTCCAAAAAGGTGGCACGAGCGATTAATGCTGCGAGCAGCAATCGCCCGGTCGTGATCCTTGCAAACTTGTCAGGGTTCGACGGTTCACCTGAGTCGATGCGACGACTGCAACTGGAGTACGGTGCAGAAATTGGCAGGGCCGTTGTCAATTTCAAGGGCCCCATCGTATTTTGTGTTATCTCGCGATACCACGGCGGTGCTTACGTTGTGTTCTCACGTGCTTTGAACAAGCAACTCGAGGTGGCTGCATTGGAGGGAACCTACGCCTCTGTGATAGGAGGTGCTCCTGCGGCTGCGGTAGTATTCGCCGGTGAGGTGGAAGCCAGGACGCGGAAGGATGAACGACTGCAAGCTTTGAACCTGGCGATGCTTCAGGCCGAAGGCGGGGAAAAAGCAAAGTTGCGTGCTCAGTGGAACGAGTTGTTCAAAGTCGTGTATTCCGAAAAGTTAGGGGAAATGGCCAGCGAGTTTGACCGCATACACAGCGTGCATCGTGCGCTCGTTGTGGGTGCCCTGAATTGCATTATTCCGCCCGCGAATCTCCGCCCCTATCTCATTCAAGCGGTGGAGCGTGGAATGAGAAGCGAGGATACGACAAAGCAAAGAGCAGATCTGGAGATGGTAGAAGCAGCGTGAGATTGATTTCAATCGGGGAAACCGGCATGACTGACGTCATGCACGCTTACTGGCTGGAACAGACTGAAGCCAATGTTCCAGGAGAAAATTTCTGGCTAAATGCCGGGGAAATGTCGCGCCTCGCGGGTTTGCGCTTTGCCAAGCGGAGGGCAGACTGGAGACTCGGACGCTGGACAGCGAAACTTTCCTTGGCTTCCTGCCTCAATCTTCCCGTCGATGTTCACTCTCTGCAAGATATAGAGATCCGGGCCGCAGCGTCGGGCGCTCCGGAAGTTTTTCTCTTCGACCAGAGAGCGCCCGTCAGCCTTTCGATCAGTCACCGTGCCGGCAAAGCGTTGTGCGTCGTCGGGCTATCAAGGGCAAGCGTTGGGTGTGACTTGGAACTTGTCGAGTCACGCGATCCGTCGTTTGTTACCGAGTTCTTCACTAAGAATGAACAAAAGCTGGTGGAGCGAGCACCCGCAGACGAACGGCCTGTGCTGGAAACACTCCTGTGGAGCGCGAAAGAGAGCGCACTTAAATCTCTGCGAATGGGGCTTCGATTTGATACTGCTTTTCTAGACGGGAGCCCAGCAGATAGCGCTACACGGCGGCCTAACGGCACGAATCAGGAGGCTGGCTGGTCTCCTCTTTTCCTTCGCCGTACCGACGGCCAGGTTTTCCACGGTTGGTGGCGATGCGCCAATAGTATGGTACGGACTGTAGTCTTCAACCCCTGCGATGATGTAGATTGGAACTAGATTCGATGGAGTGCGAGCAGGCTTCCGAAATCATCATGCTAGACCGCACCTAGCCCGCTGTTATCGGGAAGCCCCGCGTACGGAGCCGTCCCGCGCAGGTGCGATTTGATCCTTTCAGCCTCCTTTTGACTATCGCCACTGAATTCATGCCGTTACAAAGTACTTCTCGGGCGCGGTATTCCCGGCGGTTCTCTCGGTGGTAGATCCAGGGCTGTAGTGCGAATCGACTGCACTATCCTCCACAGTGTTGTCGATTAGTTCCTGAAGAAAGTCGTAGTCTCTTTCTTCCAAGTCCGCTTTCCACTGGACTTCCTCTTCCCAACTCCATGGCCAATCCATGCTGCGATCCATGTTGAGCCTCCTGTGCACCGATTTGTTTGTTTGTGGATGACTCTGCGATGAGGAACAAACTGTTTCGCACAAATAGTCAAACGTCCGCCACAGCGACGCAGTGATCCCGGTCACATTGTTTTCCTGCTTTATTTGGGTGCACCGGTGACGGGCATCACTGCGAACATCCCTTAGTTGTTTGTAGAAATAAGCCGTCCTCATTCCTCATTCCGCATTCGCGGCAAATTTTCTTCAGCCACCCATTCGGAAATCGGAGGTGAGAACCTCACGAGGTGGATATGAAACGTGCAATACGTTTCCTGTCTTGCGGCCTTTTAATTCTCATGTGTCTGCCGGCGTTGGCGCAGCAGACTGACATCAACCGTTACACACTGTTCACTGGGTTCGATTACATGATTAGCCCGGCTCGCAACTTGACTGAGCGCGGGTTCGAAGCCGACTTTGGCGTCACCATGAAACCATGGCTGGCGCTGGGCGGGGATTTCGGAGCCATGGGCGACGGCATCATCAGCGGTGCCGGGACCATCAATGGCAGCGAAACGGTTTACGCTCCTTTGTTCGACCAGTCGGGACTTATACCAGGAGGAGCCAACTCGGTAAATGTGGCGTTCAAGTCAACCACATACACTTTTGCGGCGGGCCCGCAGTTTTACTTGCGTAAGTGGGAGAAGTTCACTCTGTTCGCCCGACCTGGTTTCGGCGGGATTCACGAGAAGGCGGATATTGCATTTCCACCTGCATTGGTACCATTGTTTACGTTTCTGCAGGTTCCGCTTCCCAACGCTCACCAGAGTGACACGCAAGTATTTTTTGGACTCGGTGGCGGGATCGATGTGAATGTGTCGAAGAAGGTGGGCGTGAGGTTCGCCGCCGACTGGGTGAATACCCACCTGTTCTCCAACCTGTTGGTACCGAGGCAGAACTATATCCGTTTCTCTGTAGGCCCGGCGTTTCGGTGGGGCCATTTAAACAAGTAGGCGAACCAGCGAACTAGGAGAGAGCCGCAGTCCCAATCGAGTTCAGGGACAGCGGAATACGCGTCTTTTCTCACAGAGTCAGGAGGGCCCTGACCATGACGCCTGCAACCTTAAACGACATTTTCTTCACCATCGTGGAACGCGGGCAGGATCGTGTCATGCTTGTTCGCGAGGGATCGCAATGGATTCCCATCAGTACGCAGGAGTTTTATCGGAGCGTGGCTGGCATGGCGCGGGCACTGAGGCGATGGGGCCTCAACAAAGGAGAGCGCTTGGCCATTCTGAGCGAAAATCGGCCCGAGTGGACTATCGCGGACTTCGCTGCTCTCTTGTTGGGTGTAGTGGTGGTACCCATCTACTCGACGCTGACAGCTTCGCAGACAGCCTATATTCTCACTGATTCCGGAGCGAAAGTAGTTGTTGTTTCCACGCCACAGCAACTCGACAAGGTCCTCTCCATTAAGGATCAAACGGCCGTCGATCGCGTGGTAGTGATGGATCCTGTCAACTCCGCTCATGCGGAACCAATGCAGCGCCTGATGCGCGAAGGCCCATCTGACCGCGATCCAGAACTGGAAGCGCGCGCGCGCGCGATTTCCGCGGATGACCTGGCCTCCATCATTTACACCTCAGGAACCACTGGAACCTCGAAAGGTGTTCAACTGAGTCACGGCAACTTGACTTCCAATGTGCTGAACTCGCTCAGGGGTTTTGATATTGGCCCGGAAGAGATCAGTGTCTCTTTCCTGCCGTTGTCGCATGTAACGGCGCGCCATGCAGATCTCGCGCTGCTCCACCGGGGTGTGACGCTCGCCTACTGTCCGTTCTTCGAGCAACTCCCTCAGACCCTGCTCGAGGTACTGCCGACCATTTTCATCGCGGTGCCGCGAGTTTACGAAAAGATCCACAGCCAGGTTGAACAAAAAGCCAACCGATTTCCAAAGCGCGCCATTTATCGCTGGGCGCTCTCTGTAGGCCTTGCCCATGGTCCGGAGATTCTGGCGGGGAAGAGGCCGAAGGCACTCCGTTGGAAACTGGCGGAGAAATTGGTTTATTCGCAGGTGCGTGCTCGCATGGGCGGCAGAGTCGGAGTCTTCGTTTCAGGAGGAGCACCTCTGGGCAAAGAGCTGGCGTCTTGGTACGCCAGCATAGGTATTCGGATCCACGAAGGCTACGGACTGACCGAGACCTCACCGGTAATTGCCATCAATACGCCGCGCGCTCACAAGATTGGTACGGTGGGGCGTCCGTTGGCGAACGTCGAAGTGCGGATCGCGCAGGATTCGGAGATTCTCGTACGTGGTCCATCTGTTTTCCGTGGCTACTGGAACCGCCCGGAAGAAACCGAAAACGCATTTATGGATGGATGGTTCAAAACCGGAGATATCGGTGATCTGGACGAGGATGGCTTTTTGTCTGTCACCGATCGCAAGAAGGATCTGCTGAAGACATCGGGCGGGAAATTTATCGCGCCACAGCCCATCGAGAATTCCATCAAGGTAAATTCACTGATAGGGACTGCAGTGGTGTTAGGAGACCGGCGCAAGTTCGCGTCGGTTATTATTTCCCCCCATTTTCCACTTCTCGAGGAGTGGGCACGGGCCAATGATATATCGTTTTCTTCGCGCCAGGATCTAATTGCTGATCCCAAAGTCAGGGCCCTATACGAAGGAATCGTCGCTGAGGTCAACCGTAGTCTGGCACGCTACGAAACTTTGAAGAAGGTTCTTCTTGTGCCAGATGAATTTACGGCAAATGACGGCACACTGACGCCGACCTTCAAACTGCGCCGCAAAGCCGTTGAAGAGCGCTATCGCAAGGAGATCGATGAATTGTACGCGGAAGGTGAAGAAGTTTCCTCCTTCGCATAACATGCGGTTGCTTTCAAAGCGGAAAGGGCAATTTGTGTCGCCGGGCGAGTGTGGCTACGGTGAAAGAACAAGTTCTTCTGCTTTTCGGATCGCCTTCTCGTGAAGTTCCCAGGAACGGATAGCTTTTCGACATCCTTCGCGCGCGAGCGCGGTGCTGAGTTGTTTCTCTGCGCTGTCGAAAGTCTCCTCCGCATCCATTCTCGCGTGGTGCGCTGCGTCGTCTGCTTCTTTGACTTTTTTAGCGCTAAGACTGGCCTGACCATTTGCCGGCGAGTAATTGTTTCTGCCACGGGCCGGGCCGCTTCCAGACGATTGCTGAATCAGCAGTTCGTAAGCGGTTCTGAGGTCGTCAGACCAATGATCCTTCACTGCCTGGTTCAATTGATCAAGGGCAGCATTGGCTTGGTCGGCAGCCTTTCGCACTGTTTTCTTTTCGCGGAGCCATTTCATCACCGACCAAGCTACTGCTTCGTTCATCAAGGCTTTAGCAGTCTCAACAGCAGGAATCTTTTCCATCGTGCCCTCCGGACGAAAAACGATGAAACGCCAGGCAGAACTGCGAGTCCTATATGAGTAATATTGCTTTCGGGCCGGCTTGATCTAGAGTGACTGCAATCACATCTGACGTTGATGCGACGCACAACCCCAAACACATCAGTTGACTGCGAACCCAGTGAATACTATAGTGATAGCGAATGCTGCAGTGCAGCAAAAGTGGAGATAATCATGCCAACCTATACCAAGCTTCATGATGAACATTCGCCACTGGCGATTCTGACCGAACTCGCCGTCGAGGGCACATCAAGTCTTGTGGAAGCGCAACGAGCTCTTCTCAACCTTGCGCAGGAGGAAAATGACATCATCCTTAATGGTGTCAAGGAACGGATCGGTGGCTTCATGCCGGCAGTTGCGATGACGGACCTCGTCCGGCGTAGCCTGGACACTCTCCTCGGCATGCAGCAAGAGCTGCTGACTACGACCAGCAAGCAGACACTTGAATGGCTGCAGTCGGAGAAAAGCGGCAAAGCAAAGCATGCGAGTCATTTGGTCTCGGCTGCCCGCGAAGGCGTGGAGACATTCACCCGCGCACAGAGGAAGTTTTTGGAAGTAGTGGCGCAAGAGGCCGAGAAGGCCACAACGGCCACGAAAGAACACGAGAGCAAGACCTTTAAAAAAACCGAACTGGCGCACTTGGCGCGCGAAGCCGGAAGTGCATTCATTGAAGCGCAGAAGCGACTGCTCGATGTTCTTGGTCAGCAAATGAACGTCAATCTCGATGCGGCGACTCGCGCAATGGAAATGATGTCGCCGGCCAGGTTAGTTCCAGTCGCAAACCGGACGGGCGAGAGTGTGAGGGATTTCGTGAATGCGGAAACGTCGCTGATTGGGTCGCTGACGAAGCCCAAGAAGGTCGGGGCCCGGGCGAAGCCGAGACAGGCCCGTGCGGTTCGGCATCACGAGACTGTGCCCGCCTAAATTGCGCTCATTTTGAGGATAACGTCGGACTGCATATTACGTCTCCGCCCGTGCAGTAGCGGCCGAGGGCGCTGGCCTCAGTGTCAGAAGACGATTCAGCAACGCCTGCTCCCACTGCACCCACAAGCGGCCTGTATAGAGCAGTGCACTGCACTGTAACGTGAGCCAGTCCCGTGTCCTAAGCGGCGAGCGGAACGCGGATCGATTCGAGAGCCAATGCTGGGCGACTTGACGCGCGAGGGTAAAACTCATCCCGATGTCGGAGCCGACAATGTCGCTCAGTATACCTTCCAGCGTAAACATCACTTTGGACAGCATGACTAAGGAACTGGGGAACTTGACGCCCCTGATGGCTACACGCTCCAGAAGTCGCATCGCGTCCGCGCCGCTGGGAAGACGCGAAGCCGGTAATTCATCGAGAAATTCAGCTACCAGCTCACGAACCATCCGGCCACGCCGCGAAGTCATCGTTAGGTGATGTTGGCTGAGCCCAGCAATCTCATTGAAAGTGCTTACGGGATCGCGCAAGCTGACCATCAGAAACAGGAGTGCCAGATGCCGTCGTTGCTCGCGATCTAGTCGTTCCCGGAGTGCCCAGTCGATGATGGTAAGTTCACGAGTGCGATTGTTGTAGAGCAGATTGCCGGCGTGCGGATCGCCATGGAAAACGGCATCAGACGTTGCTGCAAACAGGGGGACAGCGATCAACGCCTCCACCAGTTGCTCGGCTAATCTTTGCCGGCCTGAGAACGACAAACGCGCCGCAGCACTCGTCACTTTGGTTCCCATTTCCTCCGTCAGCGCTGTGATCGTTGGTGTGCACAAAGGCTTGATCACGTGCGGCACACGGACACCGGGGATGCTCCGATAGAGAGTCCGCGCCTCAAGCAGCGTCTTCTGTTCGCGAATAAAGTCGACCTCGTGACGAAGTAAGCGCTGAACCTTCCGAAACGTGTCGGGAATGAGATCGGCCTCAAATCCATAGTTGTGGTGCTGGTTTCCGAAGTACTCTGCCAACCCTTGGAGATAATTCATGTCTTCGGCGAAGTACTCGGGGATGTGGGGTTTTAGGACTTTGAAAACGCCACGCTCGCGCCGCCCGTTCTCCGGGTTTCTCCAGGTGAAGCGGACAACCGCGCTCACACTGGCTTCAGAGAGAATCCTCGGAGCAATTTTCACCTCGAAGGTCTTCAGGTGCGGCGCAAGTCCTTCCTCGATGACAGTGCGCATGTCTTCCGCTTTCACGTCGCGAATTCCGTTTTCCAGCTTAGCGAGGGCGGCCCGCAAGGCAGGACGGAGATGCTGGTTTCGCGCGATGACTTGACCCAATTTCTGCAGCCCTGGAACCTTGGCAATGAGCCGCAGCAACCGCACTTCGGCTGGCGTCTCAATCGGAAGCTCAATCTGCTCAAGAAGCTTAGGAGCGAGGCGTCCGGAAGACAAATGTGCTACTACATACATCATGGCCTCTCGAACCGGAAGACGCCATTTCAGGTACGACTCTGGCACGAGTGCTTCTACGGGTACGATCTCATCGACGATCCATCGTGCCATTGCGTCGCGCAGAGACCGCCCAACTGGAGTGCGCAGTGCAGCCTCAATGGCACTGACTCTTTCCGCCGTCGAGCCTTTGGGCAGGAAATTCTGCAGGGCTGCGCGCAACTGATCGGGTGCGAGCTGGCCAAAGCCCGCTACAATTGCGGACGCATCCAGCATGGTGGGGACCTACCGTTTCACACACTATCACCTTACGCTTCAGGATTCGCAGTGACTGCCATCACCATAGCGCCAGAGATTCTATGAGATAGTTTCCTTGTCTCGGGCAAGAGAAAATCAGTGGCTACCCTCAACGAAGTGTTCTCGAAGTTGTCAGTCCGGCGCCGATATGAAGTTTGGTTTCTGCGTTTTGGACTGGCGGATGGCAGCGGAGCGTGGTGGTTCCGATATCTCTTGATGAATCCCGGACGATCCGGTTGCGAGGCGGATCCGCAAGCAAAGCCGGTTCAAGTGTGGGCTACGTGGTTCCCGGCGAGCGAGAAGCCGCGGAGCTTTATTCAGGGATTTTCCCTTGACGGACTCAGTCTGAGTGCCCAAGGCAAGTCTCCCTTTCAGTTTCAGGTTGGCGATAATGCGATCAACGAGGACTCCTGCCGGGGCGCTTTGAATGTTAACGGACACCATATCACGTGGAACCTTCACTATCGCTCCACGTTTCGCACGACTCTCAGCAGCAAGGGTTGGATTGGTTTCTCTCGGACGCCACATTCCGATGCTCTCTTTTCCGGGGAGGTTACACTTGACGGCCGAAGCTTCGGCGGTGACCCACTGGGATTCGGAGTGCAGGGACACAACTGCGGATACCGCCATCGCAACTTCTGGACTTGGGCTCATGCATATTTTCCTCGAGCCAGCAAACCGGCCACTACTTTGGAAGCGTTGACTTACGAGATGCCATTCGGCTTGGTCTTTCGCAAAGGCGTACTCTGGCACGATGGTCAGCAGTACGTTTTCCGGGACGTGAAGGAAACGTTGGATCGTGAAACCATGCAGTGGGATCTTTTTTGCGCACTACGACGCGGGATGAAAATTCGGGCCCAGATCGACGGCCGCGGAAACAGCGTGCATCGTCTTCCTTATATAAAGACAAACTGCTCCGGTACATTCCAGGTGGCGAACAACAGCTTCGCATCGGCGTCTATTTTGCTGGAGGCTGAAGGCCAACCGGCGGAAAGGCTGGAAGCTCCCGGCGGCGCTGTGTTGGAGGTTGTGGGCTGAAACTATTTCCGCGCATGGGCGGCAGCGAGCCGTTCAGCGACGACTGCGTAGGCTGCCGGGTTGAATGCCATTCCGATATGAGTCCCCGGAACTTCCACGTCCACCTCGGGATCCATGGTCATACAGTAACGCCAGTCCACGAGGCCGTCGTGGCGCGTATAGATGGCGGTTTCGACCATCGAAGCTGGAACCCTCTGTCGAAGGGAGTTCAGGAAATTGCAGGTGCATTGTCCCGTGTAACAATCAGGCAGGACCCCGCGGCCATGTTCGTCCAGGATCCGGAGTCTTACCGCCTCGGCCGCAGTGAGAACAGCTCGATTTGCCACCGTGCCCCGGATGGGGGCAGCCAGAGTGGTCACGGAAGCCACGTCTCTCGGCCGCTGGCCTGCCAGAGAACGGGCGATCACTCCCCCGAGGCTATGGCCGATTAAATGGGCTTTGCCTCCGGTTTCAGCCCGCGCCCGGTCGAGTGTCTGGTTGAGTCGTCGCTGTATCAGCAGGTTCGGACATTCCGCATTAATCCCAATGCCGGAAAAGTAAGGCCGATATCCGATACGCCGGAGCCACGCGTGCAGTTCTGTAAGGTAAACATCTGTGCCAAGGAAACCGGGAATTAGGATCACCGCCGACCCGTCGCCCCGCGGAACCCCTAGTCCGTAATAGACGGGAGTTGCGTGCAGGATGAGGATTTCGGCTCCAAATAACGCTTCGGTCCAGAGAGAGGTCTTGGCTTCCAGATAGCGATGGGGAGGGAATTTGGGTGTTTTGCCCGTCGTGGGGCGTTTTGCTGCTTTTCTGGATTTGCGCTGCAAGGTGGCCCCGGGCTCCCCAGCCTGCGTCAAGTACGTGGCAGGCGAAATGCTGCATCGCAATATTATTACCGCCGGTGTTCTTTTTCAATCGAAGAAATCTTTCGTCATGTAAGCCCCCTTGGAACGAAGGGTTAGCGTTTTTTAGGAGACCGGCGCTTTTCGCGTGCCGGGTGTGCCAACTGTGCCTCTAGTTCCTCAATTCGTCTGCGCAAAACCTGAACTTCCGAGTCTTGACCGGTTCGCTGGGGCACGGGTGAAGTCGCGCTCAAAAACCGTTTCATCATGTCCACCGGGGAAAGTATGGCGGACTGCACTTCGCTTAGCCTGTTCTGCACGGCGTTTTGCAACTTTTCGTAGGTGTCAAAAGCGGACTTCAGGTACCACATGAGGAATTCTTGTCGCATCTCGTCGGAGGCGACGATCAACTGGCGCAAGAGTTCCAGCGGCAATCCCGTGGGTTTGCCTTTTGCATCTTCCGTGATGATTTGAGTCAGAGTCACACGAGTCAAGTCGCGGCCGGACTTAGCGTCGACGACCCTGACATCCTTGCCCGCGCGAACCATTGCCGCCAGATCATCCAAGTTCACGTAGCGGCTGCCGGCAGTGTCGTAAAGACGTCGGTTTCCGTACTTCTTAATGAGAACGGCAGATGGCTTCATAGGCTCAACCCATGTTGCTTTGCACAAAAGTGCCAAGAACATCTTGACATAAGTGCATGCGACTCGTATAGTTTGGGTGATGCTGCAATGCAGCAATTGGAGGTAGTTTATGGTAGCGGCAAAGCACGAACCCGCCCGCGCCCATCCGAAGGAGTCATCCGTATTTTCTCTACTTTCTGGCTGGGCACAGCAAGGCGCGCAGACCTTGTTCGCGACGCAGCGGATCCTCATCGATCTGGCCATGCGGCAGAATGCGACCGTCATGCACGCTATAAGACAGCAACTATCGGATTCTCAGCACTCGCCGACCGCGATTCTCAGCGAACTTGCCGGTGAGGGCATGACCAACTTCCTGGAAGGACAGAAGGTGCTTCTGAATTTGGGCAAAGAGCAGAACAGACTGGTGATGACGGGCCTAAAAGAAAGGGTGGGAGACAGCCCGCGCCGCCAAGCACTGGTCGATCTGCTGCGCCGCAGCGTGGATAGTTTTATCGCAATGCAGGAAGAATTCCTGAAGACTGCCGACAAGCAGACTCATACATGGGTAGATGCGGCTAAAGCTGGCAAGCCCTATCAACCGGAGCAATTCATCGACCTCGCTCGCGAGAGTATGGAAAGCTTCGTTGAGGCTCAGAAGCAGTTCCTCGACGTCATCTCCGAGGAGACAGCCAGAGCGACGGGCGTCAAACACGCCAACGTCAGTGGCAAGAAGATCAAGCCGACCGAGTTGTCGGAACTTGCGCGTAAGTCAACCGACGCTTTCATCGAGGCGCAAAAACGGTTGGTTGAAGTGGCTGGCCGGCAGCTGAATGCCAACGTGAAAACGACAGGCAAGGCGATAGAATTGCTTCAACCATTCCCGTTTCTTCCATTGAACGATCTCACGCGGGAGGTCGTTAAGAGCTACGTCGATGCCCAGAAGGCCTTGATGGACGTGATGATCAAACACCCGAATGGAGCCAAGACGTCGGAAAGGGCGCGACGTCCCGCTCGGAGACCGGCGAGGAGAGCGAAAGCGAAAGAAGAGATGGCCGTCGCCTGACGGCATTGAAGCGACTTGTGTCCTCCCTGAGCCAGCAGGAGCTTCCGCGAGGGTCTGCCGCGTGGTAGGGCAGATGCATACGCCAACGTGGCGACGTACCTAGCCACGTTGGCAATCCTTATTGCGTCTAACGCGCGAAATGAATCTGAGAAATAATTTTCCGCGCTGAATCACACACCTGAGGGAGACCGAATATGGCTACGCTGACTGCAGTACCCGCCGCAAAGATTCCCGGCGGCAGCTTCCTCATCGAGGAGCGAAAGCCAGAGGATGTTTTCACTCCAGAAGATTTCACCGACCAGCATCAGCTCATTGCACAGACTGCAGAAGAATTCGCCAACAAAGAAATCGTGCCCAATATCGAGAAGATGGAGCACAAGGAATTTTCCGTCAACCGGGAACTGCTGAAGAAGGCAGGGGAACTCGGGTTGAGCGGCGTGGATGTTCCTGAAGCATACGGCGGCATGCAGATGGATAAAGTCACTTCCGCCATCATCGCCGACCGGGTGGCGAAGTACGGTGGCTTCAGCACTACCTGGGGTGCCCATACATGTATTGGCACTCTTCCAATCGTTTACTTCGGTACGGAAGAACAGAAAAAGAAGTATCTCCCCGGACTGGCCAGTGGCGAAGTGGTCGGGGCCTACGCGCTCTCGGAATCTTCGTCTGGTTCCGATGCGCTGAACTGCCGAACCCGGGCTGTGCTTTCCGCGGATGGCAAGCATTACATTCTTAACGGCGAAAAGATGTGGATCACCAACGCGGGTTTCGCTGACCTGTTCATCGTTTTCGCAAAGGTGGATGGTGAGAAGTTCACAGCCTTCATCGTGGAACGCGGCTTCCCGGGGTTTTCGGTAGGTGCGGAAGAACACAAGATGGGAATCCGAGGATCTTCAACCTGTCCACTGATTCTCAGCGATTGCCGAGTTCCGGTCGAAAATGTCTTGGGCGAGATCGGCAAAGGACACCACATTGCTTTTAACGTCCTGAATGTCGGACGGTTCAAGCTGGGAGCCGCCTGTATTGGCTCGGCCCGCAATTGTATCGAGAGCGCCATTGCATATGCCAAGCAGCGGAAAGCGTTCGGAAAGGTGATCGCCGATTTCGGTCTCATTCGCGAGAAACTGGCGAATATTGCGGCCGGAATTTTCACGGGTGAAGCCATGGCCTACCGGACGGTTGGCATGATGGATGCGGCCATCGCACAACTTGGAGCGGGACACGACGATATGGCGCCCGTCCGCAAGGTGATCGACGAGTACGCAGTTGAGTGCTCGATTCTCAAGGTCTGGGGCTCGGAATTCATAAGCTTCGTTGTCGACGAAGTTGTGCAGATCTACGGCGGCTATGGATTTGTCGAGGAATATCCTGCCGAGAGGAATTATCGGGATGTTCGTGTGAACCGGATTTTTGAAGGCACAAACGAAATCAACCGGCTGGTGATTACCGGGTTTCTGCTGAAGCGAGCTATTTCGGGGCAGCTTCCCTTAATGTCTGCAATCAAGAAACTGATGGACGCAGTCGTATCTGGAACTGCCGAGGAGGCCGGCGAAGGACCGCTTGTAGAGGAGCGGACGTTGGTTGCGAGAGCCAAGAAGATCGGTCTTTTCGCTGCCGGTATTGCCACGCAAAAATACATGCAAGCGATTCAGGAAGAACAGGAGATCATGGGCGCGATTGCAAACATGGTCATTGAAACTTACGCGATGGAATCGGTCGTGCTGCGCGCGTACAAACTGATCATGCGGAATGGTGAGGCATCTTCAGCGTTGGCCACCGCGATGGCGCGGGTCTATTTGGCGGGAGCCATGGAGAAGGTCGAAAGCGCGGCCAAAATGGTGATTGCCAACTGCGCCGAAGGAGACATGCTGCGTTCACAACTGGCAGTTCTGCGCCGGCTCTGTAAGTACGATCCGTTGAATGTGATATCCCTGCGACGAATGATCGCACAGAAAGTCATTGAGACGGGCAAGTACCGGACCGCATAGCGGTTGCTGAAAGTCCTATTTGCGGCGGGTGGAACCAGGAACTCCACTCGCCGACCTTTTGGCGCGCATGACACCGTTGTTATCGCTACCGTCATTAGAAGAGTAGAGAAAATCCTCTATCTCTTCGATTCGCTCGTCGGCGTCGCGATAGCCAATCTCGATGAGATCCCGAGTGTACTTCGAGGTGAAAAGCAGGTAGCTCATCAAGTCCGCGCAAGAGTCCGCATCACGTCCCAGGCTGCGGACAAAGTACTTGATCAAATAGGGCATTTCTTTCTGATGGTGAGCGGCCAACTCCGACAGACTTTCGGAGGGCGTAATGACAAATGTCGAGAGTGGTCGGATCCGCTCGTTCTCGTCAACGTCGGGCTGCACGATGTGGCCCAGTTCCAGCAACCGATTCAGACGCTGCAGATGTTCGACGTCGGTCGCGATATGGTCAAGAAACATGGCGTCAAAAAGGACACCCATTACCTGCGATAGTGACGGATTGCGCCCGTTCGTGTCGGTCTGGACCCGCTCCCTACGCTCACCACGGACTCCGATCGCAAAAACCTTTTCTGCTCCAAGTCGAATGACCGGACTGAGGGGCTGTTGCAGCCGTACGCAACCATCGCCGAAGAACGCGGGGCCGCGTGAGGTATTGAGTCGCACAGGTTGAAATATCAACGGTATCGCAGCGGACGCACAGACATGATCCACCGTGATTTTGGTCGCAGCCGTCACCAACCGAAGGCGCTTCCAGACTGGATGCCCCTTGGCTCCCTGTATGAACAGGTAACTTTCCCCCGAGTTGTAGTTGGTCGCGGAAATTGCGAGAGCATAAAGGCTGCCACGCTTGATGCTGTTTTGGATGCGATCGCAGTCGAGATGCCGACTCAGGAAGCTCCTCAACGGACTCGCATCCAACAACGATCGTGCGTTGCCGCCGCCGAAGATTCCTCCGAAGGAAAGATCGAGGATCCACGTCACAGAGTTGTGTGCCTGCCAAGCGAGGTCGCAGTGGAAGACATCGGTAGGCCGGAGACCAGCCCACAAATTGGCGAGCGTCTTGGTCGTTGCAGCAAAGTCATCAGCGCCAACGGCAAGCGCAGCGCCATTCACGGCTCCGGCAGATGCCCCGCCGATCAGGGGAAATGGATTGCCACGTTGCTGAACACGGGGTATCTCACCAATACGTTTCAAAACCCCCGCTTGATACGCGCCTCTAGCACCACCCCCGGTAATCACCAGCCCGATTGCGCTCCCCATCCGCTCCTCCCAGGTTCTATTCGTTCACTCTTGCATTCGACCTCAGGATTCAGCAGTGATGTGCTTATTAGAACTCTCGCGCCTCGTGTTGACTGTGACTTTGCTCACGGCATTAGCCCGGGGAAGAAAGGAGGATTGTAGGGATCAGTCTCCCACTTGACGGCGCCTCATCGATTTAGCGGCGGCAGATTCGTAAGCCCAGTGCGACGCCGAGAGGTTGTTTTGTGCCTGCGGACTTCTTATGAAAAGCGATCCCCAATTCGATTTCGATTTTATTGTCATCGGATCCGGTTTCGGAGGCAGCGTTTCCGCGCTGCGATTGGTAGAAAAAGGTTATCGCGTTGCCGTCATTGAGATGGGACGGCGATGGGCACCCCTTTCTTTTCCTCTCTCCGGCTGGTCAATTCATCGCTGGTTCTGGCGGCCGAAGCTCGGCCTGCGCGGATTTTTCAACATGCGTTTTTTTCGCCATGCCACCATCTTCCACGGCTGCGCCGTCGGAGGCGGGTCCATCACCTATGCAGGTACGCTTCTTTCTCCACCAGACAAAGTCTGGGAAGCAGGATCGTGGACTGGTTTGGCGGATTGGAAGGCAGAGATGCCTCAACATTACCAGACCGCCACCCGTATGCTCGGGGTTACACAGAATGGAATCCTCGGTCCCGCGGATCATCTTCTGAGAAAAGCAGCAGAAGCCGCCGGCTTCAGCAACACTTTCTATAACACGCGTGTCGGCATCTTCCAGGCCAGGGACGGAGAATCTGCCAATCAGACTTTCCCGGATCCGTTCTTCGGGGGTGCGGGGCCGCCGCGAACCACTTGCATTGCTTGTGGCGGTTGCATGATGGGTTGCCGTTACGGTGCGAAAAATACCCTGGATCTCAACTACTTGTACTTAGCGGAAGAACGCGGAGCAACAGTCTTCCCGGAAACCAAGGTGGTGGACGTTAAACCGCTCGCCGGCTGGCAAGACGGCGGAGCAGGGTACGTGGTGAGCACGGTAAAGTCGACATCGTGGATTCGGCGTGAATCCCGAAAGTTCACCGGTAGGGGCGTGGTGTTCGCGGCGTCATCCCTCGGCACCATGGAACTCCTGTTCCGTCTCAAGGAAAACAGATCGTTGCCGGAAATCAGTGGGTGTTTGGGGAAACATGTGCGCACGAATTCTGAATCGATCATTGGGGCGCGTGTACCCGGTTGTGCCGAGGACTTGTCACAAGGCATCGCCATTGGGTCAGGAATTTACATCGACGAACATACCCATATTGAAGCCGTGCGCTATCCCAATGGTGCCGACCTTCTTGGTCTTCTCACCACGTTCCTGACCGATGGCCGGCCCGGACCGCAGCGAATCGGGTTGTGGATCAAGAATGGGATTAGCTCTCTGCTGCGCCATCCGGTTAAAACTCTTCGTCTAGTCTCTCCGTTCCGCTGGGCGCGAGAGGCCACGATTCTTCTTTGCATGCAGGCATTGGAAGGGCATATCGAGATGCGCTGGGAGCGTCCCTGGTTCTGGCCCTTCAGCAGGATGCTGGTCAGCCGCGGCGATAAGGTACAAACCTACATTCCAAAGGCCAATGAATTTGCGCGCAGATTCGCCCAAATCGCCGGGGGCACCGCTATGAGTATGCTTCCAGAAATCCTGTTCGACATTCCGGGAACGGCGCACTGTATCGGGGGATGCGTGATCGCTGGCTCGCCCGACAGAGGAGTTGTGGATGACCATCAGCGTGTCTTCGGCTACCGCAACATGTACATTTGCGACGGATCGGTGCTGGCTGCAAATCTCGGGGTTAACCCCAGCCTCACTATCACGGCTCTAGCAGAGCGAGCGATGAGTTTTGTTCGGAGCGCGGCCACAACCGATTGGAACGATGTAGCACTCGCGGCCAAGCCGCATAGTATCGGCCATGAATTATTGCTGTGATGGCCTACGCCGCCCGACGCGGCTCAAGATACGTCGAACCTTTTTTGGAGAAATGGAGAGACGAGTCGCCACACGTGAAATCTTGCGGCCCTCCCGTTCCCAAACCTTAGGAATGATCAACTCGGCAAATTCTTCTGTGATCTGCTGAAAGGTCTTATCTCCAACCGAGCCTTGAGACCACGCCCGCAGAGTAGGGTTGACGCTCCCGGCGCGCAGAACACGGGTCTTCAGCGTTTGCAGATCGTCCCATGCACCCTCTGCATGGACACCTTTCGACAGGGTGACAGCCTGGTCATAGCAAAGTCGCGCTGAATCCAGGTCATTAAAAAATCGATTGCTGTAGGTCAGCCCCTGCCAGATATGGGCGTAGGCCAAAAGACGACGGTTCTCGGTCTGCTTTGCCAGTTCGATCGCTTCCTGAGCGAAGTCCTGGGCGAGACGTGCGTGACGGCCAGGCTCGGAGTTCTCTCCGATACCCTCCTCGACGCGGACGTTTTCGCTCATGCACCGCAACAGCCGGCTTCTGGCCATAAGGATGCGGTCGTGCCTAGCCTCCGCCAAGTGAAAAGACATTTCCGCCTCCTTCTCCGCGTCATCCAGGTCGCCGTTATCCAAGTGGAGATATCCGTAGTTCAAGTGCACGCTGCCCAGTCCATGATGATTCCCGTACTTCTCATAGATCGTCTCCGCCTCACTCAATTCCGCCAGCGCCTCCTGGCGTAGTTGCTCGAAACGACCGCGATAGGATGGCCTCCCCTTGCCGTTTGCGGCAGCACCCCGGGCAGCAGCCTTTCTGCGTCGAGCGGCTTCCGCGTCGATCTTGCGCCGCAACTGGAGAGCAATGAGCCGTTTGACGTACGCCATATTGTTCAATGAGCGCGCGACATTGCGATGCTGCGGATCTAATTTGCGGTACAGATCGATTGCTGCGCTGAAGCTGTCAATTGCGTGCTGATATCTTCCCTGGCGGCGGGCGATTCGGCCGTAAGAAGAGTGAATGTTTCCTAGAGTAAGATAGTCGTCCGTCTTGCGCAGAATGGCTTCCGCGGTCTGCAGAATCTCGATAGCTTCTTTGGCGTTGCCTTTCTGGAAGAGCAGCCAGCTTTCAAGCACCCGCATCACGGCACCCATTGGCGGGTGGCCAAGCCTCAGGGCCAGATCTCGGCCTTTCACAGCAAAGGCGAGGGCTTGATCGTATTCGCCTTTCATGCGGAGACAGCGGCTCTTCCAGAAATTGGCGATGGACAGAAGTTCCTGGTCGTCAGTTTCTTGTTCGAGACTGAGGACAAATTCGAAGTTGCGAATGGCCTCATCGGTAGATTCCTCTGCCATGGCCACCATGCCTTCTGCCATGCGCATATGCAGATAGTCATGTAGGGGCAGACGAGCCCGTATATCCCGCGAGAACCGAGCAACGATCCCCTTGACCAGACTCGGACGATGAAATCCGACGTCCACCCACTGGGCTAGGTAGCCTGCGAAAAGAGCGGCATTCTTACATACAGGGTCGAAGGAAGACAATAAAGGACAATGCTCTTCCAGTCGCGAGAAGCCGTGCGCCACGCGCCGGCACACCAAATCTTCTTTCAACTGCGCGAGAAACTCATCCGAGATCTCGGCGGCTTGGGGGATCATCTTCCACCCAGGGCTATCGCTAATCCCTAATCGATATAATCATAAGCCTCCAGCGTCAGGAATTCTGCGAAATCGGTACTCGTCATCATCCGCCGGAAAATGTCTGCCGCCTCTGTAATGCGATCGCCCTTCAATTTGTTTTTCTGTTCGGCAATGATCTGGTGAACCATTTCGCCTGTTATTGGACGGCCATCACTGAGCCGAGCACTGTGTTTCACCCACTGCCATACCTGAGAGCGGCAGATCTCTGCCGTGGCGGCATCTTCCATGAGGTTATAGATGGGAACACAGCCGGAGCCGCGGAGCCACGACTCCAGATACTGCAGTCCGACGTCGATGTTCCACCGCAAACCCTCTTCAGTGATCTGGCCCTCGGTGACGGTAAGGAGATCCTTTGCTTTCAGGTGCAGATCCTCACGCCGGCGATTGATTTGGTTAGGCGTCTTCATGTGCGTGTCAAAGACTTCTTTCGCAATCGGTACGAGTCCCGGATGGGCGACCCAGGTGCCATCGTGTCCGGCATTCACTTCACGAAGCTTGTCCTGGCGCACCTTCTCCAGTGCTTTTTCGTTGGCAGCGGGATCACTCTTGATTGGAATCTGAGCAGCCATCCCTCCCATGGCATGAATGCCGCGGCGGTGGCAGGTCTGAATCAACAGCTCGACGTACGACTTCAGAAAATGTTTCTCCATCGTTACGATCGATCGGTCGGGCAACACGAAATCCGGACGGTTCCGGAATTTCTTGATGAAGCTGAAGATGTAGTCCCAGCGGCCGCAATTCAGTCCGGCAGAGTGCCACCGCAGTTCGTGCAGGATCTCATCCATCTCAAAGGCCGCCAGGATCGTTTCAATCAGCACCGTGGCGCGGATCGTCCCACGCAGAAGACCGAGTTCGTCTTGGGCAAAACAGAACACATCGTTCCACAGGCGTGCCTCCAGATGACCTTCCATCTTGGGCAAATAGAAGTACGGTCCGGTTCCTTTATCTAGCAGCCGGTGCGCGTTGTGGAAGAAGTAAAGTCCGAAGTCGAAGAGCGACGCGGAAATCGGCTTCCCGTCTACGAGAAAGTGTTTTTCCTCCAGATGCCAGCCCCGCGGTCGAACCAGCAACGTCGCCACCCGAGGATTCAATTCGTAGCGCTTGCCCTCGGGACTTACGAAGCTAATGGTGCCATCGACTGCGTCGCGGAGATTAGCCTGGCCCTCAAGATTGTTGGTCCACGTAGGTGAATTGGAATCTTCAAAGTCCGCCATGAACACACTGGCGCCAGAGTTCAGAGCATTGATGATCATCTTGCGATCGACTGGCCCGGTGATCTCCACGCGACGGTCCAGTAAGTCGTGCGGGATAGGCGCGACCATCCACTCGCTTTCCCTAATATCGGCGGTCTCGGGAACGAAATCGGGCATTACGCCTGCATCAATCTTCTTCTGGCGAATCTGTCGGCGCTGCAAGAGTTCGCGGCGGCGCGATTCGAACTCGCGTGCCAGTTTTGTCAGGAAGCGGCATGCCTCCGGTGTGAGAATCTGAGTTTCAACTTCATTGCGAGTAGCGAGGGTAGCCATGTACGTCATGGTATCGTTCTTCAGGAAACCTGAAACGCCCGCTAGGACAAAACGGGCGACCCGGCCAAAACGGACAACGCTGTTTGTGGTACCTCGCGAAGTCGGTTCTACTGCAGAGTAACGGCACGAACCGCCGAGGAGAATGCAGACATGCGCAATGCGAACACAATGGAGCAATCATGGAGTAAGGATCCCCGCTGGAAGGATGTAACTCGCCCTTATATCGGAGAGGATGTCGCGAAGCTACGGGGGTCGATCCAGATCGAGTACACGCTCGCGCGTCTCGGTGCCGAACGGCTCTGGGGATTGCTCCACAACGAATCGTATGTGCCGGCACTCGGTGCACTGACTGGCAATCAGGCAGTGCAGCAGGTGCAGGCCGGTTTGAAGGCCATCTATCTCAGCGGTTGGCAAGTGGCGGCTGATGCCAATAACGCAGGCCAGATGTATCCCGATCAGAGCTTGTATCCAGCCGATAGCGTTCCCAACGTAGTTCGCAGAATCAACAATGCCCTCATGCGAGCCGACCAGATTCATCATCTCGACGGGAAGAATGGAACCTATTGGATGGCCCCAATCGTGGCCGACGCCGAGGCCGGATTCGGCGGCACCTTGAACGCCTTCGAATTGATGAAGGCGATGATCGAGGCCGGTGCGTCATGCGTGCACTTCGAAGATCAGCTTTCATCGGCGAAGAAATGCGGACATCTCGGTGGCAAGGTTCTCGTGCCGACTTCCGAGGCCATTCAGAAGTTGGTGGCTGCACGGCTGGCCGCGGACGTACTCGGCGTCCCCACACTGATTATGGCCCGCACTGATGCTGATAGCGCTCACCTTCTGACTAGCGACATCGACCCCAGAGACCGCGAATTCATCACCGGAGAACGCACCTCCGAAGGCTTCTTCCGAATTCGCGGAGGATTGGACTCGGCAATTGCGCGCGGTATCGCCTATGCACCCTACGCAGACCTGATCTGGTGCGAGACCTCGCATCCCGATATAGAAGAGGCGCGCCGCTTCGCAGACGCGATCCATGCGAAGTACCCAGGAAAACTGCTCGCGTACAACTGCTCCCCGTCGTTCAACTGGAAGAAGAATCTCGACGACCACACTATCGCCAACTTCCAGCGTGAACTTGCACGAATGGGATACAAGTTCCAGTTCGTCACGTTGGCCGGATTCCATGCCTTGAACCTGAGCATGTTCGAACTGGCACGCGGTTACAAAGACAAGGGTATGACCGCGTACGCGCGGCTGCAGGAAAAGGAATTCGCCCGGGAAGCGCAGTACGGATATCAGGCTGTAAAGCACCAGCGTTTCGTGGGAACCGGATATTTCGATGCGCTGACGCAAGTGATTGCCGCCGGCACGGCTTCGACCACCGCCTTGGCGGACTCTACTGAGCAGGAGCAGTTCTCAGGGCTTAAGCTTCAGGTGCATCCGAAACACGGCCCGGACGCGGGTTGCCAGCCGATCCTGGGCGAGTGTCCTTCACTAGTCTCCGAGATAATGCCAACGGAAGAATCGCTATTGCCATCGGGAGACTAGTCCACCCCTATTGTCGACATCGGTTTTTCTTCACGGACCCCGGGTCTGGAATGATTCAGACCCGGGGATTTTTCTGCGGGTTCGTGAGGGTTTTCATCCACAAGTATTGACATTCAGCAAGGGTCCCGCACTTGACCTAACTGCAAACCGAGCATGGAGCTTGTGGATGAGCAATCACGAGGTCCGCGCGCGCGCGACGTGACTCCCGTCACATTCGCACGTGACAGCGGTTGCTGACCAAACCAAGCGCAGGAGTTCTACTTTGGGAATCAGGTTGATCGTGCCCATGCGCAGGACATCTGCCCAGACCCTACGCTGACATGCTCCCCGCGTACCACGTCCCCAAGGCGAAAACACCAGGGAGGCAAACCAATGATCACGACCGAGGCTCTCAAAGAGCGAATCAAGATCCCACTTGACACAGAGACTCTCACCGGGGAAAGAATTGCTTACCTGGAAGGATTGGTTGCTCAGGCAAGGATTGCCGCCGCCGTCTTCACACAATTCACACAGGAGGATGTCGATCGAATTGTGAAGGTGATGGTGTTGGCAGGACTCGAACAAGCACAACACCTTGCCCGCCTGGCCGTCGAGGAAACCAGACTCGGTGTGATGGAAGACAAGGTCATCAAGAATATGGTGGCCAGCGAGTTTGTCTACAACTATGTCAAGGACAAGCGCACCGTCGGCGTCATCCGTGAACTTCCCGAGCGGAATCTGCTGGAAATAGCGGAGCCCATCGGAGTCCTGTTTTCGCTCACTCCAATTACGAATCCAACATCCACCGTCTTGTTTAAATGCATCATCGCTGTGAAGACTCGGAACGCGGTCATCTTCAGTCCGCATCCCAAAGCCTGGCATTGTTGCTCCGAAGCCGTAAAGGTGATGTGCGAGACGGCAGTGAAACATGGCGCTCCCGAAGGTGTTTTCACCTGCGTTGAATCACCTACTCTGCCAGACAATGCTTACCTGATGAGGCACAAAGACGTTGGTCTGATTGACGCCACTGGAGGCCCGGGGGTGGTCAAAGCGGCCTATAGTTCCGGCAAGCCCGCTTTGGGCGTGGGGCCTGGAAATACTCCGGTCTACCTGGAGAAAACAGCGGACCTGAATGCAGCGGTCGTGGACATCATCGTCTCCAAGACCTTCGATAACGGAACCATCTGTGCATCCGAGCAGACGGTAGTGATTGATGACGAGATCTATGACGCCGTCCTGAGGAAGTTTGCCGACTTAGGCGCGCACATCTGCGATGAACAACAGACCAAGGTGCTGGAACGCACCGTAATCGATCCGCAAACCGGATTTATGCAGCCGATGGCGGTCGGCCAGAAAGCCACGGATATCGCTCGCTTTGTCGGTCTGTCGGTGAAGCCTGACACCAAACTCCTGGTTGCGCCCATTCAAGGTGTGGGCCGCGAACATCCTCTATCGGTTGAGAAGTTGTTCCCGGTGCTTGCGGTTTATCGGGCGAAATCAGCCGCCGAGGCTCTGAAGGTGTGTGTAGATGTGAACCATTCTGGAGGCCTCGGACACACGGCCGTAGTCTTCTCCCGAGACGACGCCGTCATTCGCAAGTTTGGGGAGGTGATCAACACTGGGAGAATCATCGTCAATTCGCCCGGATCGATCGGAGCCCTGGGCGCTGTTTACAACGACCTCATCCCCACGTTTTCCTTCGGGTGTGGAACAGGCGGCGGCAACAGCACGACCGACAACGTGAACATTTTTCACTACCTCAATATCAAGCGTCTGGCCCGCAGGACACAAAACCATATGTGGTTCCGAGTTCCCAATCAGATTTACTTCAACATGAATGCGGTGGAGAATCTGCGCCAGTTCCTGTCGCGCAGCACCATTCTCATCACTAGTGCACCGCTTGAGCAAATTGGGCACATCGACATTGTCCGGCGAAACATCTACCCGGAGACTCACGTTCATGTGCTCGTCATTCCCGACGCGGAACCTGAGAGCAAGGTCATCGCGCAGGGAGTCGAAGCGCTCAATTTCTACAGGGCCGACCAGATCGTCGCCCTCGGTGGCGGGTCGGTGATCGACGCGGCGAAGATCATGAAGTTGAAGTACGAGTCGCCGGAAGCTGACCTGGAATATCTGGCCGCTCCCTTTCTCGATCTGCGGAAGCGAGTCGTGGAGTATCCGACGGAGAAGACCAACCGAACGCGATTGATTGCCATCTCCACAACGAGTGGTACGGGAAGTGAAGTTACTCCATTTGCCGTTTTGATTGACAAGGAACGCGGCCGCAAGGTGACTCTCGCGGACTACTCATTGACGCCGGATGTGGCCATTGTTGATCCGCAGTTTGTCATGTCGATGCCAAAAGGATTGACTGCGGACACGGGAATCGATTGCCTGACCCATGCGTTGGAAGCCGGTGTCTCGAATTACGCATCTTCCTACACCGATTCCAACGCCATGCAGGCGATTCGTCTGGTCTTCAAGTACCTGCCGATCGCGTATGAGCATCCTCGGGATGAAGAAGCACGCTGCATGATGCACAACGCCGCGTGCATTGCAGGGATGGCATTTTCGAATGCGTCAGTGGGCGTGAACCATGCATTGGCGCATGCCTTCGGCGCGCGTTTTGGAGTCGCGCACGGACGAGCTAATGCACTCATGCTTCCCCATGTGATGGCTTACAACGCCAGTGTCCCCGTGAAGTTCATGCCCTCGCCATACACACAGGGGTATGTTGCTCACAGGAAATATGCCACGATCGCGGACCTGTTGGGGCTGGGCGGCCACACAACAGAGGAAAAAGTCGAAAATCTGATCGCGGCGACTGGACACCTGCTCGACCAACTTGCATTTCCACGCTCGATCGCTGAACTGGGAATTTCGAAGGAAGAATTTGAGCGAGCGGTGCCCGAACTAGCCAAGACTGCCTTCGACGATCCCT
>Ga0335077_10000309_pt1 | contig 52093 bp, 56 predicted proteins | sample Lox_Sample_31_FD_207151 | JGI IMG/M metagenome (GOLD analysis project Ga0335077, IMG submission 207151) | Soil microbial communities from Loxahatchee National Wildlife Refuge, Florida, United States - Lox_Sample_3.1 | ecosystem: Environmental > Terrestrial > Soil > Wetlands | place: USA... | reverse complement strand
GGAGGATGAGGTAGAATCCGACGACGTAGTAGGAGATCTTTCCGTGGGCCCGGTAGCGGCGCGTCGCGTCGAGGGCAGGGGGCGGCGGATGCGGACCCCCCGCATCAAGCGGCGGCTTCGTAGTAGTGCCCGCCTCCGAGAGGGAAAATGCCGCTCCGAACGGCTTGCGTCCATTCTACCGCGCCTCTTGGAAGAAGGCCGCCATCTGGGCCATGCCCTGGGCCATGCGTTGTTCCTCGATCCCGATGTACTGGGCGGTCGTGGCTTCGCTTGCGTGCCCGTAGACCGCCTGGATCTCGGCCGTGGGCGTTCCCGCATCGTGGCTGATCCGGCCAAACGAACGGCGGAGCGCGTGCGTGCCCACCGGCACGAACCCGGCCCGGCGTTGGACTCGCCGCCAGTCCTTGTCGATGGCCCCGTAGGGCCCCGGGTAGACTGGGTCCTCCGGGCGCTTTCCCCGGATGAACGGCTCGATCTCCCCGTAGGCCATCGGATTGACCGGAATGCGGCGGGGCTTTCCGCCGCGTTCCCCCTTCCCGAGCACCCACATGGTCGGAGGGCGCTCGTCCATCTCCAAATCGCGCACATGCAGACGGGAGATCTCGCACGCCCTGAGCCCGTTGAATAGGCCCAGGACCACGATCAATCGCTCCCGTCCCTCGGCGGCCTTCAAGATGGCCTTGGCCTTGCCGATGTCGAGATAGGGTCGCTTCCGGGCCACCGGCTTCCCAAAGTGCCACAACTCGGGATCCGCCGCGAGCGAGTGCCCCTCGAACGTGAGGAACCCCCTCAGACGGCTCGTCCAGTTCTGCCGGGAACAAGGCGCCAGCAGCGGCGTGTCGCGGAGCGCTTCGACCATGGCCCGGGTGATCGACGACGCGCGGGTCGGGGACGGGAACCCGAGTCGGTCGAACCACGCCTTCTTCCGCCGGGCCCTTGGGCCGCAGGGCAGGGCCAGGTTCCGCAGGGCTCGCTCCGTTTGCCTTCTCCACTTTTCACTCACTCCATTTCGAGACGCGACGTATCGCTCTACCCGTTCGGTCCACCACCGCGCCGCATCCGGCACGGTGTCCTCCGAGCGGAGGAGAGGACCGCTAGGGTTGAAGGGCTCTTCGCTCGAGCCGCGCGCGTCTCCGAGGGCAAGAAAGAGGGATGGCGGCCGAGAGGAGTTCGGTACGGTCAGCCTGTCGGAGCCGTGAATTGAGGCTCCCTGCGCCATCTCAGGCCGCCACCGGGGCCACCAAGCGGCTTTGGGGGTATCTGCAGGGAGCCCCCTGTGGAGCGTGAAACGTGGAAAGCCAACGTTTGGGACCAGAGTTCATTACCTGTTTACCGCTGCACCGGTTGAATGGCGTCCGTTGGAGGCGCCTTGCGGCTTTCTTCCGTCGGCCCGGGCGGGACCGCATCATTTCTGTCTCGCCCTCGGGTCGGCCGTGGACTCCTTTTGGTCTTGCTGGCAGGAACGATTGTGCTGCTGATCGTGGGAGCGGTGGGGGCGCTCCCCTCTACAGCCAGAGACCACGGGCCGCCGGAGAACCGACTGCCGCTAGGTCTCGCGGGAATCTCACCGAGGTCGGCGCCAAGCGGAGGCCTCCTCAGCTCTGCCGGACTTGATGCCAGCTTCGGACCGGTCAGCACCCTGGTGCTCGCCAACAACACCCTCATCGAGGGCAACTATCTCCCGCCGACTTTCAGCCCCGCCACTTACAACGTCAGCGACGTGGCCTACGACTCAGCCAATGCCACGTTCTACTTCACGAATGAGTCCAGTCGCGACCTGACGATCGTCAGCGCCGTGGCTGACGAGCGCGTCGGCTTTGCCCCCTGCTGTGGGAGCGAGCCGGGGTTCCCCGGTGGAGTCGCCTATGATCCCACTACCAATCAAGTGGCCACAGCGGAGGGGGGGACCGTCGTGATCTTCAACGTGACCACCGATCAAGCGGCCGACTACCTCGGCTACACCAGCGCGGTCCACATCCGCATGCTGGACTACGATGCTGCGTCCGGTGCACTCTTGGGGACCATGGGGCCGGATCGGAGCCAGATCCTCACGGTTAACCAAACTGACCTCGCCCACCAGACCTACACGATACTTCCCTCACCCGGCGGCGACTGCGAAGGAATCGCCTTCGACCCCACGAACGGCTACATCTACGTTTCCGCAACGAACGGAACCGCCGGTACGGTCACCGTACTCAACGCCTCCACCTATGCCACGGTGTCGACCATTTCACTCGGGGGAACCCCCGGTGCGAACGCGTTCGACCCCGTGAACGGGTATGTCTACACGGTGCTTGGCGACGAACTTGCCGTCACTCACGACACTACCCTCGTAGGGGAGATCCCCACCAATGCGCCGCTGTCGGGGGTGGCTGCGAATCCTGTGACCGGGGATGTTTATGCTTCGACGGCAAACAACACTGTCGTGGTTGTCGACAACATGGCCGTGCTCGGGAACGTGTCCGTTGGGATCGAGCCGCGCGGCATCGCGTTCGATCCGAGCGGCACCGCCTACGTCGCAGACTCCGGGTCGGGAACGATCACCATCATTCCGCTGGTCGGCTCGTCGCTGACTGTCTCTGCCACCGATGTGAGCGACTCGTGGCCCAATGGCTGCGGAAACTTCCCCGCGTCCGTCCAGTTCGACTCTAGCGTTTCTGGGGGAACTCCACCCTACTCGTACACCTGGTCGTTCGGCGATGGGAGTCCGACCACTACCCAACCGGACCCGTCGCACTCCTACGCGAGGACGGGGCCATGGAACGTGTCCCTCCAGGTGATCGACTCGCTCGGCGGGCGGGCGTACTCAAACTTCACCTTTGTAGTTGGCTTCCCCCCCTGTGGCGCGCCGGAGAGCTCGCTCCAGCCCTACCTGCCCTACATCGCCATCGGCATCGTCCTCGGCCTGTTCGCAGTCCTCGGAGCCGCTGTGGTCATTCAGCAACGGCGCCAAAGACGTGGCAAGTAAGGCGTGGCTGTGTTCCGGGCCTTCGGTCTTCCGTTCGCTCGCCCAGGATGACCTCCGCGCGCCATCGAACTGGAGCGGGCGAGTCGTTACTCTCAATCTGCGCGCCCAAGGGGCCGGGACCGCTTTTCGTACGAGACGCGAACCGCTGCTACAGTCGGGGTCGCAGGAGCCATCGGGGGTCGCGCCCGCAGCCGTCTGGACTCTAGGCGTCGTGCTTTGCCTTGTCGGCCTCCTTTCGTTTGATGTGCACAGTTATCCCGGTCTGGACCTCCATCGAGACCTTCCCGATGAGTTCGATACCTCCGGACCCGTTCACAGCGAGACTGAGATCCACGCCGTCGATGTGGTACGGCTTCGTCACGTCGTCCTCCGCCAAGCCAGCTTCGAACTTGCTGACGAGGTCGTTCACGGCGGAGCTGAGTTTGAGAATATCGACTTCGACCCGTTCGACGAGATGACCCTTCAGCCGATCGACCAGACCGCCGCGCTCGGTCAAGTGGGCGCCGGAGGTCTTGGCAAAAGGGTTGGGCATACCGTAACCGCTGCCGCCGCCTCCTCCGCCGCCGAAGCCGACGGCGTACCGCGGCAGTCGCGCGCGAGACTTGCTGCCCCGACGGGACGGGGCGACGCGCATGTCGAGCGTGCGGTCGACCATGACGGTGATCGTTCCTGTTTTCGACTTCGGCATAGTTTGGGTTCCCCGCTGTCGAGCGGGAAGGCGTCCTCAGGTATCCTACTAACCCGGCGGAGCTAAGCCGGGCGCCTCGTATCACGACGGATAGGTGGGTCGCGGTTCGCGTGAAAGCCTAGGCCCCCGAAGTGCCAGCGGGTGAGGAAATTTTGCCAAGTTCTCACCTTGCCTCCCATAGTGGGGTCGTGGCCGACCTTTCGCACCGAGCTTGTGCCTACGCTCGCCGTGTCGTCGATTCGCTAGCCCCGATGGGGGGATGTTACCTCCGTCAGGCCAGCCTACCAACTTCCATCGTCCAGCCCGTTGGACCACCCTATCACCCTCGATTCACGCTCAATCGAGCATGGACGCCACTCAGAGACCGGTCCATCGCGAACTCCTGCTGCCCACGCCGACGGACAAGCCCCCCGAGATGCCTCCGCTGGTCTGGACCTCGCTCGCTCCCTTCTGGCTCGAGATACACAGGACCCCATCGGGGCGGGTCCGGTACGCACTGGGGTCGCCCAGCGGCCCCGACCTCGAATCGATGATGATCTACCTCGAGAACACGCGACACAGGGTCGCGGCCGGACCGTCAATCGCGTGCCCCGCGGCCGAGCTCCTCCACCGCGGGCTGTTCGCACGGGCTGTCGCAGTCCAGCGCCATCACCACCTGCCCCTTCGCGTCCCCTCCGACGCGGATGCTGCCGGGTTCCTCCTCCGGACCCTCGGCTCCAGCACTCTCCAGGGCCACGACGTGATCCTCCAGCTCCTCTTTCAAAGGGCCACGGTCTGGGAGTCGGGTCTCTTCTCCCCCCGGTACGCCGCCTCCGCCGAAAGGCAGGGACGCGCCCTGCGCGGGGAGATGGATGCCCGTCGTGGGGAGCCGGCCTACCATGTCGAGTTGCGGGCCCATCTGCACGGACCCCAGCCCGACCAGGCGTTGATCGCTCTCGGCGCGTGGCTCGAACAGTGGACGACCCTCGGCGGGATTCCCTGGCGGACGTGGAGTCTCGTCCCGCGAAAGCAGGAGCAACCGTTCCACGCTGCCTTCGCGACCCACGACCTCGACCGGTTCTCGAACCGCAAGGCGCGGAGGGACGTCTCGGCGACGGAACTCGGACATCTGCTCTCGATCCCATGGGCAGCATACCATCCCGAGTGCTCCTACGCGGGGGCTCCCTCCGGATTGCCGCGGCCGGACCTCGTCGTTCGATCTTCGCCGGCTCCGCGCGTTAGCTCCTCGCTACCCGCGAAGCCTCCCGATTCCCGACTGGTCGTCGGCGTCAACGGGGCGCACCAGGTGGGCCTCCCCCGGGAGTGGAACCATGCCGCCCTCATTGGCCGGACCCAGTCGGGGAAATCCACGCTCGCGTTGAACCTCATCCTCCAGGTCCTTGCGAAGAAACCCGATGCGACCGTGGTCGTGATGGAACCCACCGGGACGCTCGTGGAGGGGATCGTCTCCCGCCTCCCTGTCAATCTCGCCTCGGAGACCGTTGAGATCGACCCGGCCCACGCTGCGTTCGATGAAGGCGAGAGGAAGATGGTCTCGGTTCCTCTGAACCTCCTCCAGCAGCCGGAGGAGGCCCGCGACAGCGACACCGAGCGGGAACGCTGGGCGGAGGCTCAGGCGAGCGGTCTCCTATCCGCAATCCGAAACGCGTGGGGGGAGGAGAGCATCGGTGGAAGGGCGGAACTCGTCCTCCGCGCGCTGGTGCAGGGTTTGTCGAGGGTGCCCGGTTCCAACCTGGTCGACGCCTACCATCTGCTCTCCTCCAAAACGGCCCTCCAGCGGTTCATCCGAACGGCTCCGCCAGGGCCGCTCCGCGACTTCCTCGAGCGGCACCTCCCCCGCCTCGACTACCAGTTCACGATGTCGTCGCTCGACAAGGTCGGCAAGATCGCAACCAACCCACTCCTCCGTATCGCGCTCTGCCAGCGGAGCCACTCGGTCTCGTTCGACCGCTTGCTCCGGCACCGGCTGTTGCTCCTGAACCTCTCCAAGGCCGCTCTGGGGGCAGAGGGGGCGAACTTCCTGGGCGCGGTCTACCTAACCCAGCTCTGGGCCGCCCTTCAACGGTCCGGCGACCCCGACCGCCCCGTCTACCTCGTCCTCGACGAGGTCCACAATTACGCCGTCCCCGCGCTCGCCGACATGCTGAGCGAGGGAGCGAAGTTCGGCCTCCACGTCGTGGCCGCGACCCAGTTCCTCCACCGGGTCCCCCCACGGATCCGCGCCGCCCTCCTCGGGAACGTGGACGCCTGGCTCCTGTTCTCGCTCGGTGTCGAGGATATGGACGATGCCTGGAGGATCGTCAACGGAGAGACCCACGGCTGGACCCCCCAGGATCTCGTGGACGGCCTCCGGCCGCACGAAGTCGCCCTCGCCGTGTCGGGAGGCCTCCTGAAGCTCGGAACGCTGCCCAGCTCCCCCGCAGACCCCACCGCGGGCGATTTACAGGCGATGGTGGGCCGAAGTTCGCGGCGTTACGCGCAGCCGGAGGATTCGGAGGCCTCCCCGTGGCTCGTCGGGCAGGAGGAGGTCGAAGGCGTGGCGGCAGGGCTATCCAAGGGCCCGAAGACCCGCGAGGAGCTGGCCCTAGCGACCGCTCTCTCACCGGACCGGCTGGACGGCGCACTGGCACTGGCGACCGCCTCGGGCGACGTCGAGCGCAGCGCGGCCGACGGGGGTTTCACGCTTACCTCGCGAGGGTCGGTCCATCTCGAAGCGCTCCAGGCTCGTCGGAACGAGGGGGAGCTCCACGTGGAGACGCTGACCGAGTTCGCGGTGTTCCTCCAGGCGAGGGGGATCGCCCTTTCGGTTCCGCAGCAGGTCGCGGGGATCCTGACCCCCGACGGCCAGTTCCAATGGGGAGCCCACACCTACAACGTCGAGGTCGAGTGCTCGACCCTATCCAAGGCATCGGGGCAGGTCGTCCGCAACGTGAAGAAGGGCCGGGCGGCAGGACACCGGATCCTGATCGTCCTTCCGGACCGAGAGATGGTCCCGAGGGCCCTCGCCGTGGTCCAGGAGGCATTCCCAGGCTTGGGTCTCTGGAAAGACGGGGTGGGACTCGTCTGGAAGCAGGGGCGGGCCGCGTTCCGCGCCCAACGCGTGCCCGGGACCCCTGCGTGGCCGTTCCTGGATTCGGAGGGAGGTGCCGATGCGCCAGATGCCGGGACGCACCCCGTTGGCCCCCGTTTCGAGACCGACCCGCTTCCCAGTTTCCTGCGGTCTGCGATTCGGGATCTCGTGGCCGCGGGCAAGACGGAAGCGACCTCTCGCGAGCTGCTCGCTTCGCTTTCGCCCTCAGAGCGGGCGCAAAGGACCGACGAGCAAGTGGGGATCGCATTGAGCACCATGGGCCTGAAGCGACGCCGCGTCCGGACCGGCTACGGTCGAGTTCGGGTCTACGATCTCATATCTGTCGCCGCCCCGGGCGCAGGTCGCCAAGAGCCGACCGTGGTTGGCCCGGTGCTTGGACCAGCGGTCGAGACGCGTCCGGCAGCCAACCCGACCTCCCGAGACGCTGGTCCACGGACGCTCCGATAGAGAATCCCCGAACTGGAGCGAGGGCCCGGTGGACCAGTCGATTAGGAAGAGGGGGTTCCGGGCGGGGCTGTGAAAGGGGGGCGGTAAAACTCCTGGATTCGCCAGGTCCCCGTAGGTGGGTGAGGCTTCATCGACTCCTTGGTGGCAAACCCGCGGACCTCCAGTTCTCGCCCAAGAGCCGAATGTGCCTCCGGCGTCAATGCGATCCAATCGGAGCGAACTGCTGCGAAGTAGTGCGTATCGTTGGGATGCTCGAATCTGGGGGGCTTTTCTGGGTCGATCTGCTCGACCAAACGCAGGGGAACTCGGTCGGTGTCGGTGGCTACTATTCGCCTGCGACCTCCGCGGTAGACGAATGTGATGGCCCTGACTTCGAGTCGCAACTCGGTCGGGCCGGGCCTTGCATACAGGAACGCGATATAGAATAGGAATCCGATGAGAAGGGCCAAGACGCCATACATCCATAGCTCGAACGAATTCAGCCCGAAGAACGCGACACGGTAGACAGCAACACCAATTAGAACGAAGAAGAACCCGCCAGTCAACCAATGAGCCGTGCGGAGCTGATTCCGATAGTGAAGCGAGGATACGTCCGACAAGTCAAAGGGGTCCATCCGGGACACTCCGTGATCGTTATGGAACTCCTTGCCTCGTGATAAGAGACTCGGCGCGGGGGGATCCGAGAGCGAAGCGAGGGGCACGTCCACACCGCCGCGAACTGCGTGATTTCCTCCGCATGAGAAGTGAGTATCCCGGGTTGCTCAGACGCGCGTATCGCCCTAGAGCGAGAGATTCCCTGTGATGACGCAAACTGATACCGTGGAGCTTAACGTCAGGTGGTCGCCCTGGACCGACCATGCGCTGGGCACCACTACCTCGATGCTCTGGTGGCTGACCATCGCGGTAACCGGGACCGTCCATCCGGCGCCGCCCTGACCTGTCGCACCGTAACTGGCGAGCCACTCGCCTCCGGCCGAGAGCAGCACGACAAACCAGCCCGAAGAGTTTGCCTCGCAATCCGTCATCGATGGGACCCAACCCGGACAGCTCGAAGTTGCTGGGGGGATCCGCTGCCCAGAGGCCGTTGTCAGGTTGACGCTGGTCATCCAGTCGGCCACGCCCCACCCGTCGTAGTATCCGTAGAAACTTCCGTTCGTTGCGGTGATCCCTATCTGATACGGAATACCGATCCATGTGTTTGTGGTGGCGTTGGTTACGAGTGGGGGCGAGAAGAAGAACTGGTTGAATCCGCGGTCGACCACAGGACCGGTGGAAGAGAGCGTGACGCAGTTTCTGGTGAGATTGAGTGCGCCGCCCCAAGTTCCGTTTCGGCTGACTCCTGCCGCATACACCGGACGGACCCCGGTATAGCCGGCGACTCCGCACCCCATGAAGTAGACTTCCCAATTGCCACCGCCGACATCCCCGGTCCCCGTGAACATCGCGGGGCCCAAGGAGTAAACCTCGGCGAGCGGCGCGTTGTTTTCAATCCAATTCTGATCTATGTTCTTCAACGCGACCTGGGCCGCCACCGGGCTGTTGACAGGAAGAGAACCATTGGCGTAGATCTGATTGACCCAAGCCGAGGGGTCGGAACGAAATGAAGTCCATGCATATGTGCAGTTGTTGGTGATTGGGATAGGAGCATAGACTTGCGGTGCCCCATCCACGCTGGTTGCGACGAGCAGGTCTTCGCTCGCTTCAGAGTAGTAGGCGAATTGCCAGAAGGGAGCAGTCCCCGAGCCGGATGTCCCGGTGAACAATGGGAGGCTTCCGTTCCAGAGCGTCAAGCCTTGGAACTGCAGCTGGCAGGCGTTGACAGAGACGTTGAGCCGGAGGTACCCCTCGACATTCGGACTGAATGGAGCGGGAGAAGCGATCCCGATCACGGAGACCAGTGACCAGGGGCCCCCACTCACGTTTCGAGTTGTGCTGTTCAAGCTGGCGACAACTTGGTAGAAGGTCGGACCGTCCGCAACTGGCTGTGCGGACACCTGGCTACTGCCCCCGAAACGGAAGGCAAGCGAGGAGACCACCAGGATGAGTGTTACTGCGATGACCACTGCGACCACGGTGGGGCCCCTCCTGTCCGGCCCCTTTGGCGGTGCGTCATGCGAGGAGGAACCCATCTCGCAGGGGGAAGGCCATCCGCTCGTATAGACCCCGCCTCGGAAGGGCACCGTCTGTATCCGCCGGCACCCCGTGCCGGGAGCTGTCCTCCGTGGGGCCGAACCGCGGTAGAACCACGCCGCCTTGCCCAAGTCCTAGGCGGGCGCGACCCGCGAGCGAAGCGAGCGGGGAGGACCCGCGCGTTACCCCCTCTAGGGGCAGGGCGAGTAGGAGAAGACGAGGCCGGAGCTCATCGAGTCGACCGCAGGGAGAGATTCATATTGCCATACACCGCCGTCAGCCGGGAAGGTGTAGTTGAACCAGCCAACCATACCACCCAGGGGGGACGGGCCAATCGGCACCGAATAGACGCTTCCGTTCAACGAGAAGGGTAGGCGGACCGCAAGCTGCGAACCTTTGAGGTCCATCGATGCTGGATTCGTCTTCCCACAGGTGTTCACTTCTCCGTTCCCATTGGTGAAGTTGAGGTCGAACGTCGAGCTGACCGCGCAGTTCGAGGATTCGTTGATGACACTGCACCGGAAGGACGCGTTGAAGTCAGAAGGCAGTCCAGAGTCGACGCGGAGCCCGGAAGCTATGGTCCCGCCGCTCCAAGCCTCAGATGCTGGTCCGTTCGGAGGTCCAAGAAACGCAATCATCGCAGAGGCGCACGGATACGATTGACCGGCCCCAGCCAAGGTCGAGTTGGTGTCCGAATAGATCGTCCAGTTCCCGCCCGTTGCCGAGCCCAGAGTGACGTCGCCGGACGCGGCACTCGTCGACACCCGAGTGGTGTAGTTGTGGTACGTCCCGGCCACTGTGTAGTTCTCCCATATCAACAGCGCTCCGGTTTCCGACCCGTTGAACGGCGCCGCGATGAAGGAGAAGGGGTACCACGCAGTCACGTTTCCTAGCCGTGCTTCCCCCGTACAAACGATGTGACTACTGGTTGCTGGAAAGGTCGCTATCCAGCTGATGGCAACGACCACTACAGCCACTACCACCAGAGCCGCAATGATGGAGAACTTTCGACGCTCCCGTCTAGCAGCAGGGGAGCGCGAAGGAGATGTGATCGATCCCATCGGGCCCTGTCACTCCGTCGAGGGCCATTCGCCCCCGGGAGAAGGCCGTAACTCACCCCATCCCCGACGGGCTATGCGGCGGAATCGGTGGGCGGGACGCCCAGCCGGAACTGCGACTCCGTGACTCCGGAGCGGGCGCAGAACCACGCCGCCTTGTCCAAGTCCCAGGCGGGGGGACCCGTGGATGATATGAGTGGGAGGAACCCGCGTGAAGCTCAAACCAAACCTCTGCATTCCGGTTTGACAGAGGGCAAGAGACCGATGACCGCGGCGGTTTCGGTGGTCATTCCAACATTCAACCGGCTCGACAGCCTCGCGCGATGTGTTGAGGCACTGCCGCCCGAGGTGGAAGTGGTCGTGGTGGATGATGGCTCCACTGACGGCACGGCCCGGAGGATCCGCTCTCTGGTTCGCCCCCGACTCACCTACATTCGCCGGCCACGGAACTTCGGGCCGGCGGCAGCACGCAACGTGGGAATTCAACGCGCCTCCGGAGACTTCATCGCGTTCACCGATGACGACTGCGTCCCTTCAGGGGGCTGGCCGTTTCCCTTGGTAGAGGAACTCGAGCAGTCGTCGGACGCCATCGCGGGTGTTGGCGGACGGATCCTTCCCTTGCGTGACTCCACCGTGGCCCGATTTTGCACGTTCCATGGGATCCTTGAGCCTCCCCGCTCGCTCGCCTATCTCGTGACTGCGAATTGTGCGTATCGGCGGGGTGCGATCCTGGAAGCGGGCGGTTTTGACGAGCGCATTCCGTTCGCTGGGGGCGAGGACCCAGGGCTTTCAGCTCGGGTCCGAGCGTTGGGGCATAGTCTCGGTTTCGCTCCGAGGGCGATTGTCTACCATGACTACCGTCCAGGGTGGCTTGACTTCGCGCGAACCTTCTATCGATACGGACACGGATGCGCCCTATCGGCCTTGAGCGGTCCAGAGTCGCCCTCAACCAGCCGACAGACTCCCCGAAGTGACCTGGAAGGATCGGGTTATCGAGGATACTCGCTCGGCTTCCCCGCGGACGACCTCGTACCCCCCAAGCTAACGCCATCCAACGTGATCCGGGAGCTTTCACGCACACTGCGAGAGTACGAACACCGAGCCGTTTCTCGCTCCGACAGAGTCTCGTTCCTGGCCCTCAAACTGACCCAGCGGGTGGCCTACAACTACGGGTGGTCGCAAGGAGAGCAAAAAGGAGACGGCAGTCTCACTCGACGGACGCGAGGGCGCGATGGTCAAGCTGGGCGTGATGCGACGCAGAGTGGCACCAGCGGGTACGCCGGAACCTCTACGTCCACGGGCGAGCCCTCCACGCCTCCGATACGCGGAGGCCAAGAGATGGGCGAAACCGGTACAGAGGACGCGGAGCTCGAGGGAGCCGTGATCAAGTACCTTGCGCAAGCAGGCGCAGACAACACCCCCATTTGGGTGCTCTACCGAGCTCTCGGAGTTCAGTCCCGATACCCTCCACGCTCTCTCGAGCAGTTCCAGAATCTGCTCGATTCGATGGTGAAACGACACCTCATCTTGACCGATCGAGTCTACCGTGTCCAGCGGTACGTGTGACGTCTCGCCGTCCGGAGCGGGCGGGGAGGACCCCCACGGCGCCCGATTCCCCTGCGGCTCATCTTTTCCCTAGATGTACACTATGGGCCCCGTGAAGCTGCGAGTACTAACAGGGGTGCCTGCTTCGGGAAAATCGTCCCTCGCTCGGGAGCTGGCGAACCGTATCCGCGGGGATTGGCAAATCGTCCACTGGGACGACTCTATTGGCCCTCTGCGAGTCTGCTACGGCCCGATCCGAGTCCCGGGTCCGTACCCTCCGTTCGACTCGATTAGGGCTCTCCACCCCTATTTCGCGGGCTGGTCCGCCGGCTGGTACTTGGGCGACGGGTGGAATGTCTTCCTAGAGGGCCACATTCTGAACGGGGAAGAGCGCGACCGCCTCACGCGGGCCGTCAAGGACGCTTACCTCGGGCCATTGGATCTGGCTGTCGCTTACCTGCACGTCGACCCCGAGGAAGCGATTAGGCGACGGTGTGCGAGCCGCTACTGGCACCCGGAACTGACGCCCCCCGACCGCGAGCGTGTGATTCGCGAGTGGATCACGACCCACGTACCGAGCCCAGACAGTTACGACCTGAAAATCGATGGAAGTCGCCCGTTAGCCGCAGTGCTGGCTGACCTGGTTTCCGTGTTAGGGATCGATCTTGCCTAACGAATCAGGCCCGTCGGGTCCGTCACACCGGATTGCAACTGGGACGCAGCGATGGCGAACTGCGGGCAGAACCGCGCCGCCCTCCGCCACTCGCGCGCGAGCGTCTCGGCCAAACCCGGGGACGTCGCGACCACTGCGCGCCCGGCGTTCACAAAGGTGCGCAGGTCCCGTAGTAAGGTGTCTGAATCCGCACGACCGCGCCGCGAACGTAACGTTCAAGTCCAACACACTCGCATAAATGTCCATCATGTCGCCAGCCAAGAGTAGGCATGCCAATGACTTCACGCAAGTGAACTTCAGCGCGTCGATAGAAGCACCATGACGAACGTCAAGCGCGAATACCGCGGAGTGGTGTATTTCTGGGAGTTTCGCCCCGCCGGGCAGGACCGTTACTGGGCACCCATCACCGGAGAGGACAAGTTCTACCGTACCGAGGAGATGGTGCGCTCCGTCATAGACGATCACCTCGCCCGCATGCCGAATGCGCCGCCCGATGGCAACGCCGAGGTCTATCGAGGCGTGTGGTACCGCGTCAATCTCTACGGCCTGGTGCGGAAGCGCCTACAATACTATGTGCTCCGGCCAGGCCCGGAGGGCGTCTACGGTTCGAAGGCAGAGCTGTGCGCTGCCATCGACGAATACATCGCGCGGCAGCCTAAACCGCAAACCCCGGCGCCGGCCACGCCGCTGCCCCCGCCCCCACCCCCGGTCCAGGCGATGCCTGCGGTCGTGGCCGTGGCTGCGCCGGCGGAGACCTACCTCCACTGTCGGAATTGTGGCACACTCAACGCGGCGTCGAAACTCTCCGGCGCGGCGCTCAGGTGCGGCTCGTGTGGAGCGACACTCTGATGTAACCGCGCAGCAATTCCTCGCCGCTCTTCAAGAGGCTAATCTGTCGACCTGAACTTGACTGCCTGCCATGCACCCGATTATTAGACGGGCGAATGCCGCGTCATACCGCTCCGACGCAGGGTCGTAGATTCTCTTCCAACCATCCTGGAAGGCCCCGGCCTTCATGTGAAATCGAATGCCATTCTCCCACAGTTTCCAGACTTTACGATCCACAAGTCCGCGGGTGTGAAGGTAGTGCTCTTCCGACCACAAATCGAAGAAGGACCGAAGGGTGCCTAGCTCTGCATCTCCTATTGATTGGGCCGGCTCGTTTCGAGTACTAATGTCGTATGCGCTTGTGGGCAGTTTGGCCATGAGGTCCATGTATCGCTGCGTGTAGGTTGGGAACACAGAGACCGCTATCTGATCCTTCATGGCCTTGAGCTGAATCATGCCGTATACGAGGCCGACAACCAGAGCTGCCGTCGCACCAAGGCTCGAAATCTCCGTGACAAGGACATAATCAACCATCAGTCACACCAAGCGACAAGGCTTTCGTTGCTTGCCCGCCGACGAGGCGGGACCGTTGATGGGTAGCATCGTTTCGACGCCTCGTTTGCCTCGCTGAACACGATAAACCTGCTCATTCATGGGCGGTCAAACGTCGCAATTGTCCGTTCACGTCCCTCAGCTGTCGGGTCTCCCTGTCCACGCAACCGGGAGACTCAAGTCTCATCCGAAGAACCTTCGGCTATCACCCCAACTCGGAACTGCGTCTCCGTGATGCCAAAGCGGGCGGCGAAGAGTACGGCCCGGCGCAAGTCGCGGCTGAGAGTGTCGGAGAGGCCTGGGGTCGCGGATACCCTCGTCCGCGCCGCCTTCACGCGTCCGCGCAGGTCCCGCAGGTTACGCTCAGCAGCCCGCTCGTCCGCCTCCTGCGGGTCGTCAGGGAGGCCGCGCGTTGCACCAAGCCGGCTGAGGCCGATGAGGAGGGTAGGAGAGCCCTCTACACTGTTGCCTGCCCAGTCACGTTCGTCTCATCGGTGGTCGAGTGCACTGAGAGGGTAAGAGACGAGTTGCCGGGGTTCGTTCCAAAGACCAAGGCGAGGGAGTCGGCAGTGTAAGCGGGCACGTCGGAGAGGACCCACCCGTCGGTGCCGTTGATGCTACCGAACACATCGAGCCAGTAGGACGTTGGGGAAAGGAGTACGGCGAACCAGCCCCCGCTGGCACGACATGTCGACAGCGATAACGAGTTGTTGCTGCAGACCAGCTTGCTGGGGGCCAGCGGCTGACCGGTCGATACGTTCGAAAGCGACACCCGCAGGAACCATGAGATGAGCCCGAACGCGTTCGCGGTGTTTCCGGGGCCAGTGAAGTTCACCGTCATCGGAACGGTGATGACGACGCTGGAACCCAGCGCTTCCGGTGGGGAGGGGGCTCCGAACTGCACATCGTAGCCCTCGACCGTGCCGCACCCTCCAGTTTCGTTGATGACCTCCCAGGTGGTTGGTGTCAGGAACTTGACGGCAAGGGACGTCTCTGGCATCGTTCCCGCATAGCCGGCCAGGCCGCAGACCTCGTATCCATCGATCCATCGCGTGGGCGCCGACCCCCAGTCGAACAACTGGCCCGCTCCGATCTCGTAGAACTCGATGGCCCCAGGGTGAGCCGTCACGTAGCTCGACCCAATGATACCCCACGTTTGCGCAGATGCTTCTTCGGATGTCTGGACAGGGCTCGCGGTGATTCCTCCGAGGAATGTCGCCATTTCCGCGCCACAGGCACTCGAGGCGGGAATGGGGCCCACGTAGTGGATGGACTGATCGAGCGATACGGCGTCAACGAGAGAACCGGACGCGTTCTCGTAGATGAGGGACCAGAAGGGAGCAACGCCAGTGGAATACTGTCCGCTGGCCAACGGAATGCGCGAGGCGTTCCATACGGACACCCCCTCGTAGCTCAGGCAGGCCTGCTCGCCGAGCGGGTCGAGCCACGCAGGCTGGGACGATACCACTCCGAGCGCGGAGGCGAGGATCCAGGGACGACCGCTGGAGTTGTTGAGTGCTTGAGACGTGAGCTGATGGACCGTCGAAAAGTCGAGACCACTCGGGCTCAGGCTCGGACTAGGGGTTCGGAGGGATTCGTAGGCGAAGACCCCACTCGTGACAACGAGGAATGAGAAGGCGATCGCGACCCACAATTTGACTGAATCGACCTTACGTCCGCTCAGCATCGAACCAGCCCGACTTGCGCTGTGAAGTTCGTAGTGCGGTCAAAACGCGGGCTCTAGCTCCCCCTGGGGAAGTTCGTATCCCCTCGTGGGGGCGAGTTACGGCTCTAGGGCGGCGAGTTCGACTCTGCCACCATCCAGGCGTCGGCGAGCAGCCCAACCGACGATGAGGTTCCACCTTCAAACACAGCGTCAAAGTCGTAGTAACCGTAAGTGGCGCTTGAAGGGATATAGAATTCGAGCTCGACCTGCTGGGACCCTGAGGACGTCGCGTTTGATTGTTCGCCGAAGCTGAACTCGAATGAGGGTCCAATCTCGACCCCGGCCCCTCCTACAGGTCCGGTGAGGCCGAATGACAACGAACTCTCAAAGCCCCTGGAGTGCGTTATGCTCCCTCCGATGGTCATATTGGCATAGGTCGGCGCATGGCCCCTCTGTACCCAAAGGTTGCAGACATCCATCTGCTGGCACGTATAATTTCCTGGGGTCTCCCAGTCCGACACGAGAGATGATCCAGAGTACTCGCCGATCTCGTGTCCCCAGAACTGCTGCATGTTCACCCATGGAGTTCGATTCCCCAGCATGTTCACGATGACGTTTCCCGAGACATTGTACTCTTCTTCCCACTCGGCGGTTCCATTCCACCCGGTCGATGATCCAAGGCCGACCGAGTTGGACTCACTCGACGTTACCCCCGAACCTGCTAGATACGCGGTACTCGATGTGGTGTAGGTCACAGTCTTCTCATAGATGATATCGGCGAATGCAGTGTGGCTGAACGCGTAGGCCTGGGGGACCCACGCAGCCCCGAAGATGCTATCGAGGTTGAAGTTGAGGATCTCAGGGAAGCCCAGGATGACGGTTGCGTTCCATTGACCGGGCCACATCGCCGAGGATTGGCAGTCGAGATAGCACGGGAGGACGGTTGCCGGATTGTCCGTTCCTGGCCCTGCGCTGATGGGCACCTCGTAGGGGGAGTCGATCACAGAGACAGAGTACCCACCCGCACAGGGCGAACGGATGAGGGTGGATGTGTCGAAGTAGTAGGGAAGGCCGTAGATGGTGTAGTGGCCGACAGAAGTGGTGAGAGCGTACGTATCGAGCGCCTCGTACCCCGAAGGAGCGGCGGCGACGCAAGAGGCGGAGACCAAGATCCTGGCGGGCGCATGCTGGCTCGAGTACTGGTTGAGAATGAACCCGGCAAACTGCGTGACATGGTTCGTGCCAGTCAAGAACGAACCCGTTGAGGTCGCGCGGTAGTTGTGTTCACCGTTTGAATCAGTACAACTCGCGGTTGCCGTGACCTTGTAGTAGTACGTAGTCCCGTTGGGGCTTAGGAAATCCAAGAACACTTTATCGGTGGACGGCAGTGTCCCTACAGACTGGTTCGATGTGGTAAATCCATAGCTGGAAGTGGGACCCCAGACCACGTTCGACTCCGCGATAGTAGGGTCACTGGAGGTCGTCAACCAGTAAGAGATCGTGGCGTTTGTGACGTTGGCGGTCGAGCTGGATGAGAGCTGCAATCCGGGGGATGAGCCCGGGCACGATCCACCACCGCCGGGTGAGCAACAGTTACTGGTGCTACAGGGAACACAAACGATGTTCGGGTCTGCAAGCGCACTCCCCAAGGTCACGGTCGAGAATGTGACAAGAAGGATAACACTCAGCTCAAGCGACGTCGCGACCCAGCTCCTCCGGCCTAGCCGTCGTGGTGGCCTTTTCTGGCCGTCACCTCCGTTTTCTTTGAACATAAACAACAACCGCCTCGACTCTACGGACCGACCCCTGGACCTCGCGAGCTCACAAGGAGGGTTATGGGGCAGGGTGTAGACCAGCCTATCCTCTCCCGCGCGTACACGAGCCCCGCGTGTACGCACGAGGAATAGGCGAGACTGAGATTTGCTCCATCGAACCGACACCGGTGGGAGCAACCGGACGGCAGTAGAGGCTCAACCCCAGCTGATGATGGACCAGCGACTGATCGGGGTCTCAATCAAGGACTTGCCCCGATCGGTTAGATGGAACCTTACGGAGAAAGGGAACGAGCTTTCACCTGCCCCTTCGATTAGCCGTTCCGTGCTAAGGAAGTGGATCGAGCCGTCGATAGCTCGCTGGGACGGTCGGAGACACCGACGCATACGCGACTTGGACGCCGCCTCTTCGCGATACAACAGCAGCAGTATCTCGAACGCTCCTCGATGCAATTCAAGCCCATGGAGCAGAAGGAATGTCGGGTCGTCGATCGGGATCCTCGGCCCAGCAACAGCCGGTCTTCCTGCGCGCTGACTTCCTAACCCTATCAAGCGAGGGAGTGGTGCTTCTGAACGGTCAGCACCGTCGAGGTCTAGGGAGCCGTTGACCCGGGTCACCAGATTGATTCCATTGCCGGACTTGGAGGTAAGCCACGCCCTGCTGCCCCCCTCTCCGCGGGCAATTTCACCAGCACTCAGTCTCTTCGGAAACGAGTCGCAGATCAACACGCCGCGGCGCCGGTCCAAGGTCGCACCCGGAACGGCCTCGACCGCGCGCCCTGTGCGCGCAGTCATGCTGGCTTGGAAGGCCTGGTAGGGTTTAGATTTTGGGATGGCCGGCCGCTGGCGCTTCAGTGCCTCCGCGCAGGAAGTTCGCCTCCGTGACCCCAAATCGGGCGTAGAACGGGGCGTCAATTCCACAATCACGCCTGAGCGTCTCGCTGAGGCCGGGGATTTCGGGGATTGCCGCTCATCTCGCCTCCACCCGGGCCCGCAGGTCGCGCACGCTACGCTCAGCTGCCCGCTCGTCCGCCTCCCGTGAGTCGTCGGGGAGGCCGCTCGTGCTCTCCCACGCGCTGAAGGTCTGAGAGGGGGTCGGGATCTCCACCGCGTCCTCGCTCTCGACTCGGCCGGCCCCGACGGCGAGCAGCCCAGACTACACCGACGGGGTCGTGACGGGACGATCGACTTCGGCGGCCGACGATTGTTGTGACTCTGGCCCCGCCCTCAGAACCAACGATGCGATAGCCTACCAAACGAATTGGTCCGGTCCCTGAGCATCGCTCCGCTACGACTAATCCCCTCCCGGAAGCAGCTCGAGTGACAGCGTCGAGGGCCGCGTTAGAGAGGCATGTGAACGGCCGATTCCGAACGAGCAGCGAATCGAACAATCCGGTACGTCCCCCAGTTGAATGGTGTTAGCCTATGGTGCTGCTCCCTCAGGCCAAGCCCCTTCTCTAGGGAAGCTCGAATGATGGCGTCGAAGGCCACCTTGGAAAGCCGAGTGATCGGCCTGTTCCAGCGGCGTGCGAACCAATAGTAGCCCGACCGGATCGTCCCATCTCCACTGTGGTCTCGAAGGACCAAGTCTCGCGAGACCATGGACCAAGAGAGGAAATCTGCTCGCCCGGAGGCCCAATCGAACTCGATGCCCTGTTCCCGGATCGCTACGCTGACCGCACCGGGCTGCGTCTTCCAAAGCAGAAGGAGGAACTGACCGAGGAGGATGGAGAAGCAGAGAAACACGACGGGGAACACGACCCAAAGGAATCCCCCGATACCGTAGGCCGCTGCGGCGCTCGTGAACAACGCAAGAACGCCGATGAAGAGAACACTGAGGAACGCATACAATACCCGCACCGACTTCACTTGCGTCGAATAGGACGTCGACTCGTTGTGAAGGTCAAAGACGACGGCCTCAGTAGACACGGTTTCGGTCATGTCTCAGGTACGAGCTCAGGCCTTGGGCATCCCTGGGAGTGTGACTGCTCGAGGGGGTTATCATCCTCATCTCCGGCCAGGTCGCGGACGCCGTGCCGAAGCATCGCCTCCGTGACTCGATACTGGGCGTAAAACATCCCGGCTCTACGCCAGTCGCTCACGAGGAGCTCCGCGAGCCCCGGCGTGCTCGCGACCACCGCGCGGGCGCGCTTCACGCATGCACGCAGGTCGTGAAGTCGGCGTGCCTCCGCACGTTCGTCCTCCTCTCGGGAATCATCGGGCAGTCCGCTGGTAAACTCATGAACAGGGAACCTCCGCGTGGGGGTCGCGATCTCCTCTGCCTCGTCGTCCTCCTCATTGTAGACGAGCCGCGCCTCGGCACGGGTGCGCGAAGAGTCGTGGGGACGCGTAAGGACCGGAGGCCGGGTCGGCGGGCGCAGTGGCACCGCAACGGGCTCCGAGCGAGGCTCGGGCGCGAACGCCTCGATCGTGGGGACGACCTGGGGTCGCAAGCCGAGCTGCTTTCCGAGAAGCGCTCCCTTCTCGGCGGGCAAGCTCCCGTGCCAGGCGTGAGAAACGGGGTCCCATCGGAGCCCCATCCCGCGGAGGATGTCCCGGACCTCGTAGGTGCGGGCGCTCCCCGGGATGCGGATGTGGGCGGTCGGCGGGAACGGGTTCGCGTTGTCGGCGGAGGCGCGTTGCGCGCTCATCGCGGTCATCGACACGGAGTGAGCGCGGAGGCCGCCCGAGGAGCGGTTTGAGCGACGAGGGCGGCCGTGTCCCCATTATGCTCGCCGAGCGAAGCGAGGGAACGTTCGCGCGCAGCGCGAACGCGAGCTTAATGTGGGACGCGCGCGGTCGATGACCTGACCGCGATGAGCGCAGAGGCAGACCGGCCGTGGCCTCGTTATCCGCCGGCCGCATCGATGCGGGGTCTCGGGGCGGCCATCACGGGCTTGGCGATTCTTGCGCTGGTGCTCACAATCCTGATTGCGGCAGCGGCTCAGGTGGGTGTTAAGGAGTGTATCGTCTGCACGGGCAACTCCTGCACAGGTACCGGCAGCAGCTCCTGTCCGGAAACCACGATTGCGGTCGTGATCACTGGTGCCTTCCTCGCCGTTGAAGCGTTCGCTGTGTCCGTGGGCTTGTCCCTACGTGTGTTTGCCGACGCAATCGGATTGTCACCCAGCGGTTATCAATCCGGACTACCGTTAGGCCGACAACTGGCCCTCCATCTCGCCGCCCCGACCTTGATGTTCCTGGGGTGGGCCTTGGTTGTGCTCGGACTGATCCTTCCGTTCGGGCTGTTTCAGATCTGCCATCAAGCGTGTGGATATCCCTACGCACCTTGGGTACTGGCAGGCTACCCCCTCCTCTTGGTCGAGATCGGGAGTGTGGTCTTGGGCGTCGGGGTCATGATGATCGCACTCGTGGCCGTTCAGCTCCGACGATCTCGCCGTTCCCTCGTCCACGAATCCAAGAGGGCCTCTCAAACGTCGGGTCACTCGGACGACACCTAGGGCAAGCAGCCGGGGAGCGAGCGAGCCGGCTCATGGCTCGCGTCGGTCCCCCGGATAGCGGGCAGCTCGGAGAACGCCCTCGCGGTTTCGTGGCTCTCGGTCGCGCTGGTGGCGCTGATTGCGGTCACCGGCGCGAGGCGAGCGCGCAGGGCTCGCGGCGAGCGATTCGAGCGAGACGCGGGCCCGCGTCCTCATGATGCCGACGCGCGGGGCCGCGGGCGCGGCGGCTTCATGAAGGACGCGCGCGGACGATGACACGACCGCAATCGGCGCGCGGAACGAGGGACCGCGGCGCGAGGAGCTATGTTTCGCCACGTTGAGATCGGCCCTGACCAGACTCCGGGGGCCTATCGCTCATTCGTTTTTGATAGTCGTCAAGAACTTTCTTTCTGTACGCTTGTAGCATACGATGCCGCCGTTGGAATCTTGACTCTGAGGAGTCGAAAGGATGGTGGAGTCGTTGCACCTCTAACATCTCTCGCTCCAATGCTTCCCGACTTTCCCACTTCTTCACGGAAGTCCAATCGGCGAATATTCGCTCTCGAGCCGAATGGCCAGGGAACGGTGGCTCCCTTCTTGAGGTTCGACTCCCGGGCTGACCAGGCTTCATCGGCGGTAGATCGATGGGTTGCCAAACCTCTCTCCAGTTCGGCATCTGACAGATGTAGGGGTCTCCCCAGGCCAGTGAATTTACCACCCATGCGAGCTGAGCGAAGTCTGAGGTAAACCAAATCAGATCGTCGACTAGTCGTTCGCGCGCCTGCATGTAGAAGGTCGCGTTCGGGTGGGTCGAGACACTTTTCAGCCGCTCCTCTCGAGTCGCCGAAGTAGTGAAGGGGCTCGGGAAGACCCGTGGCCACTTGGTGACTAGAATTCTCAAAGCCTCAAGCCGTCGGTCCAGATTGTTGAATAGACCAGCCCAGTTGCTTCCGGATTCGAAGTAACGGCAGTGGCGCTCCACGGCCAACTCTGTCTGCATCAAGAACTGGAGTCCGCGACGACAAACCTCATGCCTCCATTTCTTCAGGTTTGAGACGCGGCCTCGCGAAGTGAGCCTAGCTCGAATTTCGGGAGCCGAGTATCCGTTACCGGTAGGATCTCTCTGAAGGATCCTAAGGACAAGCTCCGCTGACGATGGTAGCTCTCCAAGTCTTGGTCTTCGGTGAATTCGGGCAGAAAATTGCTGCGACCTCCTGAGACCGTCCACAATTTCACGAAATATTGAGGTGTTTAAGTACGCTGTGAGACCCATCATCCTCTGTGGTTCGCCCCGCTCCAATATGCAGACAGCATCGGTTCGGGCGGGTGAGCACGACTCGGGAGTCCCATGCGCAGCTCGCGCGACGGACAATCTCAGATCCAGGCGATTGCTACTGTGGCGATCCAGCCGGAATCGAGTGCCTGCTTCGTGAACTGAGAGAACACGCGGACTTCTGCAATGAACTCAGCACCCGAGTCGCCCTCCTTGAGGCGCACAAGGAGTTCGACCGTGAGGCTCGGTACTCGAGAATGCGCTGGACTCAGAACTTCCTGAAAGCGGTCGGAATTGCGGCGGGAATCACGCTAGGAGTGCTCTCTTTCTTCCGATAGACCGTCTTCATTTCCCCGCACACCCGCGCGCTTCGAGTAGGCGGCTTGAGCCTCCCCACTCAGGAATCTGTCGTGTGAGCCCGCGAGGCAACACAGCGACATCCCCGGCCAAGGGGGCCACTCGTGAAGACCGCATGGCCGAGGGTCGGACCGCGAACTGGAACGCGAAACGAGATGCCGCCGGCTAAGGCGCTTTAAATGGGCCGCGAGACGAGGGCGCATATGGAGGCCCATGACACTCGGTCAACGACTGCTCGCCGCGCTGCTCGCGCTCGCGATGATGTTCGCCGGCTCCGCGATTCTCTGGGTCGTCGCGCCGCATCGAAGGCGGCAACCGCGGTCGACTGCGTGGGCTTTATCTGCGACCCGCACGGTCGAGGAACGACCTCAATGAGGGGCCGAGGCGAGAATGGAGACTGAGTGGTTGTGACGAAGTCGCAGTCCGTCACGATATTCGATGGCCACCAGTCGATTGGCGGAACTAAGATTCTCTTCCAATCGAGAGACGTTCGCCTCATTCTCGATTTCGGGACGAATTACAAGCGCACGGGCGAACTTTACGAGGAGTTTCTCCAGCCCAGACCGTCACGTGGCCTGACGGATTGGCTTGCCGTGGGACTGCTTCCTCGAATCAGGGGAATTTACCGAAGGGATCTCTTTCCATCCGACGATTTCCCCGATTTGGATAAGGAGTGGCCGGGAGAGAAACCCTCTGCGGTCCTGTTGACCCACGGCCACCTCGACCACGCCGGGGGCCTCGCCTTCTTGGACCCCAGCATTCCGATTGTGAGCACGCCGATGACTCTCGCCTTGCTCCGAGCATGGCAGGAAGGGGGGAACAGTCCGATGCAAGCCGAGGTGACCTACATGGGGGAGAGAATGAACGATCCGAGCGGCCGGTTGATCGTCTCGGACCGCAAGTCCCCGAAAGTCGGGCGAACGTTCTCCTTGCTTGAAGAACCCACGGCGGCGCTCCTCGACATCCTTCGGACGTCTCCTTACGGTGAGAAGACGGTCTACAACCCAACGCTTCCCACGATGGCACCGAGACGCTGGGACGATATCGGACTTTGTTGGAGCGGGGTAGATCATTCGGTCTATGGCGCTGCGGGATTCCTCTTGGAAGCAGATGGAATTGTCGTTGGCTACACAGGCGACCTCCGGTTTGCTGGCGAACGGAGGAAGGAGACGCAGTCGTTCACCCGGCTCCTCGAGAAGCAGGGTGGTGATCTCGTGTTGGTCGTGGAAGGGACTCGGCTGACCCCCCCGGGGGACTCAAGGGCCCAGCCCATCGTGACTGAGAGTGAAGTGGAGGCCAGCTGTCGGAGGGATGTGGAACGTTACAAGGGTAAACTAGTCGTGGCCGATTTTGGCCCACGCAACGTCGAGCGCCTCCGGACGTTCCGAAGGATTGCACTCGCCACGGGAAGGCAACTTGTCGTGACCCAGAAGGATGCCTATCTTCTCTACGTCCTCCACAGCGTGGACCCGTCTATCGAGCTGGACTTTGGCCCCGGAGGTATGCGAGTCCTCGAGGATCCTTCGCCAGAGGATCGAAGGGCGTGGCAAAGGGGGGTCACGTCGAGGTCCGGGGACGCGTACCTTCTCCCTGAAGAAATTGCGGAATGCAAGGAGAGGTGGATTCTCTGTTTCAGCTTCTACGATTGCAACGACCTTGTCGACCTGAGGGGTGCCACCGAAGGGGGTCTATGGCTCTACTCATCGAGCGAGGCTCACGGCGAGGAGTCGGAATTCGACTTCAGGCGTCTCCAGAACTGGATCAGGTGGGCGGGGATGCACCAAGTGGGTTTCCGTTACGTCACAAGAGCGGATGGGGAGTCGCAATTGACGTTCGACCACCCGGATGACGTCGGCCACCACTCGAGTGGCCATGCCACTCAAACGGAACTCTTGGACTTTATCAAGCAGGTGGCCCCGAAGGCCATCATACCGGTTCACACCGAGCAGCCACCGAAGCGCTACGAACAGCTGCTCAGGGATCATGGGGCCAAGACCACGGTAATCCCGCCCGAGGGCGGGAGTCCGATTGCGTTGTAGCTCGGCAGCAACACGGGGACCTCCGGCTTCTTACGCCCCTACAGCTTGGCCGGGTTTCGTGACGCCCGTTGACCGAGACAGGGTTATCCTGGCGAAGACCGCCTGGTCCGAACGCTACCAAGGCCTCGGAACCGGGGACGACCCGGTCGGGAGCCATGACTATCTCGGATACGGCTCCGGTCACGAGGCTTTCAACTTCAAGCGCGCACCTGACGGACGTTTCTACGGGGACTTCCACTTCCGAGGTCATCTGAATCTGTCCAGGATCGACAATCGGGCAACCGCCTCAAAAATTCACGGCATCACAGTCCTTTGGGTCTCTACACCGGGGGTTGGCGGCCTGCGAATGGTTGGGTGGTACCGAAACGCGACCCTCTTTGCAACCACCCAGAAATCGGGTGGTCCGTGGAGCCACATCCTCTACGGAGACGGCAAGGGTGCGGAAGGGAAGTGCCACTACATGTGTACCGCATCGGCAGACGAGTCCTTCTGCCTACCCGTGAGTGAACGGCCCCGATGGATTCTTCCCGAAGATGTCGCGAGCAGGATGCGGCGGACCGCTGTTTTGCATCCACACGACGCGGACGGCCACCTCGCCCCATGGGTAAGTCAAATGGAACACCTGATTTCTAGGGTGGAGAACTTTGTGTCCAAGCAAATCCTCAGCCCCCGGTCGCGAGTCACTCGACGGCGGGAGTCTGAGTAGGACCCACAAAGAAACGGGAGCGGACTTCCGTGAAGAATCCACCCCCACGGATTGTGTTTGATACCTCCGCTCTTCTCGATCTCTTCGGTAAGTGGACCGACGACCACAAGGAACGCCGAGGAGATCTCGTCAAGGAAGTCCATATCCTGGCGCCACTCCGGCCCTTGCTGTTCAGCACCTTGCCGATCCTTAAGGAGGTTCATCACCACATGGTCATTGGAGCTGATCTCGAGAGATACCTGTCCTTCGAAACTGTCGGGGACTCGGAGCTCTCTGCATGCCCGGGCTTCGTCAAGACACGACAAGCCGACTATAGCCTGACAGCACTAACAAGGCGTTTCGAGCTCGAGGGCTTCAACACCTTCCTAATCTCCAAGGACCGGACATTCGTCCAGGACCTGGCGAGAGCAGGACTGAAGGCATGCTTGGTCCCCCCCACCGGGTTCGCCGAGGCGATTACCGTTCTCACTCCCGAGGGTAGTCCGTCGGTGGTCCTCGCTCACCGAATCCAGAGTAACGCGTTTGTGAACCTTTCGCGAGAGATGCGACTCGTCCGGCAGACCCGAGGCGAGAGGGAGTACATTGAGTGGCAGGAGTTCCTCAACTCCAGGACGGCCTCTAAACATGACCTGATTGTGGCGCTGCGGGCAACGGGAGCGTCCCTCTAGAATCTGCGAACCGTCAGCGCCCACGGTCGGCAACTGAAAGGGGCGGGAAGTCACTTGCAGGCGACGCGTCGCGACCCGCCGGGCATCCCATAGCTCTGACTGAGAGAGCCCCGCCAATGGACCGACGACGACACCCCCAATAACTTTCTACAGGCCCGCCGTAGACGTCGCCACCATGCCAGACTCAATGGTGACTTGTCCCCAATGTGGCCATAAGTTCCCGCTCGCAGACGTGATGAGGCACGGAATCGAGGACGAGGTGCGCAAGGAGTTCGAGAAGAAGTACGCGGCACGGCAGAAAGCCCTCACCCGAGAAATTGATGCGAAGACAGCTGCGGTTGCGAAGCGTGAGGAAGAGGTCGCGGCTCTCGAAAAATCGGTTGCAGATCAAGTGAAAGAAGGTGTCAAAGCGGAACGAGAGAAACTTGAGAAAAGGGCCCGCGAAGAGGCTCGGGAGTCCTTGTCACTGGAAATCAAGGGGAAGGATGAGGAGCTTAAGCAGGCGGTGGCTAAGCTCTCGGAAGCACGCAAGCGCGAGTCTGATCTGCTCGCATTGAAGGCAAAACTGGACGACCAGGAGCGAGAGATTGGTCTGAAGACCCAGAGGGCGCTCGAACAGGAGCGCAAGGGCTTAGAAGAGAAGGTCAGGGGCGAGGAGGCGGAGAGGTGGGAGATACAACTCCGTGCGAAGGAGGAAGAGTTGGGTCGGGTCCAAAAGGCCCTCGAGCAAGCGCAACGGGCGGGCGGGTCGGGGGAACTTATGGGGGAGGTGGCCGAGCAGAACCTAGAGGACCGGCTCAGGAAGGCTTTCCCGGAGGATTCATTCGAGCCAGTGGGACGAGGGAAGAGAGGTGGTGATCTTCTCCAAACTGTCCAAGGTGGCGGTTCGATTCTCTGGGAGTCAAAGGATGGATACAGTGCCTGGTCGAACGATTGGGTCCCGAAGCTCAAGCGCGACCGGGATGTGGCCAAGGCCTCGATTGCCATCCTCGTGACGACTGTCGGGCCAGGAAGCAAGCCGGTTAGGACGGCTGTCTTCGATGATGATGTTGTTCTCACCCCGCCAGCAATCGTCACCGGCGTCGCGTCACTTCTTCGACCACAGTTTGCAGAGATTGCGCGGCAGCGTCGACTTTACGAGAAACAGGGATCGATCCAAACCGCCGTGTATGCGTGGGTGACTTCGCAAGACTTCCGAAGAGGAGTGGCAGCCGTAGTCGAGAATCTCCAACGGCTCCAAGCGCGGGTCGCGAGCGCCAAGGCGAGTCAAATTAGATGGTTCAAGCGGATGGGAGAGGACGTCGAGCAGACCATGGTCGCCATCGGAGAGTTCTACGGCTCGGCACAGAGCCATGCACGGTTGCCAAGTCTATCCGTTCTCGCCCTGAACCCCGGAGAGAACGATGAATCCGACGAGCCTCCAGGGGCCGCTGAGCCCGACGTGGAGGGAGACTCGAGGGAGGCCGACGAGCCATAGACTCTTTTCAAACGTTACTCGTTTGGTGACCACCGACGGGCCCTGGAAACCAGCGCACGCCTGCTCAGTGGTCACGAGTTAGACCGAACCGATAGCGAACACCGCGATGATGAACAGACCGAAGCCAGTTACAACCGGTGACTTGAGGACAACCCCCCGTGAATCCGCCGAGGCCGCGGGTTGTGAGGTCGGCATGATCAGGCAGCTCTCGGGAGAACCGCGACCACTTCATGAAGGACTCGCGCGGACGATGACACGACCGCAATCAGCGCGCACGGGCCGCGGGCGGCGACCATGACGGGGAAATCCCGGAGCAACGTCAAGTTCGAGTCTGTGCACACGGGGAGACGCCGCGTCTCGGGCTAGGGCGGAACCTTGGGACTTTGGCCGGACGGACCCCTGGTCGAGCGAGAGCGACGATATCTTACGACAACAACGGCCGCTAACACGATCAGCCCTACTGCCACGAAAGCTGCGGCGACATACGCCCAGTCCGCGGAGGGTGAACCTCCCGTCCCGACCGTCAACTCTAGCGAGGATACTCCCGAGCTTCGGTTGGCGGCGTCGGTTGCCTGGACCTTCACCAGATAGGTGCCCGTTGCCGTCGGGATGCAAGCAACAGTCGCCTGGTTAGCAGATTCGCAGCCGAGCGGAAGACCCGAGTAGTTGTAGGACAGCGGGCCAATCCCTCCGCTCGCTCGGACAGTGAGAGTTACCGTAGCACCGAGTGGATCCGGGTTCGGACTCGCAGAGAAACCTACTACGGATGGTGGAGCCGGCGGAGGTCCTACGCTGAACGTCCAGAGAGCGGGGGTTTGCCCCGCCTCTTCGCCCGACGTAGGCCCATAGGAGAGGATGAGGAGATACCCATCCCGCGCGTCGTACGTCATGAGAATCCCAACGCCAATGCCGGGCCATAGGGGGAAGTAAGGATAGACAGGAGTCCAGCTTGCGTTCTGGTACTCCCAGGCTCCTCCGTACCCGTTCCCAATCTGTGTCCCTCCTTCGAGGAAGAGCCAGTTGTTTCTGACATCAAACGTCATCGAGGGGACGAATACGGTCAGCTGTGCTCCCAGTGGCGGGGGGGACACCGGAGAGCGACTGGTCAGGTTCGTCCAGTTCCCAGCAAGGTATCCCCACGTCTCGTTGACCGGAGCGGACGCACTGCAGCCCACCTGGTGATCCAGCTCGCACTGCCCATAATACGGGCCAGCGCCGAACAGTATCACCTGACCAGCCTGAGGGTCATAAGCCATCGTAGAACCTCCCTCCGGCCGAAGTTGGGGATTGGCCGACGTGACGTTACTCCACACCCCCTTTTCGTAGCTCCATGTGTCGTTGTCCTCGTAGCATGACCCGTATTGGTTGCAAGCCCCGTAACCGCCGTGGAGTACGGTGTAGGTGTCCGCTTGATCGTATGCAAGCAGCCCCCCGTAACGCGCCGAAGGGACAGTGCCACGGACCGAGGTTGGGGAGGTCAGGTTCGTCCACTGCCCATCCGAGAAGCTCCAAGTCTGTAGCGTAGCGTTGGCAGGATAGTGCAACGGATCATACGACGCACCCACCCACAGCACGTAACCATCGGCCGCGTCGTAGACTAACGGCGCGGCCGCGCCAGCTGAGGGCGCCGCGCCGGCCGTCGCAGTGAGATTGGTCCAGTTCCCTCCCGCGTAGGTCCATGTCTGCGGGCCCGAACCATCCCCGACAAAGATCGCAAGCACATAGTTTCCTGCGGGGTCGAAGACCATTCGCGCACCAGTGCCGATCCATTTCGAACTCCCGTTCTTGAGTGGCAAGTCAACCGGAGTCCAGAGCGGCACCCCTCCCGCCGACCCTGAGGTGGTAACAGCGCCGCTCAGAGTGCCTCCACCTGCTGAAGCGGAAAGGCGCGACTCGCTCTGGCTGAGCGTTGGCGCTGAGGGCAGACCAGGAACCGCCAGGATGGAGATCAAAAGCAGCAACAGCAAGAAGAACGAGGCAGCCGAGCCTCCTCCCGTTGACTCCAAGGAGTGACGTCCGCCCCGGGCTAAGCTAGCCGACATCTGGTCCGGCTGAGCGGAAAGCCCACAGGCCCGATAAGCGATGCGAGCACAGCCGCAGTCGCGGCCCCTTGATGAAGGACGCGCGCGGGCGATGAGCGAAGATTCGCCCCTCACCGCAAGCGGATCGACTTCCAAGTATGGGGTGTCGGAGTTGGCTAGCGGAGAACCCAGCCTTTGCCGTGACATCCCTTACAGGGCTTGTTTTGCCGTCGACCTCTCCGCCCCGTTCCTTTGCATGATGGGCAGTCCTGGCGATGGGCCCGTTCCCACTGCACGGTGGATTGGGACGGTCGAACCCGCCTAACTGGACGGCGGGGGCGCCTGGCATACCCCTCCGCCGAGGTCCGCTCGCCGCTCACCTATCCCCCTTCGTTTAGCCGGTTGACAAACCCGCTCGGGTTCATGAAGGACGCGCGCCCGATGATGTGACCGCGACAAGCGCGGGCGCAAACTCGTCCAACCCAGAACAAATCCTCTAAGGGCGACGCGCCCTCCGGCGAGGCATGCCCCTATCGGACGGTGTGCGACTCGGCCACGTCAACCTGGAAGTGACGGACCTCCGACGGGCTCGGAGGTTCTACGACCGCTTTCTTTCGGTGTTGGGCTTTCCCCGGATTCCTCCCGACGACCCGTACTGGCTGGGGTACCGAAAGGGACGGATGACAATCTGGATCACCGTGAGCCAGCCGCGGAGGGTCGCCCGGAAGAGCCCCCACGTCCCGACCGACGGGACCAAGGACCCGATATCGGATCACATCGCGTTCGCCGCCCCATCCGCAAAGCGAGTCGCGGAACTGGAGACCGCGCTCCGTCGCAAGGGGTTCCGACCCGTCTACAATACACACAAACAGAGAATGGCACACGCCTGGTATACTTCGAACGCCTGGAGAGACCCGGACAACAACGTGCTGGAAGTCTACGCGGTTGAGCGTCGTCGTTGAGGGGAGCGTGGCCGCGCGACGTTCATGAAGGGCCCACGCGTTCGACAGCACGACCGCGATGAGCGCAGCGCTGAACCCAGGCGACAGTTCAGAGCTTGGGGCCGATCGCGACCGCGTCTGGGTCAGTGCCCCGTTAGCTCGTGATCTCGCCGTTTACTTCGCCTGGGATTTCCTCCTCGGGTCGGTTTTCTATCTTGTCTTGGTCGGCGGACTGTTCGGAGAGTCCGGAGTCGCGTACTACCTTTGGGTCCTGCCGGTGGTTGGAGTCCTCATTGTCCCCGGGGCCCTGTTCTTCTTCCTGCCGACATCCACGGCTCGGCGGATTAGCGTCGCAGAGACCGGGTTGGCAGTCGTTCGGTTCCGCTCAGTGGAGGAGTTTCCCTGGCGGGGAGTCAAGCCGGGCCATCGAAGAATCCCCCGATGGGCGCCGTTCAGCGGGGGCAAGTACCCGATTTCCCTATCGGGAGATCATCCTCCCATTACCCTGGGTCTCAGCCTTACACGGGAACAAGCCGAGCTGGTTGCTGCCCACCTGGGTGGAACGGTGGAGCAGGTCTGGCGCCCCCGAGAAAACGCACCACAGCGGTCGTGAGTTGCCGGCCGCGCCGGCTTTATCTGCGACCCGCGCGGTCGAGGGCGGACCACGATGATGGAGTGGGGCACGACCCCCAATCCCGGGCAAGAGAGCCCCGACGTCGAGGCCTATGGGAGCAGGGGTTCCCGAACACGAAACGCGTTTTGCCAAGCGCGTCCACTGACGGTGAAACGAATCCTAAGTGCCCATTCATTTGGGCGCCTCCCGGCACGGGCGAGTCAAGTTCGCGAGCTGAAAGGCTCGGACGTCGTTAGTCCGAGCCGTTCTAGACTAGAACGCATCCTCTAGCGGATCTGATGGCTCGAGAGGAGTGTCTTGAGGGGGATGGGTTGGAGGCGCTTCCAGAGAGCCCCGCCCGGACCCAGCGGCGACAAGTCCCGACGTGGACAACCCTTCTCCTGTCGTGAGATGCCCGGACGGCGGTGGGGGCCGGGTCGTACGAACGCGGGCAGCTACGAGGATGGCCATCGCGACTGCAAGTGCACCCCCAAGGAGCGGACCTAGCCAGGTCACAGCCGAGGGTCCGGCTGGTCCCGGAGATCCCGGAGAGCTAGGGGGAGGGGCCCCCCCGGCCGAAAATGGCTCGTAAATGTAGAGGCTCGGACCGGTGTAGTTGGTCCCGGGAAGACTCCCCGCCCAAGTCTCGCTCCAGCGGCATGGGACCTCCCAGCATGTCGAGTCGGCGTTTGCTGGGACGCTCGCCCAAGAGGTCCAGGTCACTATGAAGTTAGTCCAGTTCCCCCACGCGGAGGGCGGCCCGCTTCCCCCGATGGGCATGCTGAGGTTCGACGCGATCCAATATCCGGGGGTCGTGGTTCCGTTTGCCGTAACCGGCGGGAACCAGTACCAACCTCCCCATTCGGCCATGAGCGACTCGAAGGTCGTGTCGTTGCAGAGCTTCGCCCAGATGATCTCGATATCTTTAGCGTAGCTGGACGGCCAGCCAAACGCCGCTACGGTCCCGGCGATGTACGACGAGCTCAGCAACCCACAGTCGGTGGCGTTCAATGGCACTGGCGTTTGTGGTGCGACCGCGGCGCTAGTCGCACCGCCCGGCCGGGGCAACGAAGCACCCCCACCCGCAACTACGGGCATGACCCACGAGCTGAGGGCGAGAAGGGAAAGCACGACCACGATGGCCAACGCAGTGCGGACCGGGGGAGAGGCATTGAGCCGACATCCATGCCACGAGGGTCGGGCGATCAAACATCGCCTGCCCGTAGCTACTGGCGAACTGGTGCTCACAGGCCTCACGCTCCCCGGAAGGACATTGCCTCAGAACTAGTTCAACCCCGGCCCAAAGAATGGGCCGATTCTTGGCCCCCCTTTATCCGGGGCGCAGGCATCTCCGGGCCGAATGCGGGATCTTTCCGAGACCCAGGCACGAGTGATCCGCGAGCTGCTGGTGAGTCGGCCAGGGTCAGACCGCGTGAAGTGTGCCGCCGCCGGCGTCCCTCGGAGCACGTTCCAGCAGGTGCGTAAGCTCGCATACAGCGCCGGGTGGATTGTCCGCCGCTATATTCCGGACCCATCGTCGATCGGAGTCGACCGGATCCGTGTCGAGATTGGCCAACCTTTTGCCGAGAAGAGGGCGAATCTCCTCGGCGACCTAGTGCGACGTGCGGAGGTGGTTCTCGTGTGGGACTGCCCGAGCACGATCGTCTCGGTTTCTTTCGAGCGCTCGAGGAGTGAGGACGGAGAGCGGGCGAAGGAGGACACGAGTTGGTCGCGCAGGTGGGTCGTCACCCCTTCGCCATCCGGCGGCGAAGTGGTCGCCTACTTCGACTACGAGGGCGCGTGGTCTCGATGGGCGCTCGGGGAAGCTCCTAAGGCCTACCCGAGGGGCATGCCCCCGCGCCAGGACGGTTCCCCCTCCCCGTCGAAGAGGTTCCGGGCGGAGGATCTCGCCGACCTGGTGCGACGACCCATCTTGGGGAGCGGGGACGACGGCGGCGGCTTCTGGCCGTTTGGCGGAGGTCTTCCAAGCCGACTTCAGAGCCTGGTTGACAACCTCCACGCATTCCCATGGACTGTTCCGGACCTGGCGAAGATACCGGGGTTCGCCCGGCGGGAGATCGCGTCAGTGGTCCTCACGTCGGGGACTTGGGCGAGCGGAAGTGATGGGAGAGGGCTGTTCCAACAGCTCGTCAGTCGCTGCCGGGCGACCCCGTTCCTGTACGCTTTCGATGCAAAACGTGTCGTCATGGGGTTTCTGGCACCCGCTCCCACAACCCTCATGGTTGGACGGACCCACATCACGGCTGTCTTGGCTGAATCCCTTCGTGAAATTGAGGTGATCCGAGAACCGATCGGCTCGATTTCCCCCGTGATCAATCATCGGTACGATCGGCTGGTGGGCTGAGCGCCGGTGGCCCTGCGAGAACTCCAAGCTCTCGTGAAAGTCCGCTGACCCGGGGCAACCATGGGGAAGGCGAGCACCAGGAGTATTGGTCGCTTGGGGAGTTGGTACAGAAGCGATTTTCCCAAGCACTCGGACTGACGACGAAACGAATCCTGAGGGCCCAATTATCTGGGCGCCGCCCAGCAAGGGCGAGTCCCTCTGACGCGGGAACCCGTTTCGCGGGACCGATGACCGACCGCGATGAGCCCGCAGGCTGACGTGTCAACCCAACGGTTGAATTGGTCGGAGCCCTAGGACTCCCGGGGAGTGTTGACGACTGGGCATTCCATCCACCGTGGAGACGGATAATGCGGAGTCCAACGGACTCGGGCATTCGTTAGGTATCCCGGCCTTCCGTAACCTCTTCGCATCCGGCACCACCTCCTCCCTTGGTGCGGCGATATCGCTGGTCTCCGTCAGCTGGGTGGTCTACCACTACACGGGAAGTGCCCTCGATATCGCGTACCTCGGCCTGACCGGGATTGTTCCCGGTATCGTTCTGGGGCTGATCACTGGCGTCGTCGCGGACCGGTACAATCGGCGTTCGCTGATGGTCGCCGCGGACCTTTCGCGCATGATGGGAATGGCCCTGCTGACGGTGTTCCTGTACGTCGTCGGGTTTTCACTCCCTATTGTCCTGGCCGTCATGATATTCGTGAATTGCTTCTCGGCCCTGTTTACCCCGGCCAGCCAAGCGATCGTCCCCAAACTCGTCCCCAAGCCGTCGCTGGAGGATGCCAACGGCCTTCTTCAATCAACCTCGAGTGTCGCGTACAGCGTGGGCTCGGCCGCCGGGGGGATCCTAGTCGTCCTGTTTGGCGCGGTCTGGGGCTTGGGCATCAACGCACTCACGTACGCCCTGTCGGCGATCTTCCTGATTCAGATTGCGGGAAGTTTGGGCCGTGTCGAGCGTGACCCATCGAAGGTGCGACCTTCCTTCCGAATGGACCTTACGGAGGGCGTCGGGTACGTCCTGGGCGACCGAACTCTCGTCGAGGTCTCCTTCGGATACCTTCCCTCGAACTTCCTCTCCTCGTTCGTCTCCCCGTTCTTCGTGGTTTACGCGGCGAGCAGATTCGGCGGCGACGCAGCCGTTTACGGCTCCCTGGTCGCAGCTCTCGCCGCCGGAGTTGCGATTGGTTCGCTAATCGTGGGGCGCGTCCGGGCGCGAGGGCATGCGGGCGTGCTGATGGGCCTGTGCCTCCTCGTGGAAGGGACGAGTTGGACTACCCTGGCACTATCCACAAACTTAGGATTCTCCGTGGCAGCGGCGTCAGCAGCAGGGCTCGCAATTGGCTTCGCGAACACAGTCTACTATTCGACGATTCAGGCTGTGGTGCCGGAGCATGTCCTTGGTCGGGTTCTGTCAATCGGTGACTTCGGCTCATTCGCGGCAATCCCGACGGGACTGGTGGTGGGAGGACTGTTGATCGCACGGTATGGAGTTGGGCCCGCCTTCCTGGTCGCCGGGATCGGAGTGCTCATCACTGGATCCACCCTTCTGCTCCTACCCGACTTCCGCCGGTTCGGACGTGAACGGGAGAGTCCGAGTGTGACCGCTCCGAGCGAGCTGCCCCCAGCTCCATAAAGGACGCGCGCGGGCGATGCGCGCAGATTCGCCCCTCACCGCAAGCAGATTGACTTCTAGGTATGGGGTGTCGGGGTTGGCTAGCGGAGAACCCAGCCTTTGCCGTGACATCCCTTACAGGGCTTGTTTTGCCGTCGGCCTCTTCGCCCTGTTCCTTTGCATGATGGGCATTCCTGGCGATGCGCCCGTTCCCACTGCACGGTGGATTGGGACGGGCGAACCCGCGCAACTGGCCGGCGGGGGCGGCTGGTATACTCCTCCGCCGAGGTCCGCTCGCCGCTCATCAGTCACCCATGTTTAGCCGCTTGACAAACCCGCTCGGCTTCATGAAGGACACGCGCGGTCGATGATAGTGACCGCGATAAGCGCGAGGGCGAATCACGGGATCGCCGCGGCCGGTCGGTCGTGGGTAGCAGGTCCAGGGCCCGGCACGAGGGTCCGTACTGGCCCCTCCAATTCTTCCGTGGGCATGGTAACATCTCCTTAGGGTGATCAAGCGGATGATGTCGCCTCAGGTGGCTCCCCCCTCCCCTCTACCTCATCGCGCGCAAACTCCACGACACCGGTGGATGTTCGCGGGCATCGCGGCCGCCCTCGCCGTCGTCGTCGGGGCCGCCTCCGCTCGGATCGCGTCGTTGGGCCTCTCGTGGTACGACGGGTTCGTGGTTGGCCTGGCGGGGCTCATCCTGGGTTTCCTTGGCCTCCAGCGTCTGGGGTCCGCCCCCCGCATCAACATGAGGGGGGTTTGGGGTCAGCTCTTCATCCTCGAACTCTTTGGCTGGCTCGCGCTTTGGGTTCTCCTTGTTGGCGTATTTGCCGGACCCGCTTAGGTCGGGGCCTGGTTTGGTCGCGGCCATTGTTACCGGGTTCCTGGTGGCCCGTCACGAGCTTGGATGAAGGACGCGCGCGGACGATGACACGACCGTAATCAGCGCGCGCAACCGATGACTAGGCCCTGAAGAACGAGCTTCTCGACCATTTCCGGGTTAACGTTTGCTCGCGAAAGCGAAAGGGGGAAGGGGTTGGGCGTGGGGCGGACGCGTGGGCCGTCCCGGCCTCAGGTCGCACTCCGGGACGCGTTCGCCGCCCAAGACTCCACAATGGCGGTTACTATGGCCCAGCCATAGTCGCCACTGCGAACCGCCGCCTTTCGCTCGCTGCGAGCGATCTCTGCCAGAGTATCCAGGACCGGATTCGTCATTGACTCACCTCCCTTAGCGCGGGATTGACCTCAAGAGTCATAAGCGATTACTGTCTACCGATAGTGACCATGGATAGCCAAAAGACACGGTATTGGACGATTCCCAAAGCTCAGGAGGCAATCAAGTCGTCGTTCTTCCTTAAGGAAATGACATCTCCCGGCGAAGGTTCCGAACCCTGGCTGAGGTTTACTCAGATCCGAGACATCATCTCTCAAGCGGAGGGGGCTATCAGTGATCGCACTCTCTCCCGAGCCCTGTCCGGCCTGGTAGCGTCAGGCAACCTCGAGAAAAAGATCGAGGGGAAGTACTCCCTCTATTCGCTTGTCAGAAAACGTGCGGACGAAGTGAAGGCGTTCGCACGGGCGGAAGCCGCTGCTATTGAGGGTAGTGGAACACTTGGAGGAGTGGGCGATAGCAGCGAGGGATGGGCAGTTTTTGGAATCCCAGAAGTCATACCTCGGCGGTACCGGAGTGATCTAAGGAAGCAGTGCTTACGTCACCGTGAGGAACTAAGGAGTGTCATAGACGAAGTCTGGGCCGATGCGATGGACGCGATACTCGAGCCCTCGCGCAACAGGGTATCCCATAAGGTGTTCAAGGCGGGAGAAAAGGGAGTCGAGGATCTCCTGAAGCTGCAGGTGCTTGGGAGCATTTTCCTAGGGTATGGGGCTCGCTTTTGGGGCATCGCTGAAGCACTCGTGCCTAAGGCACCTCAGGCGTTCCAGCGGGCCTTGGGATTGACGTTCAGTCCTGAGGCGACGGTCGAGGAGAGGATGTCGGTCCTCATCTCTAGACTGGCGGGGAAGCCCGTCGACGAGATTCGACCTGTCGTCGACAAGGAGTTCACCAAAATTGGGAAGAAGATACAAAAAGCGGCGGGAGCGACTCAACCCCTATGGGAATCCCTGACCCCTAAAGAGAGAGAGCGGGCTGGACGGCGCCTACAGGCCGCAGGCGCAATGACGGCAGCCCTCGCCAGTGTGGTTCACGCATGACTTACTAGGACCACTCGGGGCCAGTTACGATCCCGCGATTACCCCACGTCTCACATTTCACGAGCCTGCGAACCCATTCAGCCCCCGACGCGGCTAGCCCCGCGATGACGTTGCTCGGGCGCCTGCTCGCCGCGCTGATCGCGCTCCCGATGATGTTCGCCATTTCCGCGATTCTGTGGGTCGTCGCGCCGCATTGAAGGTGGCGACAGTGGACGATTGCGCTGGCTTTAACCGGGACCCGCGGGGTCGATGACACGACTGCCCTGGGCGTGCGAGGCCGCAGTCCGGTAGGAACCCGGATCTTCTCGTAAGAAATTCACGTTTTGGAGGCACACTTCAACAAACCGGAAACGTGTCTCGTTTCCAGCCGCGAGGCAACCTTCACAAGGTCGCAACGGTACTCAGAATTCGCAGACCATGGCTCCAAAGCCGCGAAGACCGAGGGCGAGTCGAGTTGATCGTGGGACGGCGAGTCAGCTCGGCAGATTGTTCCCTGAGCACGCTTCGACCCTACCCAGGAAACTTGGCAAACTCCGAGTATATGGCGTAAGAACCGTCACGAGGTTTGGAGGTTGGCACAAGGCAATGGTCCTCGTCGATAACGGCCAAGCGATTCAGTTACGATTCTACGGATGGAAGAAGAATCCCGCTGGGCAGTGGAAACAGCGTCAGAACTTCAACTTGACCGGGTCGAATATGTTCGAATTGTTAGACGTCTTGCAGCAATTGTTCCTGAAATTTCCGGATGGCCTGCCCTCCCATAGAACTAGTAAGAAGCCTAAGGAGTGACCGGATGGAGGCGTATCCTTCGGACGAGTTCTGGGTGGGCACTATTGGCATCTCCCCTTCCAAGGCTCTGGGCCGACCTTCGGGGCCCCGTCAGGTGGCTGGAGTTTCTGGTTGGTCGCACGACGACCTGCAGATTGCTACCGCACTAACCGGGGAGATTCCAAAACTGCCGAAGGCGAAAGGGACCTTACTGAGTGGTCTAATCGCGACTCGCGCGCCAAGGGCTGTATCACTTCTGACTCTCATTCGCCGGTACTCGGAGACGGTGAAACGCCATGCGGTTAGGATCGTTGCATTGGAGAGCGGGTTCCCGGAACCTCTTCCACGCAACCGACGAACGATTCTCCTTCTGTTTAGGAAGGATCCGAATCTCCTCAAACGGGTTCAGTACCTTTCGCTGGCCGTTGGGGGAACCGTCACCTATCCGTTCCTCTCGAACGAGACGATTGACCGACGGCGGCTGATTGCTCGGCCGTTCCGCGAGTCGCTTACTGCTGCCCTTCGCAAGGCCCTCGATCCAGAAGGCGCGCGTCGTGCGGAGGTCGACTATGTCGATGCTCGCAGGAACAGCGACGTGGTAACATTCTCCGTCCGCTATGAACAGGGGCCGAAGCAGATGGAGGAATGGGAGGGAGCCCATTTCCATAAGCCCCTGAAAAGGGCGGCCATCCGCGCGCTTCCGAAGTACAGAATGGTCGAGATTGCCTCCCGGCAAGGGAAGAATGCAGAGAAGCTCGCATCGGCTCTCTCTCAGGCGCTCTGGGATTTCCCAGATCGCTTTCATCCCATGTCTGAGGAAGAAATCGTGTCCCAGGCCGAGACTCTAAGACCGGTTTCCTCGGGCGTTAAGATTCTCCAAATGGCAATTCGCACGCTCGAAGCCGAGAACGTCGAGTTGGATGGGTCCCCGACAATAACGCTTGATGCTGTCGATCTTGGGCCGACGCTAAATCAGCTCCACGAACTGGATGTGAACCTCAAGGGAAGGGTCACATCGTGGCGAATCTGGCTGAAGTATTCGTCCGGAGATCTTACGAGTGAAACCGTAGTCAAACGAACGCGGGCCAAGAATCGAGTTCAGTTTAGGCCAGAACCACCTCTCGAGGTGAAGATCGAGGTGTACCGGTTACTCAAGGAAGGCTTCACTGAAATGGCACTCCACTAGGATAGTCCGATCATGACTTCAGGGGACTTTGTAGATCGAGTTCTCCTCTCTGCCTGGCAAGCTGGGAGGCCGGTCTCTGCTGCCCTTATTGGAACGAAGGACGCGCCCGGACTCGCCCAGTTGCAGTTACACCTCGACGCCGGGCTTCTCAGAAAGACACTCTTGCCCTCGATTCATTGCGAGAATGACGGAGAACGCCTGCGATTGGTCGGTGATGGACAGGTTCTGGTGTGCCAGCGATGCAACTCTACGATTGAACTTCAAAAGACCAGCTCGCTTGAATTCTACAGCTTCAAAGTTGACTTCGAGACCCTTGCTTTGCGCGTCCAAGGAGCGTTCACCGATCGGGGTATCAAAGTGACGAGGGGCGGTTCGTTCCCCGCCGGCAGAGACGTCGTCCCAATCGGTTCATTCACCGGTCTGGACGGCAGTGAAATCGACCTTCTCCTCGCCAAGAAGACCTTGAATCCAGGATCACTTCTCCAAGTCTGGGGGCATTGCGCCTCAACTTCGCGGACTGCGGTCCTCGTTCATCCTGAGTTGTCCCCGAACGCGGATTCGTTCCTGAGGTTGTCCTTCCAGAGTTCACCTGTTTATGCAATCCGCGCCGATAGTCTTCGCGAAGTTCAGACTTACGAATCTGCGGCCAAGTTCCCAGCATTCCGCCGGACCATTGCGGATCGGCTGAAGGGAGTCGAAACACTGCTCTTTTCGGACAGTGGTGTGAAGCTGGGCGGGGAACGGGTCGATCCCTTTGGCATTGAGGCCGACGAGCTTTCCCTTCATGGCAGAGTAGGTTACGAACCTGTCGCTCTGAAACTCCTGTCGGTCTTGGCGCCAACCCTCAAGTTCAGTCGAAGAGGGGGAGTCCTCCAAGTCCCTGACGGCATCCTAGTTCTCCCCGATGGAGTCTGGATGGTAGATGCCAAGTCCTCGTCAGAAGGGTTTCGCTACCGGCAGGACGAGCGGGACAAGATTCGGCGTTACCTGGAGACAATCGAAAAGCGGTCCGACCACTTCAATGAGAGGTGGAAATTCTATGGTTTGATTATCGTGACTCGGACGGCTGCACTTCGGAAGGAAGATGTCGAAAACGCAAGAAACGACCTCCGAGCTCGCGGTGCAGCCTCCATCGTGAGCATAGTCAGCCACGAAGGCCTCGTTGGGATCTGGGAGAAGGCCCGTGGTAGCTCTGATTACTGGTACCGTCGGCTGCTGGGAGAGGACCCGCGAGATGTCCTCCTTCTGAAAAAACGCTTCACCACAGATGCCCGTGTCGAAGAGTCGACGAAAGTCTCCGCGGAGACCCCGCTGCGCGTGATCACCGAATCAGTCCTTGATGTCTTCTGGGAAAGTGTCCTCAAGAACCGATACACCGGACTCTCCGGACATCAACCGGTGGATGTTCTGACGGATCTAGAAGAGATATTCATTCGTGATTTTGGGTCTTGACGCAGGGTCAGATCACTCCTCCAACGGGTCCCTCTCACCTGCCTTCCGATACAGAGCAGCCCTAGTCTTGAATTGGCAGGGCGGGCGCGTGAGCCCATGACCGACCCCGAGGACGCGCGGAGAGCGACCCGTTTCGAGACCCTGCCTCGGGGCCCATTTGCTGCCGCTCGAGTTACGACAGCATGGAACCAAATCCGACCTGTCGGACGTGCGGCGCCCCGGTCGACTTGACCCGACAAAACGCGGTAACTCCCGTGATCTACCGGAACGTGGCGCGTCGCGGCTTCGGGGTAATCTGTATCTTGGAGGGGCCGGAACGGAACGTGATCGTCAATCGGCCCCTAAGAGACCATTCACTTGGTCCGAAAACGGAGGCGCCTCTCCTTCTTGATGAGGTCGCGTAGAGGGCCGAAGTCCGCGGCGTTCGACCTCCGCCCGATCGGTTCATGAATCACGCGCGAGAACCGCGACTTCTTGATGTCGCGTATTGACTGCAACAGCTCAGGGGCAATGTCCTTTCCGTTCACATCCATCGTTGTGTGTTTGCTCCCGTTCAGCCACGACGGGAGTTCTCCGTCGGTCCGAAGCGTCAACGAATCCGTGCCCATATTGCTCGCCCGCAGGAGGGCCGAGGCGCACGCCAGAGCATCCCAAACTCCGAGTCCCTGCCCCGCGCGTGAGCGTTCGATCTCTGTAAGTGAGAAGGGGAGGATTTGGAGCGAATCCTTTAGGAAGGCCGGGTCCTCGCCAGCAACCGAACTGACACTAGCGGTGGATATCGCACCCGACAGGCCGTCGACTGAGAATTCTCCGGCCACTCTCCTCGGAACAAGGGCTGGAGGGATGGGGGGCTCAATCACATAGCCCAGAATAGGCGTCGGCTCCTCCCGTTTGGCAAACCGGGGTCTGCCGGCATCCGAATAGACGATGGTGGTCGTCTCTTCCACGACTCCTCAGGGACTTTCGATTCATAACCTGGGCGGAGCTCCGCCAAGGGTGGGCCACACATTCCGAAAAGCGAATGTCATGACATCACACTGATGATAGTCACGGCCGGCAAGAGCCAGGCGGGTCGACGAGAGGGCGGCCGCAATGAGGGATTCGAAATGAGTAGTCCAGTCGACCTGGTAGGACGCTTCCTTCGTGGCTTCGAAGGGCTCGCCAGTCGGGAGGACCTCTTCCGGTTTCAATTCGACCTAATCGAGGAGATTACCGCATGCGAGCGGAGGTGGTCGCAGCTTGTGGACAAGCCAGGCTCTAGTCAAGGTCCCAACTCTTCGGCCAGCCGACACGCCCTGGGTTCAGAGAGGCATCCGGGAGAAATAAGCGAACTTGAGGACGTTGCGTTCGCTAAGGTGATCCTCCTTCATTTCGGCGATTCCTTGGCTTGGTTACTGCTCGACCGCACACACATTCGAGGGGCAAGTACGGGCCAAAAGGGAGGACACATTACCTTCAGGTCGGGGTTCGACACGGAAGTTCAGGCGTTCGAGCTGCTCCGGGGGGAACCGACCGTCAAGTTCGCTATCCTTAACGACCTCACGAACTGCCTCTGTGTGGGAGACATCACCGCTCTGGACGAGGATGGGCTTCGCCTCATCGAAGTGAAGGGCTCAGATTCATGGATGGAGGATCCGCGAGCCCTCCGACAGGTCGAGCGGGCGAAATGGTTCCTTAGCTATACTTCGGTGGACGAAGGCGAACTCCCCGATGGGCTGGGAGACGCCGTAGGTTTGATTCCAAAGAGCTGGAAGCGCACCGGAAAGCCTCGCTTCTTTCGCACTCGGACTGAGCGGGAAGAAAAATACCATCACACCCAGCTCTCGAATTGCATTGAGAAGACGCTCGACGGTTCGGAGGGTTGGTCTACGACAATTCTCGCCAACGCGGGGGTTCTCGGTGTGTGGTTGGCGTCTAGTGGAGGCGAGCAAACGAATCAATTGGACATTCTCGACGGTCTGCGTGATGGAACGCGGAAGGAGATACTGATGGGGCTCGTTAACCGACAAATTGACGATTTTCACGACCTTTTGCCTATTCCCCTCTTCGACATCAGCGACCGAGCCAAGACCGCTCTCCTCACCGACGCAGTACACGCTTGCGTTGTCTATCCCCGAAACCGCTTGGAAGAGGCGTTCTTGAAGCGCGGCTACCGGTGCCTCCCCATTCGCCCTCCCGTCGGTAACAGCCCTTTCACGCTCGAGAAGGACGGCCTCAAGATGGCTCCGATGGACTACTTGTTCCGGCGATTGTTGTACGAAACGCTGGAGCTTGACTCGTTGGTCGGCATCATGGATGACGCGTTCAAACAGCTGATTGCCCAATCGCGCGAAAAGTAAGCGCCCTCTATAAACCCAGGACCGGGTCGCCCACGAACGAGGCGCGTGCGATGAAGTGGAAAATCACACGATCCTCTTGCCGAATCGGGCTAGGACGGATTCGAACCCTCAGACACGGTCACCAGGCCGAGGTAGAGTCGTACCGAACGGACTATAGGAAAGTCATTCCAGTCGATTTGGGTCGCTTCGCGACTCCGGAGCCGCTTGAGATAGCTAGCTAGGGCGTTGGTGAAATCATGCTCCGCCTGCGCGACGGTCGGTCTGTGGGCAGTTTCTCCAACGATGGGTTGAAACCAGCTGAAGTCGTGAGTCATGCTGTGGTCACCGCCCCTCCGCTCCCAGCAGAATCCGGCGAACTATGTTGGCATGATCCCGAGGGTCCTCGACGTGCCAGAAGGAATGAGTGGATGATCACCGGCGTGACAGCCGCCGGCGTGGCCGTAGGGGGCGGGATTGAACTTTTTGGTCTGTTCTTCTGGCCCTCGACCGCGAGCGAACCCTCGATAGTTCTCGTGGGTGTCGGCGTTTATCTCTCCGCGGTGAGCCTCTGTGGCCTCCTCTGGCTCAGGCGACTGATGCGACGTTCGATGGAGTCGGTACGGCAGACAGAGGGGGGAATCCAGGTCGTGTTGAAGGACGGCACTGTCCTTCGACGCGAGTGGACGGACCGCCGCTTTGCGATCGACCTCTGGACATCCTCCCAGGCGGCCAGGACGCCTCCGGTCCGGTTCGGGATGGCATGGAAGATGGACCGCACCGTCGCTGGCTGCGTGCTGACAGAAGGTGGCTGGAACCAGTTGGTCGCAGCTGCGCGCAGCCGTGGGCTTTCTGTGACCGAAAAGTGCTACGGAAAGGGGTCGAACACCGGGACGACCTACCTCGTGAGAGCCGCCGCTTCCAAGTAAAGGGGTTCCCGGCGGGGGAGCTGCTAACTTGGCGGCGAACCGCAGTACAGTCGAACCACGCGGACCGTAGGGAAGTCGTCAAGCTCCAGACGCGTCGCTTCGTAATTCATGATCTGCGACAGATGGGCCGCGAGAGCGTTAGTCAAGTCCCTTTCCGCATGTTCGAGCGAAGCCGCGTGCACGAGGATCTGAGGAAAACCCTCCACGATCCCGAGGAAGGACGGGCGATCGTCCTCACGCTCCCGCGCATCCAGGATCCGCAGGCGGAACTCGAACATAGCGCGACCCGGGGTTCAGTCGCCGCACTCTCCCCTCGGCCGGGGTCGCGCCCGCGCGACCACGTCCCCGAACGACTCGCCGGCGTCCAGGTCGCGGAGCTTTGCGTGGAGCGCCCGCAGGGCGAGCACTTTCTGCTCCAGGTCCTCGAGGATGACACGGTTCACGCGGGCGCGGAGCTTCTCCGCGGTCTCCCCGTCCTTCGCGTAGTCCGCGAAGGCCGAGCGCGCCGACTCGAACGACCCCGCATTGAAGACGAGCTGGCCGGAGGCCCACGGACGGCCCGACTCGGGGCTCGGCGACGCGTCCGCTTCGGAGTGGGCGCGGTCTGCGGTTGGTGACTCACCCTTTGCGGCGCGCTCGCGGTCCTGGCGCGCGAACAGCTCGCTCGCGGGGGTGAAGCCGGGGACCGCGTCGAGCTCCTCGCGGCGAGCGCGCGACCTGCTACCGTGGTAGGTCCCGAAGTCGGGCGAGTGCTCGCGGAGGTAGGCGGGGTACGGTCGCGGCGCGCCGAAGTCGACGACGTAGCGGATGTCGAGGTCGGGGGGGATTGGCTTACCGCAGCCACACGAGCACTTGCGCGGGAAGCGGTTGCCCGTGACGGTGCGGAGGCGCGAAGAGCCTCCCATGGTCTTGGCGTCGTTCGGCGTTGGCGGCTCGCTGCTGGGTTGGGTGATGCTCTGCATCGCACGTCCCTCGCGAGAGCAGGGACGCGCGATGCGGGCCCGGAGTTTCGCAGAAGAGAGTTACTATGCGTACCGCCCGTTTTCAAGCCGTTCGGGCAGAATTCCAGCGGAATTCTTGCGCACTTGCTTATCATCGGTGATACTAATTCGGGTTCGGTCCGGGAAGGGGAACGAAATGTCGGCGAGCCTAGCAGCCGGTTCGGCCCGTCTGGGGCCTCGCTTGAGTACTGCCTGGGTTACGGTGGCTGTCGTCCTACTCGGGATTAGCGCGTTCGCAGGTGTTGTCTCCGTCGGAAGTCAATCCAGCCTGCAACGCATGAGCGCGACAGGACTGATTCCGAACAAGCTGGCGCCTACCGCCTTCGGCACCCCAGCTGAACCGAATGCGAGAACACTTCCCGGGGCCTCACCTAAGCTTCCGCAGGTCCACCCAGCAGGTTCGGCGTGGATACAATTGGACGGAGATCCGCTCGATCTCGTCTTCAACCCACCGAACGGATTCGTCTACGTAGACACGGAGTCGATCACGGGGAACGTGACGGTCCTCAATGGAACGTCGATCAGCGCGACATTCACATTGAACGGGTCTCCATATGGATTTGTCCCGGACTCTGCCAACGGGTACATCTACGCGACGAACGGCGGGGGTCTGTCCAATGCATCGAACGTGACCGTGCTCAACGGAACGAAAGTTGTTGGTAGTTTCTATGTCGCCAACGCCACTCAAGGGGGTGTATATGACCCCCAAGACGGCTTCCTTTACTTCTTGGACTATGATTCGGCCAACGTTTCAGTGGTCAGCGGCACTTCGGTCATTGCAACAATCCCTGTAGGAAGCCATCCCATCGGGGCTGCCTTCGATCCGAACAACGATTACGTCTATGTCGCGAGTTTCGATTCCGGCAACATCTCGATCCTCAAGGGCACGACTGTAGTTGGTCTTGTCCGCTACAACGGAACCGGCGCGGAAGGACCCGTTTTCGATCCCGCCAACGGGGATGTTTACGTAGCGTACTATGGTGAAACGAACGTGACTTCGGGCACTTGGGCCGAGAGGACTCTCGTGATAAACGGGGAGTCGGTGATCGGATCAGTCACCATTGGCAGTGGGGGCGGAGGGGTTGTCAGTAGCGCTTACGATTCCATCAACCAGTTTGTCTATTTCCCCAATTATGCAAACAATTCGATCACGGCGGTAAACGGGACAGAAGTTGTTGGTTCCGTTGGTGTGGGCCGCGATCCCAACGCGGTGGCGTTTGACCCTCGCAACGGGGGGCTCTACGTCGGGAACTTCCAAAGCGGAAATATTACCGTGGTTTTCGATTCGTTTGCGTACGTCAACATCACTGCGACGCCGTCCACTGTTCTTGTTGGCACAGGAACAACCTTCGACGTGAAGGTCAAAGGCGTTGGTCCATGGAACTACTCTTACGCGGGACTCCCCACTGGTTGCACTAGCGTAAACGCCCCCAACTTGGCTTGCACCCCCACTGAAACGGGATCCTTCACAATTCGAGTCTACGCGAACGACACGGCAGGGTACAGCCTAACGAACACCACAACCCTGACGGTTGTGCCTCCACTCAGCGTCTCGGCTTCGGCCAGCTCGAACAGGACGGATGCAGGGGTGATTCTGAACTTCTTCTCGAGTCCGAACGGCGGGCTTGGGACCGAGTCGTTTGCATGGGAGTTTGGTGACGGTAGCTCGTCATCCATCCAGAGTCCTTCGCATGCGTACTCGGCTCAGGGAGACTTCACCTCCCGCGTCTGGGTCAACGACTCGGAGGGAGGCTCGGCGACGAACGCCGTTTCGGTCATTGTCGACCCAGCGCTCGCGGTTGGGCTTGGCATCTCAAATGCGACACCCGCGCTTGGACAGTCTGTCGCCATAACCGCCTCTCCCTCCGGAGGTGCCGGCCCCTACGCATTCGCGTATTCCGGCCTCCCACCTGGGTGCGTTTCAGTCAACAGTTCCCGCATCGGATGTCTCCCCACTCAAGCCGGCTTCTACAATCTCAGCGTCTTGGTGACGGACCACAACGGGATTTCCGCAACCGCCTCTATCGAGTTGGACGTGGTCTTCGACTTCACGGTGATCGCACCTTCCCAGGACTTGGTGAATCACGCATTCACGATCTCTGTGAAACCCGAGGGCGGGTACGGGACGTTGACCTACAGTTACACTGGCCTGCCGCCCGGGTGCGCTTCTCTTGACGCACCCGAGCTGAGTTGCACGCCGAGCCAAGTGGGGGCCTACAACATTTCGATCTCGGTCCAGGATCAAGCCGGAAACCAAGCGACCCAGCTGATCAAGGTCGACGTGGTAAACGCAGGACCGTCGACATACTTCTCGTTCCTTACGAGCCCGCTCGGCCTAGGCCTGCTGGGGGCCGCTGCCCTCGTGCTGCTCGCTCTGGCCGTGCTAGCGTACTCGCGGCGAACGGTAAGGCGTCCAAGCCTGCCCGACCAATACTCCGCATATCGAGTTCCTCCGCCCACAGTCCGCCCGGCTGGCAGTGGCCCGCAGGGGCCTCCTCCGGACGACGGAGCGACGCCTTCCACCGACGTGACTGACCAGGACTCTCTTACCGACATGGTCTGACCACTCCGACACAACTTGGGAATCCTAATCTCGCCACTGACGGTCGGTCTCACCGGTGGTTGTAATCGTTGCACGAGATCACTCGCTCGGAGGCCATTGTGGTGGGCGACCTCCTGGCCGGGGCGCGTTCCGTCCACGACCGAACGGCCCGCGAACCGATCCCCCGGAGGACCTGGCAATCGATTCGCCAACGACTCATCGCCCGGGACGTGATCAAGGAGCGTTATGTCCCCGATCCGGCGGTCCTGGGACGCCCGTTGGTTACGTTCGCCCTCGCCCAACCTTACGCCGAGCGGCGCGCCGAGGCCATCGCCCTTTGGCGAGGACAGGGAGGAGCATCCCACGTTTGCGCGTTCCGGACTGCGCTCTTCGGCATTTTCTTTCTCTCGGGACCTGAAGACCTCAATGCCCTCCGTACCCGCCTCGCCCAGCCCCAGGTTCACCAGGACCTGTACTTCCTCGAATGCGATTCGAGAGAGCCTTCCGTCCCCGTCTTCTGGGACTTCGAGGCCGCGTGGGCGCAAGTCACCGGCCTTCCGGGGACCCTGGCCTACCCCCATCCACTTCCTTCGTCCCCACAGACCCCCGGCAATCTACCGCAATCCTCGGCAAACGCTGACCGGGAGGCCGTCCGCTCACTCGTAGCCGAGCCCCCGGAGGCGGGTTCAAAACCTCGGTCGGAGAGATGGATCGGCCGGCTTTCGCGCGGGAACAGAGAGAGTCGCCTTCTCCGGGAGGGAAAGGTCGAATTCCGTTCGTTCCTCGACCCCCTCGAGTGTTCGCGCTGGGCAGATAACTTTCCCGACGCGGTCATGATCGTCCGTGGGACCCTGCTCAGCGATGCAGCGCCCGCGGCCCTCTTCCGCGCTCTCGTCGAAGAGTGCGGCGTCTCACCCTTTCTCTTTGCGACCAACCATGAGGCCGTGCTCTTGGCTGCTCTCTCGGATCGGCGCACAGGCTCCGGGAGGGCACGGGCTTCCCGGAGGACTCCGCCGCTCGCGGTGATGCAGCAGTTTCTCCGTCAGATCGTGGTACTTCGGGAGCCGTTGGACACCCTCACCATGGTGGTGGACCATCGGTATGACTGGCCCGCGGCCGAGGCAGTGTAGCAAGAGGTCCGAGCGAACGCCGGTAACCCGCGGGCCACGAACTCGTCGCGCGACCTTTCTCTGACCTCACCGGGCTCGTAACACTTGGGGTTTGCGTCCAATTCGGTAGTCACGGAATGATACCCAAACGTCACTCGAGAGCCTGGTTTGGTATACAGATTCGGTCGGCGTGCATTCATCGGTTTCAGTGACACGCGAACTGCGCTTGACGTGCCAGCGGACGCTAGGGGTCTTGACAGAATCCACGACACTGACCTGTCCGATGCGGAGTCGAAGCTCCTCCGAGTAATCTTGCATACCATGGGATCACCGATGGGTGAGCATTGAATGGGTTGGCTCTCCCAGAAGATTGATTACACTCGGGCCCACTGCCGAGCATCGGAAGAACGATGAATGATCAGGAGGAGACGATTCTGGAGTATGTCGTTCGACAGCGCCTCAATCGGGAGGACCTCGTTGACCTTCTGTCATCTCTCGGGGGACAGAGGCAGGGGAGCAGGAACGATCTTGCGGAGCGTCTCCTCGGGATCAAGGGACTCAAAGCAAAGGACGCGCTCTCGAAACTCACGACCGAGGACTTGAGAGTCCTCGTTCGGCGGTTTGACGTGCCTGAGGCCCCAAAGCAGGGTGGATTACTTGGATTCGCCACCTCGGTGATCGGGGACGAGAGATCCTCCCTCATCAAACGAGCCGATGAGGCCGCATCGAAGCAAAGGACGCCCGTTCCTCGAAGCGCCCCTCCACGGGAGCCCACACCCGAACCCAAGGCCGCGACCCCGAAGCGTCTTCGGACCGTCGAGGCAGCTGCGGAGGCACCGAAGGCTGTCCCTGCCCCGCCTGGCCCGCTTCCCACACAACCTCCCGAAGCTCCGCACGCGCCGCCGACACCTCCCCCCGCGGGGGCTTCAATCGGCCTCCCTGCCTTTCAGGAAACCCGGGACTTCGTCGGTTCTTACAACTTCGCATATCAGTGGAACGAGGAGGACTACTACGAGGCCGAACTGCTCGGCGCTCTTCGTGGGAGATTCGGAGTTAACAACGCCGTCCGACAACAGGGCGAGTCGGGGAGAGTCTACGACATTGTGGTCCGTAATTCCGCCCGAATTGAGGTCAAGCTCCCCAAGCAGAAGGCCGAACTCGACCGGATGATTGGTCAGGTCCGAAGATACCTGTCACAGCATCCCGGCGGTGTGATCGTGGTGATTATCGGCTTCATGATGAAGAACCAGCAAGAGATTCACAACTCGAAGCAGGAACTCGAGAGCGCAGGCGCGGTCGTGTTCGTGAAGTAACCCGGTCGACGAGGCAGGTTTCCCCCAGGGGCAAGGGCTCGGGATCGAAGGTATAGGAGGCGTCCGTTTCGGCGTAAAGAACTCTTGGCCCCCTACGCTCAACTAACCGACGTGAAGCGAGCCCTTTGGGATGAGCAAGATACCGAGGTTGTGCACCCCTGCGTGACTCGCGAGCGAGCGTTCCGAGACCCCACCGAGTCACCGACCCCCAGTCAGAGATAGCCTCGGGCCGTGGCCGAGTGGATTGCCAGGGTCTATCGACAGGGTAAGGGCTACCGCGTCGTGGTCGAGGGATTCCTCGACTTCGACGTAGACCGTCTCGATGGCATCGAAGAGCGGACCGCGGAGGCGATCCTGAGACGCCTGCGGATGGCCTACCCGAAGAGGGCCCCGCCGTCGGGGGACCCCACAGCGGAGAGGGTCATGGAGTTCGAGGTGGCGGTCCGCCTGGGGTCGCGGAAGGACACTTGAACGTGGACCGGATCCACGAAGCTCGTTCATGAAGATACTTCAACCGGCAACTGAAGAGGAGGTCCTTCAGAGCTGGGCCGAGTCAGAGTTCAATGGCAGCCGCCATAGAGACGAGATTGCCCCCTGGATTCTTTCTTACAACGCAAGGACTCGGATCCTCGAAACGCACCCTTCAAAGTGGAGCAGCATCGACCGAAAAGATGCCATCGAGGCCACACGGAGGGCCCGATCGCCAATCCTCGATGGGATCCTGAAATCGAATCCATCTTGGCGGTTGGTCGAAATCGGGCCGGACGAAGTGGGCTCGCTCCTTCACATCGACCACCCCCCGTTCAATGCTCTTGCGGGAGACCGCCGGATCGGAACGTTCGTCGAGGCGTTGGACGCTGGACGAACTACCCGGGGAGATGGCTTCTCCCGCGGTTATCAAGATCTTAGGAAGAAGTTCTCGCCAGAGAAGACACTTGGACTTCCTGGGGTCGCTGCGAAGTCTGAACGGGGCCCATTCATCGTCTTCGACGGGCTAACTCGGCTGTGCATCCTTCACTCCCGATTGGTCGCCGGAGAGCCGGTTCCCGCAGCGATACAGCTCTACCTGGCAGTGAGCCCGCGACTCTCGAAAGGGTGCTGGCAGTGGCTCTGACCTTGGTTGGCCCTCAGGGTCGGCCGCTAGTCTTCATCTTCTTCGTCGTCTAAATCCATCCGATCTAGAACCCATCCAATCGCCTTCGCAACGTCCTTCTGGCGCTTCCACTGCTCGCGCTGCTGCCGAAGTTGCAGCTCGAGGCGCTTCCGCTCCTCGCGCCGAGCAGCGAGGGCAATCCGCGCCTGTTCAGCGGGGGAGGGGGATTTCGGGGTCAGCACTGGAGCCAAGGCGATCCGACGAGAGTTCGGCGGCGCTGGTTGGGCCGTCCCGGGAGGGGCTGGGACGGGGGTGGCAGGCTTGCTAACCTTGGGTCCCCGTCTCGGAATGGAGGGCTTCTGAAGGAATGCCAACGACTTGACCATCACCTCCGTCAATTTCCGCTGCTTCCGGGTTTCGAGATAGATGAATACTGAGACCACCACCGCGCCCAGCGCAACAGTCAAGGAAACCGGGTCGATCATGATAGCACACTCCGCCGTTGGGCGAGTGGGGGCTTATGTAAAACAAAGGCCCCGGGGGGCGACCCCCGGGGCCCTGAAGGGGTTAGCTCCTATCGGTGGAGGACCGAAGGAGGAGCGTACGTCGGCAGGTCTCGCGCGCAGAGTGGGCGATCTCGGCTTCGGAGTAGTCGGGTCGGACCAGTGCCGTCCGGAACGGCGTCGGCTCCGTCAGGAAGCGGCTTCGTAGTAGTACTCCCCTCGGGAACGCTGCTCGCGATCGAGCACCGAGCCCTCCCGGTTGATCCGCGGCCGGAGGGTCTCCGCGTCCCGACGGAAGGTGATGTCGACGCCCTTCAGGAGGCGGTTCATCCCTTCCCGCATCGGGAACGGGCCGTCGCCGCGACCGCCGGCGCCCTCCGCACCCTCAGACTGGAAGACCATCAGCGAGTCGCAGGCGAGGTCGAGGAAGTAGACGTCGTGGTCGACGACCAAAGCGCTGACCGCCTGCCGCTCGACCTGCCGGCGGATGAGTCGGGCCATCGAGATCCGCTCGTCCGAGTCGAGGTAGGCCGACGGTTCGTCCAGGAGGTAGAGCGTCGCGACGCGGGCGAGTGCGAGAGCGACCGCGGCCCGCTGGAGCTCGCCCCCCGAGAGGTCCGGTAGGGCGACGTCGAGGATCTCGTCCAGGTGGAGGCCGGGGACCAGGTCCCGCTCGAGGAGCTTCGCGTCGAACTGAGGGTCCCCCTCGAGGGCGGCGGCCCGCTCCCTGAGGCTCCCGC
>Ga0335077_10000307_pt1 | contig 52196 bp, 41 predicted proteins | sample Lox_Sample_31_FD_207151 | JGI IMG/M metagenome (GOLD analysis project Ga0335077, IMG submission 207151) | Soil microbial communities from Loxahatchee National Wildlife Refuge, Florida, United States - Lox_Sample_3.1 | ecosystem: Environmental > Terrestrial > Soil > Wetlands | place: USA... | reverse complement strand
TGGCTGTTTCGACGATACTCATACGCCGCAGATTTCGGGGTCAAGTGGGATTACGGAACTATCCTTGAGCAGGTACCAATGCTAAGTTGTCCGGTTGCGCCCGTACTCACTGGCCAGCTGGGTGATCGCTTCCGTCAGCGCCTCTTCATCGGTTCGATGCATCGGTTGGTAGCGTTGTGTGGCACGCCACTGACCGACCAGCCGGCACGCGTGCCGTTCGCTCATTCCGTGCTGCTGGCACGCGTGCTCAACGGCCGTCCGACGCCGCTCGGGGCTTAGAAGTAATGGGATGGTCCGCTCCGCTCATATCGGTGCAGACTCTACACGTCTGTTAGATCCACGAGGAGGACCACCATCCATGAAGGCATGCAAAACCGCTGCGGTCTTTGGGGTCGATATCGGAAAGAATATATTTCACGTCGTTGGGGTGGACGTAGGGGGCAAGCCTGTATTCTGTGGGAAGTTCCGCCGCGATGGCTTGCTTAAATTCTTCGTGAATACTCCGCCGGTCACGATCGGCATGGAAAGCTGTCCGGGTTCTCAATGGCTTGCGAGAAAGCTCCAGGGAATGGGCCACACAGCGAAGATCATCCCGGCTCAGTTCGTTAAGCCGTTCGTGAAGTCAAATAAGAACGACACGGTCGATGCGGAGGCCATTGCAGAAGCTCTCACACGGCCAACGATGAGGTTCGTTCAGCTTCGGAACCCTGAACAGATTTCGGTGCAAGCGCTCCACCGCGTGCGGGATCGCTTTATGCGCCAGCGCACCGGTTTGATCAATCAGATCCGCGGATTCCTGCTGGAGTTCGGCATTTCTATCCGTCAAGGCGCCAGTGTTTTCAAGTTGGACTTCCCCCGCATCCTAGAAGACACCGAAAACGAGCTGCCGCACTCGTTGCGTTGCCTCCTTGCCGATTTGTGGAACGATCTGAAAGGTCTCGAGATCCGAATCGAGGAAATCACACTGGCGATTCAAAGAACAGTTCAGTCGAGTGACACAGCGCGACGCTTGATCACCGTGCCCGGCATCGGGCCGCTGGCGGCCAGCGCTCTGGAAGCCGCCGCCGGCAGAGGCCAACACTTCAAGAACGGACGGTTTTTCGCGGCTTGGCTGGGCTTAGTCCCGCGACAGTATTCCACCGGTGGCGAGCCCACGCTGCTGGCGATCAGCAAGCGAGGAAACACCTACTTGCGGCGACTACTGATTCATGGTGCTCGTTCCTGTGTGCAGACCTGCGACCGGGGAAAGCATCCTCTGGGGGCTGGATTACCAAGCTCGAACAACGAATGCATCGCAACAAAGTTATCGTTGCATTGGCCAACAAAATCGCTCGAGTGGCCTGGAAAATTCTGACTCACCCTGAAGAAACTTACCGCTGGTCGGAGGCTTGTGTCGGTGAACGATCTTTCCTCAGGTTTGCGGCAGGGCTTGCTGATGGCACAACGGTCGATCGGCGTACTGTAAATCCGGGTTGGGAAAATGATCTCGCGAGAGATCGCACCAAGTAAATGGAAACGGTACGCGCGGATTCTCATCATGGCCTGGTCGCCAAAAGCGGCTGACTCGCGAGAGGCCGGATACATTTGAGCAAACCGAACTGTGTCTACAGGCAAAACTCTGCTTGCAAATGCGGAGCGGACCATACATTTCCCTCCGCGATATCCTTCAGAACCTGCTTCTCCAGAGAAAGCTCCGCCACCAGCCTCTTCAGCTTACTATTCTCCCTCTCCAGTTCTTTCAATCGCTTGGCTTGATCCAGCTTCAACCCGCCGAATTCTTTCCTCCAGCGGTAAAAAGTCTGAATGGTGATCTCGGCTTCTTTGCAGGCTTGGGGAGTGGTCTTCCCGTTCGCCATCTCCACTTCAATCTGCCGCAGCAGCGCAACAATCTGCTCCGGTTTGTATCTCTTCATCGGCATGTCCAGCTCCTTATGAGTGATTTTTCTCACTCTCGCTGGACTAGATCATGCCAGTCACGTCAGTCGAGTATGGAACGATTTCATTTCCTACTGCGAATTCCCGTTCGACGTTCGACTCCGCTGCGCACTTCTACCGCCGAGAGACCGCGAGCCTCACCCTGCCAACCGCAGTACCGGCAGATAGCTTGGTATGTCTTGGTCCGAATCTGCTCCTCGCGAAGTTCACCCGCAGAGGGTTCTTCAGCGAATGCTTCATTCCTTCCACAATTGACACATCGAAACACGACAAGACACCAATATGACTTTGCGTCCGTCATAAAAGACTCCTGGCTCCTAAGGAACATGCAGCCACTAGCTTTAGTTTCACTGAGGGCTTCCGACCGACGACAAGAGTTGAACAGCGACACCACGCTGGCCGTCGTCGAGTAATTCGATACGAACAACTTGGGCGAGGTACTCACGGTCACTGCGGTCACGAGGGAAATGATACGGAATTGTTATCAACAGGCGCATGCCCTCTTGGTAATGGTCACGCCGGGTGACGAAGTAGAATCCCTCGCGTGAGACATTGGTCGTGTTCGTAATTTCGTCAAAGAGCCCCCCACGCGGCGAAGAAGGCCTAAGCCGCACGGGTTGGCTTAAAGTAATTCGGCGGCTACGACGGTGATACGTGCGGGCGGTAGACTGCATAAGAAAATCAGACCACTAATCAGAACTGCACGGCACGGAGTGTGCCTTACTTGATACCTCACTAACAACTCTTGAGGACTCAATCGGGAGATCTCTTGGAGGCTGACGGCCGAAATCTTATCGCGATGCCTCTCTGGCTATTTCCGAGATCCTCTATTCTGGCAATCTGACCTGAGTATTCGTAGTTCTTCTGGCGAGCATTGGAAGCATAGGGCACCATCACGTTTACGAGCATCCCTTCGTAATACCCCTCACGGCGCGTAACAAAGTAAACGCCATCCTGGGACACATCCTTGGTCGTTCCGACCTCCTCAAACCTCCCGTCCTTTGGGTCCGCTGGGCGAACGCGCACAGGCTGTCCCATCCTCACACGTCTGCTTCTTCGGCGCTCACGCTGCCCCACGCTGTACATGGACTCATCTAAGCATGAGTCGTCGCTCTCGGAAACGTCCTGTGCTGAATCCGTCAGTGGTTCATTGGCCAAAGGAGGACGCCAAGCGAACCGGATGGCTCGCCGAAGCTCGTGTCAGTACCCAACTTACCGTGAACTCGACTTCTCAGAAGTTGTGCTCACGACTCGAGCTAGGGTTATTCCTAAGGCACGGAGAGAATGCATTCAAACATCACTTGGAGCTTGGGGTAGATACTAGTCGCTAAGTCAGATACGGTGAATGGTTCCGCGAGACCGACACGGCATAGCGAATCGATGTGAGGGAGTATGAGTAAGATTTGGAACGCCCTCCGGCAAGCTGAACAGGATAAGAATCGCTCGGCTCAGGCCGGAGATAAGCAGCCTCAACATGACCTGACGCCCGAGCAGAGCTCCACCAAATGCATTTTGGCGAATGCTCCGGTTTCCGTCTACGGATATGGAACGACAAACAAGCCATTCTACGAACGAGCGGAAGCACTTTCTGTGGACGCAGGCGGCGTGATTGTATTAGCCACCGCTGTGAACCCTGGCCAGATACTGTTACTTACAAACGAACTGAATCTTAAGGAAGAAAAGTGCGTGGTTCGCGAAGTATCCGCCGACTCCTGTGGGATTCGGATCGCCTTTGACTTCCTGCGACCTGCACCTGATTTCTGGGACTCGATTCAGCCCTGAATCGTTTTGCCGCAGCGTACCACAGAAAGATTGAAAGATTTGTGGGTCCCAGTACGAACCTCTCCGGTAACGCGGGTGGTCTCAATGGGTCGACGCAACACTCAGAAGAAATATCTGATCGAGATCACAAACTGGAAATCTGGGTGATAGGGTGATAGCTCTAATTGGGATTGAGATTCTCTTAAGTCTGATCGGCCTCTGGGCCGGCTACAAACGGGGAAAGGTCCTCGACCAGCAAACAATAGCCCTTATACACATGGACGCTAGCACTTCCGCCATGCCACCTCGCTTCAAACGCTCGTCGCCGCTCAAGATGCGTCGCTGACATTATAGCGGAGATGGTCCCGTTGGCGCTTCTCGCTCCACGTCTCGCTGCCCACTGACATATGGCTAGACACGGTCGCGATGCTCACAGTTCCGGAATCCGAACCACGCACCAGCACGAATTCTTACAGAGCGACTCTTCAACTGCCTCCGATGCCGGCGGGAGAGAAGTTCGGCATACGGGTGACAGTTCACGCACCTAAGCGTCATGCCGCTTTCAAAATCTCGTTTTCACGTGACGCGATGGAAATGGAATCCGTTGCACCCCTCGGATCGCTCGCTGTACTTCCTCCAAAACCGTGACTTTAACAACCGGACCATGGCAAAGGCGTGCGGGTCGTTGGCATCCGTTGCGGCTGTTGGGCAGAGTTGGGAAGATTCTGTGCAACGGTTTATGAAACGCCGGATAACGAAAGAAGACGGCCGGGCGGGGGTTGGACGCGGCCTTGGGTGACTATCGGTTTGGTTTGTGCGTTGACCTGCCGCCCGGCCACTCCGAATAGACTGCATATCCGCTGTTTGCGTGTCTGTGCGCGTCGTCACAATTGCCGTAGCCAGGTCCGTAGTGTAATTCAGTCATGCAGGACGCCCCCCGCCCGTATCATCGTCGGCACCGACGAACTAATATCGGTGAGCCCGTTAGGCTCATCCCCTCGATTCCTCGTGGTGAGTTGTTTGAAGAAATTGGAACCGCGAGCCATGTGTCACGCGAAGGATTTTATTTTCTCGCGAGCCGTCGGCATTATGAGGAAGGCATGCGCCTCTTGGTCACACTCCCGTACCACTACCCCCGTGAGAGCGGTGACCACAGTTACCTCGCGCAAGTTGTTCGGGTGGAACAGCTCGCCAACGGACAACTCGGCGTCGCTGTCCAAATTCTCTCGCCGATAGCCGAATAAGCCGGCAATCCCCCTTGCGAGGTTGTGACAGTGGCTGTCGGGCCCCGAAGTGGTACTTGGGAGGTTTGAACCGCCTGCGGAAAATGAACGGGAGGATAACCTGGCAGAGGAAGGGCCTTCAGTATAATCTAGCGGCCTCCATGCAGCACGCAGCAGTCACACTTCTGCGAGCTGGTCCAGGTTGGGCTGAACACCCGTCTAGGCATTGCCTGATTTGTTAGTCCACAAGAAGTGAGAGGATTTTAATATCACAGACATGGGCTGTGAAGATGGATTTGCTCTCCAGGGGCTACAGGCCGCGGGGGCAGGCGGCCTGTAGCCGAGTGCCGAGTGCGGCCGCTTCGTGTTGTATTCCACGCGCCAGTCCTCGATCACGATCTGCGCCTCCTTCAGTGAGCAAAAAATCTCTCCGTTCAAGCATTCCGTTGAAGCTTTCGCAGTAGCAGCCATCACGTTGCAACAGCGCTGTAATTCGCCGGTATCCGTAGCGACCATACTCACTGGCCAGGGAAATGATCGCTTCGGTCAGCGCCTCTTCGTCGATCCTCTGGATCGCGGATTAGCGTTGTGTCCTTCGCCACTGCCCCAGCAGCCGGCAGGCATGCCGCTCGCTCACTGCGTACTTTTCGCGTGCGTGCTCCACCGCACAACGCCGCCGCTCAGGGCTCAGAAGTTTCCAGAGGCCACGTCCTTCAGGATCTGCTTCTCCAGAGACAACTCGGCGACTAAACGCTTCAACTTCGCGTTCTCTCGTTCCAACTCCAACCGTTTTGCTTGATCTAGCTTCAGGCCGCCGAACTCTTTTCTCCAGCGGTAGTACGTCTGAACGGTGATCTCTGCTTCCTTACAAGCTTGTGGTGTGCTCTTCCCGTTCGCTATTTCTACTTCAATCTGCCGCAGCAGCGCCACGATTTGCTCCGGCTTATGTTTCTTCATCGGCATGTCCAGATTTCCTTTATTGTGATTTCTTCTCACTCCCGCTGGACTAATTCAAGCCAGTCACGTCAGCGTTGCCATACGATTCGTGTCGTCGGCCGCTGCGAAATCTTCTAGAACCTGAGAAACTGTATTTGCGATCCTCGCGTGCGTCCACGTGTCCGGCAACCCGGCATATGGAGGCAGGCGCCCACAATGCCGATAACACAGTGAGCTGTAACCAGCGGTGGCCTGCCGGGGAAGACGTGAGTGAGATTGTCTCGGTTGACCGCTAACGCCCTACGGCCTTTGCTTTGCTCTCGGAACTGCAGTAAGTCTGTACGGCGGAAACCCCACAAACTTCGCCATTCCAACCGCATGCTTTACACAACGCATGATAGATACTCATCTGGAGTTGGTCGTCCCCCAGGGCGTGCTCCGATGAGTGAATCGCAGAGGCCTCGTACCTGCCGCAATTAACACAGCGAAACGTCAGCACATAATTGTGAAATTCGATGTCTGCCATACAAAACCGAGATCTCAGATCGGAAAAGAAGCCATGGGGGACGGCTGAAGCATACACCTATGGATGGCTTAAGCAAGAAGTATTGCTCTCCGCCTTTGGATCCTGTCGACGGAGATCAGGATTAAGCAAGGCGGAACGCGCTCTGAGGTGCAACCGGCTCAAACTGTGGTCTCCTTTTCTTATGCAGGAGACCGTCCGAAAGTACCATCGTCAGAGCCGTCGAGTCACAATCACGCAGCCAGTGAGACTCTGCCCTGCTGGACAAAGCGGCCAATTCTTTGAGGAAATTGGCGCGACAGAGAATATCTCCCGAGAAGGATTCTACTTTCTAACTCACCGTGATTATTACCTTGAGGGCATGCGTCTTTTCGTTACGCTTCCGTATCACTTCCCACGACACCGAGGCGACCGCGAATACATCGGCCAGGTCGTTCGCGTCAAGTTGCTTGGTGACGGTCAACGAGGTGTTGCTGTCCAACTCTTGTCATCGGTTGGGGGCCCGCAGTGAAATTCCTGACGGCAGTTTCATGTCCCTCGGGAACCAGGAGTCTCTTATGACGGGCGCAAGGACTCATTGGTGCCTTCTCACGTTCCGATGTGTCGAATGTGGAAGGAATGAAGCGTTCGCCGAAGATTCCTTTCAGAGTGAACCGCGCGAGGACCAAATCCGGCCCAAGATATACCAAGCTATTTGCAGATATTGCGGTTGGGAGGGTAAGGTTCGTGGTCTCTCCGCCGTGGAAATGCGCAGCGGAGTCGAACGCAGAGCGGGAATTCGCAACACGCAACGAAATCGGCCCACGCAGGACGACTAGGGGTTCCGTACGCCAATCTCCTACTCGAACGTTACCCGTGGGAGCTGACCTAATCGTGTACAGTTCCGTATGTCGGTAAAACGGGGATGTCGAGACTAGTGCCCAGGTGTCCACCGTACAAACTGATCGGAGACTAACATCACTTCGTCAACTGGAGGCATCGGTTTATCGTGGCGACTTGGTAGTGGCAACCAACTCAAGACGCGATTGCAAAGCTCGACGAATGGGCTTTGCTCCTGCCGGTGGAAAACACATCTTCCAGAAGTTGATTTCCGCGAACACAAACTCAAATGCTACATACTTCTTGCCATCGCGTGCGGTTTTGACCGAAACCACCGTACACTCCGCCTTCTGTCCACTGTTCAAATTGATCAACACCAACTTCTGCCCAATGGTTACCTCTGGCTCGAACACCATCATCCCTCCGTAGCCGCTTACGGAGAGTGTCTGTGCCTGGACTTCAAACGGATCATTGTTCTGGGTCTCGCCACGCACAGTCAGGTCCACGCACAAACCCACTCGCACGGTGCGACGACGCTCGATCCTGCGGAAATGCAGAGTTGCCATAGCAGTTGGACAGATGATTTAGAGAACCATCCCAGACCTCTGCGGGAGCGGTCGGCGCCCAAATTCACAGTGCAGGTAAAGTGGCATTAGGTAGATCAGCGATAGAATCGACATGATGAACACGAACCAATCCCACATCGTTTCCATGTTCGATCAAGACTGCTTCTAACAACATAGAGGATTAGTACCGAAACACGGTATCTCCCACTAGTACTGTTTTCCTAAAACCTTTAGGTTGCACGGCGCGAAAGGGGGCTTTCGACATGCAATCTGGCACGGTGAAGACGCCAAGTGCCGAAGGGGAGAGTTGGCATTTCACAAGCTGGCGATCCACAAGGAGACGAATACCGCGGCTGTGCCCGCGAAAACGGCAGCATTCGATCAGCAGAACTGTCGCTACAAGACGCATGTCCTCGCGGTTCGAGTCGAACAGGAATCAAGATCATTAACAGCGACTCGATGTCTCACAGCATCCATCCACTCGCAAAAGTAAATCGCGGATGGAACCGCATGCAACCACCGGGTACGCCACCCTTTTCGTACTCCTACGAGAAGGAAGAGATCATTCCCGTAAAATGCAATATTCGTCCTTGGATGCAAGGCTATTTCGTGGTCTTGAATACTAGCCATTTTGTCGTGACAGCTGAAGATGGGGTATTTCGTCTGCCGGATCTTCCGCCGGGCAAATACAAAGTCACGGGTTGGCATGAATCGCTGGGAACCCAAAGCCAGGAAATCGTGGTCACCGCTGGAGAGACCTCAACTGCCTACTTTACCTTTCCTGTCACGCTTTGAAGGCGGTCGCTCCCGCTGTGAAAAGACCTACAATCGACACGGATCCGCGGACAAGTGTGGCGGAGCGCCGTCGCGCGGCTGTGCTGTTTGTGGTTGGTACCGCGAGATCGAGTATTTGCGGGGCAAGCACAGCAGACACCGCCGGGAGCGACGGGCGACGAGGAGGCGGCTGTCTAGTCCGGGCACAACACGACCTCGGAGCGTCGTGGGAAGGTAGATTCCGTTCTCTCTGTTGTTAGAGATACCCAGCTGCTTGGTTGGAGCGTTGATCAGAGCTTAGCCTGCATCGCCTTCTCATCGTTGACTTGATTTCTGTCGCAACCTAACATGTGCAACACATGTAAGGAATCGATTAATCAGTCACGGCCTCTGTTGGAATTCCGGTAAGCGGGTCACAGGGATCGAGTATGATGCACTTCGTCGAAATCTATATGGGATGTACTGAAACTAGGAGGGTCCGATGTGGGGCAAGAAAAACGTTGGTGCGCCGCGAGCTGGGCACCCGGAACCGAGAAACGCGGTAACGAAAATGACGGGTACGGATCCGACGCGTCCATCTGATGAGACAGGGCACCCAGTAAACGGGTGGCTAGGCTCAAGCCTGCGCGTGAAAGGCGACATTTCAGGCACCGAGGATCTGTTGATCGACGGCGCGATTGAAGGACTGATCCAGCTTGATGAACGAAAGTTGACGGTAGGAACGACGGCAAAACTAACGGCCGACATCAATGCCCGCGACGTGGTTGTGTATGGCTACATAAAGGGAAACGTACACGCTACCGGAAAAATCGAGATCAAGAAGGGCGGTTCAGTGAATGGGAATTTGAGGACTGCGCAGATTTTGATCGAAGACGGTGCGGACTTCAGAGGTTCGATCGAAATCGACCGGGGCGCAGAGAAAGAAGCTGACAAAAACATTTCCTCGCGGGCGGCGGCTGCGGCCGGCTCTCGGTGAGAACGGGTCCACGCGAGGCTTTTCCATTTGCGGTTGCAGATAGGTCTCGGCTGCGGCCAGCGGGCAGAGCGAATGGCTCGTTCGTGGCATCCCGCCGTCAGTAAATTTTGTCCGATGCATAGGATCGAATTTCAAATTCCTCGTGCGCTGAACTGTCGGCAATTTGGCGACGTATCAGGCGTCGCGGAGAAGGCGGAAATTACAAAACGAACTATGTTAAATCCTTTTTCTAGAGCCAGTTGGACCTTCACGAGTTCGCGGGTTCGGGCCAGTGAGTGACTAGAATAAACAAGGAATGCACCCTGTCCTCTCAGGGCTCCTAAGGGCGCGAGCAACCGCAGACCACCGACGGGGCAAAAACCCTCATCGCGGAACTACGGCCTGCCGCTGGTTGTGAGGTGTCAGTGCACTCGCCTCATCTTCGCGATTAATCTGCACACAATGCGAAAAACGTTGCACACCCCCATTCATATCGACGTTACAAGTTGTTTACACTACAGCATTTGCGCCTGTCTCGTGAACGGCATTCGACGTGCTCGTTAATGTCTCCCAGTTCGCTCCGTCTTGGTGTCTTCATCGCCAACAATGGTCGGGTGCGAAACGTGTTGCTCCGTTATGTAATAGCAAAAGGTCTGGGTTCTCGGCTGGTGTTTCAGAATTCCGAATTCGAGGCGGGTCTGTGTTCCAATAGGCCCCAACGCTCGGGAGTCATTCTCGGATGGCAAAGGATCCCCTGATCGATCCGTGGAAGCGGTACAGCGGCCAGGATTATCGCCGCAGTTCCCGGGTCAAGTGTGATGTGCCTCTCTTGGTTTATGGCCAGGATAGCCGAGGGGAGAAGTTTGTCGAGAAGACTCAGGCCATCGACCTAAACCTCCACGGTTGTGGATTCCTATCCCGCCATTCCTGCTTGCCGGGTTCCTACGTCACCCTTCGATTTGGTAGCGAGCTCTACAATGGCAAAGACAAGGTCGTCCGCGCCCAGGTCAAACGGAGCGACTCTCAGCCGGATTCCCGGAGAATGTCCCGCGTCGGCGTGGAGCTCGGTATCCCCGGTAACGTCTGGTCCTATACTCCGGTTCCTTTAGATTGGCTTCGTCTTCTTGGTTCACCTCCTGTGACAGAAGCCGCTGCTCCTGCCGCGCCGGTCCTCATCGCGCGCGAAAGGCCCGTTCCGTCGCTCCAACCGCCTCCGCCTCCTCGTCCGGTGGTTGCGCTCCCGGGGGATGAATCGGTTGAAATTCGTCTCGAACTCGCACCTGAGGCGTCCGAGTCGGCTGTATCCCCTCCGCCCGCGAAGCCTGCGGAGCCGTCGGCCGACGCCACGGTCCTCGCCGCCATCGAAAAACACCTGGACCCTGCCATTGCGCGAGCCCTCTCGACTCTGGAACTGCAGACTCGCGCGTCGATGCGCCAATTGCGGGAGACCGCGTCTCAACATCAGCCCCCATCCACGGAACTCCATCGTCCTGCTTTGGACGCACTTCTCGACGATCGATTAGCCGACATTCGTGCTCGTTGGGATGTCCAGCTCGATGGCTATCTTGTCCGTATGGAAGAGTGTGCCCAACGAATGGAATGCCACTCCACTCTTGCTGAGGAGAAGCTGGTTGCTGCTCAAGATCTCGTCAATAAAACCCTGCTCGACTTCTCGCGCCAACTGGAAGAACAGGTCAATTACGCTGTTAAGCGAGCCGCTCAGGCCATCGCGCAGAAAGCAGCGCATTCTGTAGACCACCAGCTGGTCCGTCTGACCGAGGACGCCCACTTCGTTGCGCGCGAGATCAACGCCATGGTCGAGTCGGATTCCGCTGCCGCCCGCGCGGAGATGGAAACGGCGTTACACTCCTTGCTCGAAGAGCTTCGAACTCAGTCGGAGCGGCAAGCCAAGCTGCTCGCTTCGGATACGCGGCAAAAGGTTACCTCGGCATTGGCCGCCCTGGAAACCGAACATCTCGCCCTTTGCGAGACTCGCATGAAATCCATGGACACCGAAATGGCCCAGGCTGGCGCAAAAATCACCACGGAGTTTCGCCAGGGGCTTCGCGCGTTTTTCTACTCCTGCCTGGTGGCCGCGGTTGGCGCCGTCGAAGAACACTCCAAAACCACTCTCGACGGGCTTTCCTCCGACCCCAATCAACCCCCGCTGCCCAAGCCATGAACGTTCGATCTTTCCTTCTGTGCCTCTGATTGACTTGGCCTTCTCACAATCCTAATATCGCTCCGCACGTCTCTGCTTGTTCCGGGGGATCCATTAACTTGACCTTGCTCGCCCTGCCGTGTCATCGGCGCAAAATCCTTGTTTTTTCACTTCTGGTGGCTCTCATTGCTTTGTTCGCCGGCCGGATTGCTCCCGCCGCGGAATCCGAGCAAGTGATCATCGGCTTGGGGGACGTTCACGGTAATTTCGATGGCCTTTGCGACATTCTTAAACGCACTGGACTCATCAACGAGGCTCATCACTGGACCGGTGGACAAACTGTGTTGGTGCAAACCGGAGATCTCGTCGATCGCGGCGCCCGCGAGCGCGAAGTTCTGGATCTCATCATGCTCCTCGAATCCGAAGCCCCGGAGGCCGGCGGCCAGCTCGAGTTCGTCCTCGGCAATCATGAAGTCATGAACATCATGGGTGATTTGCGTTATGTCACTCCCCAGATCTTCGCCACCTTCGCAACGCCGGATTCCGAAGCTCTTCGCAAAGCTTCCTATGAACAGTACTTGAAATGGCTGACGGCGAACGCCGATCTTTTGGCGGCGACCAAGGATCCTTTGTTTGTCGTCACCGAACAGGAATGGCTCGACAAGCATCCGCTCGGCTTTATCGAACAACGTGTGGCTTTTGGCCGCGATGGCGTCTACGGCAAGTGGATTCGCGAACACCACACTGTCGTGAAATTCAATTCCATCCTCTTTCTCCACGGCGGAATCGCCCCCGAACACTCACACCTGTCCGTCGACCAGATCAACTCTCACATTCGCTCCGAAATCCGCCAGTGGGACGAAGCCTTTCAATATCTCCTCGACCGCAAGTTGATTCTTCCTTTTTTTACGCTCCAGGAGACCACTGCCGTCGTGAAGGCAATCTTCACCCTCGCCTCCAAGACTCGCAAGATGGCCCCAGCGGAGCAGAAGGAGAAACTCGATCCTTTCCTCACACTCGGTGACTGGTTGTGTCTCAGCCAGACTGGTCCGCTCTGGTACCGTGGCTACGATGAATGGTCCGATCAGGACGGGGTATCCCAAGCCGACGCCTTACTCCATACCTATAACGCCGTCGCCATCGTCGTCGGCCACACTGTCCAAAAATCCCTCGACATCCGTGCCCGTTTTGGGGGTAAGGTGTTTCTCATCGACACCGGCATGGTCGCCAGTGCTGCTCATGCTGGTCGTGCTTCGGCTCTTCAGATTCAGGGCAATACCAAGTTCACCGCTATTTACCTTGATAGCCAGGCCGTCCTGTATGAAAAAGAAAGTGCTGCTTCCGGAAAGGCTCCGTGAGTTCTGTTCTCTTTGCTAGCTAGGTCCCCGGTCAGTTCGGCCTTCGGATTTTTCTCTCGGCCCGCGTCTCTGGAGGAATTTCGCAACATGAAACGGTGGATTGCGCGTCTTCTGAATATCGACGTCGATCTGACGGACCGCGCACTCCTGCTTTTTTTCAACTTGTTCGTGATTATCAGCAGCGTCGTCATCGGCAAAGTCGCTCGCGATGCCCTTTTTCTGGCTCGTTTCCGCGCTGTTCAGCTTCCTTACGCCGACATCGCTTCCGGAGTTCTGGTCGGCTTTGTTGTCGCGGCCTACTTGCGGATCGGCCGCCACGTCGCCTTGCGCACTCTGCTGGTTGGCAGTCAGATTTTCTTCGCCGCGAACCCCCTCGTGTTCTGGGCACTGGCTCACTTCTATCACCCCGTCTGGCTCTTCCCGGTTTTCTATATCTGGGTCGGCATGTTTTCCGTTCTGGCTCCCACGCAGGTTTGGACTCTCGCGAATTATCTACTGACTACTCGCGAGGCCAAGCGCGTTTTTGGCATCGTTGCCGCCGGCGGAATCTTCGGATGGATCTTCGCCGGCTTCGTTGCCAAATCCGCCGCCCACGCTTTCGGCACCGAAAGCCTCCTGTTCGCTATGGTGCCTCTGCTTCTTATATCGTCGATTTTGACCGGACTGGCATGGCGTACCACCACCTCTCATTCCATCGGTTCCGACGAATCCACTGAAGGCATTGCCGGCACCGGCCAGAAAGACGTCCGTGGCAGCATCCGTCTCGTGGCTTCTTCTCCGTACCTGCGGGCGATTGCCGTCGTTATCTGCGTCTCAAATCTTGTCACCATGTTCACCGCATGGCAGTTCAAGGCCATTGCCCAACACGCCTTTGCCAATAAAGATATGCTCGCCGCTTTTTTTGGCAGCTTTTATCTTTATGCGGGTCTTCTGGGACTTGTCTTCCAGTTCTTCCTGACTACCCGTCTTCTTCGCCGCTTTGGCATCGGCACCATGCTGTTCCTTATGCCGGTAATTGTCCTGCTCGGCTCGCTAGGGCTGCTGATTTTTGGCACGCTCACGGCCGTAATCCTACTTAAGGGCAGCGATCAGGTCCTTCGCTACTCTATCGACCGCGCCTCCGTCGAGCTCCTCTATTTACCCCTCTCCCCCCGCCTTAAGCTCCAGGCAAAATGGTTTATCGATACGGTCGTCTGGCGATTCGGCGACGGCATCGCCGGAATCCTCGTCCTGATTTTCGCCACCTATCTCCATTGGCCTGCCCAGAAATTGAGTTGGATTTCGCTCGTTTTGATTTCCATCTGGCTGACTTCCGTTGTCGTTGCTGGCAAGCAGTATCTGCTCGTCTTGCGCGATTCCATCACCCAGCACCGCCTCAACGCCGACCAGGCCACCACCTTGGCGCTCGACCGCTCCACTTCCGAACTGCTCGCCTCCAAGATCAACGCCTCCGATGCCAAGGAAATTCTCTACGCTTTAAGCCTCTTTGAGGTCGAACGCGCACGCACCTCTCATCCGGTCATCCCCACTCTTCTTCATCATCCTTCGCCGGAAGTGCGCCGGAAATCGATCGCTCTGCTCTCCGATTCTGCCGATCTCTCTGTCGTCTCGCAAATGCAGAACCTCCTCAAGGATTCCGACCCCGACGTGCGTACCGAAGCCATGCTTTTTCTCGTTCACCACGCCCACGTCGATCCGTTGGTACTTCTCGAAAAACTCACTGACGTGGAAGATTTCTCCGTGCAATCCGCCGTCGCTGCCTACCTGGCCCGGCCTGGCGATTCGCAAAATCTCGAGGCCGCCCGCAATATCTTCAATGAGCTGGTTCCTGAATCGGGTTCCGGCAATCAACGCTGTCGCGAAGAAGTTGCCAAGCTCCTCGGGGGGTTGCCGGACTGTTTCGATCCTCTGCTGGCTCGCCTGCTTGCGGATTCTGCTCCCGCTGTTACCTGCTTGGCCATCGCTTCGGCGGGAAAGTTGCGCAAGGATTCGCTGGTTCCTGAGCTGATTTCGCTGCTGGCCACACCCGAATTTGGTAAGGACAGCGCCCAGGCGCTCGCTCAATATGGGAATTCAATCGTCGCTCGCTTGAGCGAGAGTATCGGAAATACTGACATTCCTGTCGAGATTCGGCGCGAAGTCCCGCTGGTCCTCGCCACTATCGGCACACCCTACGCGGCTCAGGCCCTTCACGAGAATTTACTTGAGCCGGACACTTCTCTCCGTTTCAAAATCATCAGCGCTCTCAATAAGCTTCAGCGCTCTCATCCCGACATCCGCCTCGATCATCAGTTGCTCGAAACAGTTCTCGCCGCTGAAATCCTCGGCCACTATCGTTCCTACCAGATCTTGCACGCGCTCGAATTGCAGGCCCCCTCCTCCAAGGACCCCGTTCACTCCGCCCTCGATGAGTCCATGCAGCAGGAACTGGAGCGCATCTTCCGTCTCCTCAGCCTGCTTTTTCCTCAGCTCGAATTCCACTCCGTCTACGTCGGCCTTCAATCACAAAACAAAACCGTTCATGACAATGCCCTCGAATTCCTCGAGAACGTTCTCAAGTCTCAATTGCGTTCGATGCTCGTGCCGCTGCTCGACGGAAGGGTCTCCCCGAAAGAACGCGCGGACCTCGCCAATCGCCTCGTTCACGCCAAAATCGAAAATCGCGAACAGGCCATCATCGCCCTCGTCCTCAGCGAAGACCCTTGGCTTAAATCCTGTGGCGCTTATGCGATTGGTTCTCTCGGAATGTTCGCCCTGGAAAAAGAATTGGATCGCTGTCTCGAACACCAGGATCCTCTCCTACGCGAAACTGCCCGCGCCGCAAAAATCCGTCTCGCCACCCATCGCTAGATCGCCAGGCTCACGGATGCACTGGATACACCCGCACCGCGTTTTCGGGGCAGTACTCGGCGCCGGGGCGTGGCTCGCGTCCTGATTACTTGGGCAGTCGCAAATCGATGCGTGTGGCCTGCAGCACGCCCTTATCGTCCACGTGCCCGACCGCGATGATGAAGGATCCTTCTTTGATCTCCGCCAGGTCTCCGCCCGGCTTGTTTGCCTTGGTCCATTCGGTGGACGCGCTGTACGCGATCTTCCGGGTTTCCTGCGCGTTGGCTCCGGCGCCGCCCCGGATGTCGATCGTTGACTGATCTTTGCTGACTCTCAGAACCGTCCCTTGCCACTTTGCTTCTTTGGTATCTGCCGCTTTCTTGTCCTGCCTGGCATCCGCCGAAATCGGGTGACTCGCGAGCACTATCCCGGCGAAAACCAAACTGACCACCAACAACGTTATTTTCATGATTTCCTCACTGTACAGGATTCCTTTGGGACCAACGTGCAAACGCGGAAGGTACTCCCCAAGTGTCGAGAGCTTATTCCCCTGTTTCTTACGAGTAAAGCGATTTCTTCGCCTCCACCCCGCCCTCCCGGCCCACTCGCCTTACGCTGTTTTTGCGAATTTACCTTGCTGCGACCGTTCTGTACTGGCTTCGCTTACTTCGAAGCTGCCGGCGCTGCTCCCGCGTTCTCTCCTGCCGTGGGTTTCACCAGGATCGGCCACCGCGGAAATGCGTAATTTCCCGACACGTCGTCGATGATGTTCACCTGGCAGGTATAAAATCCCGGCTTCAATCCTTCCAGCGGAATCTCCATCTGAAAGGTCACCGCTTTGCGGTCCGGCGCCGTGACTTCCTGCGCCACAATCGGCTTTGTCTCGTACACTTTTACGTCGCCCTGCAGAAACTCGATGCTCGTCAGCACGCGCACCGTCGCATGCGTGTTTTTGGCCTCTCCGTTCTTCGTTTCTGGAGCCTTTGCTTTTGCCGCATCGTACACCTCGTATTGCAGAAACAACCTTTGGTCCTGCCGGAACACGTGCGTCACGCTGGGAACCAGCTCCGTCTGTTCGGTGATCAGCGGCTGGAATCCCGATTTCCTTTTCTGCGCCGCCGGAACGCGCTGGCTGCTTAACACCACACTGCTCATTCGTAGCGGCGCCTTCCGCAAGTCCGGAATCCGCACGTCTGTCTCGAAAGATCCCATCCGGCCGGAACGGTTCTCCCGCACGATGAACTTCAAGTGATAGCTTCCCGGGGGCAGCACGAAGCCCGTGTTGTACTGCACGTTCTTCCGTCTCACTTGCTGTGTTGGGTCCACCGCCAGCTTCACCGTGTCGCGTTGCCGGCCCATCGGGAATTTCCCGCTCTCCAGCACCACGCCGATGATGTCGATCGTTGCGCTCTCCTTGTCCTTTTCCTGCACGAACGGAATTTGCGATCCCGGCACCACCAGCGAAACCGCCAGGTAATAATGCGAATCGTCTTGCCGGAAGTACGCCGTTCCCGCATACACCGCTACATCCGTCTGCGGCAATTCCGCCACCAGTTCGTCGTCGAGTTGCTGCTCGCGGTCCGCCTGCTTCATGTGCACGAAGTCGCGTCCCGCGTAATATCCAGGCCGGTATTCCAGTTTCATGTCCGGCCGGTTCACCTGTACCTTCAACCGCCGGAAATGCCCATCCTTCGTGTGATTCGTGCTCGTGTAACCCAACACGTAATACGCCGAAGTATCCTTCTGCACCTGCTTGAACACGCCGCTGAAATCGTTCGTGTCCATGAACGCTTTTCCGCCCGTGTCGTCCGCCAGCGTGTACAGCGTTTCTTGCGAGGCCGCGTTGCCGTTCAAATCGTTCAACACGGAAGCTCCGCTATACGCTGACTGCCCGTGCAAACTTGCCGATTGTGCCTGCCCGCCCGGCGGAAAGGCGCTCAACCCCCGCACGTCCACTGGGTAGATCGAAACATTGGCCTTCACCGCCGCCGCCGTCGTCGCCCGCAGCGCCGACTGGTTGTCCACTCCCGATTGGCTGATTCCATTGCTGAAATAAATCAGGCTCTTTTTCTGCGGGATTTTCCCCATCGACTGCATGACCGATTGCAACGCCAGCAGCTTCCGGTCCGCGCTGAATGTGTTGTAATCCGTGTCGTCTGCCGTATATGCGCCACTGGTTTCCGCTGCCCCTTCGGAACTCCCCGTGGTTCCGTTCTCGAATCCCTGCCCTTCGCTTCCGTTGTACGACGACAATATCGAGAGAATTTTCTGCTTGTCCGCTGTGAAATCCAGATCCAGCTTCATATTTGTCGCCAGCGATACCAGCGCCACCATGTCCGCCGGCTGCATGTTCGCCTGCACGTACTTCTTCCCGGCCTCTACCGCGCGCTCGATCTCTTCCGGTTCCATCGCCGAAAAATCGAAAAACAGCAGCATCAGCCGCCGGTCTCGCGCCTCAAGATTCTCTTGTGTTGGCCGCAGCAGCGAACCTGTTTCTCCCCCGGCTGCTCCAGTGACCGTCGTGCCCGCTGCTCCCGCAACCTGCAATTCATCCACGTTTTCAAAGTCGAAGCTCGAAATCTGCTGCTTCTGTCCGTCTTCGTAAACTGTAAAGTCGCTCTGCTTCAAATCGCGAATCAGGTTGCCCTTCTTGTCGCGCGCGATCACGTTTACCAGGACGATCTCCGTCGTCACTTTCACCCGGAAGCCCCTTTCGCTCGGCTTTTGCGCCTGCACCTGCTGCTGTTGCTGTGCGGGCATGCACGTGCCCAGCAGCGCCGCCATCACTAGCGCCGCGGTCCGTCTCACCATTGTCATTCGCACTCGCATGAAGCCTGAAACCTGCGCCTCCATCCTCTTTAGAACCGGAACCGCGCCACCATCGTCACCCGCCGCATGGTTGCCACTCCGGAAATCTCCCCAAACTGCAGGGAATTGACCGTTGTGTTCAGTGCTGAAAAATACGGCGTATTAAAAATGTTGCTTGCTTGCAGCCGTAGTTCCAGCGACCTTGTTTCGCGGATCGTGATGGTTTTGTTCATGGCCATATCGAATGTGAACTGCGCTGGCCCCTCAATGATGCTCCGTCCCGCGTCTCCGTACGTCGTTCCGCCCGAGGGACTCACGCAGGTCGGGCTGGGCGCGCAGAACGCCGCGGTATTGAACCATTTTGCCGTCGTTGGATTGCCGATCGATATCGCTTCACCCGCAATCACGTTTGCCCGCTGCGATCCGCTCACGCCTCTCGTGATGTCCACCGACGCGCCCAACACGCGCGGCGTGTAATAGATTCCCGAAGCAATCGTAAAATCTCCGCTCCACTGCCAGCCCCCAACGATGTGCGACAAACTGCCCTTCGTCAGAAACCGCCGGCCATCCCCGAACGGCAAATCGTAAATCCAGTTCCCCGTAAACCGGTGCGTCTGGTCGAAGCTGGATAGCCCGCGCTCCGCAGGCAGATCGAATGGGTTCTGCGCGACAACCGCCCCTCCGCCCCCAATCGACGACGCGTCGTCGAGCGACTTCGAAAACACGTAGCTCGCGCTGATTCCCAGCCCCTTCGACATCCGCTTGCGAATCCGTACCGATACCGCGTTCAGACTCGAGTCTCCCTCCGACGATTCATAAATGAACGGTGCCGAAGCCGCCGTCGTCGAATCCGCGCACGTTGCTGTCGCAATGCAACTGGGCACCAGCGCCCGCTCTGTGTCGAGCCGCGTCCCCTCCGCCCCGTTATACCCGATGTTCAGCTGCACGTTTCCCGGCAACTGCCGCTGGATATCCAGATTCCAGATCTGTACGTACCCCAGGCGGTAATTGGGGTCCAGCGAGTAGTTGTTCGTAACCGCCGTCTGCGAATTCCCCGGGAAACCATTTTCCAGCGTCAGGAAATTTCCGTACGGACTCACATTGGTGGCGGTCTCCGCAAACGGCGGCTGAAACGCAAAATTGCGAATAAAAATCCCGTACTGCGCCAGGTTGTAGTTGATTCCGTAGCCGGCCCGCACCACTGTCTTCTTTCCCAGCCGCCACGCGATCCCGATCCGCGGCGCGAAGTTGTTTCGGTCCGGCCGCACCAGCGACGCCGGGAACACGCCGGAGTAGGGGCCCGTTCCCCCCGGCAAAACCTGCGAGCCCGCAATGTTGGCCGGGCTGAACGTTACGTCGACGTTCGCGATCCGGTTGTCGACTTCCGTGAACGGACTGTTGTATTCATAACGCAGCCCGACGTTGATCGACAGGTTCGAAAATACTCGCCAGTCGTCCTGCACAAACGCGTCATACGAATCCGCGCGGAATTCATAGTCCGTCGCCCCAGACTGCAGGCTCGTTTGCTGCGGCAGTCCCAGCAGGAAATCCGCGAAATCGTATCCCGTTCCTGTGACCGGCGTCGTGCTGCCCGGTAGATACTCCGAAGTCGCAAACCCCGTAAATACGAAGTTGCCTTCGGAATTCCTCGCTGATCGGAATCCTTGATGGATCCACCGGTAATCCCCGCCGAATCGCACGTTGTGTTTTCCGTGGTTCCAGATCACCGTGTCTGAAATCGTGTACGTCTGATCCAGTTCGCGGCTCGGTATCGGCCCGCTGAATCCTGAAAAACTGTTGAACGAAATCCCCGGCAATCCCCAATCGAACGGGTCCGTCGACACTCCGGTAATCCCCGCATTGCCCGCCACATCCGTCACGCCCGAATACAGGTTCGTTGTGGCGGCGCGGTTATGGTTGTACGTGAAACCCAGCGAATTCGTGATTTTTCCTTTGCCGTAAGTCCATCTCACGTTTCCGTTCCAGCCCTGCACGTTCGTACTACCGGCCAGCGATGGAAACGGATTTACTATATTGGTGATTCCGCGGGACCAGTTGAACCCCACACTCAGATTGTTCCGCGGGCCCCTTCGTCCGCCTCCCCCCGGGCCCCCCGGCCCGATCATCACCGGCCTGAATCCCGGCCCTCCTCCCGCCGCAAAGTTGTGAATGAGCCGCAAGCTCAGTGCGTCGGTATTGCTGTCCGCCGAAGTGATGTAGTGAAAGTTCTGGGTCGTTCCCGGCAGATTTGGCAGCGGCATGTAGTTCAGCAGGGAAGTTGCGGCGCTGCTGATCCGGGTCGCATCAATCACATTGTTCGCGAATGGCTGCCCAGTCGTCGGATCGTAAATCGTGATCGCGTTGCCTTGCTGATCCGCCAATCCCGTGAATATTCCATTTCGTTCGCCCGACGTCGGCACGGTGCTGTAAGCGTCGTAGGGCGCGCCTCCACGCGACCCGTTCCAGCCTGCCGCAAAGAACGTCGACTTGCTCCAGTCAAACACTCCCGGAATCTTCAGCGGCCCCCCAACAAACGCCCCAAACCGCAGTTGGTTGTAACTGGCTTTGTCGGTACCCTGTCCATTCAGCGAATACGACTTCGCGTCCAGCCCCGCGTTGTCATCCTGAAAATACAGAAATCCGTGCGGCTGATTGATGTTGAATCCGCGACCACCGATTCTCCCGATCATCATCGGACCGCCGCCCGGTCCGCCGGGTCCCCCTCCTCCCTGTATCGCCGCGCCAAACGCTCCGCCTTCTCGCTGCACGCGCTCCCGGAACTCCTGAATCCGTTGTTGCAGTTCATCCTCATTTCCCAGGCCAAATTCTTGGCTGCGCCCCTGCGTGCCCGCCACGCTCACCGATTCCGTTGACAGGTCCGCTCCCGCTCCATTCATCGGCAAACTGGCCAGATCGCTCGCGCTCCCCATATTCCCGTTCGTATTTCCATTGCCGCTCCCCGTGAGTGTTGCCAGCGTTCCTTCTACGGCCAGATTCTGAAATCCGCGGATCGCGGCTGTTGCGTTGTTCGCGCGGTTTGCCTGCTCCTCTTGCTGTCGCGAAGCCAGCACCAACTCCGTTTCCGTCTTCGCTGCGGGATTTTCTGGATTTACAGTCACCTCCTGCGTTTGCGCGGCGAATCCCATAAACTCCACTTTCACCACGTACCGTCCGCGCGGCAGTCCTTTCAGCAGGTAGGAACCATCAATCGACGTTGCCGCGCTGAACTTCTTTCCCGTTAGCGTGTTTGACGCCGTTACTGTCACGCCAGGCAACGGAGTCTTCCCGCTCTTCACCACGCCTGCTATTTGAAATCTTGTTGCCGGCGGGGGCGGCACTTCCTGGGCGCGCGTGAAACACACCATCACCACGGCGCCTATCAGCGCCGTGCACATCAAAACTACCAATCCGCGCACGAATCGGTTCAACCGGCTTACTCCTGAGGCTTCGGCAGCGCGCTATCCGTCCCGGCAGGCTTGTTTCCCCCGCCAACCTGCCCTTGGAATTCCTGGAACCGTTTCCATTGTTCCGGTCCCAGCACCATCACGCCCTTGGGCACAAATACGTCCTTCTGTACTTCGCCGCGCGAGATAATGTGGTCGCCGACCTGAATATCCGCCATGGTGATGCTTTCTCGTCCCTTGTGCAGCGAAGTCTCTTCGTTCAATTCCAGCGTTTGCGTCACGTTATCTGTCCGCAGCACGGTCATTCGTGGAGGATCGATCGCCTTTACCTCGCCAATCACGTAGTCCTTTCCCAACGTACCACCCGGCCCGCCTCCGGGTCCGCCGCTTCGCGCTCCGATTAGCGTCGCGTTGACCGTATGATCCGCGCCTTCCTCGCCTCTCACGGCGACCATGTCCCCCACTTTGAAATCCGACACTTTCGCCGGCTGCCGGTCCTTCCGAAATTCTGTCTTGTCCGTGTATTTCACTTTCACCGTTTGCCCGTCCGGCGCGGCGATCTCGATCACTCCGTTTTGCATGGACGTGATCTTCCCGAACACAGGTCTCGGCCCACCTTCCTGGCCTCGCGGGCCTCGCCCGCCTTGCTCTGCCGGCGGATTGCCACTCGGCGCATCCTGTGCCAGTGCCCCCGGCACGAAGCTCAGCATTCCCCCGATTGCAAACACGACGAACACTCGATTCAGATAATTCACGTTTCACCTCAGCGCCGCGGGATTTGTACTCATTAGACGCACGCGCAGGCCCGGATCTATCGGCTGGGCGTAGGTATTCCCGAAGGCCCTCCCTAAAGGATTCCCTGAAACCAACCAGAAGGTTCCCGCGGTGCGCTTAGGTTTTGTCAGTGAATAAAGCTACGCTGGGGCCGTTCCACCAGCCGTTTACGCGCTTTCGCTTCCCTCGCCTACGCTGAAATAACTGCAATCCGGATGCTGAAACACCAGCGCACTCACGCTCGCTTCGGGATCCATCATGAACCCCTCCGTCAGCTGCACCCCAATTTCTTCCGGCCGCAACAGCTTCCACAGTCCCGCCTGCTCCTCCAGGTCCGGGCACGCCGGATACCCGAAACTGTAGCGCTTCCCGCGATACTTCGACGTAAATCGCTGCGCCATCGTCATCCCTGGTGGATCGGGAAAGCCCCAATCCTCGCGAATCCGCCGGTGCAGCCATTCCGCGCAAGCCTCCGCCGTTTCAATCGCCAGCGCCTGCAGTCCGTGCGACTGAAAGTAGTATCCCACCTGCTTCGCTTTTTCGGCCCGTTCGCGGACTCCTTCTCCGGCCGTCACCACAAAAATCGCTAGGTGATCTCGTTTTCCATCGCGCGCAGGCAATACGTAGTCGCTCAGGCACAGCTGATCCCCGCTCGTCTGCCGCTTGAACTTCCACGTGTGCACCGGTTCTTTGCCCTCCGGCGCGAACAGACGCAGCGCTTCGCCTTCGCTCTCGGCTTCGTAGAACTGCCACACCGCCCGCACTTTCATGAACTTCTCGGCTTCGCTCTTCACATTCTCCATTTCACTGAAGAGCTCCACCGCTTTCGCTTCTCGTGCGGCCAGGTGCTTTTCGAAATCGCCTCGATACCCCATATGCCGCCCGTACAGCATGAACGGATTGATGTAGCTCCACACTTCCCGCAAATCCGGCACCAGTCGCAGCTTGCGGTCCAGATAACCCACCTCGGGAATCGGCAAGTCCACTCGCACCTTCGCCGAACGCGTCACCTTCGGCTTGGCTTCCAGCTTCACCGTGGTCGTTACGCTTACGCCGTTTCCCGAAGCTGCGTGCTCGCTCAGTACGCGCTCCCTCGTTCCTGGGTCCATGATTTCATTCATCAACCGCAGCCCGGTCATCGCATCTTTTGCGTAACAGACCGCGCCGCCGTAACTCGGCGCAATCTTCTGTTGCGTGAACTTGGCGCTCAGCGCCGCTCCGCCCACCAGTAACGGCACGGCGATTCCCGCATCCTTTAAATCGTTCGCGGTAATCACCATTTGCTGCGCGCTCTTCACCAGCAATCCCGAAAGCCCGATGGCGTCCGGCGTGTGCGATTGATACGCCTTGATCAGGTCTTCCGGCGGCACCTTGATCCCCAGATTCACCACATCGAATCCGTTGTTCTTCAGAATGATTTCCACCAGGTTCTTCCCGATGTCATGCACGTCGCCCTTCACCGTTGCCAACAGCACCTTCCCGCGCTTCGCCGTGTCCGCCTTCTCCATGAACTGCTCGAGATGATTCACCGCGGCTTTCATGGCTTCCGCCGACTGCAACACTTCCGCCACAATCAGCTCATTCGCGTTGAACAACCGGCCCACTTCCGCCATTCCGCTCATCAGTGGACCATTGATGATGTCCAGCGGCGCCGTGCCCTCCCCGCGCTTCCGTTCCAGGTCCTCCACCAACCCGTCGCGTGTTCCCTCGATGATGTAATTCGCCAACCGTTCGTCCAGTGGTTGATCTTCCTTCTTCGCTTTTTCCTTCTTCACCGCCACGCGGAAGTGTTCCGTAATCGCCGCAATATGGAACTGGTTCAGCGCCGCCTTCTGTTCCTTCGTCTGCTCTCGCCAGTCGCCCGGGAAATTGCGGAGCAGCGCCGCCTTCGGATGGCCCGCAGGAACTTCCTTCAAAGGATGCTGGAACAGCAGATTCTCCGCCAGCCGCCGCTCGTGTTCTGGAATCGACGCGAACCGCTCGATTTTCTCCGTGTTCACGATCGCCAGGTCCAGCCCCGCTTTCGTGCAGTAATACAGAAAGACCGAATTCACCACTTCCCGCGCGCCCGCCGGCAATCCAAACGACACATTCGAGATTCCCAGAATTGTCCGCGTGTTCGGCAGCGCCTGTTTGATCAGCCGGATTCCTTCCATTGTTTCCACGGCGCCGCCAATGTAGTTCTCGTCGCCCGTCGCGCAAGGAAACACCAGAGGGTCGAAAATGATGTCTTCCGGCTCCATTCCATATTTCTTCGTCAATAACTCGTACGAACGCTTCGCGATCTCCAGCTTCCGCTCGCGCGTGAACGCCTGCGCCTGCACCGCGTCCTCGTCGATACAACCCACCACAACCGCCGCGCCAAAGTCGTGCGCAATCGGCGCCACGCGCTCGAACTTCTCCTCGCCATCTTCCAGGTTGATGGAATTGACGATTGCTTTGCCCTGGCAATACGTCAGCGCTTGTCCCAGCGCGGAGGCGTCCGTCGTGTCGATCATCACCGGCACTTTGATCTTCCGAATCAGCTTCTCGTAAAACGGTGGAATATCTTTCTTCTCATCCCGCTCCGTGCTCTGCAGGCACACATCCACAATCTGCGCCCCGCCCTTTACCTGCCGCCGCGCGATCTCCGTCGCTTCTTCCCACTTTTCTTCCGCCACCAGGTTTTTGAACAGCCGCGAACCAATCACATTGGTCCGCTCGCCCACCAGCAGCGGCCGCGTCGCATCGTCCGCCTCGATCGTCTCGATCCCGGAGTAAATCGCCCGGTGCGATTCTGCCGGCCGCACTCGCGGCTTTTTTCCTTTCACCATCTGAGCGATCGCGCGAATGTGCTTCTCCGTCGTTCCGCAGCAACCGCCCACCATGTTCAGCCAGCCGTGATTCACGAACTTTTCCAGTTGCGACGCTAGCGACGTCGGTGTCTCCAGGTACTTGCCCTCTTCATCCGGCAATCCCGCGTTCGGGTAGCACGACACAAATTCCCCTGTCAGCGAACTCAGCGTCCGGATGTGGTCGGTCATGAACTCCGGCCCCGTCGCGCAATTCATTCCAAACGCCAGCGGGTGCGCGTGCCGCAGTGAAGCCCACATGGCCTCCACGTTCTGCCCCGCCAGCATCGTTCCCATCGGCTCGATCGTCACCGAAACGAGGAAGGGAACTGCTGTGCCAATCTCTTGCGACAGTCTTTGGATCGCCAGAATCGCCGTTTTGATGTTCCGCGTGTCCTGGCTCGTCTCTACCATCAGCAGATCCGCGCCACCTTCCACGAGCCCTTTAGCCTGTACGTAATACGACTCCTGCAGCCCTTCGAACGTCACTCCGCCGGTAACCGTAATGGCCTTCGTTGTCGGCCCCATCGAGCCGGCCACGAATCGCGGCTTCCCGCTCGTCGAAAATTCATCCGCTGCCTGCCGCGCCAATTCCGCCGCGCGTTTGCTCAGCTCATGTGCGTCGTTCTGCAGTCCATACTCGGCCAGCACCAGCGGCGTCGATCCGAACGTATCCGTCTCGACGATGTCCGCGCCTGCCTCAAAGTATTTCCGGTGAATGTCCAGAACGACATCCGGCCGCGTGCGCACGAGATTCTCGTTGCAGCCTTCTAGCGCCGCACCGCCAAAATCCGCCGCCGACAGGTTCCGCTGCTGCAGCATTGTACCCATTGCTCCGTCGAGTACTAGAATCCGCTGGTTCAGCAGCTCGCGCAGCGCTTTTTCGGATTGTTTCAGATCTCTCATTCCGCTTCTTCCTGGCAACTCACTCCAACACCTTGGCGCCCTCCCCCCATTTTACGGGTTTTCTCCCCCGTGTCCTGCTCTTTGGCGTCGGCGCTCCGCTCAATTTGGCCTTACCACCTGTCCCACCCCAGTTTCCAAGCCTCTGAAAACACGCCGTATCCGTCAGTAACGACTCGTGAACATCTGTGCCAAAGGCCCTTGCTCCTTCGCTCCGCTTTCTTTACCCTCGAGTACAGTGGCTACGAAACGTATGTCTTCTAAACTTACAGTTTGCTTGCTCTCGCCTCATCCACTGGTTCTGAGCGAATTCGAACGCCTGCTTGCTAAGGCTTCTCAGTTCAAGGTCATCCCGAAACAACTCGAGTCCACTCTCGCTCCTGATCTCCGCAGCCTTGAGCCGCCCCGCGCACAGGTCTATGTGATTGATGCGCACGCCGCTAGGCAGGCTACCGGCGCTCTCCTGACCAATATTCTCGAACGTTATCCCGATGCTCGCCTCATCGTTGTCGGCGACTCCGTCAACGAAGCCACCAGCTTTTCTCTGCTCCGCCTTGGCGTGAAGGGCATTCTCAGCTACGCCGAAGCCCGCGATCAGCTTTCCCGGGCCCTCCCCCTCGTCTCTCAAGGCGGTTTCTGGGTCCCTCGTTCCGTGCTCTCTGGTTTCGTCGACTCCATCCTTTCCGGGCAAGGGCGCCGTCTGAAGACCGACGCCGTCACCAATCTCAGCCGACGCGAACAGGAAGTCCTCGATTCGCTGCTCGAGAATCTTTCGAACAAGGAAATCGCCAGCAAACTCAATATCGCTGAGCGTACCGTCAAATTCCACGTCTCGAATCTGCTCAACAAATTCGGTGTTCGCCGCCGCGCTGACTTGATCCTCCTGACCTTCCAGCGCCGCCTGGCCTCCCAAGGCTGACGCGCTCTTCGATACAGCCGGCTTCTCCTGGTGTTGTAGGGCCCGTCCTCCGAGGCGGGCCGTTTTTCGTTCGATGCCCGTTCACGCCTCTGTTTTCGCCCATCCTCTGTGATTAAATAGAATCTCGGTCCACGCTACATGACCACGTTCCACATCGAACAATTCGGTTGCCGCGCCACGCAGGCCGACGGCGCCGCCATCGAACGCCAACTGCGCGAGCAGGGCTGTGCTGCCGCCGCGCAACCCGGTACGGCCGATGTGGTCGTGCTCAATACCTGCACCGTCACCGCCTCTGCCGACGCCCAGGCCCGCGACGCCATCCGCAAAATCCACGCCGCAAACCCTGCCACGCGCATTATCGTGACCGGTTGCTACGCCCAGCGCGCCCCCGAAGAAATCGCCGCTCTCCCCGGCGTGACCTTCGTCGTCGGCAATTCGCACAAGCCGCAAATCCCGTCGCTGTTACACTCCATTTCCGCCACACCGGCCTTCCCGCATCGTGAAGATCCGATTCCGCATCACTCGGCGCCTGTTATCACCGGGGATATCTTCGCCACTACCCACGTCCTCGTCTCCCCGGTCCTCGGCGGAGAAGGGAATCACACGCGCCCCACGCTCAAAATTCAGGACGGTTGCAACGCCCGGTGTTCCTTCTGTGTCATCCCGTTCGTTCGCGGTCGATCCCGCAGCTTGCCCGTGGCCACCGTTCTCTCCGAAATTCGCCGCCTCTCGGAATCCGGTTTCCGCGAAATCGTTCTCAGCGGCATCAACCTCGGCACCTACGGCCGCGATCTCTCGCCGCGCGTCGAGTTCCTCGATCTTCTCCGCCAAATCCTCGACGAAACTCCCGTCCAGCGTCTCCGCATCAGCTCCATCGAGCCGCTCGATGTCACCCAGGACCTTATCGATCTGTTCGCCGCCAACGGCCGCCTAGCCCCTCATTTCCACATGCCGCTGCAATCCGCCTCCGATCGCATTCTTGCGGCCATGCGCCGCTGGTATCGCGCCGAACACTATTCGCGCCGCGTCGAACTCATCCAACAGGTTCTCCCGCATTCCGCCATTGGCGCCGATGTCCTTACCGGTTTTCCCGGCGAATCCGAAGAAGACCACGCCGCCACGCTTCGCTTCATCGAAGAGCTCCCCTTTTCCTACCTCCACGTCTTTTCATATTCCTCGCGTCCCGGCACCAAAGCGGCCGCCCTCGCAAATCACGTCCCTGGAGATGTCATCAAGCGGCGCGCCCGTGAACTCCGCTCCTTGGCGGATCAAAAATCGGCCGCATTTCGGCAATCGCAGGTCGGCCGCACGCTTCAGGTTCTTACACTCCATCGCGGCTTGAACGACGATGCAGCACACACTCCCGCTCTCTCCGAGAACTATCTGTCGGTCATGATTCCGGCAGCGTTGCCGCACAATCAGTGGCTCGCGGTTCTCGCATCACACGCTGACGGCGATCAATTGGTTGGTCTGCCGCAGCGGCTTATGGAATTGGCTTTCCTTGGCGCCTGAGTTCATGTACATCCTCGCCATCTCATCTCTCGGACGAGGCGCCTCCGTCGCCCTGATCGACGAGCAATCCGTCCTCTTCGCCATCGAAGAAGAAAAGCTCAGCCGCCAGGAAAGCTCCGACCTCCCGCGCCTTGCGCTCGATCGCTGCCTCCACGAAAACCACCTCCACCTCTCCGATTGCCGTGCCATTGCCATCGCCGAGCGGTTCGTTCCCGCCAAGCGTTCCCGCGCCCGTTACAAGAAATCCGCCGCCCAGCAGCAACTTCAGGATCTGCTTCGCGGTGGCCCCCGCCCCTCCCACTTCGAACACCATCTTTGCCACGCCGCGAGTGCCTACTACACCTCCGGCTTCGATCGCGCCCTCATTCTTTCTCTCGACGGCAGCGCCAATGCGCAATCCGGCCTCATCGCCCTTGGCGACGGCGACGAAATCCGCCAGCTTCACACCCTGAAATTTCCCGATTCCCTCGGCTGGTTCTATTCGCGTGTCACCGAACTCGCCGGACTCCGTCCCCACAAAGACGAGCACAAACTCCAATGGCTCAGCAAAGACGGTGAGCCCGAATTTCTTCCCGCCTTCCGCAAACTGTTTACCTGGAAATCAAACGGTCTTCCGTCGCTCAATCGCCGCTACTTTGCTCCCGGTCCCGACCATCGCGGCGTTTTCGCGCCTCAATTCCATCGCGAACTGGGCCTCTCCTCGCGCGGCCAGGCCTCCAATCCTGTTGTGCCTGCCAATCTCGCCCGCAGCGCCCAGGATTATCTCGAAGAAGTTGTTCTGCAACTCGCCGCCAACCTTCAGGAACAGACGAACACACAGGCCCTGTGTCTCGCCGGAGGCATCTTCCTGAATGTTTTCCTCGTACACGCTCTGGAAACGCGCAGCCGTTTCCCGCACGTTTATGTTCAGCCGGTCTCCGGCAACGCCGGCACTGCCCTGGGCGCCGGCTATCTCCTGCGCAAAAAACTCAACGGTTATTCCGGCCGCGGTCCGCTGGCGAGCCTCGCCCTCGGCATGCAAGCCACATCTCAGGAAATCAAAGCGGTCCTCGACAACTGCAAAATTTCCTACCGTTATCTTTCCGGCGAGGATCAAACCGTCGACGAAGCGGTTCACCTTCTTCAGCGCGACAAGATCGTCGCCTGGTGCCAGGGTCGCTCCGAATTCGGCCATCGCGCCCTCGGCAATCGCAGCCTGCTTGCCTCGCCCTTTTCGGAATACGTCGTTGAAAACGTCAACCAATTCATCAAGCACCGCGAAGGCTTTCACCCCTTCGCGCTATCCGTTCCTGCCGAACGCGCCGCCGACTATTTCGACGCCTCCCCCAATTGCCGCTTCATGGCCTCCATCGCCACTCTGAAAACTCCTGTCGCTGGCCTCGAGCGCTTCGCCTTCCACGGCACCAGTGTCCGCGTCCACACTGTCGAAAGGCATGCCAACCCGCTCTTCTGGAAGCTCCTTCACAAATTCGGTGAATCCTCTCCCGCCCCCGTCCTCGTCAACACTTCCTTCAATCTCTTCGGCGAACCTCTGGTCACCGATCCGCGCGGCGCTGTCCGCAGCTTCTACTGCGCCGGCGTCGATGCCCTCGCCCTCGGCCCCTTCCTCCTCGTGAAGTGAAGAGCCCGAGGTTTGAGGAGTTAAATCAACAATAATGTCATCCTGAGGAGCGCCTTTTGCGACGAAGGATCTCAACTTCGGCGATTCAGCCGCAGCGATCCGTCATTCCTCACGTTGTGAGGAATCTCTCTTAGCTCCGTGCAGGCCGCGGTAACAACTATCATCCTTCGAAGATCACCAGCGCGAACGCCTGCTCCGCCGTGTGCGTGATGCTGATCGCAATGCTCTTCACTCCTAGCGCATCGGCGATCTTCCGTGCCTCGCCGTGCAGCGCCAACGTCGGCCGCCCGCCGCGTTGCCGTACGACTTCGACGTCCACCCAACGCACCCCGCGGCTCCACCCCGTCCCCAACGCCTTCATCGCCGCTTCCTTGGCCGCAAATCGTCCGGCATACCGCTCATACTTATTTCTGAACTTTTTGCAATACGTCGACTCCGCCTCGGTATAGACCCGCTGCGCGAAGCGTTCACCTTGCGATTCGAATACTTCGCGGATCCGCCTCACTTCCGCAATATCGATCCCCATTCCAACAATCATCGTTCACCTGTCTCAATTCCACGCGGCTTTTCCGGATTTTTCGCTGCCTGGCCGTTGCCATTATACTGATTCGATGCCACGTCCCCGAAAAACATCGCCGAAGACGAAACGGCCTTCTCGCCCTGCGTTGCACGCCGGCTCATCCGCCAGAATCTCTGCTCCGTGGACCCTCCGTAAATCGCGCGGCCTGCAAATCCTCCAACTTGCCCAGTTTTCCAAACTCCCCTGGCTCATCCACGGTTTCAGCACTCGCACGGGCGGTGTCAGCACGCTAGACGGCGAAAAACTGCTCAATCTTGGCTTCATGGAATGGGACACGCCCGAAAACGTCGCCGCCAATCGCCAGCGATTCCAATCCGCCCTCGGTGCCAACGACTTCTCCCTGACGCCCCTGAAGCAAATCCATTCCGCGCTGCTCCGGCCATTCGCCGCCACCCCGCCACAGCCCTGCAAAGGTGACGCCTCCGCCACAAAAACTCCCGGCCTGCTTCTTGCCGTCCAGACCGCCGATTGCGTCCCGGTTCTCCTTGTCGATCCCAAAAAACGCGCCGTCGCCGCCATTCACGCCGGCTGGAAGGGAACTCTTGCCCGCATCGTCGAAAAAGCCGTCGGCCGCATGCACTACGAATACGGCAGCAAGCCTTCCGATCTTCTCGCCGCCATCGGCCCGTCCGTCGGCCCTTGCTGCTACGAAGTTGCCGCCGACTTCGTCTCCAAATTCACCGCGCAATTTGCCGATGCCGCCGACCATTTCGACGAGCCCCGCTCCGGCGAAGAACCAAACCCCCTCCAATGGCTCAACATGATGCCCCCGGGCCACCAGCCCCCCCCGAAAGGAGTCCACCTCGACCTCCGCAGAGCCAACCGCTCGCAACTCCTTGCCGCAGGCCTCCGCCCTCAAAACATCTTTGGGAGCGAACTCTGCACCGCCTGCCGCACCGATCTCTTTTTCAGCTACCGCAGAGAGGGAGCCCTCTCCGGCCGCCTCATGTCCGTGGTGGGGATCCGAGCGAAATAAGAACAATTCGTGTTACTGCAACACCGGTAATTGCGATTCCTTCACATCCTTCAGCGCCAGTTGCCCGCATGCCGCCATCACGTCCCGTCCCCGCGAATAACGCACAAACGCCGGGACCCCTCGCTCCGTCAATATCCGCCGGAATTCTTCCAGCCGTCTCTCCCCGGTTTCCTGAAACGGCAGTTCGCCCGGATTCCACGGTATCAAGTTCACCTTCACGCGCTTCAGCGGCGCCAGTAATTTCACCACGCATCGCGCATCTTCCGCCGCATCGTTCACCCCGCCCAGCATCACGTATTCGAACGTCAAATGCTCCCAATTCCGCAGCGGATATCTCCGGCATGCCCCGATCAGCTCCTTCAACGGATATTTCTTGTTGATCGGCATCAATCGATCTCGCTGCTCGTCGTTCGAAGCGTTCAGTGATATTGCCAGCTTCGGCCGCACCTCTTCCTTCGCCATGCGTTCAATTCCCGGCACAATCCCGCTCGTCGATAGCGTCACATGTTTGGGTGAAAGCCCCACTCCCTTCGGATCGAGCAAAATCCGCAGCGCCGCAAATGTATTCTCGAAATTCAGCAGTGGCTCACCCTGCCCCATCAGCACCACATTCGTCTGCGCCGCCAACGAACTTTCCTCGCCCGGTTCCATTGCCGCTCCGCCTATCTCCACCAGCGGCAACAGCACCTGTGCGACAACCTCTCCCGCCGTCAGATTCCGAATCAGTCCCAATTGCGCCGTCAGGCAAAATTGGCAGTCCACGGCGCATCCTGCCTGCGTCGAAATGCAAATCGTCTGCCGACCCTCGCTCGGCATGAACACCGCTTCCACTGCGGCTTCCTTCATCCGTGACCGCTCGGCGGGAGCGCTCAACCCAAACAGGTACCGCACCGATCCGTCCACCGATCGATACCGCTGCTTCACGGAAGGCAAGGCAATCGTCGCGTCCTTGGCCAACTTCTCTCGCAGTGTTGCTGGCAGGTTCGTCATCGCTGCCACGTCCAGTTTTCGCTCCGCGTAAAGCGCGTGATAGATCTGCCCGCCACGGTAGCCCGGCTCACCAAGCTCTTGGCAATAGGCGCGCAACTCCCGCACAGTTTTGCCCAGCAGTTCCAAAGAGGCCTTCCTCTCCCGCCGCCTATTCTCTCATCACTTCAGCGGGATCCCGAACTCGCTAACCTATTCCATCTAAGTGCGTTACCGTACCCCAAGCCCCTTTGCCTTCTCCTACTCGCCACGCCCTCCCGCCTGTGCCACAATACCGTATGGTCACAAACGCGCGCGATATTCATCGTCACGTTTTACCCAACGGCCTCGTGGTTATCACTGAGACCATGCAGAACGTCCGTTCGGTCTCCGTCGGCATCTGGGTCCGCAACGGTTCCCGCCGCGAAATCCCTTCTGAAAATGGCCTTGCTCACTTCCTTGAGCACATGGTTTTTAAAGGCACCGAACGCCGCACCGCCGAAGACATCGCCCGCGAAATGGATTCCGTCGGCGGCATGCTTGACGCCTTCACCTCCAAGGAGCAAATCTGTTTCAACGCCAAGGTCCTCGACGAGCACCTCCCCATCGCTTTCGACGTTCTAGCCGATCTCGTTCTTCGTCCGAAATTCGATTCCGATGACGTGAAGAAGGAACGCCAGGTCGTTCTCGAAGAGATCAAGATGGATCTCGACAATCCCGAGTATCTCCTCCATGACATCTTCACTCGTGGTTTCTGGCCCGATCACGCTCTCGGCCGTCCCATCCTCGGCACGCCGGAGACCGTCCGAAAATTCGATCGCGACGCTCTTCGCCGCCGCTTTCAGGATTGGTTCGCTCCCGATCACATTCTGGTCACCGCTGCAGGAAACATCACTCACGATCAGGTCTTGCAACTCGTGCAAAAGGAATTTGGCCACCTGCCGGCCGCCAAACCCTGCCGCGAAGACGCCATCCCCACCACCGGCGCGCCCATCCACCTCGAGACCAAGAAAGATCTCGAGCAGGTCCACCTCTGCGTCGGTGTTCCTTCGCTCCCCATCGCTCACGAGCGCCGCTTCGGCGTCGCCGTACTTAACAATCTTCTCGGGGGTGGCATGTCTTCGCGCCTCTTCCAGAATATCCGCGAAAAACATGGCCTCGCCTACGCCGTCTTCAGCGAACTCACTCCTTATTCCGATACCGGGATGTTCAGTGTCTATGCGGGTACCGCCAAGGAAACCGTCGGCCAGGTCCTCGATATGACCATCGCTGAATTCCGCGCCATGAAGGAATCGCCGGTCACTGACGAGGAACTGCTGCGCGCCAAGAATCACCTGAAAGGTTCGCTGATGCTCTCTCTCGAGTCCACCAGTTCCCGCATGTCCAATCTCGCGCGCCAGGAGCTCTACTTCCACCGCTTTTCTTCGCTCGACGAAATCCTTGCGTCCATCGAGAGAGTCACTCGCGAGGAAGTCCAGACTCTCGCTCAGGAATTTTTCCAGCCCGAACAGATCTCCGTTGCTGTCCTCGGCCCTCTCAACGGTTTCACCGTCACCCGCGACCGCCTCGCCTGCTGAGTGCGGCGCGGCAAAATTCACAATCAAGCGATTCGCAGTCATTGACGCTGCTTCCCCTCTCTGCCATCATTTGAAAAGTTTTCGTAGCTCTGCAATTCCGGGGGACAGCCATCGGCTTGCGCGTTTCCATTCTTGCGTCCGGTAGCTCGGGCAACATCACACTGCTGGAAACAGAGCGCACCCGCATTCTCGTCGACGCCGGTCTTGGCAAACGCGAAACCTTGGCTCGTCTCGCCGCTGTCGGCCGTGAAATCGATCATCTCGACGCCGTTCTCATCACCCACGAGCACTCCGACCACTGCACCGGCCTTCCACAAGTCCTCGGCATCTGGAAATCCCCGCCTCTCTTCGTCACCGAACCCACCATTGACGCGCTCCACCGCATCCTCCCTGAGACTTTCCAGAAGCGCCTCAAAGGTGTCGAATCGATTCAAGCCGGTCAGCACTTCTCCATCGGCGATATCGACGTCCACGCGTTTGCCATTCCCCACGACGCTGCCGATCCCATCGGCTTCACCTTCCGCTCCAACGGCTCCAAAGTCGCGATCTGCACCGACCTCGGCTACCTCCCCGAAATGGTCAAAGTTCATCTCCGCGAAACCGATTGCATGATTCTCGAGTCCAATCACGATCTCGACATGCTCAAGGTCGGTCCGTACCCCTGGGTCGTCAAGCAGCGTGTCCTCTCTCGCACCGGCCATCTTTCCAATCATGCGGTTAGTGAATTCCTGTCCGATCCCGACGGCTTCGACTCCCGCGCCCGCTATCTCGTCCTCGCCCACATCTCGCAAGAGAACAACAATCCGGATCTCGCCCATCTCTCCGCCATAGAAGCCCTCGGCCGCCGTCCCGCCGAAGCGGCTTTCACCGGCGAACTCCTCGTTGCCTCCCAGCACGTCCCCTTGAGACCACTTGAACTCTGACCACCACGCGATCTCCAGGTGTTTGTTCCCTCATCGCGGTGGATGACGTTGATCCTGTCTCCGGTGTCCTGTGGATTAACCTGGTTCCGCGCTTGACTTTGTCAAGAATAACGTCAAAATGTAAAACAATTTTTCATTTGAGTTGCTTGGTGGTGGGGAAGAAGCTAGAAAGAATGCGCCAACTTGCTGAAGGGGCCTGTATCGAGGGTTCAGAATTGACGCGCTGTCTCTTTCCATTTCCTTCCTTTTTGTCGGTTTAATTTCGAAGTTAAGGAGCTTGGGGATGCGTCTTGGTGTTTCTGTACGTGCATTAGTTGTGTTGTGTGTATTTTCATTCGCCGTTCCCGGCATCATATTTGCCCAGACGGGCACCACCTCCATCCGAGGTGTTGTTACCGATAATTCCTCCGCCGTGATTGTCGGCGCCAGTGTGCGCTTGACCAGTCTCGAGTTGGCTGTCGAGCGCACCGCAGCGACAAACCAGTCCGGACAGTACGAGTTTGCGGCCTTGAAACCCGGCTCTTACGCGCTCACCGTGGAAGCCAGCGGTTTTCAGAAGTACGAACAAAAAGGCATCGAGCTTCTCGTCAATACTCCGAGGACATTGAATATCGTTCTCGGCATCGGCACTTCCACGGAGTCCGTCGAAGTCTCTGCCCAGGCGGAGACACTAAATACTACGGATGCTTCTCTTGGCGTGGCCTTCGGTGAAAACCAGGTCAAGCAATTGCCTCTCGAAAGCCGCAACGTCGGCGATCTCCTTTCGCTGCAAGCCGGCGTCGTCTACACCGGCAACAATCCCACCATCGATACCAACACCGATACTCGCAGTGGTGCTGTCAATGGCGCTCGCAGCGATCAGAGCAACGTCACACTCGACGGTATTCCCGTCAACCCCAAGGGCGGTTACGCATTCCAGTCCGTTCTCCCCGTCACTCTCGACTCCGTTGAGGAATTCCGTGTGACCACCAGTAACGCCGACGCCGATGAAGGCACTGCTGGCGGTGCTCAGGTCGCGCTCGTCACCAAGAGTGGCACCAACAACTTCCACGGCTCCGCTTACGAGTACAACCGCAATTCCTATTTCAGCGCCAATGACTACTTCCTCAAGTCTTCCCAGTTGGCCAGCGGCGATCCCAACAGACCGCAATTCCTGAACCGCAACATCTTCGGTGGTTCTCTCGGCGGGCCCATCAAAAAAGATCGTCTCTTCTTGTTTGTGAATTATGAGGGCTACCGCGACGCCGAGCAGCAGAGCGCCTTGCGCATCATCCCCTCGGCTTCTCTTCGCGACGGCCTCGTTTTCTACGCTTGCGATACCACTGCGGCCGCACCTAATCCCAGTTGTTCGAACAGCCCTAGCGCGGTCGGCGCCAGCGGCAAGACCTATACCGCTAATTTCCCCGGCACGTATGGTGGCTACGCTCTGAATCCCAGTCAACTAAAGGGCATGGATCCTCTCGGTTCCTTGGCTGGCTATACCGGCCCCGTCGGACCCAATCAAACTGTGATGGACTATTTCAATACCTACCCACTGCCCAACGACTATAGCCAGGGTGACGGCTACAACACGGCCGGTTATCGTTTCGCCGCTCCCACTCACAATACCAAGAACTGGTACATCGCCAAGATGGACTACAACGTCACCAAAGACGGCAAGCAGCGTGTCTCTCTCACCGGCGCGCTTGCCAATCAGGATCAGGCCAACGCGCCATTCCTGCCCGGTCAGGCCCCCGAGACCAGCATCCTCAACTTCAACAAGGGCCTCATCGCCAATTACTCCGCCGTCATCAAAAGCACTCTCGTCAATAACTTCCGCTACGGCTTCGTCCGCGAAAGTATCGGCACTATCGGCAACTCCGACGTCGCCTGGAACACTTTCCGCGGCATCAATCAAGGCATCAACTATTCCAGTCAGTTTCAGCGCCCCGTCAACAGCTTTTGGGATGACCTGAACTGGACTCACGGCAAGCACACTTTCCAGTTCGGCTTCCAGACCTCGTTGATTCGTAACCCGACCGCCAGCACCACCAGTTCGTTCAGCAATTCCTATGCGAACGCCCAGTGGCTGGATACCTCCGGCATGGCTGGTCGGTGCTCGCCCCTCAATCCCTCGAACCCTGTCGGCACCACTTGCAATAACAACAACTATCCCGCCGTCGATTTTGGCGGCTTCGGCACCAACTACGACAACGCGGTCACCGCCCTCTTCGGCATGGCCGTGGAAGTCAACGCACAATACAACTTCCAACGCGACGGCTCCGCGCTCCCTCAGGGCGCACCTGTCGTTCGCCACTACGCCGAAGACGGCTACGAGATGTACGCTCAGGACAGTTGGAAAATTAAACCTACGCTGACTCTTACTCTCGGATTGCGCTATTCATTGTTCTCGCCGCCTTGGGAAACCAACGGTCTTGAAGTCGCGCCCACCGAGAGCCTCAACACCTGGTTCAACAATCGCGGCGTCGGCATGAACAACGGTGTTCCGTCTATTGACGCGCCTCTTGTGGCCTTCAATTGGGCCGGACCTGCCAATGGCGACACCACTGGTTACTACGGCTGGGATTACAAAGACCTGGGCCCCCGCGTAGCCGTCGCCTGGTCTCCCGCTTATGACAGTGGTCTGCTTGGCGATATCTTCGGCGGCGCGGGCAGGAGCAGTATCCGCGCCGGTTTTGGCATCGTCTATGACCGCATCGGCGAAGGTCTCCTGGACACGTTCGATGCCAACGGGGCGTTTGGGCTCTCGACCAACATTCCCAACGCCGCTGCCTCGGAATCCGTGCTGTGCACTCCTCGTATCACTCAGATCAAGGGCCCCACTTCAATTCCGCAATACGACAATTGCCCATCAGCGGAAAATCCCAACGGCCAGCCCATCTTTGTTCCGGCGCCGCCCGCAAATTTCCCGGTACCCTTCCCCAGCAATCCCGCGCCGGGCAGCGAAGCCATTACCTGGGGTTTGGATAATCACATCAAGACCCCTTATTCCTACACTCTCGATCTTTCCGTTCAACGTGAATTAAAGGCCGGCTTCACTGTTCAAGTCGCCTACGTCGGCAGACTTTCTCATCGCCTGCTTGTTCAAGGCGATGTGGCCATGCCTCTCGATCCATACGACAAGAAGGCCGGCATCGATTACTTCAAAGCAGCCACGGCGCTCGCCAGACTCTACCGCAACGGTGTCACCACGAACCAGTTCGCAGCGAATCCCAGTATGGTACCCGCCAATGTGCAGCAGTATTGGAGTGACATCACGCAAGCTCCTGTTTCAGGAGGTGCGTACAGTCTCGGAACCTACGGCACGTGCGCGAACCAAGGCTTGAACTCGACAACCAATCCTACGGTTTTGGCGTTTGACTTGCTCTGCGCCAACGCACTCAACGAGTCTCTTTCCATCTACGAGATGGACACTGCTGGCGTTCCGGATGCCGCGAATCCCAATCAGCTCTACTACTACCATCTCGGCAACTACACCGGTCCCAACGTCTTTTATAGCCCGCAGTACTCTTCGCTCTACGCTCTGCGGACCATTTCCAATGCCAACTACAACGCCATGGAGGTCACCTTGCAACACAAAATGGTCCATGGCATTCAGTTCGACTTCAACTACACCTATGGCAAGTCCATCGATATTTCTTCTGACGCGGAACGTGTCGGCTCATGGGGCGGACTCGGCGGGCAGATCATCAACTCCTTCGATCCAGCCGCCGGGCGCTCCGTCGCCGATTTCGATCTGCGCCACCAGATCAACACCAATTTCATCTGGGAAATGCCCTTCGGCCGCGGCAAGTGGATGGGACATGACATCAACAGATTTGCCGACGCCGTCGTTGGCGGTTGGCAACTCTCCGGCTTGGTCCGCTGGACCAGCGGTTTCCCGGTGACCGTCGATAACGGCGGTCAGTATCCGACCAACTATCAGCTCGAAGGCCACGCCGACCAGCTCTGCCCCGTACAAACCGGTACGTATTTCACCGGTCCCGATGGCAACGGCGGCAGCACCTACCCCAACCTCTTTGCCAACGGCGTTGCCGCTGCTAACTGCTTTGGCTACGGCTTCCCCGGCGAAACTGGCGCCCGAAACAACCTCCGCGGTCCCGGCTTCTTTGGCGTTGACATGGGCGTGGCCAAGCGCTGGAAGATGCCTTGGAGCGAGGGCCAGAGCCTTCAGTTCCGCTACGAGGTCTTCAACATCACCAACTCCGTTCGCTTCGACGTGCAATCCGCTAATGCCTATCAGGGCGGAAGTCTTTCGAACGGTAACTCTGCCACCTTCGGCAATTTCAGTGGCACTCTGACCAACCCTCGCATCATGCAGTTCGCGCTGCGCTACGAGTTCTAAACTTCGGCCCAGCGTTTTCCAGGGGGCGCCGGGATTTTCTCCCGGGGCCTTCTTTTTTTTTCCGCCGGCCACCCTTCCGCTTTTTGCAAGCCGTGGCAGTCTCTGTTGACACCCCGTTTCTTTTCCTCTAACTTGGAAAGACCTTGGTAGAGGTGCGGCGGCCATAAGTATCCGGACGCGTTTTCCGATCAGCATCGGGCGCTCGGTGAAAGGGGTCAGGCTTAACGCCGGGTCAGCTTACAAACTGATCGCCGCCGAAGTCGCAGCGCTGGCTGGCAGCTCTGCGGTTGGGGTTCGGGCTAAATCCTGGACACTGTCACCCAATCTCGCGGGTGGAGCGCTATCGAGAGGCAGACCACTGCGTTCCGCGCAGCCCTCCTTTCGTAGTGCCTCTTTCCAACCTCGGCCAGGCGGATCGCTATGGACCTTTTTGCTCTAACTCGCGCGCTCGTCGATCTCGATTCCACCACCGGATACGAAAAGCCCGTGGTCGATTTCCTTTTCTCCCATCTCTCCACCCTCGCCGGCCGCCACAACGGCCGCATCGAGCGTCAGATCGCCGCGCCCAATCGCGACAATCTTTTCCTCACCTTCGGCGATCCCATCGTTACCCTCTCCACCCACATGGACACCGTCCCGCCCTACTTCTCCTCCACCGAAGATCCCACCCACATTCACGGCCGCGGCAGTTGCGACGCCAAGGGCATCATTGCTTCCATGATCCATTCCGCCGAATCGCTTCTCGCTTCCGGTACGCGCAACTTTTCTCTCCTCTTCGTCGTGGGCGAAGAACGCGACAGCGCTGGTGCCACCGCCGCTGCTTCCACGCCTCGCGGCTCCCGCTTCCTTATCAACGGCGAACCCACCGAGAACCAGCTTGCCCTTGGCTCCAAAGGCGTCCTTCGCTACGAAATCACTGCTTGCGGTAAACTCGCCCATTCCGCTTATCCCCACCTCGGCCACTCCGCCATCCATTCGCTTCTCGACACGCTCTCCGAGATTCGCGCTATTCCTCTTCCGTCTGACTCCCTCCTCGGTCAATCCACTCTCAACGTCGGCACCATCCGCGGCGGGCGTGCGCCAAACGTCGTTGCTGACGAAGCTCGCGCCGAAATCATGTTTCGCCTCGTCGCCGATCCTGGCGAGCTTCGGCTTGCCGTCGCCAAAGCTGCGCAAGCTCACAAAGTCGAAGCCCGCGAAGTTCTTTTCAATCCCGCCCTTCATCTCAATACACTCGCCGATCTCTCCACCACCGTCGTAGCGTTCGCCACAGACATCCCAGCCTTCAACGGCGCATGGGGCCGGCCCTTTCTGATCGGGCCCGGCAGCATTCACGTCGCCCACACCGCCGAAGAGCGCATCCCCAAAAGGGAATTGGCCGACGCCGTCGGCATCTACTCGCGTATGGTTCGCCACCTGCTAGCCACCGGCGAGGCTCCGGCATGACTACTCCTCTCGCCGTCATCGGTCACGGGAAAATGGGCCGCCTCGTCGAGCAGCTTGCCCCCGATTACGGCTTCGACGTGCGCGCCTGTTTGTCCGGTTCGAACATCGCCGCGCTTTCGTCGCAGACCCTGTGCGGTGCTACCGTCGCCATCGAGTTCACCACCCCCGCTGCTGCGCCGGCCAACATTCGCAGACTCGCCGCCCTCGGCCTTAACACCGTTTGCGGCACCACCGGTTGGTACGAGCTGCTCCCGCAGATCCGCTCCGAAATCGGTTCCGCGGGAACCGCTCTTCTCTACGCCGCCAATTTCTCCATTGGCGTCAATCTTTTCTTCGAAATCATCTCTCGCGCCGCCACTCTTTTCGCGGATCATCCGGAATACGACGCCTGGGGCTGGGAGATTCACCACTCCGCGAAAAAGGATTCGCCTTCCGGCACGCTTAAAAAGCTCGAACAGCAAATGCGCGCCGCTGGTTTCACCCGCCCGGTCTCGCTCAGCGCCAGCCGTGCCGGAACTCATGTTGGCACCCATGAAATCGGTTTCGATTCGCCTTCAGACACCATCACCCTGCGCCACTCCGCCAAAAATCGCGAGGGCTACGCTCGCGGCGCGCTTTTGGCCGCCCGTTGGATCATCGGCAAGAAAGGTGTCTTCGAATTTCGGGAAGTACTTGCGGACCTGCAGAGCAGAACGTCTGCGGCGGGTTCGTGAATCACCATCTGTAAAGGAGCATTACATGTTTACCGGAACTGGGACCGCCCTCGTCACGCCATTTCGACTCGATGGCTCCGTCTGTGAATGTACTCTTCGCGCGCTCGTCAAGCGTCAGATCGAAGCGGGTGTCGACTTCCTCGTTCCCTGCGGCACCACCGGCGAAAGCCCTACGCTCACGGACGACGAGCACATGCGCATCGTTGAAATTACGCTCGACGTCGCCAAGGGAAGAGTCCCCGTTCTCGCCGGTGCCGGCGGCTACAACACTGCCGAAGTTATTTCTCGTGCTCGCGGGCTCGCCGCGCTTGGCGCCAGCGGTATTCTCTCCGTCACGCCCTATTACAACAAGCCCACTCAGGAAGGACTCTATCAGCATTACAAGGCCATTGCTGCCGCCACGGATCTCCCTATCATTCTCTACAGCGTCCAGGGCCGCACCGGCATCAACATCGAGCCCGCCACCGTGCACCGCCTGGCGCAAATTCCCAATATCGTCGGCATCAAGGAAGCCTCCGGGAATGTTGCGCAAATGGCCGCCATCCTGAACTGTGTGCCTGAAAAGTTCCTCGTCCTCTCTGGCGACGATTCGCTCACTCTGCCTCTCATCGCGCTCGGTGGCCATGGCGTCATCTCTGTCGCCTCCAACGAAATCCCCAACGAAATGGCCAATCTCACGCGCCTGGCCCTTAGTGCCAATTTCGACGAGGCCCGCCGGATTTACCGCCGCTTTCATCCGCTCATGGAGATCAATTTCGTGGAATCAAATCCCATCCCGGTTAAGTGCGCCATGGCGGAAATGCGTTTGCTCGAGCCTCGCTGGCGCTTGCCTCTTGTTCCGCCAAAGCCCGAAAATCGCGCCCGCATCCTTTCTGTCCTTGAATCCTTGCGCCTCGTCGAAAAAGCTCATGCTGCCATCTCAAATTGAATCGCTGTTTGACAATCCTCCTGCTTCTTACCAGCAGGAACATTTCGAACTTTTCAAGTCCTTCAAGGTGGCGCTCAATCGCGGTGAAATCCGCGCCGCCGAGCCCGATGCCAATTCGCCGACTGGCTGGCGCGCTAACGCTTGGGTGAAGAAGGGAATTCTTCTCGGTTTTCGTATGGGCGCCATTGTCGATATGTCTATCGACGCGCACCGCCAGCCTTTCTTCGACAAGTCCACTTACCCAGTCCGCGGCATCTCCGTCAACGACGGCGTCCGCATCGTTCCCGGCGGCTCCAGTATTCGCGACGGCTCCTTCATCGCGCGCGGCGTGATCTGCATGCCGCCGATGTTCGTCAACGTCGGCGCCTACGTCGGCGAAAACACGTTGATCGATTCTCACGCCCTCGTCGGTTCCTGCGCGCAGATCGGCAAGAACTGCCACCTCTCCGCCGCTGCGCAAATTGGTGGAGTGCTCGAACCTGTCGGCGCTCTGCCCGTCATTATTGAAGATGATGTGTTGATCGGCGGAAATGCCGGAGTCTACGAGGGCACCGTCGTCAAGCGCCGCGCCGTCCTTGGCACCGGTACCATCCTGAATCGCTCCATCCCCGTCTACGATCTCGCCCGCGATCAGGTCTATTCCGCCAATGGCGATCATCCTCTCGTCATTCCCGAAGATGCTGTGGTCGTGCCCGGCTCGCGCGCCATCTCCACCCCCGCCGGCCAAAAGTGGGGTTTATCTCTCCAGGCCGCTGTCATCGTCAAATATCGCGACGCAAAAACCGGCTCTCGCATCCAGCTCGAAGATCTTCTCCGTTAGCCCTGTAGCTCAGGCCTTCCAGGCCTGAGGCTTTTCCGCTCCCGTTCACCACCAACCCCAAATTGTCATCCCGCTGCGCTGAACGCGGAGGGATCGGGGCTACCAGCTCAGCCGTCCACCGAACTCCGGCCATTCTCGTCAAACCGTTGAAGCCGCTCCCCGCAATTTCTACTGCCCCAGCACCTTTTCAAAAAACGCCAGCGCCCGCGGATCCTCGCTCTGCCCCAACCAGAACATCGCCTGTTTGCGCACTTCCGGGTTCCGATTCGTTTGCGCCACCTGAATGAGTTTCGGCACTCCCTCATCGCGCGGAAGCTGGCTCAACGCAAACACTGCCTTCTTCTTCACTTCCGTGTCCGGATCGTTCTGAATCGCTCCATCGATCGCACCCACCGCTTTCTTGCCTGCCTTCTGCGCCAGCCAGAACAAAGCTTGCCCGCGTACCTGGGCACTCGCGTCGTCATGCGCCATCCGGATCATTTCGTTCACCGCGCCCGGTTCCTTGCTCACAGAAAGCGCAAAAGTCACTTGCTCCCGCACGCTCGCGCTTGGATCGTTGCTCGCCATCTTCTGCAGCACGCGAAACCCCTCGGCGCCACGCGCTTCGCCCAACCAGAACGCCGTTTCCCGCCTCAGCCACTCCGGCTGCCTCGGCTCCACAAACGATTCCAGCGTCTTCTCCGCTGATGCGTCCCCGTCCAGCGCAATCGCCGTCAATGCGCTCCGGCCGAGCGACTTATCATCTTCTCCATTCGACTTCTCCGCTCGCACGTACCCCGTGAGCAGCTCCACGCTCTCGCGGTCCTTCACTCCCTCCAGCCACAGCACTTCCTTCCCGCCGGCATCCACGGCGCAATCCGCCGAAAACACGCGAATCTTCCCGATCTTCCCATTCTCCGGCTCGAATCAGCACCGCCAGTCTTCGTGAGCCTTCCAGGTGCACCGCGCTTTTCTCCGCCGCCCCGTTCGAATTCACATTCAATCCGTACCGGTTCCCCTCCAGTTGGCAGACGCCGCATTGCCTTTCCGACTCATTCCAGTTCGAACAGCAAACCGCGCGGTCGCCCTCCACTTCGGTCACAGAGTAGCCCAGCCACCGCGCCGTCGTCGTGCCGCTGCTCCAACTGCGGACCTCTTCCGCCAACGTTCCGCGCGCCGTCTGCTTCTCCAGGTGCCCGTTCTGAAAGGTCGGAGCCTCATTCTCGCTACTGCCTTGTGCCGCAATCGCAATCCCCGCCGATTTCACGCGTCCTGCGTCGCCGCGCATCTGCAGCGCGAATCCCCAGAGCAAGCCCGCCACGATGAAACTCAGTCCCACGGTTTTCCGGACCACCGTCCAATCGCTCCTCATGGCCCACCTCACTTCTGCAAAATCTCCATCATGTAATCCGTCGCCGTTTTATCCCCGATCAACGATAGTTTCTCTACCGCCTTCTTCCTGAGCTCCGGGTCCTTCTCGCTCTTCGCGATTGCCACCAGCGCCGCCGAGTTTCCTTCTAGGAAGTACGCATTCAGCACTTCTTCCTTCAAGCTGCGGTCCGTCTCTTTGTTGTAAATCGTCTGCAGCGCCTCGGAGGCATCCTTCCCGCCCACCAGTCCCAGGTTCTTGATCGCCGCTCGCCGCAGTTCCGGGTCCTTCTCCGCCTTTGCTGCCTGCACCAGCCGCCGCGAATCGCCAGCCAGAAAAAATGCCTGGAGGATTTCTCGCCGCACTTCCACCGAACTCTCAGCACTGTACAGTTGCTCCAGCTCGCTCTCACCGCCCACCAATCCGAGCTGCTTGATGGCCTCGCGCTTCAGATCCTCGTTCTTTTCGCTTTTCGCTGCGTTGAACAGGTTCTGCTTATTCCCCGAAATCATGTAGCTCTTCAGCACCGCGCGCTTGATACCCGGATCCGTCGTGGTGTTATAAACTTCCGCCAGAGTTTTCTCCGAGCGTTCCCCGCCGAAGATGCCCAGGTACTCCACCGCTTTCCGTTGCAACTCCGGATTCGATTTCCCCAGCGCCACCCGTCCCAAAATGTCCGAAGCCTGTGGCGTCCCGCTCTGTGCAAGAACGAAGAGTGCTTTTGACTTAACCGCCGGAGAGGAATTGCCATTCAGCACTTTCTCGATCAGCGGAACTCCCTTCGCCGGATCGCTGTTCATCAGACCCTGCAGCGCCAGCAGCTTCAGCTCTTCGTCGCCCACTGCGTCCGGATTCGTTTTCGCGCCGCTGTTCTGGCGAATCTCGATTTCCAGCGCCTCGGCATCCTTCGTCCAGCGGCTCTGCGGATAGTTCTTTCGAAGATTGGCGACCGCCGCCAGCGCTGCGTCTCGTTTCCCCTGCTTATTCTCCGCATACGCCATCCAATAAAGCCCGGCATCCGCCATAGCCTTGTACGTCTGTGCCAACTCCTGGAATTTCTTCGCTGCCTGCGCGTATTGCCCATCGTCCAGCGACTCGCGCCCCGAGTCGTACAATTCCTGCATGCGGTCCTGTTGGTCCGCCTCCGCGTCCTTTTTCGCCTGTTCCCGGTCGCGCGCATCCTGCTCCGCCTCACGTTTCGCCTCCTCGTCCACCACGAAACGATTTGCCTCCGCCGGTGCTTGCAACTCTTCCGCCCGCATCGCCGCCCCTGCGGCACTGCCGCTCATCGCCGGAAACAGCAACAGCCCCGCCGCGATTCCCAGCCGCGCTCCCATCCTTGCCAACTTCTCCGTCATTTGCCCGCTCATGCCTTGTTCCTTTCCTTCGTCTCTGAATTTCCCTGCGCCGGCGAGGGCCGACTGCTCTTTTCTCGCTCTCGCAAGTCCTGGTTGACCACCCGGACCTTAAACAAAATTCCTTTCGTCTCAATCCGCTTCTGCAACGACTCGAACTGCGCCGGCGTCACCTCGTCCGGCGAATTCGCAATGTCCAACAGCACGCGTTCCAATTCATCCAGGGTGCTCGCCATCGCCTGGTCGCCTTCGTTCAGCGCCGTCTGCCGGTACAACCGGTTCTCTTTCACCAGAGCCTCTGCGCGCTTCTGCTCAGACGATATGTTGATCAGCTTTTCGCCTTTTCTTGGCTCCGTGTTTGACAGCTCCACCAGCACCATCTCCGACTTTCCCAAGTGCTCTCCAACCGCCACCACCAGCACGCGCTCGCGCACGTTACCGCTTCCCGCAATTTCGCCTCCCGTTGGTTTTTTTCTCCCGACGCGAATGCCAATGAAGTATGCCGCCAGAATCATCGCTGCCATTGCACCAATTGCCACCAGACGCCGAGTTTCAAATAATCCTTCCCACCACCCCGCCCATTTCTCCGGCAATCGCTGCTCCAGTTGCTGCCACACTCGCCGCTCGTAATCCGCTCCCGGATCCGGCACCGGCATCGCATCCAGCGCCGCAAACACCGCTTCGATCCGCGCCAGTTCCTCCCGGCACTCGGGACACTCTTCCAGGTGCGCACTCATTTCCGCGCGCCCCTTCCCCTCGCCATCTCGATACGCGATCAACTCTTCTTCGTTCAAATGATTCATGATTCGCTTCCCATCGCTTGAGCCGCGCCCATTCTTCCGGTGTACGGTCCCAATGCCTTGCGCAACTTCGCCACCGCTCGAAACACCGTGTTCTTCGTCGCATTCGTGTTCGATTTCAGCACCGCCGCTATCTCTTCGATCGCGCATCCTTCCCAGTGCCGCATCACAATCGCCGTCCGTTCTGCTGGCGACAATGCCTCCAGCGCTTCCTTCATCTTCTCCGCCAACTGCGCGCTTGCCGCCAATCGCTCCGGCGACGGTGCCATATCCTTCGCATTCACCATCGGATCGATTTCCAGTCCATCCTCTTGCGGCCCGCTCGGCATTTGTCTTCGCGACTGCTCCGCATTCCGCGCCCGCAGCCGGTCGATCGAATAATTCGCAGCGATCCGGTACACCCACGTCCCAAAATTTGCCTGCCCCCCGAACTGCCGCAACTTCTGATACGCCCGCAAAAACGCCTCCTGCACCACTTCTTCCGCGTCCTGCCGGTTCCCCGTCATCCGGTATGCCATTCGAAACACATTCCGGCTATGTCGCTCTACGAGGACACGATACGCATCCCGCTCGCCCGCCAGCGTGCGTTCGACCGCCTCAGCGTCGCTGGTTTCCACCCCAGCCGTCTCCATGCCCTCTCGCATTCCCATCGTTAGACAGTATTTCCCTCTTGCGGTTAGGTCCTCCTGGCCTTCGGCGTGTTCCCCCTCAAGCCAACCTGATCCGCCGCTAACTTACCACCCTCCAACCGTTTCCGGGCCGTACATACCACTTATTTTATAGCGCCCCGTAGGGGCACGATACATCGTGCCCGGCCGTTGCTTAAGCGCAGGGTGAACGCTTCGTGAGCCCTATGGGTTTTCGGCGCACTTTAGATTCGTCATTCCGAACAGAGTCTGCGGAGTGAGGAACTCTGCGCCATCGCACGAATTCTGTGCGATGAATCTCGCTTTGGCCCCAACGTGCGATAATGGCCTGTAACCGAAGAGGGGAGTGACCGCTGTGATCCCACGCTATACCCGCGAAGAAATGGGCCGTGTTTGGAGTGACGCCAACCGCTACCAAAAATGGCTCGATGTTGAACTCGCCGCCGCCGATACCCTTGCCGAAGCCGGCCAAGTCCCGCGCGAAGCCGCCGCTCTCCTTCGCTCCCGCGCCAAAGTCGACGTGGCCCGCATCAACGAAATCGAATCCAGGGTTAAACACGACGTTATCGCTTTCACCATGGCCGTCGGCGAATCCGTCGGCGATCCCAGCGCCGCGCGCTGGCTCCACTACGGCATGACCTCCAATGACGTCGTCGATACCGCGCAAGCCCTCCTCCTTCGCGACGCCTCCCGCATCATCGAACGCGACCTCGTCCTCTTCGGTGAAGTTCTCGACCTGCGCGCCCACGAATTCCAGCACACGCCGCAAATCGGACGCACCCACGGCATCCACGCCGAACCCATTACCTTCGGCCTCAAAATCGCCAACTGGTTCTCCGAAAATCAGCGCAACATTAATCGCTTCCGCCAGGCTGCCGGCGAAATCGCCTTCGGCAAAATTTCCGGCGCCGTCGGCAACGCTGCCCATCTCGGCACCGAAATCGAAGAAAAAATCTGCCGGCGCCTCAATCTCGCCGTGACCCGCGTCGCCTCGCAGGTCATTTCCCGCGACCGCCACGCCCACTACCTCAGCGCCCTCGCGCTCATCGCCGCCACCCTCGAAAAAATCGCCCTCGAAATCCGCCATCTCCAGCGCACCGAGGTTCGCGAGGCCGAAGAGCCTTTCGGCGGAGACCAGCGCGGCAGCTCCGCCATGCCCCACAAGCGCAATCCTGTGACCTGCGAACAGATCTGCGGCCTCGCCCGCCTCGTTCGCAGCAACATGATGGCCGCCTACGAAAACGTCGCCCTCTGGCACGAGCGCGACATCTCCCACTCCTCCGTCGAGCGCGTCATCCTCCCGGACTCCACCATCCTCGTCGACTACATGCTCAATAAAATGACCGCCATCGTCAGCCAGATGCGCGTTTTTCCCGAACGCATGCTGCGCAACCTCAATTCCACGCAAGGCCTCGTCTTCTCCGGCCAGCTTCTTCAGGATTTGGTGGAAAAGGGTATGCCGCGCGACGAAGCCTACAAAGCCGTCCAGGAAAACGCCATGGCTGCCTGGGAATCCGATTCCAGCTTCCGCGACCGCGTAGCCAAAGACCCCCACATCGCCAAGATTCTCAGCGCCAAGGAGCTCGAATACACGTTCGACCTCAACCGCCAGCTCCGCAGCGTCGACAAAATCTTCAACCGCGTCTTCGGCGCCCACCCCGCCGGCGAACTCGGCGCCGCCGCATCGTAACCGCCCGTAGCGGCGGGTCTTTAGACCCGTCCGAGCGAATTTGCAAGCGCGTCTGTAACCTCTCACGATTCTTCTTCCGCTCTCACTCTTTCACTGTTCCACCATTCCACCGTTGCACTTTCTCCCGGGTCTCCCAGAAATCAAAACGCCGCAGGATCGATCCCGCGGCGCTCCCAACCTTATACCTTTAACTTTTCACCTTGCACGGTTTTTCTTGCGCTCTTACTCTTTCACTATTCCACTGTTTCACTCTCTTTGGGTTCTCCCAAAAATCAAAACGCCGCAGGATCGATCCCGCGGCGCCTTCCGAACCTTACACCTTTAACTTTTCACCTTAAACGGTTTTTCTTGAGCCTTTGCCCTTGCACCCTTCTTCTCCTACTCCACCCGCTGCACGTACCTTTATCCTGAGCGAACTTTGCGAAGGGTCGCCGACTGCCGTTACTCCACCCGCTGCACGTACCGTGCCTCCGACGTATCCACCTTGATCCGGTCGCCTTCATTCACAAACGGCGGCACGTTCACCACCAGCCCGGTCTCCAGCGTCGCCGGCTTCATCACCGCGCTCGCCGTGGCTTTCTGCAGTGTCGGCTCCGTCTGCACCACCTTCATCTCCATGGTGTCCGGCAGATCCACGCCGATCGCTTTTTCATCGAAAAACTCGATCTTCACCACCGTGTTCGGAATCAGGTAATACACCGTTTCGCCGAGCTCTTCCTTGGTCATCTGCATCTGCTCGTACGACTGCGTGTTCATGAAGTGGTATTCGTCGCCCTCGTGATACAAAAACTCGAACTCGATCTCGTCCAGGATCGCCCGGTCCACAAATTCTTCCGCCCGGAACCGGTAATCGATGATCGCGCCCGTCCGCAGGTTCTTCATCCGCGTCTGCATCGATCCCCGCTTGTTGCCCGGTGTGCGGTGCTCCGTGCTGAACACCGAATACAATTGCCCTTCGTGCTGGATCACCATCCCGGGCCGCAGTTGAGTTGCTTTCACGCTGCTCATAGTTCATTCGGCCAAACAACAGCCATTCGACTCCTTGTGATTTACAATCTCTAGCTTTGCCGTCTTTCCTGTAGCGCTGGCCTTTATGCCAGCTCTTTCCTGTGTAGTGGCCGATCTTTAAATCGGCCGTCCGCCACAAATCTCTAAAGGCAAAATCGTCCCTCGATTTTCTGAAACGCAACGGCTCGGTTTCATTTCGGAAATTCCAGACGGCGGCCCACTGGAGCGACGCGTGGAATGACTCGAGGCACGCCAGGAAAACCGCACTCGCAGCGCGAAAACTCAGTATACCCCACCCCCCCGCAGCCCGGTCAATCGCGCTCAGGGATAGGAGATAGGAGGGATCAAAACTGCCCTTTTTTCTTGCGAGTTCTATGCGAACATTTATACGTACGTGAACATACACTACGCGTCGAGATCTATATGACCTATATCATCGGCGAAGGAAGCGAGCGCGACCCTCTATCTATACCGTTGGCTACCATAGATGGATTACACATCCCGAACTTCCGAAGGAAAGAAGACCCACCTGACGTAAGGCGTGCTGGTATAGAGATGTTTGAAAATAGTTTCCTGTAGGGCACCCCGCTAATTTAGACGTTCAGGGCCTCGTTTTTTAGGTCAACTGCGAAAGCCAAGAAGGCCTCGTGGGGAGTGCGGTTTCCAACTCCACGATGAGGCCGGTCGTGATTGTACTCCTCGATCCAACGAGCGATCGATGCTCGTGCTTCTTCCAGGCTGCGATACTCCGCCGTCCAGACTTCCTCCTCTTTCAAGCTGCGATGGAATCGTTCGATGTAGCTGTTGCCTTCCGGGTGATGATAAGCCGTCCGCCGATGGGTGATGCCAAGGCGAGCAAGCGCTTCCAGAAAGCGCGTCGAAGTGAATTGTGTCCCATTGCTCGTTGTCCGATCTGCGGAGGGCAAATGAGGAAGGGTGCTTATTGTTGTCCAGGCTGTGCTCCCCTTGTCAGTCGCACACACCTCTTACAAGCCGCCAGGCTTGGCCGAATAGCCACGCATACTCCAATCGCAGAAGCTCGTAGATCAGCCACGTATGTGAAGCAGGTTGAGGCATTGAGCAAATGGGATCCGTCTCAACTGCCGAAATGGCTAGACGAAGATTTCTATCGAGCAAGAGTCATGCCCAAACTCACGAATACTACTATCAAGAAGATTCGGACAGCGATTGATGTTTCCCACCCATACGCGGCAATGATTCGGAACGGTCATCGGATTCCGCATCCGAGACATTGGATGGCGCTAGCTGACCTAGTTTGTGTCAGCGCGCTTTGATGCGTACTGTGAGCCAGCAGTCTAAGGGTGGACCGCGGCTTCTAGTGTGCTGTCCCATAAATAACTGGTCTTAGTATTGCTGGGAATATAGGCATCTCCCGTGCACAATGGAGGTGCCTATGGCGATGGGACGACCGAAAGCAACGTTGGTTTTGGATACAGAGCTG
>Ga0335077_10000305_pt1 | contig 52700 bp, 48 predicted proteins | sample Lox_Sample_31_FD_207151 | JGI IMG/M metagenome (GOLD analysis project Ga0335077, IMG submission 207151) | Soil microbial communities from Loxahatchee National Wildlife Refuge, Florida, United States - Lox_Sample_3.1 | ecosystem: Environmental > Terrestrial > Soil > Wetlands | place: USA... | reverse complement strand
GGAGCGCGCGCGCCGCGTTCAGGACCAGATTGAGGAGCACGCGTTGCAGCGCGACGGCATTGCCGCGGATGAGAGGTGTGTCGCGATCGAGCGCCGCACGCAACTCGACGGGTACCGGAAGCGCCGCGCGTAGCAACGGCAGCGCACGTGAAACCAGGCTGCCAAGGGACAACGGACGGCGCTCGCAGGGAGCACCGCGAGCGAAGTCCAGGATCTGATCGGAAAGATCCCGGGCAAGCTCCGCCGCCTCGATGATTCGGACAGCCCGCGCGCGTCGCGCCGCCTCAGCGGTTGTGGCGTGCATATCGGGGCTCTCGATGCCACCGCCCATGGGCAGCAGCAGGGCACGCACGTCATGCACGATCCCGGCGGCGAAATTGCCAAGGGTAGCCAGATGCTGTGTGGGATCGCCCGGCGCGCCGGGTGTCGATTCGTCCTTCGCGGCGGGGAGCGGGGTCCGCTCAGTCATCATCCTTCTCTCCGTGCACGTCTCAGGAGCGCCGTGGTCCAAAGGCCGCGCACTGTAGGCAGGCGGCGCCACGTGCAAAATCGACAAAACTCCCGAGTGGGACGTGGGGATTTCCGTAGTGCAGTGCGACAGCTGCACACCCAGAGCGTCTGTGTGGTCCGCGAGCAACGACCCGCGGGGCGCCGCGGGGGGTGGCGCGAATCAGTCGCTGACGATCTTGTTGCGGATCGCGTAGCGCACGAGCTCGGCGAGCGAGCCAAATGCCATCTTGCGCATGATGTTGTTGCGATGAGTCTCGACGGTCTTGACGCTCAAATCGAGGCTGCGGGCGATCTCTTTGTTGCTCTTGCCCTCGGCGAGCAGCTGCACCACGTGGCGTTCGCGCGGCGAGAGCGTGCCCGAATCCGGATCCGCCGCGGCAGCCCCTGAGCGGCGATAGCCCTCGAGCACGAGCCGTCCGACGGTGGATGAGAAGAATGGCCGTCCCTGCAGCAGTGACTCGATCGCCTCCATGAGCGCGCGACCCGCATCTGATTTGAGCAGATAGCCGAGCGCGCCCGCATCGAGCACCTCGCGCACCAGCTGCTCGGACTCGTGCGCGGTGAGGATCAGAATGCGCGTGGTGGGCAGCGTGGCATGGATCTGTCGGGCCGCATCGAGGCCGTTGAGCTCGGGCATCGTGAGATCGAGGATCGCGATATCGGGAGCATGCTCGGTGGCCATTTGCACCGCTTCGCGCCCGTTGGCCGCCTCGGCGACGATGATCCACTCGGGTCGCTCGCCGACGGCGGCCACCAGGCCGCGACGGAACAGGGCGTGATCGTCGGCAATGAGGATGCGCGCGTTACTCACGCGCGCTCCCGTCACTACGCGGAGACGGAGCGCGCAGCATGCTCGGACCTTGCAAGCGGCAGCTCGGCGCGCACACAGGTGCCATTCAGATTGGAGCGGATGCGCAGCGTGCCTCCGAGCTGGCGCATGCGCTCGCGCATGCCGGCAAGTCCCACGCCGACGACGAAAGCTGCCGCTATGGTCTCGGCGCCGGCGGCTCCGGCAATGCCGCGTCCGCTGTCCTCGATCTCCAGCACCACGGAACCGTCGTGCTCGAACAGGCGGATGGCGACCGAGGGACTCTTCGAGTGTCGCTGGACGTTCGTCAACGCTTCCTGCGCCACTCGAAACAGCGCGAGCTCGTGCTCGCGCGGCATGCGATCCATCGTCTGCGGCAGGGCGAGGTGGATCTCGAGATCGCTTCGCTGTCGCAAGCCGTCCGCGAGCCAACGCAGCGCGCTCACGAGTCCGATCTCATCCAGAAGCGGCGGGTGCAGCAGATACGAGGCCGTGCGGATCTCGGCGGCGCATTGATGGGCAAGCGTCAGGCACTCCTCCAACAGCGCGCGCGAGCTCGGCGCGAGCGGACCTGCAACGCGCGCCAGACGCTCGAGTTTGAGCTCCAGCGAGGCGAGGACCTGTCCAGTGGCGTCGTGCAGATCACGGCCGATGCGGCGGCGCTCGTCATCCTGGATGTGCACGAGGGCTCCCGCGAGCTCCCGCAGCTCGCTGACCACGCGCTCGCGTTCCTGCTCTGTCAGCCTACGCTGCGTGATGTCGTGGACGACCGCGAGCGTGAGGCGCTTGCCGGCAGAATCGAGCGTGGAAAGGTCGACGTTTGCGTAGAACGGTTGGCGGTTGTCGAGGCGCTGGTGCAGCCATTCGAAGCTCGTCGCGCCATGGCGCAACGCCTGTCTGACGCGGGTGCGCACATCCGAAGCGTCCGATGGGGTGCCATCGGGCTGCAGCGGGGGCGAGAGCTCCCACGGAGACAGGCCGATGAGCCGATCCGGATGATCGACACCGAACATCGAGGCGCTGGTGCGATTGGCCTCGATCAGCCGGTCGTCCTCGAGAATAAAGGCGGCGAATGCGACGTTATTGAACAGAGTGCGGTAATGCAGCTCCCGCCGCCGCATTGAACGCACCAGGTAGTCGAGCAACGCCGTCATCACACCCACGAGGAGCGTGAGCCCGCTGGCAAGTACCAATGTATCGCGGCGCCGCGCGTGCCATTCGGCAAGGGCCGCGCTGCGACTGCGCGCCGCTGCGACGATGATCGGGTAACCCGGTACGTGATCGTACGCGGCGATCGTCGGTTTGCCCGTATAAGGATTGGCTCCTTCCACGACGCCGCTACCACTGCTGCCCACGCGCCGATAGAGGCTGGATGCCGCGACGCTATGTCCCTCCTCGAGCGGCGCAACGTTGCGCAGCGCCCGTTGTGTGATCAAAGCAAGCGCGGTGCCATCCGTCACATAGACCCCGACGCCGCTCTCCGTATCGGGCTGCGTGTAGGGCGTCGCCAGACTGCTGCTGAACGTGAACAACGCACCCGCCCACGTGTCGCGCGCGGCTCCGTGGCCCACGCGCTGCGCGACGGGCACCACATGTTCGCGCGATCCATCCGCATTCATGATGAAGGGCGGACCTACCCAGGTATCGCGGCCCTTCTGAGTAAAGACGGGTGCGAGCCAGGAGGGTGGCTGCGAGCTCACGTCCGTCGCACCCGAGCGCGGCATGAGCACGAAGCGCTGCGGGCTCGCGAGGAACAGTGCACGCACGTACGGGCGTCCCGTGAGCATGTGCTGGAGCGTCGTGGAAAGCCGGTCCACCGGCAGCTTGTCGATGCCTGCTTCGGCCCCAAGCTCGTTGGCGCCGGCAACGGCACCCCCCACACCATCACCGATCATCGCCTCGATTTGCGCGCGCAGCGTGCCGGCGACGCTGCGCAGGTGCTCGCGCTCCTTCTCGAGCGTATTGCGATGATCGCTCTCGATGCGCAGCGTCGCGTAGCCCCACACCGCCGCGCACAAGAGCAAGGCATAAAGAAGCAGCAACCAGCTGGCCGCCGCGGGCAGCAGCCGGTTCAGCCGACTGCTCGCGGCGGATTTCATGGTCCGAGCTGGTCCGGATGGCCCGCTTGACACGACCACACTCCGCCTGCCGCCGGCTCTGCTCGGTTGCGATGCGCGCAGGATGCGCGCTCAGGTCGTTGGGCGGAGCCGCTGCAGATGGATCTTAGTGGACTTGCCCGATGGCGGCTATGAGCGCACCGCGGGATCAGCGCGCCGCGAATGTTGCTGTGCGGCGCGCTAACGATAGCGCGCGAGGACCTTCTTCAGGCCCGCGGAACCAGGCGAGAGCCGCTCATACGGCACGCTGTTCAGAGGCTCATCGGGCGTGCCGTTGATCGCATGGAACTCGCTCTTCGAAGGCTCCACGAACAGCAGTCCCGTCAGATACTCACCGACCTGCAGGCGCTCCTGGATCTGCGCAGCCGCGGCCGTGCGCTTCGTCGGGTCGTAATCGGCCGCGAGCTTGCGCAGCACGATGCGACTTCCATCGTGCACGACCAGCGACACCGACTCGCCGGCGCCATAGTCGGCGGTGATCTCGCGCTCGAGCGGCACGAAGTCGGTGTGCACGGCCGGCTCGTAGTGCTCGCGCGTGTAGGCATAGCTTTTGGTCGAGCCCTCGTGATCGTTGAAGGTGACACAGGGCGAGAGCACGTCGATCAGCGCGAAGCCGTCGTGATTGAGCCCGGCCTTGATGAGGGGCACGAGCTGTTGCTTGTCGCCCGAGAAGCTGCGCGCGACGAACGAGGCTCCGAGCGACAGGGCGAGCAGCACCGGATCGATCGGCGGCTGCATGTTCGGCTCGCCCTTCTTCGCCTTCGAGCCCACGTCGGCGGATGCCGAGAACTGACCCTTGGTCAATCCGTACACACCGTTGTTTTCGATGATGTACAGCATGTTGAGGTTGCGGCGGATGGCGTGGCAGAACTGTCCGAGGCCGATCGACAGCGTATCGCCGTCTCCGGAGACGCCGATGTAGTGAAGCTTGCGATTGGCGGCGTTCGCTCCCATCGCGATCGAGGGCATGCGCCCGTGCACCGAGTTGAAGCCGTGGCCACCGCTCACGAAATACGCTGTGGTCTTCGACGAGCAGCCGATGCCGGAGAGCTTCACCACCTGCTGCGGCTCGAGCGAGAGCTCCCAGCTCGCCTCGACGAGGGCAGCCGTGATGGAGTCGTGCCCGCACCCCGCACACAAGGTCGAGAGCACCCCTTCGTAGTCGCGTCGCGTGAGCCCCAGTGTGTTGTGCGGCAGGGACGGATGCGCGACCTTCGGCTTGGTGATGTACGTCATGTCAGCACCTCGGCCCCGCCGCGGCCGTCGTGCGCTCGGCCGTCTGCCGCTCCTTGGGGCTCATGGCGCCGCGCAGCTCGGCGAGCACTCCCTCGGTGATGAACGTGGAGGAGACGGGCATGCCGCTGTAGTGCAGCAGCGAGCGCAGCTTCGTCTTCTCCACCGACGTTTCAGCCGTCAGCAGCGTGCGCAGCTGCGCATCGCGATTCTGCTCGACGACGAACACGAGGCGATGCGCATTGAGAAAGCGCTCGACGTCTTCCGTGAACGGAAAGGCCCGCACGCGCAGGTAGTCGATGGTTACCCCCTGCCCCCGCAGATGATCCAGAGCCTCGCGGATGGCGCCGTCGCAGCTGCCGAGAGAGACGATGCCGACATCACCCGCCGGGGCTCCGTCGAGTACGGCGCGCGGCACCAGCTTCTTCGCCGTGCTCCACTTCTTCAGCAAGCGGTCGATGACGATCTGATACTCCGCGGGATCTTCGGTGTAAGCCCCGTACTGCGTATGGCCGGAGCCGCGAGCGAAGTACGCGGCCTTGGGATGCACGCCGGGAAGTGTGCGGTAAGGGATGCCGTCGCCGTCCTTGTCGAAGTAGCGGTAGAACTTCTCGAGCTTCTCCACGGCCTCCTTGCCCAGCATCTTGCCGCGGTCGGGGCGATACGCATCGTCCCATTGCAGATCACGGCACATCCAATCGTTCATGCCGATGTCGAGATCGGACAGCAGCAGCACGGGAGTCTGCAGGCGCTCTGAGAGATCGAAGGCCTGCACCGCGAGATAAAAACACTCTTCGGGATTCGCGGGATACAGGCATACGTGGCGCGTATCGCCGTGTCCGGCGTAGGCGCATTCCAGGATATCGCCTTGCTGAGTGCGCGTCGGCATGCCTGTAGAGGGGCCGACGCGCTGGATGTCGAACACGACTGCGGGGACCTCGGCGTAGTAAGCCAGGCTGAGAAACTCATTCATGAGCGAGATGCCCGGACCGGATGTGGCCGTGAAGGCGCGCGCGCCGTTCCAGGAGGCGCCGATCACCATACCGATCGCGGCGAGCTCGTCCTCCGCCTGAATGAAGGCGAAATTCTTACGACCCGTCGCGGCATCGACGCGCAGGCGATCACAGAAGGCCTTGTACGCGTCCATGAGCGAGGTGGACGGGGTGATCGGGTACCACGCCGCCACGGTCGCGCCGGCGAACACGCAGCCGAGCGCGGCCGCGGTGTTGCCGTCGATCATGATGTGCCCGGCCGTGCGGTCCAGCTTCTGCACGTGCAGCGGCAGCGGACAGGGGCAGTGAGTTCTGGCGTAGTCGTAGCCCAGCTGGATCGCGCGCATGTTGCTGTCGATGAGCTGGGGCTTCTTCGCGTAGGTCTCGGCGAGCAGCTTACGGATCTCTTCCACATCGAGAGCGAGCAGGGCCGCCAGCGCGCCCGCGTAGCAGATGTTCTTCATCAGAATCCGCGTGCGCACGCCACTGAAGTTCTCGTTGCAGAGTTGCGCGAGCGGCACGCCGATCACGGTGATGTCCTCGCGCTTGAGCAGCGCCGGACGCGGCCAGGTCGAGTCGTAGAGCAAGTAGCCGCCGGGCGCGACCTCCTTCACATCCTTCGAGTACGTCTCGGCGTTCATCGCGACCATGATGTCGACGCGTCCCGAGCGCGCGACGTAGCCGTCTTTCGTCACGCGGATCTCGTACCACGTGGGCAGCCCCTGGATGTTCGAGGGAAAGTAATTCTTGCCCATCACGGGAATGCCGCTGCGGAACATCGACTTCATGAGAAGCGCGTTGGCGCTCGCCGAGCCGGTACCGTTGACCGTGGCGATCTTGATGACGAAATCGTTGATGCGACTGGCCTTATCGGCTGACATGGGGGCTCAGGTTCCTCGTGGCGGCTCGGGTGTCGGTCAAGCGATCTTGGGTTCCTGCGCCGCGGAGGCGCCGGCCTCGTCCTCGACCTGCGGCCAGTGCACCAGCGACTTCTGCATGTCCCAGGCCGCCGTGGGACAGCGCTCCGCGCACAGCCCGCAGTGCACGCACAGGTCCTCATCCTTCACCATCACCCGAGCGGTCTGCGGCAGCGGGGCAGACACCAGAAGCGGTTGCGCCAGATTCTGCGCGGGAGCTTTGAGACGGCCTCGGAGCTCGGCCTCCGCCCCGTTCTGCGTGATGGTGAGACAGTCGACCGGGCAGATGTCGATGCAGGCATCGCATTCGATGCACAGCTTGGCGCTGAACACGGTCTGCACGTCGCAGTTCAGGCAGCGCTGCACCTCGGTGGCGACTTGCTCCGCCGAGAAGCCGAGCTCCACCTCGATGTTGAGCTTCTTGAAGCGCTCCTTGAGAGAGACATGCGGCATCAGCCGCCGCTCGGCGGGCGCGTAATCGTTCGAGTACGACCACTCGTGGATGCCCATCTTGCGACTCTGCAGATTCACACCCGGCGCCAGGCGCTGGGTGATCGGCTCACTATGGCAATGCTTGTGGATCGAGATGGCGGCCTGATGGCCGTGCTCCACCGCCCAGATGATGTTCTTGGGGCCAAACGCGGCATCGCCACCAAAGAACACGCCCGGGCGCGTGGACTGGAAGGTGCGCTCGTCGACGATGGGCACGTTCCACTTGTCGAACTCGATGCCCAGGTCGCGCTCGATCCAGGGAAAGGCATTCTCCTGCCCGATCGCGAGAATCACATCGTCGGCGGGAATGAATTCCTCGCCCAGACGGCGCTCGCCCGTGATGCCGCCGTTCGCATCGATATCGTATTCCAGGCGCTCGAAAGTCATGCCGGCGAGGCGGCCGTTCTCGAGCACGAATGCCTTCGGCGCCCGATTCACGATGATCTCGACGCTTTCCTCCTCGGCATCGTCGAGCTCCCAGGCGGAGGCCTTGAAGAAGCCGCGCGGCTTGCGGGCCATGACTTTCACATTCGCCGCGCCCAGGCGCAGCGCGCTGCGGCAACAGTCCATCGCGGTGTTGCCGACGCCGATGATGAGCACGCGCTTGCCGATGCTGTTGAGATGACCGAACGCGATGGACTCGAGCCACGCGATGCCGATGTGGATGTTCGCCGCGGCTTCCTTGCGGCCCGGCAGTGGGAGATCCTTTCCGTGCGGTGCACCCGACCCTACGAACACGGCATCGAAGCCGCCCCCGAGCAATGCACGCATGCTGTCGATCGGGTGATTGAGCTTGAGGTCGACTCCCATGTCGACAATCATCGCCATCTCTTCGTTGAGCACCGTGGCCGGCAGCCGAAATGCCGGAATGTTGGTGCGCATGAGCCCGCCCGGCTCCCCGTACTGCTCGAATATGGTCACCTCGTAGCCCAGCGGCATGAGGTCGTTCGCCACCGTGAGCGAGGCACAGCCTGCGCCGATGCAGGCAATGCGCTTGCCGTTTTTCAGCTTCGGAATGCGCGGCATGCGCCCTGTGACGTCGTCGCGCTGATCGGCGGCGACCCGCTTGAGGCGGCAGATGGCTACAGGCTTCGCCTCCACGCGGCCGCGCCGGCAGGCGGGCTCGCAGGGACGGTCACATACACGGCCGAGGATTCCGGGGAATACGTTCGACTCGCGATTCACCATGTAGGCATCGGTGAAACGGCCCTGGGCGATCAGGCGGATGTACTCGGGTACATCCGTGTGGGCCGGGCAAGCCCATTGGCAGTCGACAATTCGGTGGTAGTAGCTGGGGTCCGAGGTGTCGGTTGGTTGCATGTCTCGCGGTATCAGGCCATCCGGCAACGCGTTAGTGCAGTCGGCCCGTGAGTATAGAGATGCACTGAAAAATGTCATCGCATGGTCGTGGTGCAATGCACAATTAACTATACTCCAGTCGCTGTGGGCGATCCCATCCCTACCGAGATCAGGCTTCGCACCCGCTCGAGGCTTCTCACGGTCGAGTTCGATGACGGCAGGCGCTTCGAGCTGCCGTTCGAGTACCTACGCGTTTATTCACCCTCCGCGGAGGTCAGGGGCCACGGCCCTGGCCAGGAGGTACTGGTGCTCGGCAAGGAGCAGGTGGGCATCAGAGCCGTCGAACCCATCGGTCAGTACGCGGTCAGGCTGGTGTTCGACGATGGCCACAACACGGGGCTCTACACGTGGAAGTACCTGCACGAGCTCGGCTGTGAGTACGACGCGAAGTGGGCGCAGTACCAGGCCCGCGTGCGCGCCGCAGCCCTCAAGAATGCCGCTCCACGTGGGCCTTGAAAGCGGCCAGCTGCTCGGCCCACAACTGCTCGGTACGCTCCAGCCAGATCTTGAGAGTGGCCATCGGCTCGGGACGCAGGCTGTAGATGCGTACGCGCGCGTCGAACGCAGGATGGCTCTCCTCGATGAGGCCGCTTGCCTTGAGCTTCCCCAAATGCCGGCTGAGTGCCGGTGGAGCGAGTCCGACGGCCGCGGCGAGCTCGCCCGCACGCCGCGGGCGCTCTCGCAACAGCTCGATCACCTGGCGACGATGGGGGTCGGCGAGCGCAGCCAGAGTCCGGTCCAGGCTGCGCGCCGGACGCGCTTCGGAACTGCGCGCCGGCTTCACACCCATCCTTCGATCTTCAGCCCGCTCGCCTTCTCGGCCTCTTCGCGTGACACGCGCCGCACCGCCTGCTTGAAGGTCCACATGTGACCTTCGGGATCCCGCGCCCGGTAGGTGCGATCGCCATAGAACTGGTCGGCAGGCTCCTGATCTATGCGTGCGCCCGCGCCGCGTGCCCGGGCGCAATGCGCGTCGATGCCCTCCTTGAGTTCGACGTGGATCGATTGGGTGTTCTTGCCGCCGACCGAGGCGGGGCTTGCGATGAAATCCGCCCACTCGGTTCCGACCATGATGTAGCCGTCGCCGAAACTCATCTGGGCGTGGGCGAGTCTGCCCTGAGCGTCGCTCAGCACCATGATGCGCTCGAAGCCGAAGGCCTGCTCGAGCCAATCGAGGGCTCCCCAGGGGTCACGGTAGTACACGGCAGAGCCCAGCGAGGCGCGGCGCAATGCATCTTCCATGGTTCTATCTCCTTCGCAACATAGGAAATATTTCACTGTTTGAGCAATTATATCAGAAGGACGCCGCAAATGAAAATGGGCCGAGCCGCAAGGCTCAGCCCATGGTTTCAAGACCCCCGTTGTTGCTTTGGCACTGCGCGGCCGGACCGCGCGACGCGTCGCGATTCTGCGCAGCGCGGGCAACAAACGCAATAGTGCCCCGAGTGCCCCTGGCTGCTATCTTCACGCCCAGCGCGGCCTACGAGCCTGTACCTTCATGAGCGACGAGCGATTCACCGATTTCGGCTTCGAGCGCGTGCCGGCGCGGGACAAAGCGCGCCGCGTGCGCGGCGTCTTTGATTCCGTCGCAGACAATTACGATCTCATGAACGATCTGATGTCCGCCGGCATTCATCGCCTGTGGAAGCGCTTCGCGCTCGAGCTCGCGAGCCTGCGTCCCGGCCAACACGCACTGGACGTGGCGGCTGGAACCGGCGACCTCGCCGCCGGACTCGCACGACAGGTGGGCAATTCTGGCCTCATCGTGCTCACGGACATCAATGCGGCGATGCTCGACCGCGGGCGCGACCGGTTGATCGACGCAGGCTGGGTCGGAAACGTCCGCTGCGTGCGGGCAAACGCGGAACGCTTGCCGTTTGCGAATGGCAGCTTCCACTGCGTAACGATCGGCTTCGGCTTGCGCAATGTCACCGACAAATCCGCCGCGCTCGCAGAGATGGGCCGCGTTCTCAGGCCGGGCGGCCAGCTCATCGTGCTGGAGTTCTCGCATCCGGCTTTGCCCGGCCTTGCGCCGCTCTACGATGCGTACTCGTTCCGCGTGCTTCCCTGGCTCGGCAAGCTCGTCGCGCACGATGCGCAAAGCTATCGCTATCTCGCCGAGTCGATTCGCATGCATCCGGACCAGGAGACGTTGCTGGCTCTGATGCGCGCTGCGGGACTCGAGGACTGCCGCTATCACAATCTGAGCGGCGGGATCGTCGCCGTGCACCGCGGTTACAAGTACTGAGGCGCGGACCTCCCACCGATACACCGGCGCCCCCGGTCTCAGCGATACAGCAGCACCCCCTGGCGCTCCTGTTGCCATGCGACCTCATCGGGCGTCGCCAGCGCATCGAGATCGGCAGGACTGGCGGCGGCATCATCGATCCACATCCGCAGCAGATCGCTGCCATTGAGCAGGTCGAAGGCCAGTCGGTCCTTCTCGTATTCGTAGTGGAAGTTGCGCCAGATCGGATAGTCCGGCCGCAGGCGCCGCAGCGCCTTCAAGGCAAGCGCTACCAGGCGCCAGGGCCGGAACGCCTCGTGCCCGTAGGCGGGATCTTCCACGTGGAGTTGCAGGCCCGCGCACAACTCACCCTCATGCTTGTGGAAGGTGGGCTCGAACCAGCACGCGCGCACGCGGCAGCCGCGGAGCCACTGTGGTGCGAGCGAGCGCATCTCCGTCAACAGTGCCCCGCAGTCGAGATTGGGCGCGCCGAACAGCTCGAGCGGACGCGTCGTTCCGCGGCCCTCCGACAGGCTCGTGCCCTCGATCAGCACCGTACCCGCGAAGCAGCGCGCCATCCACAGAGTGGCCGCATTGGGACTGGGATTCACCCAGCTGCGCTCTCCGAGCGGCCAGCCGTAGCCGGGCGCGAGCGACGGCTGCCACCCATTCATGGTGATGACCTGGCAATCCACATCGAGTCGCAGCGTGGCGATGAACCACCGCGCCAGCTCTCCGAGCGTCAGTCCATGACGCATCGGAACGATCGCCTCGCCGACGAAGCTCCCCCAGCCGGGCCGCAGCGTGAGGCCTTCCACCGGACGGCCGACGGGGTTCGGCCGGTCGAGTACCCAGACGGACTTGTGTCGCTTCGCCGCCTCCTCGAGAACGTAGCGCAACGTCGCGACGTAGGTGTAGATGCGGCAACCGACGTCTTGCAGATCCACCAGCAGCACATCGAAGCTGTCCATCATCTCGCTCGTCGGGCGGCGCACCTTGCCGTAGAGACTGAACACCGGAATGCCGTGCACCGGATCGACAAAATCCGACGATTCGACCATGTTGTCCTGCTTGTCCCCACGCAAGCCGTGCTGCGGGCCGAACGCGGCGGTCAGGGTTACATCGCGGGTGGCCGCCAGCGCATCCAGTGAGTGAGTCAGATCGGCGGTCACCGAGGCCGGATGAGCCAGCAGCGCCACACGCCGGCCCACGAGCGGCTTGCGCAGAGCCCGCTCCTTGATCAGCCGATCGATACCGAATTCCATGCTCAGATCTCGAGTCCGAAACTGCTCGGGTGGTGAAAATCTGGCCTGCCCGGCGGGTGCCTTAGCGCCCAGTACGACAACCGGCCGCTCGTGTCCTCGATGACCGCAGCCAGCGCGGCACGCGCCAGAGCGTGACGCTGGGGCTCGGGTAGCAGAACCGTGGCGTGCAGCGCCAGGCCGTGCGCGGTGCGCTGCAGCTGGATGTCGGGAGCGCGCTGCTGCTCGAGCGCGGTCATGCCTTCGCGGTAGCCGCTGAAGCGATACCCCGCCCAGGCACGCGCAGGAGCGAAGTTGAATTCAACATACGAGCCACCGCGACCTGTCACGAACACTTCGAAGCACGTATGCCGCCAGAGCTCATCCGCGCGGCGCGCATCGACTGGAGCACTCGAGCGCGCTGCCGCGTCCGCGTCGCGCAGTTCCGCCCACGCCTCGGGCGGCATGCTCACCGCGCTTGCATCACCCGCGAGCACGTACTGCAGGCTGAGCGCGCCACCGGGACTGCGCTGCACGTACACCTCGATGCCGCGAATCGCATCCGCGCCACAGTCCGGATGCCGCAGCAATGCCACCGGTGCTGTCACGAGCGAGCCCATCGGGAAATGGTAACGCAACGGCGCGCGCGCCAGACGTGACGCACTTACCGTCGCAGCCTGCCGTTCAAGCGCGCCTCATCGAGCTGGCCGCACCACTTGGCCACGACCAAGGTGGCGACGCCGTTGCCGACGAGATTGGTGAGCGCGCGTGCCTCGGACATGAAACGGTCGACGCCGAGCAGCAGCGCGAGACCCGCGACCGGGATGCGTCCCACCGCCGAGAGCGTCGCGGCGAGCACGATGAACCCACTGCCCGTCACGCCGGCCGCGCCCTTCGAGGTAAGCAGCAGGACACCGAGCACGAAGAGCTGCTGCGTCAGATCGAGCTGCGTGTGAGTGGCCTGCGCGACGAACAGGGCCGCCATGGTGAGATAGATGCAGGTGCCGTCCAGATTGAAGGAATAGCCGGTGGGAATCACCAGCCCGACGACCGACTTCTCCACGCCCAGATCCTCGAGCTTCGTCATCATGCGCGGCAGCACGGACTCGGACGACGACGTGCCGAGGACGATGAGCAGCTCCTCCTTCAAGTAGCGCACCAGGCGCAGCACGCTAAAGCCATGCAGCCGCGCCACGAGCCCGAGCGCACCGAAGATGAAGAGCAGACAGGTTGCATAGAAACATGCCATCAGCTTGCCGAGCGACAGCAAAGTGCCGGCCCCATAGCGCCCGACAGTGAAGGCCATGGCGCCGAAGGCGCCCACCGGCGCCACCTTCATGACCAGGCCGACCACCCCGTAGAGCACTGCGGACAACTTCTCGAACAGCTCCAGCAGCATGCCGCGCGCACGCAGGCCATGCAGCGCAAACCCGAACAGCGCGGCCACGAACAGCACCTGCAGAATGTCGCCGCTCACCAGAGCATCCGCGAAAGTCGTGGGTATGATGCCGAGCAGAAACTGCGTCGGTCCCTGCATGCTGCCGGGCGCCAGGTACGGTGCGACGGCCGCCGGATCGAGCGCGTGCGCGGCGCTGGTCATGCCCGCTCCTGGACGCACGAGGTTGACGATCGTCAAACCGAGCAGCAGCGCGACCGTGGTCAGGACCTCGAAGTAGATGAGCGCAAAGCCGCCGGTCCGGCCCACCTTCTTCAGATCGTCCATGCCCGCGATACCCAGCACGACCGTGCAGAAGATGACCGGTCCGATCAGCATCTTGATGAGCTTTACGAAACCGGCACCGAGGGGCTGTAGCGCCGTGGCAGAATCGGGGTAGAAATAGCCGAGTAACGCACCCGCGACGGTCGCCGCAAGAACCTGGACGTAGAGCGACTGGTAGAATGCACGGCCGTGGACCGTGGTTGTTTCGTGCGACCCGGCCATAAGCCGCTAATGTACACATGCTCACTGCGACGCTCGAGAACATCCTGAACCGCGGCCTACCGCGCTCACCACGTGCCCGCGCGCTTTGCAGCGAGCTTGCCGGCGAGCAGCTTGCCGTGGAGCTGCGTGGCATCGGCGAGTTCGCCGTCGAGTCCGACGGCAATGCGCTGCGCATCACGATGGGAAACACCACCGGCGCGCGGGCCCGCATCAGTGGCGGACCATTGGGACTGCTGGGTCTGGCCGCCGCCGCGAATGCGAGCGCGGAGCGCACTGACGTGCAGGTGAGCGGCGATGCGGAGCTCGCCGCAAAATTCCGCGAGCTGCTGCGCCTGCTGCGGCCGGATCTCGAGGAGGAGCTCGCGCTCGCTATCGGCGATGTGCCCGCCCATCAGCTCGCGCGCTTTGCGCGCGCCTCCGTCGGCTGGCTGCGCCATGCCGGCGATACGGCGCTGCGCAACGTGGCCGAGTTCCTCGCACACGAGCGTGGCGATCTGGTCTCGCGCGCCGAGGGGCGTCAGTTTCTATCGGGAGTCGACGCATTGCGCGACGACGTCGATCGCCTCGAGGCGCGCATCGAGCTGCTGGCGCAGCGCCGCGGCGCACGGCGGCCGGAGCCGTGAAGGCACGAGTACTGCTGCGTCTGGTCCAGATCCAGCGGGTGCTGTTGAAGTATGGCCTCGACGATCTGGTGCGCGCGACGCATCTGTACCGGCCGCTGCTGCTGTTCGTGCTTCTGTGGCCGGACCTGTGGCGGGCGCGGCTCGCCCGGGCGAGCCGCGGGGAGCGCGTACGGCTCGCACTCACCGAGCTCGGGCCGATCTTCGTGAAGTTCGGCCAGGCGGTATCGACGCGGCGCGATCTTCTGCCTCCCGACATCGCCGATGAGCTCGCCAAGCTGCAGGACCGCGTGCCGCCGTTCCCGGGCACCGCCGCGCGCGCGATCATCGAGCGCGCCTACGGCCGTTCCGTCGGCGATGTGTTCGCCGAGTTCGACGAAACTCCGATCGCCGCCGCATCCATCGCCCAGGTGCACGCGGCGCGCCTGAAAAGCGGCAAGGAGGTCGTCGTCAAGGTGCTGCGCCCCGGCATGCGCGCGATGATCGAGCGCGATCTCGAGGTTCTCTACGCCATCGCGCGCCTGGCCGAACAATACTGGTCCGAGGGCAAGCGCCTGCGCCCGACCGAGGTCGTGGCGGAGTACGAGAAGACCGTGCTCGACGAACTCGACTTGATGCGCGAGGCGGCGAACGCGGCGCAGCTGCGCCGCAACTTTGCCGCCTCGGACCTGCTCTACGTGCCGGAGGTTCACTGGGACTACTGCCGCACCGACGTGATGGTGATGGAGCGCATCCATGGCATTCCCATCAGCGACTTGCCCCGTCTGCGCGCCTCCGGTGCCGACATCGCCAAGCTCGCCGAGAACGGCGTGCGCATCTTCTTCACGCAGGTCTTCCGTCACAACTTCTTTCATGCGGACATGCATCCCGGCAACATTTTCGTGCTGGTCGACGACCCGTCCAACCCGCGCTATGCGGCGGTGGATTTCGGCATCGTGGGTACTCTCGATCCGCGCGATCAGCACTACCTGGCTGATAACTTTCTCGCGGTGTTCGATCGCGACTACCGCCGCGTCGCGACCTTGCATGTAGAGTCCGGCTGGGTGCCCGCAGATACGCGCGTCGACGAGATGGAATCGGCGGTGCGCACGGTGTGCGAGCCGATCTTCGATCGGCCCCTGAAGGACATTTCCTTCGGACACATCCTGCTGCGGCTGTTCGAGATCTCGCGCCGTTTCAACATGGTGATCCAGCCGCAGCTGGTGCTGCTGCAGAAAACGCTGCTCAACATCGAGGGGCTCGGGCGCGAGCTGTATCCCGAGCTCGACATCTGGAACACCGCGAGCCCGATCTTGCGTCAGTGGATGCGTGAGCGCGTGAGCGGTCGCGTCGTTCTGCAGAGCCTGCGGGTGCAGCTTCCCGAGCTCGTCGAGGCCGCACGCTCGATCGCGCCGCTCATCAAAGGACTGGTGCATCGCGCGCGCGATGGCAACCTGCGCCTGAAGCTCGATACTCCCGATATGGAGGCGATCAAGAGTGCCCTCAGCGAGAGCGGCCGGCGGCGCGAGGCCGTGACGGTGGGCGCCGCGATCGTGCTCGGGGGATTGGTCTGGCTCGCCGTTGGGCGCGGAGCCCCTTGGCCGGGCTGGGCGCTGCTGGCGATCGGCGTCGTGTGGGTGATCGCCGCGCGCCGACGCTGAGGACGTGCGCGGGTGTGACCGGCGTCGTGCAAATCGGTCATGGCCGCGGCCCGCAGTAGACGCCCGGCGTGAGCGTGGGTTAGGCTTCTCCGCTTCCCCTCAGTCTCCCATGCAAAGCCCGCGCTCACTCACGGAAGGCTCGATCGGCCACAGATTGTTTGTGTTCGCCGTGCCCATACTGCTGGGCAACATTCTGCAGTCGCTCGACGGCTCGGTGAACGCGGTGTGGATCGGCCGCTACCTGGGGGAGGCGGCGCTGACGGCGAGCTCGAACGCGAACACCGTGCTGTTTCTGCTGCTCGGCGCGCTGTTCGGGGCCTCGATGGCCGCCACGATTCTCATCGGTCAGTATCTCGGCGCGCGACGCCTGCACGATGCAAAGCGCGTCGTCGGCACCAGTATCTCCTTCTCGATCGTGATCTCGCTCGCGATGTGCGGGCTCGGCTGGCTCATCTGCGTGCCGCTGCTTGGCATCATGAAGACCCCGCTCGAGGCGCTGCCGCTCGCGGTTGCGTACATGCGCGTGATCTTTCTGTCACTGCCCTTTCTCGTGCTTTACATCTTTTGCACCTCGGTCCTGCGCGGCGCGGGGGACTCGAAGACGCCGCTCTACTTTCTGATGCTCAACGTGGGTCTGGACATTGCCCTGAACCCGCTGCTCATCTTCGGTCTGGGCCCGATTCCGCGCCTGGGCATCGCCGGCTCGGCGCTCGCAACCCTGCTCGCGCAGGCCGTCAGCCTCATCTGGCTCTTGATTCACCTCTATCGCCGCAAGAATCCCCTGTGCCTGCACGGCGAGGAGCTGAAGCTGCTGCGCGTCGACTGGTCGATCGTCGCGACACTGATCACCAAGGGCGTGCCGATGGCGCTGCAGATGATCGTCGTGTCGCTCAGCATGGTGCTGATGATCACGCTCGTGAATCGCTTCGGCATCGATACGACGGCCGCGTTCGGTGCCGCATTTCAGGTATGGAACTATATCCAGATGCCGTCGTTCGCGATCGGCATGGCGGTCTCCTCGATGGCGGCACAGAACATCGGTGCACAGAAGTGGGAGCGCGTCGCCGCCACCGCGCGCATCGGCGTGCTCTACCAGCTGGCGCTCACCGGCTCGCTCGTTCTTTTGATCGAGCTGCTCGACACACGTGCGCTCGGACTGTTCCTGCCGGCCGATTCGGCCGCGCTGCACATCGCCGTGCATCTGAACCGCATCGGCGCCTGGAGCTTCGTGTTCTTCGGCATCTCGCTGGTGCTGTTCGGCGTGGTGCGCGCGAACGGTGCCGTCGTCGCGCCGCTACTGATCCTGATGTTCGCGCTGCTCGGCGTACGCTTCCCGCTTGCACTATCACTGATGCCGCGTCTGCAGGCGAATGCCATCTGGTGGAGCTTTCCGCTCTCCTCCGGCGTCGCCGTGGTGCTCGCCATCATCTACTACAAGTTCGGCGGCTGGCGCGCCGCGCGCATGATGACGCGCGAAGGACCCGGCGGGGCACTTGGCGGCCGTGCTGAATCGGAGGGGCACGCGCGCCGCGAGCGCATCGGCGCGTAGGAAGCTGCACCGGCCTTCAGCCGGCGTCGTGCAGGAACGCCGCGACCTCGGCCGGCCGGGGCTCGATCCACGTCGCGCGGGCGTAGGCGCACAGCTCACCATCCTCATCGAAGAGCGCAGTGCCCGCCTCGTGCCTGCGGCCGCTCGCAGCGTGCTCCCAGCCGGCCACCACACAATGCTCGCCGGCGTGCACGCGACGGTCGATGTGCGCGGCCATCTCTCCGAGCAGCGCCATGCGCGCATCCCGCACGGTCGCGAGCCAGCCCGGGCAATCCAGCGCCGCCCACATGAACTCGGGGCGCACCTTGCCGTCACCGGCGTCGAGCGATTCGTCGGCCACCCACGGCGCGGCCACCAGATCACGCTGGCCGACCGCTCCGGGGAAGATGCGCAGTCCATCGCCGCGCTGGCGCCGTGGTCCGCACACGAAGCAGGTCGGAAAGGGATGCTGATGAAAGCCTGCGTAATGTCGCGACGCCTCGATGGCCTCGAGATAGCTCGGCGGCACGAGCTGCGGAGCATTCAGCTTCTCGAGTCGTGTCTGCGCGATAAGATCCGCACCGCAGCGCAGCTCGAGCACTCCGTCCTGCTGCTCATGCACGGCGAGGGCCACCTCGAGCGGCGGCGGCTTGAGCAGCCGCACGGCAACCGTGAGTCCCACGAGCGCTGCTACGGAGCCGGAGAAATAGCCGCCGTTCGCCGAGTTGGGCGGCCCGCAGAAGCGCCGCTCGATGGTGATTGTGCTCATCGGCGCATCATAGGGCTCGCGCCGGTCCGGTGCGCGAGCGACGCAGGCCGGCGAGCCACGCCGCCGGATCCGCGCCGCGCTCGAGCACTTCGACCAGTGCCGACCCGACGATGATGCCATCGACGTGCGCGCGCAGCAGCTCGACCTGCTCCGCCGTGCGAATGCCGAAGCCTGCGCACACAGGCAACGTCGCACAAGCACGCACACGATCGAGATACTCGAGCGTCTCCGGGGGCACAGCGACAGTCTTGCCCGTCGTGCCGGTCATGGTAACGGCGTACACGAATCCCTCGCTCGCTTTACAGAGCTGCTGCAGGCGCGCCGGTTGGGTGACTGGAGTCACCATCTGTACCAGCGCGAGCCCGGCCGCGCCGAGCTCGGCCCGCAGAGGCGAACTCTCATCGAAGGGCAGATCGGGAACGATGAAACCGCTCACCCGGGCGCGCGCCGCGGCGTGCGGCAGCTGCCGCAGACCGAAGGCGAGCAGCGGATTCAAATAGCTCATGAGGACGAGCGGCGCCGCGGGCGGCGGCATCGCGGCGAGCTCCTCGAAGATCCAGCGCAGCGAGACACCTTGTGCGAGCGCCGCCTGGCTCGAGCGCTGAATCGTGACGCCGTCGGCCATCGGGTCGGTGAACGGCACACCGATCTCGAGCACGTCGGCGGCAGCGCAGACGGCCCGCACCTGCGCGCTAAACCCCGCGCGGCTCGGAAAGCCTGCGGTGAGGTACGCGACCAGCGCGGGCTCGCCGCGCGCGGCGGCGCCGCGAATGGCGGCAGTGATGCGCTCACGCGCAGCGAGGTCCGACGTGCTCATGCTCCGACCGCGCCCGAATGTGCGAGCAGCGTCTGGCTCAGAGTCGACATGTCCTTGTCGCCGCGACCCGACAAGCCGATCAGCACGCGTGCGCCCGGATGATCTGCGGCCCAGCGCCGGGCGCCGGCGAGTGCATGAGCGCTCTCGAGCGCCGGTAGGATGCCCTCGCTCTCGGAGCACTCGGCGACGGCCGCGAGCGCCTCTTCATCGGAGGCCGCCTCATAGCGCACGCGGCCGACGGCGAGCAGCAGCGCATGCTCGGGACCCACGCCCGGATAGTCGAGGCCGGCGGATACCGAGTGCGTCTCCTGTATCTGCCCGTCCGCATCCTGCAGCAGCATCGAATAGCACCCGTGCAGCACGCCCGGATGCCCATGCGCGAGGGAAGCGGCATTCTCGCCGAGGCCGCCGCCGCGCCCTCCCGCCTCGATGCCGATGATCTCGATGTTGCGATCGGGCACGAAGGCGTGGAACAGACCGATGGCATTGGATCCGCCACCGACGCAGGCCATGACGACGTTCGGCAGGGCGCCGGCCTGCGCCAGCAGCTGCGCGCGCGCCTCCCGCCCGATCACTGACTGCAGCTCCCGCACGAGGTAGGGATAGGGGTGCGGGCCGATCGCCGAGCCGAGCAGATAATAGGTGTGCAGCGGATCGGACACCCAGTCACGCAGCGCCTCATCGATCGCGGCACGCAAGGTGCGATCGCCGCTGCGGACCGCTACCACGCGCGCGCCGAGCAGCCGCATGCGACCCACGTTGGGCGCCTGGCGTTCCATGTCGATCTCGCCCATGTACACCGTGCACGGCAGGCCTACGCGCGCGCACGCAGCCGCGCTCGCCACGCCATGCTGCCCTGCCCCCGTCTCTGCGACGACGCGGCGCGCGCCGAGCCGCTGGGCGAGCAGCGCCTGGCCGATCGCATTGTTGATCTTGTGTGCGCCGGTGTGCGCCATGTCCTCGCGTTTCAGCCAGATCTCAGCACCCCAGCGCGCCGACAGGTGGCGCGCATGCGTGAGCGCCGTCGGGCGTCCCACCCAGGTTGCGAGCTCGCCTGCGAGCGCTGCCTGAAAGTCCGCGCGCGGCAGCTGCTCGCGTATACCCTGCTCGAGTCGCTCCAGTGCCGGAATCAACGTCTCCGGCACATAGCGCCCCCCGAAGGGGCCAAACCGGCCGCGGGCATCTGGAAGCCTTCCGGCGACGACGGCAGCGAGCAGCTGCTCGCGTTCGGCGGCGGCGAGCGCGATGGTCATGGCGAGTGCTCCTCATCGAGAACGCGCGCGCTGGACAGCGCACCGAAACCAGCGCGTGCGGCTTGCGCGAAGTCGAGTATCTTCCGCGGCGACTTGATGCCGGGCTGTGCCTCGACGCCGCTGGATACGTCGACACCGAAGGGGCTCACCTGCGCGATCGCCGCCGCCACGGTGCGCTCGGTGAGTCCACCGGCGAGCACGAGCTGCGTGCGTGACGCGATGGTGCACGCAGCAGTCCAATCACAGGCGACTCCGGTACCGCTCGCAGCGCCCTCGTACAGGAGGCGGGCAGGCAGCTGCGCCGGTTGCGCCTGACCCGCGCGCAGCACGGGCAGCAGCTCGAGACTGCGGGGCAGGCGCAGGCCGCTCAGGTCCTCGAGGTCGCTTTGCAGCGCATCCGGACGGAATTGCGCCAGGATGTCATCCACCAGCTGCTGGTCTGGATGCTGAGTTACAGCCACGCACCATAGCCGACCGCGCGCGGGTGCGGCGAGCACTGCTGCCGCGGCCGGAGCAAGCCGGCGCACCGACGGCGCGAACACGAAACCGATCGCATCCACTTGTGCCTGAAGTGCCGCATCGACCGCCTCGGGCGAGGTGATGCCACAGATCTTGAGCCACATCATGCACCTCGCTCAGGCGGTGCGCCGGCGCTGCGTCGATGGATTCCGCGTACCGCGGCCGCCTTCCGTCCGGCGGCGAGCATGTCGGCAGCCAGTCGCAGGGGATCATCGCGGCTCATGAGCGCGCTGCCGACCAGCGCGAGCGCGTAGCGCGCGGTCGCCGCGCGCGCGGCATCCGCCGCCGAGGCGACACCGCTTTCGGCAACGCGCGCTGCCTCGGGCGGCAAGAGCGGCGCGAGCTCCTCCAGGCGGCCGGGCACGACCTCGAGCGAATCGAGATCGCGGCAGTTGACACCGACGAGAAGCGGCGCACGCGCACCCGCTCCAGCAGTGCCGCACCACGCGCGCACGACGTCGTGCGTGCGCTCGATGTCCTGTGGGTCGAAGGCCTCGAGCAGCACGAAAAGCTCCGCCTGACGCGCGCATTCCAGGATCGCGTCGAGCTGTGCAGCGCTCAACATGCGCAGAATGACGAGCACACCGCCGGCGCCGGACGCGCGCGCCTCGAGCACCTGGTAAGGATCGACGATGAAATCCTTGCGCATCGCCGGTACCCGCAGCGGCGCGAGCGCGGCGGCCGCCTGTTGCAGATGCTCGAGGCAGCCATCGAAGCGCGAGGGCTCCGTGAGTACCGACACCGCCGCGACGCCGGCGCGCGCATAGCTGCGTACGCGGCCGACGAGATCCTCATCCGTCGCACCCAGTCGCCCCGCCGCAGGCGAGCGCAGCTTCAGCTCCGCAATCAGGTCGAATCCCGCCGCGTGCAAGGCGAGCGGTGGCGGCGCAGCCGTCTGCCGCACGCGCTCGAGCAGCTCGCTTTCACTGAGCGCAGCCCGCGCGCGCGCCAAGCGCGCGAACGAGCCCCGTGCCATCTCCTGGAGAAAGCCACTCATGGCACGGTGCTCGCCGAGAATGAGGTGACCGCCTCGAGCACGCGCAGCGCCGCGCCGCTGTCGATCGTGGCCGCGGCGTGCTCGATCGCATCGCGGCGCGAGCGCGCATCCCGTGCCACCTCGAGGGCGAGCGCCGCTCCGAGCAAGAGGCAATCACGATAGGGACCGCGCTCCTCGCCCGCGAGCACGGCGCGCAGCGCGCGTGCGTTGTGACGCGCATCGCCCCCCGCGAGGCCGGCAGCCGCGCAGGTGCGCAGGCCGTAGTCCTGAGGTGTGCGCACCTGAGCATCGACACGCCCGCCCTGCACGTCGAACACGCTGAATGGTCCGACGGGTGTGGGCTCGTCCCAACCTCCCGCGCCATGAACCACGAACGCACGCTCGATGCTCATGCCGGCGAGCGTCTCCGCGAGCAGGCGCGCCACGTCGAGGCTGTAGGCGCCGATCAAGTACAGCGGCGGCTCCGCCGGATTCGTGAGCGGCCCGAGAATGTTGAAGATGGTGCGCACGCCGAGCGCCGTGCGCACCGGCGCCAGCAGCTTCATGGCCGGGTGGAAGTAGGGCGCGAACAGGAACGTGAAATTCGAGGCCGCAAGACACGCTGGCGCCGCGTGCTCGTCGAATGGAATGCGCACGCCAAGTGCCTCGAGAACGTCGGCGCTCCCGGCGCGGCTCGAGACGGAACGATTACCGTGCTTGACCACCGGGATTCCGCAGGCCGCGGTGAGCAGGGCGGTGCCGGTGGAGATGTTGAGACTTCCTGAGCCGTCTCCGCCGGTGCCGACGATATCAAGCGCGCGCAGCTCGCGTGGCAGGTGCGGGCGGCGTGCCAGACGACGCATCGCCCGAGCGAAGCCGCGCACTTCCTGCGCCATGACGCCCTTGGCGCGCAGGGCAGCGAGCACCGCACCGGCGAGCGCGGGCGGCGCATCGGCCTGCGTCAAGGCGCAGAGCAGATCGTCCGCCTCGCTCTCCGACAGATGCTGCGGCTCGAGCAGCCGCTCGAGGGTGCTACGCAGGGCCGACATCGACCGCCCCTGTCTCTTGCGCTAGCGGGCGCTGACCCCCCGCGAGCGCGAGAAAATTCTCCAGTAGCTTCGGCCCGGTGGGCGTGAGAATGCTCTCCGGATGAAACTGCACGCCTTCCACTACGAGCGTGCGATGCCGCGCGCCCATGATCTCCCCTTCAGGCGTGAGGGCACTCACCTCGAGCACCGCGGGCATGCGCTCGGGCGCAGCGATCAGCGAATGATAGCGGCCGACCTCGCATCCCTGCGGCAGTCCGGCAAACAGCGTGCGGCCATCATGCGTGATCGTCGAGGTCTTGCCGTGCATGAGACGCCCCGCGCGCACGACCTTGCCGCCGAAGACCTCGACGATCGACTGATGTCCGAGGCATACGCCGAGCACGGGTACTCGGCCGGCAAATGCGCGGATCATGTCCATCGACACGCCGGCATCGTAGGGCGTGCCGGGACCGGGCGAGATGCATAGATGCGAGGGAGCGAGCGCCACTGCCGCATCGAGAGTGATCTCGTCGTTGCGATAGACGCGCACATCGGCGCCGAGCACCAGGAACGCCTGCACGAGGTTGTAGGTGAAGGAGTCGTAGTTATCGATGAGCAGCAGGCGCGGCTTCACAACCCCTCCTGCGCGAGTGCGAGCGCCCGCACGAGCGCCGCGCTCTTGGCGAGCACCTCGTCGTGCTCGGTGGCTGGGACGCTGTCGGCGACGATGCCCGCTCCCGCCTGATAACTGTATTCGTCGCCGTGGAACACGATCGTACGGATGGTGATGGCATGATCCATGGCACCTTGAGCACCGAAGTAGCCCACGGTGCCGCCATAAAGGCCGCGGCCGACCGGCTCGAGCTCGTCGATGATCTGCATGGCACGCACTTTCGGCGCTCCCACTAGAGTGCCCGCCGGAAAGGCCGCCGCGAACAGATCGAAGGCATCGCGTCCCGGTGCGAGCCGACCCTGCACGCCGCTCACGATATGCATCACGTGGCTGTAGCGCTCGATCGCGCGATACGGCTCGACGTGCACGCTGCCCGCGCAGGCGACGCGGCCGAGATCGTTGCGCGCAAGATCCACCAGCATGACGTGCTCGGCGTTCTCCTTCGGATCGGCGCGCAGCTCGGCCTCGCGGACCGCATCGAGCGTCGCGTCCTCCCCGCGTGGTCGCGTGCCGGCGATCGGCCGCAGCTCGGCGCGGCCGGCGGCGAGCTTGGCGAGCGCCTCGGGCGAGGAGCCCACGACGGTCACGTCCCCGAGCGCGCAGTAGTACATGTACGGCGACGGATTGATGAGACGCAGCGCGCGGTAGACTTGAAAGGGGTCCAGATTGTGGCGGCCGCCGAAGCGCGTCGAGAGCACGAGCTGGTAGACGTCGCCCGCTGCGATGTAATCCTGTGTGCGGCGCACGCCGGCGAGATACTGGTCGCGGCTGAATGCCGCCTGCGGCGCCTGATAGCTACCCGTGCGCCCGCGGCCATTCGGCAGCCCGCCGCGCAACGCCGCGACGATCTCCCGGCGCAGCGCCGCGCGCTCGGCTTCGCTGCCCGCATGCAGTAGTGCGACACCGCGCGTGAGGTGATCGAAGACCAGTAACGAGCGCGGTGCGACGTAGTGCAGCGCGGGCGCGGCGTGCGCCGTGCGCGGTGGCAGACGCTCGAAGAAGCGCACCACATCATAGGCCGCATAGCCCACGAGGCCGCCCGCGAGCGGCACGCTCGCGATCTCAGGCCGCGGCTGGGGCGCGGAAGCGAGCGCGGCACGCAGCGCGCCGAGCAACACCGTCGCGTTGGGCGGTGAAGGCTGCACTTCACTGCCGATCATCAATCCGCGTGCATCGAGCTTCACCTCGAGGGCATCACCGAAGCCGATGAAGGAATAGCGGGCGAGATGCTCACCGCCGGTGACGCTCTCGAGCAGAAAGCGCGGCTGAAACGCCGCGAGCTTCATGAAAGCCGACACCGGTGTGTCGAGATCTCCGGCGATGTCAAACGGAGGGTTCATGGCCTTGCGTCATTAACTACTGGCTCAAGCCTCGCACCACCCAAAAAAAAACCCATCTCCGGCTGTCCGGAGATGGGTTCTGGGAATTCTTGATTGCAGATCTATCGACGCGGCAGCGCCCAGTGCCCACTCCGGAAGGAGCGGCGCCACCAGCGATATCCGAGAGCGTTGCGGAGCTGCAATGACATTTGAGGGCAGTATGGCCGGGCCGCCCGGCGGGCGTCAAGCCGCTGTGCCAGACGATGGCAGAGCAGCTTCCGCTACAATAGCGACCCGCGTACGGCAGCGACGCGATCGGAGCTTCGCCTTGAAATTCAAGGAGCTACTAGACAGCTGGCAGCAGAGCGCGACCGGTGAGCGCACCGCCGCCGAATATGCGGTGCACCTGCCGCTCGATGATGCCGCGCGTCTGCATGCGCTCGCGGAGATGTTCCCCGGACGCACGCGCGAGCAGATCATCACGGATCTGCTCGGCGTTGCGCTACAGGAGCTGTCGGCGACGATTCCCTACGTTCCCGGCGGCAAGGTGATCTCCACCGACGAGCAAGGCGATCCACTCTATGAGGACGTGGGTCTCACGCCGCGGTTGATGGAGCTGACACGCAAGCATCGCAAGCGCCTCGAAGCACAGCTGAAAAAGACCTGAGGAACGCTACTCGCGCTCACCGCCATGCCTTCCTTCGATGTCGTCTCCGAGTTGAATGCACACGAGGTCGCCAACGCGGTCGATCAGGCCAATCGCGAGCTGGCACAGCGCTTCGACTTCAAGGATACGGGAGCGCATTTCGAGCTCAAGGATCTGCTGGTCACGCTGCACGCGCAGGTGGACTTTCAGCTCAAGCAGATGCTCGAGATTCTCAAGCTGCGGCTCTCAAAGCGCGGCGTCGACATCGCTTGTCTCGAGGTGAAGGAGCCGCAGATCGCGCTGTCCGCCGCGCGCCAGGAAGTGGTGCTGCGTCACGGTATCGATCAGGAGACGGGCAAGAGGATCTCGCGGCTCATCAAGGACTCGAAGCTCAAGGTGCAGGCGAGCCTGCAGGGCGAGAAGGTGCGTCTCGCCGGCAAGCAGAAGGATGATCTGCAGGCGGCGATCCAGCTGCTGCGCAAGGCGCAGCTCGAAGTACCGCTGCAATTCACGAACTTCCGCGATTAGCGCGACCGCACCTGCTCGATGAGCGCGCACAGCTCCTGCGTGGCGGGCAGCACGCTCGGACCGAGGCGCGTGAGACGCGGATCGGCGAGCGGCAACAGACTTTCCGTTGCCACGGCCCGCAACGATGGGAAGCGTCGCCATTCGGCAAGCCATGCGCGTGCCGTATCGGAGGCCGCTGCCGCGATGATCGCATCCGGATTGCGCGCCACGACGGCCTCGACCGTCACGGCAGGCCCCGCTTCGCGCAGATCAGCGAATACGTTCTCCGCGCCGCAGATCTGCAGGGCGTCCGACAACGGCTGTGTACCGCCGATCGTGTAGATCGGGTGATCCCACACCTGCAGCAGCACGCGCACGCGGCGGCGCGCCGCGAATCTAGCACGCAGCATCTCGAGCTCGGACTCGATGGCGCGCGCGGCGGCGTCGGCCGTCACCCGGCTATCGGCGAGCGCGCCGAGCCTGCGCAGCGAAGGCGCGATATCCGCGAGCGCGTTGATCTGCTGACGATACAAGGGGATGTGCAGCGCGCGGATCTTCTCGACCTGTGCCGCACTGTTGCCCGCGGGCCAGAACACGACGACGTCCGGGTGCAGCGTCAGCAGCCGCTCCAGATCGACCGCGTTGCTGTCGCCGATGCGCGGTACTGCTCGTGCCGCCTGCGGCTCGTCCGAGTATTGAACGGTGGCGATGACGTGCGAGCCCGCACCCGCCGCGAACAGCATCTCCGTGGCGCCAGGTGCAAGGCTCACGATGCGCGTGGGCGTCCGCGGCAACGTGACCGTTTGACCCGCATCATCGAGGAGTGTGAGCGCCCTGCCCGCGATCGGCAGCCAGAGCAAGCCGAGCAGAGTGAGTGCAGCGCCGTACCGGGCCGCGCGGCGCGGTGCACGGATCGCGGTGGCTTTCACGCGGCAGACCTTATTTCGTGTATTGATCGATCCAGTCCATCCAGCGCCGGTACACGTCCGTGAGGCGCACCGGGTCGCCGGGTGAGTGACCTGCGACCGGATAGGCGAAGAACTTGACGGGCACGCCGTTGTCCTTGAGCGCGTGATACATCAGGTAGGACTGCGTGATCGGCACGCGGGCATCGCCGGTGTCTGAAAGGATCAGAGTCGGTGTCTTGATGTGCGCGACGTAGGTGATCGGTGACTGTGCGACATAGGCCTGCATCAGCGCGCCCGTCCACGGCGAGCCGCCGAAGCTGTAGCGCTGCGTGACATTGAAATCCGACAGGTTGTAGGCGTGCACCAGATCGTTCACGGCGGCTCCAGAGACCGCAGCGCGCCACACCTGGTAATGGCCGATCAGCCAGGAAGTCATGTAGCCACCGTACGACCAGCCAGAGACGGCGATGCGTGTCTCATCGATGAAGCCCTGCTGCTCGAGCGCGCTCAGTCCGGACATCACGTCACGGCCGGGTCCGTCGCCGGCATCGTTGAAGATGGCGCGTTGGTAGGCATTGCCGAGATTATCGCTGCCGCGATAGTTCGGCGAGAACACGACGTAGCCATGGGCTGCCAGCAGCTGCGGCAGAGCGCTGAAGGACAGTGTCGAGGCCGACGTCGGACCGCCATGGATGTACAGAACCAGCGGATACTTTCGCTGCCGCTCGAAAGCAGGCGGATATACGACCACCCCGTCCTCCTGGAAGCCGTCGGGCCCACGCCAGGCGAGCTCGCTCGTGCGCGCCAGTGTCCGCGATGCAATCTGATGGTTGAAGTCCGTGAGGCGCCGCGGCGCGCTGCGGAGTGAGCTCATGTAGTAGATCTCGTTGGGATGGGTCGGCGTGCTGCCCGCAAAGGTCAGCGCGCCGTTCTTACCCAGCGACGCATCCACCCAGAAGTTCCAGGCGGGATCGACGTTGCCGAGATTCAACCTTTGTGCCACCCCGCGCAGTGGCAGCAGCCACAAGGCGACACGCGTTCCATCGTGCCCACCGAGCAGCAGCGATTTGCCGTTCTCGGCCCAGACCGCGCGTACCACGTCGCGATCAAGGGGGCGTGTCACCGCGGTGCCATCGCCTCCGCTTACCGGCGCGATGACGATCTCGTTCTGGTTGTTGGGGTCGCCGTCACGCATATACCAGTACGCAATCCGTGCCCCGTCCGGGGAGTAGAGCGGGTAGCCCTCGAGCCCGCGATGGGTCGTCAGCTTGCGAATCCGGCCCGAGACCACGTCGAGAATCGCAACCACGGTCTGGTCTGAATCACCGACAGCTGGTGTGGCCTGCTGCACGATCGCAATCGACTTGCCGTCGGGCGACCACGAGAGCGGCGAGGGCGGCGAGCTCGGAGGCGCGCTGCGCGGCAGGCTCCAGGAGCCCGAGGTCAGCCGGCGCAGATCACCGCCGCGCGCTGGGACGAGCCAGACGTGCGCCGGAAGCGCGGCTTCGGTTGCGAGGTAGTCGTTGTCCGTCACCTCGAACGCATCGTTGTGGCTGTCGATGTCCTTCTGCGCCGGGTTGTCATCCGCCATGGAGAACGCGAGCTGTTCGCCGTCGGGACTCCAGGCGAGCTCCTCGATGTCACGAGTCACATGGGTAATCTGACTCGCATCGCCGCCGTTCATCTGCAGCACGAAGATCTGGTCCCGCGGCTCGCGGGCGCGTGCGAGGGCCCCGTCGGTCGTTGCGGGCGGCGCCGCGCCTGGAGGTGGCACGGACTCGAGCTGCGGCACTGCCTGAGCGAGGAACGCGATGCGATCGCCTTGCGGTGACCAGCGTGGCGAGAATACGCCCGGACGTTGGTAGGTGAGCGGGTGTTGCGCGCCGCTCGCGACATCGATGAGCATCAGATAGGAGTCGTAGCGAGCCTCCTTGAGGTTCGGCAGCGACAGGACGAACACGATCGATCGACCGTCCGGGGAGAGCTGCGGGTCGGAGACGCGGACGATATGCGCGGTGTCCGCCAGCTCGATTTGCGGAGGCGCGGCCATTGCGAGCGCCGCGGCGCATAGGCAGAGCAGCAGTGCGGCACAGTTTCTCGGATTGTGGAGGGGCATCTGCGATCCTCGGCGCTTGCGGTGCCGCCGAGATGTTACCGGCTGTTCACACGCCTGCGCCACGAGCGGCCGTGGCCGGCGCCGCCCCGCGTATACTCCGCCGGCTGGAGAATAAGAGATGAAGGCCGTATTCCTCGATTTTGCAACCGTGAGCACCGGTGATCTCGACACAAGCGGGCTGCGCCGCGTGCTGCCGCAGATCTCGCTGCACGAGACCACAACAGAGACCGCCATTCCCGAGCGCATCGCGGGTGCCGACATCGTGCTCACGAACAAGCTGCGGATCACGCGGGAGCTCATGGAGCGCGAGCCGGCCTTGCGGCTGGTCGCGTTAGCCGCCACGGGCACCGACAACGTCGATCTCGATGCAGCGCGCGCCAGAGGCATCGCCGTATGCAACGTGCGCGGCTACTGCACCACCTCCGTGGCTCAGCACGTGATCGCTGTGATCCTACTGTTGACGCATCGGCTGCGCGAGTATGGTCGGCTCGCGGTCGATGGTACGTGGGGCTCGAGCCCGCAATTCACACTGCTCGGGCTGCCGATCCGGGAGCTCGTCGGACGCGTGCTAGGTATCATTGGTTATGGCACGCTCGGCCGGGCGGTTGCGGAGCGGGCCGAAAGCGCGCTCGGCATGCGCGTGCTAGTTGCAAATCGTGCCGGGGCCGGGCACACGGCTGGCCGCTTGGCTCTCGCGGAGCTGCTGCCGCAGGTCGATGTGCTGAGCCTGCACTGTCCGCTCACGGCGGCGACACACAATCTCATCGGCGCTCGCGAGCTCGCACTCATGAAGCCCGACGCCCTCCTCATCAACACCGCCCGCGGCGGGCTCGTCGATGCCTTGGCACTTGCGGACGCGCTGCGTGCCGGTCGCATCGGCGGCGCGGCCATCGATGTGCTGCCCGAGGAACCGCCGCTCTCAGGTAGTCCGCTGTTCGCGCCGGACCTGCCCAATCTCATCGTCACGCCTCACATCGCATGGGCGGCACGCGAGGCGCGCCAGCGCTGCGTGGATGAGATGGCAGCGAACATCGAGGATTTCTTACACGGCGGCACGCGCAATCGCGTCGTCTGAGTCATTCCACCGACGAAGTCATCCACCGACGACGCTGCACGCCCAGCGCACCACCGGGGTCAGCCGCGGCGCCACGAGCTCGAGGGCTGTCGCGCACGAAACCCAGCGCCATTGATGGTGCTCTGGGCGTCCGAGCTCGGCGCTCATTCCCAGAGTCACCGCCTCGCTTGCAGTGACGGCGATGTAGTAGCGCGCGATTTTGTTACGAGCATAGGGTGCGGTCTCCGCGTATGCCCCGCCCCATCTGAACTCGAGGTCCAGGATACCGGTCTCCTCGGCGAGCTCGCGACGTGCCGCATCGAAGGGGTCCTCGCCCGTCTCGACGAGCCCTTTGGGAAAGTCCCAGTTGCGGTACGCCCGCAGCAGCAGCAGCAGCCACTCTCCCTCGCACGGTCGCACGGGGATCACGCCGGCCGACAGCCGCGGCGCGTTACCGCTCGAGCGCTGCGTCGACAGTTTCGGCATCAAACCTCGGCAGGGACGGCCTCTGCTTCGTACTCCAGTACGCCAGCGACGGCGTGCACCACCGCTGCGATGCGCGCCACGCTCTGCACGGCCTCGCGCGTGAGCCCGTGCTCGCGCAACTTCCGCGCGTGCGCCGCGATGCAACTGCCGCAGCCATTGATGGCCGAGACCGCAAGCGAAGCGAGCTCGAAATCGACTCCTGCGTTCGCCATGACGTTCATGCGCAGCCGTGCGGGCAATCTAGCGTACTCCGGATCGTCCACCAGATGCAGGAAGCGGTAGTACACGTTGTTCATGCCCATGATGGCCGCCGCCGCCCGCGCCGTCGTCAGGTCGCTCTCAGCGAGATGCGCCTCCGCCACGCCTTCCATAGCGCGCGAGAGCTCCGGATTGCGCGCTGCGATCGTCGCAGCCAGCGCAACGGTCCAGATCTGGCGCTCGCTCAGTCCCGGAGCGCCGCTCGGGCTGAGCAGCGTTCCAAGGTTGAGTGTGAGGTCACGCGCGTAGTTGGGCAGCGAGTCGCGAATGTCGTCGAGTGTCTTCATGCGTCCCTCACGCGGCCTGCAGCGTGGGCTCGCCCTTGCTCCAGTTGCAGGGGCACAGCTCATCGGTCTGCAAGGCATCGAGTACACGTAGCACCTCTTCGGGGCTGCGGCCGACGTTGAGGTCGGTCACGTAGACGAAGCGCACCGTACCCTCCGGATCCACGATGAACGTCGCGCGCTGCGCCACACCTGCCTCGGGATCCAGGATGCCGAGCGCGCCCGCGAGCTCCCGTTTCACGTCTGCCAGCATCGGGAACGGCAGATTTCTCAGCTCCTCCTTCTGCTGGCGCCACGCGAGATGCACGTACTCGCTGTCGATGCTCACACCGAGGACCTGGGCGTCACGGGCTTTGAACTCGCGGTCGAGCCTGCCGAAGCCCGCGATCTCGGTGGGGCACACAAAGGTGAAGTCCTTGGGCCAGAAGAACACGACGCGCCACTTGTCCGCGAAGCTGTCGCTGTCGACCTTCTGAAACGCGCGAGCGGGGTCGCTCGATACCACCCCGGTCAGGGCGTAGCGGGGAAATTTCTGTCCAATGCTGAGCATGATCGTCTCCGTTGTCTCAAAGGGTCCCATGGACGGGATGACGCAATCATCGCTCCGGCACCCTGAGAGTTCCAATCGATTGACTTTATAATTTCGATAGACGCCATATATCATGGAGCAGGATCCCTCCACGCCTAGGGAGTTCCCGTGGCCGACATCAAGCTCAAGGACCTGCGCTATCTGGTTACGCTCGCGGACACGCGCCATTTCGGGCGCGCCGCCGCGCGCTGCTTCGTGAGCCAGCCCACGCTGTCGGCGCAGCTGAAGAAGCTCGAGGATTATCTCGGCGTGCAGCTCATCGAGCGTCGGCCCAAGCACGTGAGGCTCACACCTGCCGGCGAGGCGATCGTCGCGCGCGCGCGGGCCGTGCTCGAGGCGAGCGAGGAGCTGGTCATGCTCGCCCGGGCGCAGCGTGACCCGCTGGCGGGGCCGTTGCGCGTGGCGCTGCTGCCGACCATCGGTCCGTACCTGCTGCCGCGGGTAACGCCTGCGCTGCGCAAGACTCTGCCGCGGCTCAATCTGCTGCTGTACGAATACCGCACCGCGCCGTTGCTCGAGCGGCTGCACGCCGGGGAGATCGACCTCGGGATCCTCGCGCTGCCCGTCGAGCTCGACGGACTTTCGGCACGCGATCTGTATCAGGAGCCCTTCCAGGTCGCATTGCCCGCTCAGCATCCACTTGCAAAGCGTGCGCACATCCGTGCGGAGGATCTCGAGGACGAGCGCCTGCTGCTACTCGAGGAGGGGCACTGCCTGCGCGATCAGGCGCTCGCAGTGTGCGCGCGCGCCGGGGCACACGAGGCACAGGACTTCCGCGCCACGAGCCTGGAGACGCTCAGGCAAATGGTAGCGACCGGCGCTGGGGTCACGCTACTGCCCGAGCTGGCGAACAAGGGCGCCTATGGCGCGGCACGCGGCGTGGCGATTCGACCCTTCGTGCGTCCCGCCCCCTTGCGCCGCATCGGCGCAGTCTGGCGCAAGAGCACCGCCCGAGCAGCGGCCATCGATGCGCTCTGCAAAGTGATCGCGGAGCACGCTAAGTCATGACTCGCCGTCTGCGCAATTTGAGTATTATTCGGCGAGGGGGAAGGCTCAATGAACGCCAAGAAAATCGTCGCGATCGTGCTCATCGCCGCTGGGGCTCTCGGGCTTATCTACCGGGGCTTCACCTACACCTCGGAGTCTCATCAGGCGAACGTCGGCTCGCTGCAATTCTCCGTCTCCAAGAAGGATCGCATCGAGGTTCCTGTCTGGGCGAGCGCCTGCGTGCTCGTCATCGGCGTCGTGGTGCTCATCTCCGCCTCGAGGAGCTGACGCAGTTGCCACTGACTGCGTAGATGCGGCAACGCGGGCTCAACCACTGGCAGTGCAAACACTCTCCCGAGCAGCATGGCTTTGGTTGGTCGCGGTGCTCAGCGCCGGCGTGTGCGCGGGCACTCCTCAGGAGGATTCGGGAGCTGCAGGGCTCCGCGTTGAGAATGTCTGGATTCGCGAGCCTCCCCCCGGTGTCGACGTCGCGGCTGCATATCTTACGTTACACAATGCAGGTTCAAGGGCTCTCGTCCTGACGGCAATCACAACTCCGGTCGCGACCGCAGCGATGCTGCACGAGACCACGACCACTTCCGGGATCGAGCGCATGCGGCCCGTCGCGCGGCTGACCATTGCAGCCGGTCAGACAGTGGCGCTCAAGCCCGGCGGCCTGCATGTCATGCTCGCTGGCCTGCACCGCAGCTTGCGGGTCGGTGAATCGGTGTCATTGGTGCTGCATCTCCAGAGCGGCGCGCAGCTACCCGTGATGGCACGGGTCCGTCCGCTCGGCAGCGAATGAGTGCAGAAAGCGGCGGCGCAAACGCCTCTCGTGCGTCCGCTACCTAGCCCGGACCACGTCACTCCGTATGACCGGCTCGTGTGGCAGGACGGGCAGGTGGAACGGCTACTCGCAAGCGGTGAGCGCCGTGAAGATCTCGAGACCTATTTCGGCACCAGCGAGTACCGCGAGCTCGCTCGTCTGGCGCGCCGTGCGGAGCGCGCACCGCTCGCGCGCGATGTGCCGCGCGTCGTCATCGTGCCCGGCATCATGGGCTCGCAGCTCGGATTGCCGCGGCGCCAGCCGCTGCCTCGGGACGTCTTGTGGCTCGATCCGCTGGATATCAGCTCGGGGCGTTTGCTCGCGCTGAAGGTCTCGGAGTCGAGCGCCGTATGCTCGTACGGTGTCGTTCTGTACTCGTATCTCAAGCTGAAATTGCAGCTGCGCGCCGCCGGATTCGAGTGTGTATTCCACGCTTATGACTGGCGGCTGGGAGTCGAACCGCTCGGGAAGGAGCTCGCCCGGCGCTTGCAGGCGGAGAACGCGCCGACACTCGCCGTGGTTGCGCACAGCATGGGCGCATTGGTCAGTCGCGCCGCCCTATCGCTTGGCGGCGGGGAGCGAGTGCGGCGACTGGTGCTGCTCGGTGCACCTAATTTCGGCTCCTTCGGTGCCGTGCAGGCACTGCGCGGCACCTATGCCGTCGTGCGCAAGATCGCCCGGGTCGATGCGTACCATTCCGCCGAGGCGCTCGCCGCTGAGGTGTTCACGAGCTTTCCGAGTCTCTACCAGATGTTGCCGGCAGCAGGCTACAGCGGCGCCCTCGACCTATTCGATCCGAGCGCCTGGCCCGCAGTCGGGCCGCAGCCCCAACGCGAGCTGCTGCGCGCGGCGCGCCATGGCGGCGCCGCGCTGGCCGCACCCGATGAACGCTTCACAGTCGTGGTCGGCGTGGGACAGGAAACCGTCACGGCCGTGCACCGCCGGCGCGATGATTTCATCTACACGGTAACGCGGCACGGCGATGGGACCGTGCCGGTGGCGTGCGCGCGGCTGCCCGGCGCACGTCACTACTACGCGGCCGTTGCTCACAGCGAGCTCACGCGGGATGGCAGGGTGGCGAGTGCGGTCGTCGAGCTGCTGCGCGCGGGCCGCACGCGCCGGCTCGCGGAGTCCTGGAGAACGGCCAGCAGGGCGCAGGCACAGATCAGCGATGCAGCGCTGCGCCGGACGCACACAGAGAAAGTCGACTGGACCGCGCTGGAGCCGGAGCAGCGACGACTCTTTCTGCAGAATCTGAACGAGCCCCCGCAACTGCGGCTGCGCATACCGGGCCGCGCTGAGCGGCTCTAGATGCGTGCCGGGTCCGCGTCAGCAACGCTCGCTGCACCCTGAGTGACCACGCGCGCGAACGCGAGCGCCTGCGGCAGCACCTGCTGCATGTAGCAGCGGGCGCTCAGCAACTTTCCGGCGTAGAACTCGGCACTCGCGCCGCCCTGGGCGCGGGCTGCCACGGCCGCCGACTTCGCCACCAGCCAGGCGCTGACCACCAAGCCGCACAGTTCCAGAAACGGCACGGATACGGCCAGGGCGAGCTCGGGACGCGCGGCGCGCATCTCGATGATCGCGGCGCTGCTCGCGCGCAGCAGAGCGAGTGCTTCGAGCGCGCAGGCGTGCACGCTCTCGTGTAACGCATGCCCCGCGGCAGCGCCGCGCGCGGCCGTGCCCAACTCATCGAGCTCCCGCGCCATGTCCGCAATCAGTGCCTGCAGCGCCGCGCCCTGGTCGCGGCCGATCTTGCGTCCGACGAGGTCATTGGCCTGAATGCCGGTCGTGCCTTCGTAGATTGCCGTGATGCGCGCGTCGCGGAAACATTGCGCCGCACCTGTCTCTTCGATGTAGCCCATGCCGCCATGCACCTGGATGCCCGTCGAGGTCAGCTCGATCCCAAGCTCGGTGCACCAGCCCTTGACGATCGGAATGAGCAGATCGCCGCGCGCCTGCGCGACGCTGCGCACCGCGGGATCGCGATGGTGTGCGGCCAGATCGAGCTGACAAGCCGCGTACAGAGTCAACGCGCGCATGGCCTCGATGCTCGAGCGCATGGTGAGCAACATGCGCTTCACGTCGGGATGCTGAATGATGGCTGCTGGAGCCGCGGCGCGCGCGGCCGTCTTGCCCTGCACCCGGTTGCGTGCCCAGTCGGCGGCCTGTTGAAAGGCGCGCTCGGCGACCGCGTAGCCCTCGAGGCCGACGGCGAGTCGTGCCGTGTTCATCATGATGAACATGTACTCGAGCCCGCGGTTGGGCTCGCCGATCAGATACGCGAGCGCACCCTGCTGATCGCCGAAGGACAGCGCGCACGTCGGACTCGCATGGATGCCGAGCTTGTGCTCGATGGACACGCAGCGCACTGCATTGCGCTCGCCCAGGCTGCCGTCGTCACGCACCAGCACCTTGGGTACGAGGAAAAGCGAGATCCCGCGCGTATCGGCCGGCGCGCCCTCGATGCGCGCCAGCACCATGTGGATGATGTTGTCGGTGAGATCATGATCGCCCCAGGTGATGAAGATCTTCTGACCGAAGAGCCTGTAGTGATCGCCGTCGGGAATCGCGCGCGTGCGAATGAGACCTAGATCCGAGCCCGCCTGTGGCTCGGTCAGCACCATCGTTCCGGTCCACTCGCCCGACACCATCTTCGGTAGATACAGCTGCCGCTGCTGCGGCGAGCCGGTGAGCGTCAGCGCGTGTGCCGCACCGTGCGTGAGCATCGGACAGAGCTTGAAGGCGAGATTGGCAGATGCCCAGATCTCGGCCACGGCAGTGCTCAGCACCTTGGGCACAATCTGGCCGCCGTATTCGGCGCTGGCACCAAGCTGCGGCCAGCCGCCTGCGACGAACTGTCGATAGGCCTCTTTGAAGCCCTGCGGCGTGCGCACGCCTTCGGGCGTCCAGCGCGCCCCCTCCCGATCGCCCGACTTGCAGAGCGGATCCAGTACGGTCTCCGCGAAGCGCGCGGCCTCATTGAGCACGGTGGTCGCCAGCTCGGGTGAATAGTCGGCGAACTCCGGGCAGCCGGCGAGCGCGTCGGTGCCAATCAGCTCGTTGAGAATGAACGTGATGTCTTGCAGGGGAGCGCGGTACATGGGGCAGGCTCCTCGATGGTGAGCCGTCGGCGTCAGCCGGCGGCGGCCAGTGCCGGGACAATGTTCGCAGCGACGAAATCGACGAAGCGTTGCACGCGCGGATCCGCGGCGAGGATCTCTGGATACACCGCGTGCAGCGCCGCGGCCGGCGGCAGGCTCCACTCCGACAGCACGAGCTTCAGGCGTCCGGTGGCAAGTCCCTGCCGACAGAGGAATTCGGGCAGCAAGCCGATGCCAAGGCCCGCGGCCGTCGCGGCATGCAGCACCGCGGGGTCGTTCACCGCGAGCTTCGGGGCGAGTCGCACCTCGGCACGCTGTGCTCCGCGCGTGAGCTGCAGGCGAATCTCAGGGCTCTCCCCCTCCGGGGCAAGGATGTCGTGACCGCTGAGCTCCTCCGGACGCACGGGAAGGCCCCGCCGCTGCAAGTACGTAGGAGTCGCGCACAAGATCGCCGGCGGCGCCCCGAGCAGCCGGCTCGCAACGCCGGGCGCGGATGGCGTCCCGGAACAGATGGCCACATCGCACGAGTCGTCCAGTCCGCTCGTCTGCATCTGCACTTCCAGCGGCAGCTCGGGGAAGCTCTCCAGAAAGCGCGGTACGAGAGGTGCAAGTAGCACGCGTCCGTAGGTGGCATCCGCGGCAACGCGCAGCGGACCCGTTGGTGGCAGCCGTAGGCGCGCGATCTGCGAACGCACCGCCTCGGTGGCCTCGGCGAGCTGCTTCGCGTGCGGATAAACGATGCGACCTGCCGCCGTCAGCGACAGCCGCCGTGTGGTGCGCTGGAGCACCCGCACACCGAGGGCGGTCTCCAGCTCCGCCACCGCACGGCTGATGGCGGCCTTCGGAACACCGAGCGCGCGCGCAGCGGCTGAGAAGCCATTCAGGTCGACCACCTTGGCGAGCACGGCGAGCTGGGACGGCATCCAGATTAGATTCACGGTGTGCGCAATCGTGGCCGCATTATGGTCTATTGTTTCACCAGAGAGCCGCTCGCGCTAGCCCTGCGTGGGGACTCCCATTCGGCCGGGCTCGCGCCTCAGCGCTTAGGATTCGCCTGGAACGAGTTCCGATGACATATGGCGGGCATCCGACGAAGGGTCGGGCGCTCCCCCTGGAGAACGCGAGCGCGGTCACGGTGGCGAAGGCGCCGTCCTGCCACGCTAGCAGCCGAATCGCCCGGACGGCGAGCTCGGTGCCCCCTCGGGGGTGACTGGGTCGCGCCGCCCGCAACCGCCCCGGGGTTTGCCTTGTTGTCCACGCCGAGCTCCAAGCCCGCGCCAGCCGGCGACACGGCGACGCAACCCGCAACGGCTGAGTCACTCGGCTGGCAGCTGCGCGGCGCGCTGCCATTACTACGTCTGAACTCCATCTCCCTCTACGATCACGAGGGGGATGTGCTCTGGCTATCCGAAGGGGCCCTGGGCCCGGATGAGCACGGCTTCGTGCTCGATGCACTCGCTGCGCTCGCTGCGGACGCCACCCTCGCCCATCGCGATCGCGATCTGCAGGACGGCCGTGCCGCCGCGTTCCTCGCTATTCGCGCGCCGCAGGGGGAGCTCGTCGGAGTAGCGATGATCCTCGTCGACTCCAAGGTCTCTTCGCCGAAGGGCCTGGCGACTCGAGCCCTGACACCGCAGGTACGGACCATTCTGCAACGACTGGCCATTCTGCTGCGGCCGCAGGCGGCAGCCGTCAACCAGGCGGCAGCCGTCAACCAGGCGGCAGCCGTCAACCAGGCGCCGGCCGCTCCCCAGCGGCGCGCGCCCACGCCGGTCGCCCGCGTGAACCCCACGGCCAAGGCGGGCAAGGCGCCGCAGGCAGGCTCGACGACAAGACGCGCGTCCGGGACCGCCTCCCCCGTAGCGCATGCGTCGCCGAGCGCCCCGAGCTCCTCCGGGCCTCACGACATCACGGTGCCGAGCATGGATCTGGGGCCCAAAGAGGTGGAGCAGGTGCTCACTCTGGAGCTGCTGGAGGAGCCTCCGCCACCGCAAAGTCCTCGCCCCGCGCAGCAGATGCGCGCGCCCACACAGAAGCCGCCTAATCGCGCGCCTCAACAGCAGCCATCGCGGGGACCCGCTCAGCAGCAGCCCGCTCGTAGCCCTCAACAGCAACTGCGTGGTGCCGCATCACAGCAGGCCGCGCGAGCTCGAAAAGAGGCAACGACCACGACGCGTCCCTCCGGTTCCCATACGCAAGGCCGCATTGCGCTTTACGCACAAGAGCTGGTCAAGCTACGTCCCGGCGGGCGCATGCATCGCTATCAGATCGTGCCCGTCAATTTGCGCAGCGCGCAGGACAGCGATGCGGAGGAGCGCGCCGATCAACAGGCACAGTCCGTGATCGCGTTCTGCCGCGAGCTGGTTACCTGGCTCGGCGCCAATCGCGCCGTGTGCGAACGCGAGCCCGTCAGTTTCACCATCAGCATCTCCGCGCAGGCTCTGACGGTGGAGCAGCTGCCACAAATGCTCGTAGCGGCGATGGGCCTGTCGCAGGTGAGTCCAGCGTGCATCGGGTTCGAGATTCAAGAGGCGGCCTGCATCCGACACCGTGCGCGCGCCGAACATCTGATCCGAGAGTGCGAGAACATCGGCTGCTTCTTCGTGCTCGATGATTTTCAGTTCGATTCGGCCGCGCTCGAGCTGCTGCGCTCCAAAGCGCTGCGCTTCGTGAAAGTCGACCCGAAGCTCGTCACCCTCGCCCTCAGTGACAAGCTTGCGCAGGCGCGCATCATCGCGATCGCGCAGGCGGCGCGCGTGCTCGGCATCCATTGCGCCGCCAAGCACGTCAACACAGAGAATACGAAGCGCTGGATCACCGCGGCAGGTTTCGATTTCGCCGAAGGCGCCCTGTTCGGTGCACCGCGTCCGCTGGATGCGCTCATCGGCGCACCGGCATCCGGCCAGTAAGTCGAGCTCGAGCGCAACAGCGTCTCTTTGGCAAACCTGCCGCTCTCCTGCATCATGATCCGCCCTCGCGCGATACGAGGACGACTGCAGGGCGCACCCGCGCCGGGGAGCGGCGGATGTCAGATACCAGACACGGAACCACGAGCCCGATGAAAGCCGCCGCAGCGGCGGGCCGCTTCACGTTGCGTGGCGGACGCGAGATCAACCGGATGGGATTCGGTGCCATGCGCATCACCGGCCCGGGCATCTGGGGTCCGCCTGCGGACCGCGCCGAAGCCGTGCGCGTGCTGCGGCTGGCCGTGGAGCTGGGCGTGGAGCTCATCGATACGGCGGACTCCTACGGACCCAACGTGAGCGAGGAGCTGATCGCGGAGGCTCTGCATCCATACCCGCCGAACGTTCTCATCGCGACCAAGGGCGGTCTGACACGTCCGGGACCTGGAGACTGGCGCCGCAGCGCGCGACCGGAGCATCTGCGCGCAGCTTGCGAGGGCAGTCTCAAACGGCTGCGGCTGGAGTGCATCGACTTGTACCAGCTGCACGCGCCGGATCCGCACGTTCCTTACGAGGAGTCCGTCGGCGCGCTCGTCGAGCTGCAAGCGGCGGGCAAGATCCGGTACATCGGCATCTCCAACGTCAACACCAGGGAGCTGCGCCACGCGCAAGAGACCGCCGCGATCGTCTCCGTTCAAAATCGCTACAACTTCGCCGAGCACAGCTCTGATGATGTGCTGCGCGAGTGCGAACGCGATGGCATCGCGTTTCTTCCCTGGGGCCCTCTGTCGCCGCACGACGGCAGCGCGCTGCGGCGCGCCGAGCGCATAGCGCGCCGCCACGGCGCACATACTGGACAGGTCGCCCTGGCCTGGCTGCTCGCGCGCTCGACGGCCATTCTGCCGATCCCGGGAACCTCCTCGAGCGCGCATTTGCGCGAGAACGTGGAGGCGGCCGCGCTGCGCCTGAGTGCTCCGGATCTGGACGAACTCGCCGGGTGATGCAGAGGGCGCACGACTGGGACGTGATCGTGCTTGGCGCCGGCGCGGCCGGGCTCAGCGCCGCACAACTGCTGTCGCGCAACGATTACTCCGTGCTGCTGCTCGAGGCTCGCGAGCGCATCGGCGGTCGCATCCACACTTTGAGCGACCCCGCTTTGCCCATACCGGTGGAGCTTGGAGCAGAGTTCATCCATGGGGAAGCTCCAGCACTCTTCGAGCTGCTGCAACTGGCCGGCATCAGCGCGACAGACACCGCGGGAACGCGTTGGACGCTGCGGGGCGATCACTTGATTCCGCGCGAGCACCTCTTCGATGACGTGCGCGCGCTCATGCAGCGCGTGGACGCGCTCGAGGAGAACGATCTGTCAGTGGCGGATTTCCTGGCGCGGTACGCGGGCGATCCGCGCCTGGAGCGCGCGCGAAGCTACGTGCGGATGATGGTCGAGGGATTCGACGCCGCCGATACTCGCGACGCCAGCATCCGCGCCATCGCGCGCGAGTGGTCGGGCAGTGGCTTCGGCGGTCAGTACCGGCCGGTCGGCGGCTACGCCGCCCTCATGGCGTACCTTTTCCGCGTTCTCGATCCCAAACGAGCACAGCTCAAGTTGGGCAGCACCGTGCAAAGCGTGCAGTGGCGCAGGGGCCATGTCAGCGTCGAAGCCGCATCCGATTCTGGACCGTTGATGGCGAGCGCTCGCTGCGCGCTCGTCACCTTGCCCGTCGGGGTGCTACAGCTGCCGCCGGGCGCACGCGATGCCGTGCGCTTCGAGCCGCAGCTCACGGAAAAGCGCGAGGCCTTGCAAAGGCTCGCGTCCGGAGGCGTCATCAAAGTGGTGCTGCAGTTTCGGCGCGCTTTTTGGGAGGAGTTGCATGGCGGTGCGTACGCGGACGCAGGATTTTTGCATGCGCCGGAGGCTGATTTCCCGACGCTGTGGACCGCGCTGCCGCGTCGCGTACCGTTCCTGACTGCCTGGTGCGGTGGACCGAATGCCGCGCGGCTTGCGGGCAAGGAGCGCGTAGAGATCATCGACAGGGCACTGCGTTCGATCGAGGCCCTCTTCGGCGATGCCGCACCCGTACGCCGGGAGTTGACCGCCGCCCACGTGCACGACTGGCAAGCCGACCCCCTCTCGCACGGTGCCTACACGTATGTGAAAGTCGGGGGTGAGAAGGCCTCTGAACAGCTCGCCGCGCCGCTGGCGAACACACTGTTCTTTGCCGGTGAAGCGGCGAGCTCTGAGGAGATGGGCACGGTCGAAGCGGCCGTGCAGAGCGGCCGGCGCGCGGCGCGCGAAATCATCGCGGGGCTGGGCGGCTAGCTCACCACGTGTAGCGCACGCGATAGCGGACGAGCGTCTCGCCATCCTTGGGCACGCTCACGGGGAAGCGGATGGTGTGCGCGTTCTCCTTCTCGAAATCGTGATCCTTCGAGACGATCTGCCACGTGCTCCACCTCGGCAACGTCTCGCTCACAGTCACGGCCACAGACTGCGCCTTGTGATTACGCAACCGAATCTCGATCTCCTCCTCCATCCAATGCTCGCGTGCGTTGAGCATGAAATCTACCTGACGACGCTCGCCAACGACGTCGAAGGCCGAGCCGAGCCGCAGGCGAACCTTCTCTCCCTTGGGCGTGTGATCGATGCGGTCCGCGCCGATCAGCTCCGGACTGCCATCTGCGGAGTCGAGTTGCGAGACGCGCACGCGCCCCGCCGGCAGCGGTATGCCGAGCCCGGAGCGCTCATCGTTGGTGAACTCCAGATACACATCCACTTTGGTATTGGCGGACATGCCGAACTCGCGTTCGGTGATCGGACGTGAATACACGCGCGGTCCGCCGGGCGTGGCGGCGTACACGAGAGTTCTACGGGCCGGCACCTGCTTCACGCGCGGGAACAGCTCGATCTGTTTGGTCGTATCGTTGGCAAGCGTCGTGCGCCGGCCGAGCGTGTACAGATGCAATTCAGACAGTGGCTGCTCGCTGAAGCCGGCCTCGGCCGCAGGCGCCGCCGCCAGAGTGACTTCCATGGCTTGCCGGGCGACGGCCATCGTCGGCGGTACGCGATTCACATCGCCGGCCACCAGCTTCAGGGCTGCCTCCGGATAAGTCATGCCCGAGGTATTGACGATGCTGACCCATGACGACACATCGAGTGTGCCGCTGCCGGAATCCTTGCCCTCGCTGAAGACGAGGTTGTAATCAGCCCACCACGTCATCCCGCCGGTCTGATAGGTGATGCGGATGCGCTGCTCGCCTCCGCGTGGTGCCGTGAGGTCCCACATGAGCGACGGGCGTGTCTCGAGTCCCTCGGGCAGCTGCGGGAATGTAACTGCCGAATAGTCCCGCAACGCGTGAATGGCGCCGTCCTTATCCCTGATCACCAGTCCCTGCGCGTAGGACAGCAGCGTTCCGCTGAGCAAGCTCGTCTGGCCACCGCTCCCGCGCTCTACGGTAACCGGGCGGTCGATGGCCTTGAAAAACAATTTGTCGGTGCTGTCCAGGTCGAAGTGGAAGCTCTGTTCCAACACCTGGGTTTGTGGGTCGCTGAGTGAGACAAAGCTGACGGTAGTGGGGTCGATGAGGTCGGGCACGTCCGCGAACCTGACGCTCGAGCGGCCGCGGTCGAGCCGCATCATGCGTTCCTGGCGCACCACGGCGTAGCCTGGCAGGTTGCGGGCGTTCGCGAGGGACGCCGGGAAGCGGTACGGCTCGGCCTGGGGAGAGCTGTAGAGCGTGATGGCGGTGTCGACCCCCGCTTTGGCGTCGTTATCGGCCGCGTGCGCAGTCAGCGTTGCGGCCGTCGTGAGTGCCGTGCATGCCACGACCGCTCGCGCGATCATGCGGGCCCGGCACCGTCGGCAACCGCGTTTCAGGTCAGGCTTGGTGAGCATGAGTGAGTACTCCTCCACACTAGGGAGTGCGAAACAGTTCGCAGATTCGTGTCGCCGCGAAGATCTGTGAGCCAGCACGCAGGTTGTCGATACGTCACGTTGCAGGATAGGCATATTTGCTGCAGCTCGAGGCTGAATCGGCAGCATAAGTTCGATGCGCAAGCAAGGGCCCCTGGACAGATGGGTTGACTCGCAGAGCACGCAGGCCGTGCGGCTATCCGTGGCCTGGATGCTCATCGGCGTGCGTCCAGAGTGGCGGCGAGCATTCCTGCAACGTGCCTTGTCGAACCGACCGACTGCTGCCTCAGAGAACGAATTATGGAAGCTGCCTCTGCTGAACTCGAGCCCCTGAGCCCGGAGCCTGACTTCGATCCGAGCATGCATCCGATCGCGCCGCCGCTGGCGCCGCCGATCGCGCCGAGCGCATCTTCCGCAAGCCAGAGCAGCGCACCCCCGCAACCGGCGCCGAGTGTCCCCCCAGTTGCGCGACCGACCGTGCAGCAGCCGCCACGTGCGGCTGCTCCCGCCACGGTTGCTCCCGCCACGGTTGCTCCGATCATGGACCGCGATTTCATCGCCCGGAACCAGATCGTCGAGCGCTATTTTTCAGGGCGGCTGCCCATCAAGGGCGCAACCGAGTTCGAGCGCTTCTGCACCAAGCATCCGGAGCTGCTCGATGAGCTCGGAGTTCCCGAGCGCGTGCACGTCGGCTTGAGACTCCTCGAGGCGAGCGGCAAGCCGGAGCCGTGGCAAGAGACGCCAAAGCAATTCTGGGCGAAGCCACAGATCGTCTTCGGTCTCGCAGCCGCGGTGCTCGTGCTGCTCATCTCGACGATGCTGTTCGCAAGCCGGGCCGCGGATCGCGCGCGCAAGATCAGCGCGCTTACGCAGCAGGTCGCCGACCAACCGCTCGAGCCGGCGACCACTACCCGCACCATCAGACTGCTGCCCAACAAGGACGCCGCGGTGACCGCGCCCGCCGTGACCATCGGCGGTGCAGGACAGACTCAGCTCGCGGACCTCAAGATCGACATGTCGCATTCACCGTATCGCGAGTTCCGCATAACGATCGATCGCGTCGACCAGGGACGCGTGGCGATCATACATAATCTCGCGAAGGACTCGAACGGCCATCTGCGGATTGCGCTCAACAGCTCGGCACTCGGCCCCGGCACCTATCAGCTCACGATCGAAGGGTTGACGTGGCGCGGTGAGCCCGAGCCGGACGCCTGGATCACGATCGCCGTCCAACACTGAGGGCATCGTCTGCCCCGCGGACCGTCTGCGCCTCTGGGCGTTCAGCCGGCGCACAGCGTTCAGCCGGCGCGCAGCGTCGTGAGCGGCGGTTGCGTGATCACCGAGCGCGTCGCAAGCCAGCCGCTAGTGCCGACCAGCAACGCGCCGCCGGTGAGCCCGATGAGCAGCACCCAGGGATCAAAACCAAAGGGCAGCTGCAGAATGCGCGTCGCCACAAACCAGCCGCCGCACGAGGCGCCGGCGGCGGCCAGCAGGCCGGCTAGCAGTCCCACCGTAGTGAACTCGGCGAGCACACCCTGCAACACAATCGAGCGGCTCGCGCCCAGCGTGCGCAGCATGGCACTCTCGAAGCGTCGCTCCTCGCGGCTTGCCTGCACGGCGGCGAGCAGGACCGTGAGGCCCGCAAACAGCGTGAAGCCGAATACGCTCTGCACGGCGAGCACGGCCTTGTCGACGAGCGAGCGCACCTGCCCGAGCAGATCGTCGACGTTGAAGATGGAGACGCTCGGGAAGCGATGGGCGAGCTCGGCCAGGGCGCGCGCCTGCGAGGGGTGAAAGTACGCGCTCGTGAGATAGGTCCCCGCGACGCTCTCCAGCACGCCGGGCGCGAACACGACGAAGAAGTTCGGCTGAAAGCTATCCCACTTCACCTTGCGTACATTGGCGACGACGACCGTGAAGGACTCGCCACCGATCTCGAAGGTGAGCCGATCCCCGAGCCGCAGGCCGAGGGATTCCTGAAACTCCGTGGCCAGCGAGACGAGCGGCTTTCCGTAGTCCTGCGGCTGCCACCACCGACCGGCGACGATCTTGTTGTCCGTGCCAAGCTCGGTAGCCCAAGTGAGGTTCTGCTCGCGCTGCGCGAAGCCATCGGCATCACCGCCGCGGAAACGGAAGGACTCTGCCGGCCGCCCGTTGATCTGCGTCAGGCGGCCGCGGATCATCGGCAGAACGCGTGACAGCCTGGCGCCGCGCGATTCGAGAAAGGGGACGAAGGCGCTGCGATCCGCAGGGGGAATGTTGACGAAAAAATAGTTCGGCGCATCCACGGGCAAGGCACGGCGCCAGTCGTTCTCGAGATCGCGGCGCACGACACCTAGCAGCAGTAGCACCATGAGACCACCGCCGAAAGCAATGATCTGCACAAGGCTGTCGGCCCGGCGCCGACTGAGGTTGGCCACGCCGTAGCGCCACGCCACGCCGACGCGCCCGCGCAGCCGGCCCGCTATCTGTACGAGCAGCGCGCCGGCAGCGGCCAGAAGAGCCGTGAAGGCACCAAGTCCGAGCAAGCAATCGAGAAACAGACGCACATCGCGCACCGCCCAGTACACGAGTGCGAGTACGACGGCTAGCGCCGGTCCGAAAGCGAGCAGCACCAGCGGCGGCGGCGGGCCCACGTCGCGCCGCAGGACGCGCAGCGGCGGTACGCGCGAGAGCTGCAGCAATGCCGGCAGGGCGAAGCCGGCGAGCACCGCCACGGCGGCCGCGAAGCCCATGACAAGCGGTGCGAGGTCTGCCGGTGGCAAGGTCGTATTGATGAGACCGCGCACAGCGTGCAGCAGCCATTCTTGCGCGAGGAAACCAGCCGCCGAGCCCAGGAGCGCAGCGACCACCGCCACGGCCAGCAGCTGAGCGAGGCTGATGGTCAGCGTGAACGCGCGGGTCGCTCCGAGCGTCTTCAGCAGTGCGACGAGGTCCAGATGCCGCCGCACGTACTGCCGCGCCGACATGGCGACGGCGATCGAGCACAGCAGCACGCTTACGAGGCTTGCGAGAGTGAGAAACCTTCCCGCGCGGTCCACGGCGTTCTTGATCTGCGGGCTCGTATCGCTGATGTCGCGCAGCCGCTCACCGGGCTTCTTGTGCGCTCGCAACCACTGCTTGAAAACATCGATGCGGTTGCGCTCCGCGGCGAAGAGCGCCGCGTAGCTGACGCGACTGCCCGGCTGGATGAGCTCGGTCGCCGGCAGATCGTCCACGTTCATGATGAGGCTGGGGGCGAGATCGGCGAAGGTGCTGCCCTGATCCGGCCTGGAGATGAGCACACGCGTGACGCGGAAGGTCGCCGCGCCGATCGAGAGCTGCGAGCCGACGCCTGTGCCGAGCGTGGCCAGGAGTTTCGACCCGGGCCACACCTCGCCCCGGCCCGGCAGATCGCGCGTGGCTGTGCCTATCGCAAAGGGCTCTCCAGCAACGAGCAGCGAGCCACGCAGCGGATAGCCACTCGAGACGGCATGCACATTGGTGAGCTCGCTCTGATCGCCGTGAAACACTACGCTCAGCAGAGAGATCGTGCGCGCGGCCTGCACGCCGCGCCGGGCCGCCTCATCCACATAGGTCTGCGGGATGGGGTCGGTCGCGCCGAGGCGAATGTCGGCGGCGAGGACCTGGGTCGCCTGCTGGTCGACCGCGATACCGATGCGATCGACCAGAAAACCCACGCCCGTGAGCGCCGCCACGGCGGTCGTGAGCGCAAGCAGCAGCACACCGAGCTCTCCCGAGCGCCACTCGCGCGCGAGGCTGCGCATTGCGAGGGCTAGAGCGCGCACGGCGCCGCCCCGAACGTACCGCCGGCCGTGTGCTCTGTCACGACACCACCCGGCCCGCTTCCATGTGCAGCACACGCTCGCAACGCGTCGCAAGCGAGCGCTCGTGCGTGACGAGCACCAGAGTGGTTTGCGCATGCTCGTTGAGCTCGAACAGCAGCTCACCCACGCGCTCGCCCGTCACCGTATCGAGATTTCCCGTCGGCTCATCGGCGAACAGTACGGCGGGACGTGTGACGAAAGCGCGCGCCAGCGCTACCCGCTGCTGCTCGCCGCCGGAGAGCTGGCGCGGATAGTGCCCCGTGCGGGCCCGCAACCCGACGCGTTCCAGGGTCTCGAGCGCGGCTCTGCGCGCATCCGCCTGCCCACTCAGCTCCAGCGGCAGCATCACGTTCTCGAGCGCCGTCAGCGCGGGAATGAGATGAAAGGACTGAAACACGAAGCCTACGCGCTCCGCGCGCAGCCGTGCCCGACCGTCCTCATCGAGCTGCGTGAGGTCCTCGCCCGCGAGCCACACCCGGCCGGCGCTCGGCGTATCGAGCCCTGCGAGCAGTGCGAGTAGCGTCGACTTGCCGGCTCCCGACGGACCGACCACCGCGATCGACTCCCCGCCGCTTACTTCCAGCGACACGTCGTGCACGATGGTCAGTGTGCCTTCGGGACTGCTAACCTGCTTCGTGAGGTGCGAGGCTTTGAGAACGTTTTGGCGTACTGCCGTCGCTTGGGCGCTCGGCATCGGGCTGCTGGTCATTGGGTTCCAAGACGCTCCGGCTGCACAGAACCGCACCATTCTGGTGTTCGGCGACAGCCTGAGCGCAGCTTATGGCCTCCGCCCGGAACAGGGCTGGGTCGCCTTGCTGCAGCGACGACTGCAGACCCAAGGGTACGGGTACCACACGGTGAATGCCAGCATCAGCGGCGAGACAACGAGCGGCGGACTGCAACGCCTGCCGCGCGCGCTGCAACTGCACCGGCCGGCTATCGTGTTGCTCGAGCTCGGGGCGAACGACGGGCTCCGCGGGCTGCCACTCGCGACGATTCGCGGCAATCTCGCGCAGCTTATCGAGCTTGCGAGGAATTCCGGTGCCCGGGTGCTGCTGCTCGGCATCCGCCTGCCGCCGAATTACGGCCCGCGCTACGGTAACGAGTTCACGGCGCTGTACACGCAGAGCGCGCAGCAGTTGCAAGTGCCGCTGGTGCCGTTCGTGCTGGCCGGGACCGCACTCAACCCCGAGCTCATGCAAGCCGACGGTCTGCATCCCAATGCTCAAGGCGAGCCGCACGTGCTCGATACCGTGTGGCCGTATCTGCTGCCCCTGCTGCGCAAACCCTAGCATTGCGAGCGCCGACGGCGCGGTGCTATATAGCCCCGTGAAGAAAATCTGGCTGAGCTCGTACCCTCCCGGGGTACCGGCAGAGATCGATGTGCTTTCCGTGCGTTCCGTGCCGCAGCTCTTCGAACAGAGCTGTGCCGAGTTCGCAGCACGCAGCGCTTTCACTCAAATGGGACGCTCGCTGAGCTACGGTGAGCTCGATCGGCAGTCGCGCGATTTTGCCGCGTGGCTACAGAAGACAGCGCGCCTGCAGCGCGGCGAGCGCGTGGCCATCATGCTGCCCAACGTGCTGCAGTATCCCATCGCGATGTTCGGTGCTCTGCGCAGCGGCTGCGCCGTCGTGAACACGAATCCTCTGTATACGGCACGCGAGCTGCAGCATCAGCTCGCCGACTCGGGCGCGACGGTGATCGTGATCCTCGAGAACTTCGCACATGTGCTGCAGGAGGTACTGCCCCGTACGCAGGTCAAATGGGTGCTCGTCACGGCGGTCGGCGACTTTCTGCGCTTCCCGAGGTCATCGATCGTCAATTTCGTCGTGAGGCACAAGCGCAAGCAGGTGCCAAGCTGGCACATCCAGGGCGCGCTCGACTTCAGGACCGTGGTGAGATCTGCGCGGGCCCTGCCACTCGATCCGGTCGATCTCGGTCCCGACGACGTGGCCTTTCTACAGTACACGGGCGGTACCACCGGTATTTCAAAGGGAGCCATTCTTTCTCACGGCAACATCTGTGCAAACGTGCTGCAGGCGCAGGCGTGGATAACGCCCCTTCTCGGCGGCGCTGACACGCCCGGCGTAGTTATCACGCCCATCCCGCTCTATCACATCTTCGCATTGACGGCGAACTGCATTGCGTTCCTGCGTCTCGGTTGGCAGGACGTGCTCATCACGAACCCGCGCGACTTCGCCGCCTTCGTCGCAGAGCTCAGGAGATATCCGTTCGCGTTCCTGAGTGGCGTCAACACCCTTTTCAATGCACTACTGCACACGCCAGGCTTCGCCGAGCTCGATTTCAGTCATTTGAGGGTCACGCTGGGTGGAGGCATGGCTGTCCAGGCCGCCGTGGCCGAACGGTGGAAGGTTGTTACCGGACACCCGATCACGCAGGCCTGGGGCCTGACGGAGACTTCGCCGGGAGTGACCATGAACCCGCCGGACGCAGAGTTCAACGGCTCCATTGGCCTGCCGTTGCCATCGACCGAGGTCAGCGTTAGAGACGACGCCGGTGAGGAGCTGCCGATCGGGCAAGTCGGAGAGCTCTGTGTACGCGGCCCGCAGGTGATGCGTGGCTACTGGAACCGGCCCGATGAGACCGCGAAGGTGATGCTGCCCGACGACTGGCTGCGCACCGGCGACATCGGCCACATGGACGAGCGCGGCTACTTGTACATCCAGGATCGCAAGAAGGACATGATTCTGGTGTCCGGCTTCAACGTCTATCCGAATGAGGTCGAAGAGGTGGCAGCAACGCACCCGGGAATACTCGAGTGCGGTGCCGTTGCACAGACAGATGAGCGCTCCGGTGAGGTCGTTGCACTGTTCGTCGTCAAGAAGGATCCAAAGCTGACCGCACAAGACGTGATCGAGGTGTGCCGCAGGTCGCTCACGCCATACAAGGTGCCACGATACGTCTATTTCAGAGACGAGCTACCGAAGTCGAACGTGGGAAAGATCCTCAGACGGGAGCTGCGCGACCAGCTCGCAAAGTCACAGAACACGGCTAGCGCCGCCTGATTCGCCGGCCGGAGGCCGTCTTGCGGAGTGTCGGCTTGGGCTGCGGCCCCGATGGTGCGTCGTTGCGGCACACGGCGAAGACTGTAGCGCCCAGCATCAGTGTCTGGTCCTTAGCAGCGGCGCGAGTATCCGAACGGTCCGAAGGTGCCCCGTCCTGCGTCGTATCCGGCCGATGAGCTTGCCCAAAGGTCTCGATCACCTCCATCAGGGCATCTGAGCGACGCGCGACCTGAGCCCGAAAGAGCGGCAAGCTGCGTGCATCGACCGGGAGCACGAGCGATCTAATCGGCAGCTGCTCGTGGCTGTGCGCCGTGAGGTTATGCTCCAGTGTCTGCAGCAGATCGCCGGCGCTTTCGCCGGCGGCGACCAGCGCCTCCGCGCTCGCACCGCCCGCACTGAGAGAGCGGCGCAGCGCCCGCACATGATCGCCCCCGACCCGCTTGACGGCTCCGACACGCACGAGCTCGGACAGCAGTGTCTGGTAATACACCCCGCCGCTGTAGCGCTCCGCCAGCTGCTGAAAGCTGCGATTCTGGCCCGTAATCTGCAGCAACGCCGGTTCGCCCGTCCGGGTCTGGAAGTGCACATCGTCATACCAGCCGTTCAATACCCGCGCCGCACGGTGCAGCTGAGTATTGCTTCTCGGCTGGAACCGATCCTGGGGCGTCGCGAGGATCGCCGGCAGGAAGCTACGGTTGATGCCCGTAATGACCGCGAGGCGGGAATACGTGACGCGCTCGCCCTGGCGAGTCAGGTATTCCGAGCCCGCGTGCGCATAGACGCTGTCGACGATGGCTTTGAGCTCACCCGCGCTCACGCCGAACCGCACAAGAATCCGCACCAGCGGGTGCAGCACACGCCGAGACAGAAAGACAAGAGCCGCGCGGAAATCGGGCTGCATTGAATTGACGGTGTAACCTGCTGAGTCCGCTCGCTTAGCCTATTGCGGGCGAATCGCCTTTGCCCGCGGAGTACAATTGTGCGATTTTTATTACAAAAGTACAGCGCGGTGCGAAGTGAGCGAGATTCACCGATAGGAGCACAATAATGAGAGAGCCTACGGTCGGCCTACACAGGGTGCCAGTGAGAACCGCAAGCGAGATAGAAGGACAAACACGACTCGTATTTCAGGTCCTGCGGCCGGTTGTTCGGCTGCTGAAGGCGTGCGGAGTATCCGAGGCTGCAATCACTGCAGCGGTTGCTCGTGCCTTCAGAAGGTACGCACGCAGTGCGGTCCGCGGCGTATGGCTTGACCAGAGTTCCTATCGACAGTTAGCGGAAATCGTAATGCTGTGGGCAAGAGATCCAGAATTCATCGATGAACGAGGATCTCCAAAGAAACTAGGTGTGAAGGGTGCAAATTCGTCGTTCCGACGCCTGCTTCAAAAAGCAGGGGTTTCCATTGATTGGAATCGTGCGCTGACGCAGCTTCACGCGTTGGGTTCCATACAACTGTGTGACGGGCGACGACGAGTGCGTCTGGTATCGCACGTACTCTTGATGGTGATGGGGAAGCGATTTCTCGTCGCCCCCATGCTGCATGAGATTCGAAGGTTCGCCGAAACGATCGAATACAACGTATGCGCGAATCCAGGGCCCATGCAAGCCCGCATGCAGCGATGGGCAGAGTGCAGGAGTCTCGACCGCGCTCAGTTTGCGGAGGTTCAGCGCTTCGTGCGCTTGAACGGACAAGCGCTCTTGGACGCAGTTGACGAGAAGCTGAGTTCCTGCGCAGTGCGAGGCGGCAGGAAACCTGGACTAGGTTACGGCGTGGGCTTCTATGTTTTTGTTGACGATACGGCGGCGGTTCGCGCCGGAAAATCCGCCGACGCGCGACTCTCGGCTTCCACGCCTACATCGCGTGGGAAACGCCGCTCACTCCGCTGACGCCACTGACACCGCTGACGCCACTGACACCACTGACACCGCTGACGCCACTGACACCGCTGACGCCACTGACACCGCTGACACCGCTGACACCGCTGACACCGCTGACGCCACTCACTCCGCTGACACCACTGACGCCACTCACTCCACGGACGCTATGGCTCACGCCACTGACACCACTGACGCCACTGACACCACTGACACCACTGACACCACTGACGCCGCTGACACCACTGACACCACTGACGCCACTGACACCACTGACGCCGCTGACACCACTGACGCCGCTGACACCACTGACGCCACTGACACCACTGACACCACTGACGCCACTGACACCACTGACACCACTGACACCACTGACGCCACTGACGCCACTGACGCCACTCACTCCGCTGAC